>Ga0134124_10000472_pt1 | contig 34204 bp, 30 predicted proteins | sample KB304_FD_96880 | JGI IMG/M metagenome (GOLD analysis project Ga0134124, IMG submission 96880) | Terrestrial soil microbial communities without Nitrogen fertilizer from Kellogg Biological Station, Michigan, USA - KB3-0-4 | ecosystem: Environmental > Terrestrial > Soil > Unclassified ... | reverse complement strand
ATGTCCCAAGGACAATTGCTTACTATATCTTTCCCATGGATGACACATATATTACCCAAGGACACTCGCTTACTATATCTTACCCATGGATGATACATATAACGCCCCAGGACAATTGCTTACTATATCTTTCCCATGGATGACACATAAACGCCCCAAGGACAATAGCTTACTATATCTTACCCATGGATGACACATATAATGTCCCAAGGACAATCGCTTACTATATCTACCCCCTGGATGTCCCAAGGACAATTGCTTACTATATCTTTCCCATGGATGACACATATATTACCCAAGGACACTCGCTTACTATATCTGCGATGATAACATAACAATAGCTTACTATATCTTTCCCATGGATGATACATATAATGTCCCAAGGACAATCGCTTACTAATCTACCCCATGCATAACACATAAACGCCCCAAGGACAACCGCTTACTATATTTACATAAACGGACGCCTATGCCCAAGGAAAATCGCTTATATCACACAATCGCTTACTAATCTGCCCCTATCTAACACAAAAACGCCCCAGGACAATTGCTTACTATATCTTTCCCATGGATGACACATATAATGTCCCAAGGACAACCGCTTACTATATCTACCCCCTGGATGTCCCAAGGACAATCGCTTACTATATCTTTCCCATGGATGACACATATAATGTCCCAAGGACAATCGCTTACTATATCTTACCCATGGATGATACATATAATGTCCCAAGGACAATCGCTTACTATATCTACCCCATGTATAACAAATAAACGCCCAAGGACAACCGCTTACTATATTTACATAAACGGATGCCTATGCCCAAGGAAAATCGCTTATATCACACAATCGCTTACTAATCTGCCCCTATCTAACACAAAAACGCCCCAGGACAGGACAATTGCTTACTATATCTTTCCCATGTATGATACATAAACGCCCCAAGGACAATAGCTTACTATATCTTTCCCATGGATGACACATATAATACCCAAGGACAATCGCTTACTAATCTGCCCCTATCTGCCCCTATCTGCCCCTGGATGATACATAAACAATTGCTTACTATATCTACCCTGGATGTCCTAAGGACAACCGCTTACTATATCTGCCCCCTGGATGTCCCAAGGACAATCGCTTACTATATCTACCCCCTGGATGTCCCAAGGACAATCGCTTACTATATCTTCCCCATGTATGACACATAAACGCCCCAAGGTAAATCGTTACTATATTTGTCCATGACTAACACATAAACGCCCCATGGGAAATCTAATATAAATTACCAATAACTCAAACCAAAACCAAACCATTTTCTTTCTCATGTCTACTTATCCCGACAACCTTCCCGGCCACATCAAAGGCGATATCACTAAACTCCGCAAGTACTTAAAAAATCATAATATTAAATCTATTACAATAGAAGAGGAAAATGTAACATTCGTATATTCGTCCGATGTTATCATAAAATACAACGCGGATGGTACAGCAACTACTACCACTGCAACTACTTCTACTGTAACTACTCCTGCCTCTCCAACCTCCGTCTCCTCTCCCCCTCCACCCGAATCAGTCGATAATATTACTACTATTTTCCCCATTTTGAATGATATGAGTCTTCAGATGGGAGAAATTCGTGAGATGCTCTCGACAACGACAACCGCATCAGCAACAGCAACAAGAACAACGACAACAACACCACCAACAATAACACCACCGCAACCAACAACTCAACCTCTCCCCCCGAAAAATAACCCAACGAACGCCCAAGCCTTTTCAAAAATCCGCCCTCCGATAGATAAAATCATCGACATAATGATCGATCTCGAAGAGACAGCCGAGTTGATCCCTCATCCTACAGAAACCAACGATGTACTGCAAGCGATACGTGACTTATTCGAGGATTGTCACCGTTCTGACATCACATCATCCCAAAAAAATCAAAAAAGATTCGAAGCGGGATATTATTCCTCGCAGTATGAAGGTGGTGAACATATGGACCAAAACCTCCGAAAGTTCAAAGATGCATCCCTAACATACTATAATATAATTAAGTCAATAGTTTCTAATACCTGTTCTGAGTTTGATTGGAAAAACTCCATCAAGAAAAAAATATTTGACGTAGGGATATATATCTCTTATTTTAGAGACATTAATTCTGCCAATGAGCAGTTTTTAATAGATATAATTCACATTCGTTGTCGGGATTTATTACGTGAACAACGACAACAACAACAACAAGAAACAACAACAACAACCACAGTAGAATAACGGTTTTGCGTGTGGTATGCAGATATTCGTAAAGGCCTTGACAGGCAAGACAATACCATTGAGATCTTTGAAAAACAAACATATTAAAGACGGAATGTAATTTTTCGTTAGTTTTTTGCTTTAGTTTAAAGGATTAGTAAATAGCTTGGGTGAATATTGTTTTAGTATTATAATTACTAGTAAACAGCCTGAGATAATGAAGAGAATGGTATAAGTTACTTCATATGTTTCAATGATATATGAATATGTATCAACTTCATACACTTCAATAATATGTTTAAGTTTACAATACTATACGATTCAATAAATAATAAGTATGTTTAATTTGTCGAGATTGTACATTCTTTCTTTTCTCGACGACCAACTACAGCGAACCATTGTGACCAATCGAGTTTACTGACTTCTCGACCATCAGCTTGAGCTCTGCCTTCTTTTAATTTGAGACTTCATTCATTATAAATCTATCAATTGACTATTATCGCTTAATATTCGTTTCATAAATTCGTTTGCTATGTCTAATGGTGATTGCGTTTTATATATCTAATAGAGATTACGGTATGTATTGAGTTTATCGTCCTTGCATATTTTATCGTCATTGTGACCAATCGAGTTTACTGACTTCTCGACCATTATCTTGAGCTTTTTTAGATTGCTACGAAATATATTGTTTATTATCGTTTATTACTTTAGATTAACATCATTTATTATTTCATATTGTTTATAAGAATAATATTTCAAACTAATATTTAATAATTCATATATCAAGATCAACTTCGTAATAATATTTTAAACTTCACACGCATTCTCATTATAATATTCATCTTCATCGATTTTAGACATACTATCTAATATTGATTTCAATTTTTTAATCTCATTTCGAAGTTCGAGATTATCAGTATTTTCCTTTATTATTTGTTTTCGCAAAGCCGTCATCTCTTGGGTTTTTCTCTCTAGCGATTTTGCATATACAATCCATTCGTTAAGTTTACTCTTTAACGATTTGTTATCACTGATAAGATTTTTAATTACGATATTTTCGTTCGTTTTTTTCTTGTATGTTCTTTGATAAGGTAAACTCTGAGATCGAGTTTGTTTGTTGGTTTTTTGATTTTCCATTTTTAAAATTATGTTTCATTGATTTTGTTATCGTATATATAATTTATTGGAATGTAAAAGAACTTTCTATATTACACAATCTTAGTATTAGTTGTTTCAAGAATGTTCGAATATGCTTTAACGCAGTAATAAGTATATCAATAATTTAACTAATACTAATAATTTCTGATATTCTTTCCAAAACAATATAAATAATACGTATATAAATTTATGTTATAATTCAAGATAATGTTCTAACATAGATAATTTTTCAATAATTTTCATATATGGTCGTTTTAATGTTATATTATATTTATAAAATAAACAATTTAAACAAAAACCTAAATAATGTGTTGAGTTCCAATAAACAGGCTCTTTTTTACAATTGATACATAAATTATCGTTTGAATTTTTATAAAAACTGATTAATAAATCTTTGGAAAAATTATTTTTGTTTAATATATATTCATTTAATCCAAATTTGATATTGATATTAGTATTAGGATATTTTTTAACGATATTAGATAATGTTTCGTTAGTTAGAAAATTATAATTGATACATATCTCGTTGATATAGTTCTTAGCAATGAAAGCATCGTCACTTAAAAGTGTTAACAATTTAGTTGTTCTTTTTTGTTCTTTTAAAGAAAAGCTTCTATTAAGTTCGATTGTTTTCCAAAGGTGAGGATATACAAGTCTAGTCCATGATCGACAAACATTCGTTAAAATTGATATTCTATTTTTGTTATATCGATGTCCAGTCTTGATATTGAAACACCATTTATGACCCTGTTGACATTTATGATCGATAATTTGTAAGAAAATTTGTTCAATTATTTCTATTGGAAGTTCCTCGAAAGATTTAGATTTTTTACGTATTTTTTTAATATTACTTTTTGAATTTGTTTTAATAATAGTTTGAGTTGATTTCGATTTTCTATTCTTCATTTTATCTGAAGAATGTTATCTAACAAATGTTTTATTTATAATAAATAATATCACACCATACTCTCTTAATAGAATAATATGTACAACATCACTGAAACATATATTCTCCGGGTTATCGAGGAAACACCGTTTCCAGTATTACCCGGAGAATACCAATAAGATACTTTTATTTTGCTTCAATTTACTGATTTGCCGTAAGTAAATTCTTATATAGAAAAAGCATGAAGCAAGAAGCATTTTTGTCGATCACTACATTTTTCATCAATTTTTCCATCATTTCAATTATTTTACGTCGATGTTTCTTGTGTTTTATAAAAAAATACGTTTATTGATTTGCGAAATTGATGAATTTATTCCTTTTTTGGATCGGGACCTAGTGAAGCAATTTCATGGGTAAGTGAAGCAAAGATTGTACAACGAAGCAAATTTCATCTATATAAAGACTTGCTCTCTTGCTTTATTTTGAATTATTTAAGAAGCAAATGGCTCCCAAAAAAATAACATCTCAAACACAATTTCGACATTGTCAATTCGTTGAGAATGTAGAACCCGATAAAATTTATCCAACAATATTAAATCATTTTCAATCTTCTAACAATCAGATTCGTTATATAAAATTTCAAATCGAAAGAGCTCCTGATACCGATAGAAAACATGCTCAAGGCTTCGTTGCATTCAATGCTCAACTACGTATCGGAAAATATATACCTGGAAGAGAAGTTAAAACTATTAAAAGTATTTTTAAATTGGATTCTCTTCATCTTGATTATGCAAATTTTCCTCTTGACGCTATCGAATATGTTGGAAAAAAATATAATCGATGCGCAATACATGATAAATGTAAATGTAGTTATCAGGAATTATTATTGGCAAACTGTGACGTTTGTACTCAAGAGTGTTGTTCCAATCGAACGTTAGCAAGATGGGATGAAGAAAATTCCGGACCTTTTGAATTTGGCCAATATCATCGTAATCAAACTAATCAAAGTAATAACGATCAATATTCAGAATTATATTTAGAGGTTGCAGAAGAAATATGTGAAGGGCGTGATGTTGATAAGATTATTCTTGATTATTCAAAAAAGGTACCTTATTGTAAAACACCTATAGGTGTTGATAGGGTCTCTAAAGCATTTAAAAAGATAAGAGATAAGAAAAACGAGCGATGTTGGAAACCTTGTAATATTTACGTGTACGGCAAACCAGGGACTGGAAAAACATATTTCGGAGAGATGTTGTTTAAAAAAATGAATGTTTATACTAAAGCCCCAAAAGAAAAATGGTTTAATGATTATAATGGACAAGAAGTAGTTATATTCGATGATATTTATGGAAATTGGTTTGATTGGAGTAAACTTTTAAGAATACTAGACCGAAAAGTTCTAGAAGTGGAAGTCAAAGGCGGCCATGTTAATTTTTCACCTTTCTATCAATATTTTTCTTCTAATGCATCACTCAGAAAGATATATTTAAATAACGATGATGAAAAAAATATCATTAACAGTAATGGTCAAATGGTTGAAAACCAGAAAGAATATATGGCGCTCGCAAGAAGGTTCGATTATATCATCGAATATAAGAAGATTAATGATGACAAAATTCCATGTCAACTTCCGTGTAACTGTTGTAAATTAAAACGTATATTCCATAAAGGATCAAGGGATAAATTTAATCGATTTGAATTTCTTATCAGATTTAATAAGGATGTAACATTTAAAAAGGCTCATTCTATTATACAGGATAGAAAAATTAGTGGTGTTTTGAATATGAATGCTAACGGTAAAGTATTTTTCATAGGAAATCCCAAACCTGATAAAAATGATTTTCTTATTAGTCCATGTGAAGATGATAAAGAATGTGATTATATTTATTATAATGATTTGGTTTCCGATAGTGATGATGATTTAGAAATAGAAAAATCTTTACTGTTTGATTTTTCTAGTGAATCCGAAAGTAGTGATAATGAAGTTAAAATCGATAAAAAACGAGTTATAGAGTTAGAGGATGATTCTAGCATAGTTAATAGTATAGATTGTTCTGATTATGAAACAAGGGGAAACAATAGTAATAAGAAGTGTAGAATAGAACAATCAAATTTGGAAACAATCAATTGTTATGAAACAGGAGAATCTAGTAGTAATAGTCAGCAAATAGGGGATGAGTTAGAACAATTAGAAGATGAAATGACTATTCAACGTTCTACCTTTGAACAATGATATATATTATTAAAATTATATAAATAAACTGATATCTCAATTATTTTAATAAAAGATGCCGAAACAATCCGAACGCGATAAAGTATATTTTGAAATTGCGGAAGAGTTACAGAAGGGGCGTGATGTTGATGAGGTTATTGTTGAATATTCAAAAAAAATACCTTTATGTAAAACACCATCTGATCAAATCCGACTTGTTAAAGCAGTTGAAAATGTAGAAAGGAAAAAACTTACTAAAAATAAAACGTTTAAATTATATCAACAAGTACAACAACATAGAAGATATATACGATTGTTACAATTGGAAAATCAACGTTTTAGAAGAAAATATTATTCATTAAAAGCTCTTACGTATGAAAAAGCTAAAATTGTAATAGAATCTTCATCAGAGGAAAGCGATGTTTCAGATTCTGAAACAAAAGAGATTTATAGCAATAGTGAGTTATAATTCAATTAATGTATTAGAATAATGTGTATAAATAAAAGACATAAATAGGTATTGCCGACTAAAGTAGATGTAAAAAATCAGCTAAATTTATTAAAAAATAAAATGGGACTGGTAGACCGATTAATGGGATATATTAAAAATAATCAATTAAATCAAACAGAAATTCAATCGATATATGAAGCTATATCAGTTATTATCGAACATGAAAAGTTGAAAAAGGAAAGAAGTTTTACACGTTGTTGGAGAACTTGTAACATTTATGTTTATGGTGATTATACTGGAACTGGAAAAACTTATCTTGGTGATACTCTCTTTCGAAATACTAAAGTTTATCGTCAATCATTATCAAATGAACTTTTTGATACATATAATGGTACTTGTTTTTATTTAAAAGTTTAGAAACCATGTCAAGTGCATAAAGAATAACGGTCCAGCATTCCTTAAAATTTATGGAGTCACACAAGACCCAGAAACAAAAGAGTACGTGATTGTTATGCAATATGCTAACAATGGTAGTCTCTTGTCTTATTTACATAAAAATATTAACAAATTGACGTGGGAGGATAAATTACGGCATTTGAGGAATATTGCACAATATTTGCTAGTTATTCATAATGAAGGATTAGTACATTGTGATCTTCATAGCGGAAATATTGTTGTGCATGACACTACGAGTGGTCTTAATTCGCGTCTGCGCGATGTGATGTTTATAGGTGGCAGCAAACATATAATTACGGAGGAAATTACAAGTATGATACGAATTTTCATATGCGATCTTGGTCTCTCACGATCAGTGAATTCACACGAGTCAAATTCAGATATTCGAGGTGTCTTACCCTTTATTGCACCGGAAGTCTTTCACACCTACACATTTACTCAGAAGTCAGACGTATATTCTTTTGGTATTATTATGTATTTGATTGCTACTGGTGAACCACCTTTTAGAGATAGAGAATTCGACAGAAGTTTAGTATGTGATATTATGGGCGGACTACGACCATCGATGCCTGATTCAGCACCAGAGAAATACAAGAAACTTACTGAGCGGTGTTGGGATGCTGATCCTGATAAGCGTCCAGATGCAAAAACACTTTTAGGAGATACTGACAAGATTATTAACAATGTGTACAAGGATAATCGTGACATGTGGGATGCTATCTATCATAATAATGTAAAACCCTTATCGCGTCTCGAAAAGGAGAGTAAATACTCTAGTAAACTCTTACCTACTGGAGATAATCTGGATTCAGCTGCAGGTATGAAGACAAGTAGCCGGTTAAAACTTCACCAATCCCAATACTAACATCGTCCACTGCTTATTATTTAGTGACTCATACATTCTTGTAATTTGTAGTTTATTTGGATTTTTTATCGTATTATGTCATTATCAAATAAACACAATTTTTGTATAGTGGATGGTTTCAATAAAACTATTGATTTTCATATGATTATTGCGCCACATTTTTACTTACTTATCTTTGTTATTGTTTCAAATTGTATTTGATTGGATGAACTCAATTCTTAAATTGATAATATGAAATACGAACAATATGTATCATGTATAAACCGGTTTAAACTGGATATACTCAAATCCTTAATTGAGTAACGTGTTATGCACATATGAATAATATGTACAACATTCTAAATTATATAAAAGTATGGATATTGAATTGAGAAATGACATAGAATCGAATTTTAAAAATAAAAAATGAAACGAAAATTAAAAGCTGAAGACAATTTTAAAGTTAAAAGAGTTAAGCGTAATATCGAATTACCAATTGAAATAATTGAACGTATTATTCAAATATTTTTTGAAGAAAATTTAAATCATAAATGTAACCAAGGACATAAATGGTGTTTTAACAAATACGACAATCATTCATATCGACCAGACAATATAACAATGTTAACTAATGTCTGTCGAACATGGACAAACATTGTCTTTGAAATTCTATATCCATACATATGGGAATCAATCGAGTTAAACAGAAAATTAATATATTCTGAACAAGAAAGAACCGTTAACTTTGTCAAATTTTTCATAAATGATAACTTTTTCGCCAAACGTTATATTAAAAAAATTCATATTCATCACAATTTTCTCACTAATATTATATTGAACTTTATCGTCAAAAATAATCCACAAATCGATATTGTTATTAATTCTGGTTTCAAAAAGTATACTCTTAATCAATTAAATTATAGGTTTAATTCTTTATTAATTCAATTTTATAAATGTTATACTAGTGATACTGTTCCGTTATGTAAGAAATGTGAAAATGAACCTATTTACCCAAGTTTCAATTACGATAAATATCATGGTAAATACTGTGTTAAATGTATAAATTTTAAAAAGAATATCTTGAAACAAAATATTGTTAATCAAGTCATGTTATTGGATAAAATTTTTAGTATATCAATTAAAGATTTGTGATATCTAATCAAATAAAGACCAGTGATTTTCATATGACTATTGCGCCACATTTTCAATTATAAATATACGCTTTGCTCCTTATCTTTGTTATTGTTCAAATTATATATGATTGGATAAACTCAAATCCTTAAATTGAGTGTAAGATAATATGAAATACGAACAATATGTATAAACCGGTTTAAACTGGATTTACTCGAATCCTTAAATTGAGTAACGTTATGCAGTTATGAACAATATGTACAACATTCTATACAACAATATTATGAAATGATGTAATCAATCTAAACTTTTACGGACAATAAGATGAGATTGATAAGAATATGAAACTCATAAATATGATCACTTTACGCTTACTATTATGCAAGTTTTGAAACATAAAGTTAAAGGTACACATTGTGGTTGTTCGTTCATCTAATTTGACCTTTTACATACTCACTTTACATTTTTGTCATTAGAATCTTTTAAACCATAAGAATAATAACAAATTCAATATCAGTATCAAGTATAATTCGATTCACGAAGAAACAGATAATTGGGATATGAAGTTAAAGGTATGTAAGTCGTCGTTTTGTTCATTTAACTTTAACTTTCACTAACTTTAACATTTATACTGTTATAGAGCTTATTCAACTTCAAGAGCAATAAAACGAAGAATGTTAAATACAATGTTTATGATTGGAATTTTGAAACAAATGTATGGAATGTTTCTGAGGAAAACGAAACAGATTTATTACTTCCAGAATCTAAATTCGACAAAATTGAACAAATTCGGTATAAAAACGAAAATCAAGGTTATAAAGAAGAAATTGAAGAAAAATATAAACCCAAGAAAAAGTTATTCTTTATTGTCTTATTCAAATATATCAAAATCAAAATTCGTTTATTTTCTTTTGAAAATTCATTTTCTAAAAAATTATCATTTAACAATTTCACTTTATTTAGTATCGGATATATAAACATGTATCAATTAAATATGTACAAAGCCAAAACTTTTTTCAAATATTTTACTTATACAACAATTGAATTAATTTAGTTGTGCTACAATTCTTAATATTGTTTAATTCTCTATAAAGAGACATGTATTCACTCTTAGAGTTTTAGTCGAGTTGAATTTGAATAATTAAAAGTTAAATGAATATTGTACAAAAAAGTATCAAGGTGAGTTCGATGTCTTGGTTCCGAGCTCACTTAGTATGTTGAATAATTCAAAGTTACGCTGTCACTAGAAATTATATTATTGTATTCTGGGACTGTTCACAGCGAGGATATAGTCATGATTTCGAAGGAATAACATTGAATTTAGTTCTGTTACTTGTGATGAAGAGGATTATTATACTAATAATTTTATTAACTTCACTTCTTAGAATTCAAATTACGATAAAGGATTTCAATTTGAAAAAGATGTTATTAAATTATTAAACGATAACGATATTATCGCACATCAAATTCAAGTTAATCAAGGCGACGGTGGAATCGATATACAAGCAACCTACAAAAGAAATTTGATTTTAATTCAATGTAAAAAATACGAAGAATGGAATTAATCTTGAAATGGTCCAGAAAATGGAATCTTCTTGTTCTCGTTTTTCAGACTTTTTTGGGATTCTGGTTTATAATCAAGACAATTTGACTGGTAATCCAATAACAAGAAAGGCTAAATGTTGGATAAACGCATCTAATTTTAATATTAAGTATTGTAGTAATCTTAAATTAGTTGATTTGATCAAAGAAAATGTTGATAGATCAGAAGATGAAAATATAGTTTTTGATGACTTTAGTTCAGAACGTATTGAAATTTCAGGGATTGTATTTACGAATGTTAAAGCTAAAAAAGTTTTTATAAAGAGATTCAAACCATATTAATCGATAGCGTTAAACATTCGGGTTCTTTTTCACCGTATTAGTTATTATTTATTATTTCTCTTTTTATGTGAATAAATTATTTATTATATATTAAAATTGACAAAACATATATTATGTATTATAAAATTACTCAAGGGACATGTACATGTACATATCCCACGTTTATTATCATCATTATATAATTTAAAACAAATGTAACCCAACATCAAAGCTTAAGAATTTCTTTTACTATTAACCATCTAAAGGCTGCAAATGGCGAGATGAGAGATTGTCATGAGCAAAAATGTATACAAGCAAAAGTTGTTTATCATAAAGGATGTAAATATTGTCGTCATTAGAAACAGAACGGAATCCAAGTTTTCAAATGTGAAAAACCTCTCGATGAAACGGATGAACTAGAACAACCTCCTGAATGTCTTCTGAAGAATCTCCATATGAAGATTTCGAGATCAATGATGATATTAAACGACATTTAATTGAATTATATGATGAACTTCTATATGATTAATCATTAGATATTAATATCCTAACCGTTTATTTATTTCGTTTATACTGTATTATCACTGTTTCTTAAATGGGTTACATTATTAATTGATTTTGTCTCGAACTTTAGTTATAATAAATGAAGTGATATTTATTCACAGAAAACATCGAAAAACCAATTATATATAATAATAATAATAATAAGGAGGAAATTTTACTTAAACTCAAGTTATTATTATTTCTGACGATCTTCAGATCTTGATCGTTCAAGTTCTACTCTTAATTGTTGAGTTTCTTGCCGAACTTCAGCGAATTCTTCTCTTAATTGTCGAAGCTCTTTGAGAACTTCAACAAGCTGAAGTTCTATCCTCAAAGTTATGTTGTTAGAGCCATCGAGTGGATGAGACTCGATGAAGTTGATCAAATCCGAATACAAATCATGTTCATCTGTTAAGATGATGTTATATCCGTTTGATCTGGCTACTTTTGCTCTATTTTTTGCTTCATCAGTAAATTTCTTTTTGGATCGGGCTACCAAGATACCAATAGTAACTTCTTTATTGGTACCTGTAAAAACCCCTTCCAATCTTTGTATATCTTTATACCCTACGCTCCTACCTCCCTATAATATGAATAAGGATTTAATTCTAAAATATAATTGAAAGAAACAACGGCAATATAAATATATAGTTACCTTACACTGAATCATTATATAACGTTTTTTAAACCACCCACTCAAATCAATCCCTCCGTCACCTGGTTCATGTCTATAAAGAATATAATGAGTAATGCGTCATCATAGTCAAAACCATAGAATGCTTTCAATTCAAATGGTCAATGTATCCTATTCACCACAGACCCGTGTAGCGTTCACTGACAGCTTTTCGGTAACGGAGAAATCAAACATTCACATACAAGTAGTTACTATATCAAGAACTAAATAGTGTTTAAAGATATCCTATTCACCACAAACCCGTGTAGCGTTCACTGACGGCTTTTCGGTAACAGAGTCCCAAATTCATTTACACCCTCGTGCTTTCTAAAACCCCGATTTACACCTAGTGGCAGCGTATCTTTCAGATACCTACACAAATAGTTACCTAATACAATAACTTTGCGCTTTCAATTTCTCCGATTTACACCTAGTGGCAGCGTACCTTCAAATACAAAACTACTCAACAAAATACTCAGTGAAAACTCACCTAGGTTGACGGAGTTCGACACCTTTTCCTCTTAAAAGATTTTTGATGGTTTTTTCAAATTCTCTTCCTTGTTCGACATAACTCGACATCTTGATTTTACTTATCAACATTAGTATATTGATTTGAATATAATAAAACTTTTTTAAAGGTTACCTTGAATGTTAAATGATATTATGAATTGATAAGAGAGAAAGAGAGAGCAAAAAGTTTGATGGATCCATTTCGATGAATATTAGTTATTATTACAAGTAGACAATAGAATTAATTAAAACAAATATAGTATCTACTCAGCTTATTCATGTACAGTTTTGTACATTAATAATTCTCACGAATGTGGCTTTGATGAGTCTACCATCCATCATCATGTTTCTCTTAAGATTCTCTAAACTTTTCGCTCATATCATAAACCAACTTCAACAGATATGACACGTTCCAAGACATGTTTAATTTAGTAAGTCGTACACGTAGTAGTTTGTACTTTCAAACCTTAAAGTTTGACTAAAACGTCGTCGAAAATGTAGATGATAGATTGATAAGAGAAGTTACACATAATTTGTGTCGATCATTCAAATTCACATGATCGGCAATCTAGACAAGCCACAAAATTTTTTTTCTTATATATTAACACGTTTCTTGTTACATAAACGTTCTCAATAAGATTCTGTTGGACAAACAAAGTCCTAAAAATCGAGATTATCAATATGTAAACAATATTAAGCTTAAGAACTCTTCATTATTATGAATATGAACAATATGTATAAACCGGTTTAATCAAGATTTACTCAAATCCTTATGAGTTGACAATATAAGTCATCAGTTTCATCGAGAGGAAATTTTGTCGACAGTTGATGCTAAAATCAGGACGTTGAACAACGTTATGGAACAGGATCCTTTCAACCGACGGTCTCGCTGCATCTATATACAGTTTAGTAGGAAACCTTAATTACGCGCGAAAATGCTTCAAGACATAACAAGTTTTTGTTACATGAAAACGTTCCTAATAAGATAAAATTCTGTTGGACAAATCGAAGTCCTAAAAATGAGATTATCAATATGTAAACAATACTAAGATTAAGATTCTTCACTATTAATTTAACCGGTTTAAACTGGATTTACTCGAATCCTTAAATCGAACAGACAATATTTAACCATCTTATAAGATTATCAATCTATGATATCTATATGAAATTCTTTATAAATATGAAACGTCTACGGTACAACCTATGCAAGTTTATGCAACTTAACATCGCTAAACTTATACATTACCACTCAAATCGATCAAAATGAAATTTTACAAGAAAATTTTATTTTTTATTTTCTTTAAGAAAAATATTACTTCTTCGAATTCCAATGAATCTACATTTTACGATGATAAGAACGAAAACCAATCCGTTTTTGATATTAACATCAAGGAAGGCACTGAGAGTAATTCTTGGAACGAAAGTTCTCCTTTATCATCTAACGACACTTGGAATGAAAGTTCACCTGACGAAAGTTACGATTCTCGAAGGGAGAAGATTATCGATACTTTATTATTTAAAGAAGACAAAATTGATGAAGAACTGTCTAAAGAAAATGAATCTAAATTTACGGACGAAAAATACAATAGTATTTACTTTGTGATATCACTTGTATTGCTTTTAATATTATTAATTCCCCCATTTCTCATGAAATTGATTATATTGTTTGTAATAATTATAAAATTTAATGCTGATACTAACATTAACAAATCAAAAGAATACAAACAACTACATATCTTTTATGATTACGAGATTTATATTGATTTTTTTAAATCTTTAGATTATAATTTTTATAAATCACTTAACCCATTTTTCGGTTTAATGGACGCCCATATTAAAAGCTATATTCGTCTCCATGGGATAGACTTACATTTTTACGAAGTCTATCCCGAAGTCGCCGAATGGCGAAAAAGACAATATGAAGAAGACTTTGATTGGGTGTTCAAAAGATTAAATGTAATTTTAGAAGACAAAAACATCGTATTTGTTTATTCATTAGACAACATCAAAGAATATGGATTTAAATATTATAATTACTAATATCCATATTCTGATTTGTATATATTATATCTCATAGTTATTTTATCAAATGTATCTATTATTTATTCTAATAAAAAAAGTATATAAAGATATCTGTTTCCGTTTGCTATTTTTAAAAAGAATTAAAAGTGGAATCTCAAAATCAAAAAACCTCAACATTACCAACAAAATGAACCACTTCATCTCTCTAATTCTAAAAGAATCCCAAAATCAAACAACTTTCAATGTAACTGACGAAATAAAACAGTGGGTTGATAAGAATATTAACGACATTAGAGATAATTGTAAATCGTTATTGTTAATTGGTGAATGTCGTGAAAGTATGATGAAATGGGCTCGAAGTTTAGGACGTCATGCTTATTGGAAAGGAGATAGAGATCTTAGTCAATTAGATTTCACTCAATCACTTACACCTCAATATATTATCTTGGACGATATTGAATGGGATTTCGATAAGGTGTATTATTTTATGCCTTATATTAAGTGTGAGCTTGCTTGGAAACCTTGTATTATTCTTACAGATCATAATCATGATCCAACAAAAAAAGAAGTCAACGTTGTCGAGGAACTTAGAAAAATGTTCGAGGAGAATGTAGTTAGAATCGATATTGGTGATATGGATCTATTGTTAAAATATTGATTATTGTTAGCTATTTAAAATTTGAAACTTTTTTGAAATAAACAAATATTAATCGTAAAGATTACAATCATTATTGAACAAATATTAATCGTAACGATTATAATCATTGAACAATTAGTCACGATCCAACGAAAATTGAAGTTAATGTTGATGAAGAACTTAGGAAAATGGTTGAAGAGAATGTAGTTAAAATTGATATCGGTGATATAGATATATTGTTAAAAGATTAGCTGTTTTGATTACTATCGTTATCGAAACTAACCAAAAAACTCAAAGATCTACAATCCAAAATCAATATTGACATTGATATGTTAACAATATTAACTTAAACAATATAAATAATAATAATCAATTTATATAAATTCTTTATAAATATGAAATGTTTACGGTGTAGATTATGCGTTCACATTTATACAGTCACACTTTTTACCAACAAATTTATCTATTTGAATTCGAACGTTAACAAATTATGGACAAACAAATTGAAACCATTCAAATTAATGAAGTTGCAGATAACGGTCAAACGAATGAAGTGTTAACTCCAAATAGTCAAGTTAGCAAAGATAGGCTTCATATTCCGGATTGGTTTTCCAATATTGATATCGATCGAAATAATGAAGAAAGCAATCGAATTCGTGAATTGGAAACTATTAAATTACCGGTAATCGAAGATTGTTCTTGGAATTCCGAAACGAACCAAACAGACCAAACACACGATGAAGAATGGCTTAAACCAAATGGCTCCGATGAAGCAAATATAAACTCCCAGATCTCTTGGAATTCGATCTCTGAATGGGAGAGTTATCATAATAAAACTATAACAATTAAATGGCTTCCTAGAATAGAATCAGAATTAGAATTAAACGAACAAATTTAAACACACTGATTGGACTAATGTTTATGTGAAAGATAATCCTTTCAGTTTAATCGAATAATTTAGTCACTATATTTTTTATCTTATTGTTATTTACAATATTACTATCTTTATTACGTATTCATATTGTTTAATAAACATATAAATACAATGTTTAAACCTTAACATAAACAAAAAATGCCGTCATCTAAAAGAAACAATCGAAACAAAAACTCTAGTGATTATGAGATTTTCAGACTTCTTCGAATTAACAAACGTCTAAATCAAAAACTTAAAGATCAACAATCAATATTAACATTGAATGAACAATCAGATGATGTAAAACAATATGTACAACTTCGTGAACAATATAAAAAGTTAATCAATGAATATGGTTTAGATTTATCTCCTAATGGTTACATCATTGAACAGATTAAACGTTTCAGATCTGAAAAAGAAGATCTAAAGATAAAATACGAAACATTAAGAGACGAATATGATTCATTGATTGAACAGCATTCTTTGTTGAAAACTGAAAATGAAGAATTAACTACAAGTAATAAAGATTTACAATTTTATTTCAATTTACTCAAGAATAATCAAAAAGAAATTAAATAGAATGACGTATCAAACATGTTTGAAATATTTCGTGATACAGAATTTAGTTATAAATATGTAAGTTCAACATCAAAGCAATCTAATTAAAGTAATGGAAAGCAATCCAATCAAAACAATGGAAATCCCATCAAATCTCGATAACTTCAAATTCGATAAAGTTACAATCTCATTCAAGAACAAAGATAAATGGTACCATAAAAAGTCAGCAAAGTTTATTGTAACTACTGGTGCTATTGGAGTGGGAAAAACTACTTGGAATGTTATGCTGGCTAAATATCTACGTGATAAAGGATTTAAAGTCTTTCTTTCTAATGAAATTCCTCTAATGGATAAAGAGTTTCTCAACTTATTCTATTGCGATATTCAAAAATACTCTTTTGCATTCCAATTGAATATTATTCACAAGTTTAATAATGAAATGTTAAAACTTTATTATAAAAAACACGAATATGATTATATTATCTTCGATCGTACTCACTTTGATACAAAAATTTTCACTTCAAACAATATTAATGATGAAAAAGAATTGTCAGTTCTTGAAAATATTTTCGAAAACAACATTTTTAAATCATATGAGTTATTTGATTACATTTTTTATCTGAAACCATCAAAGGATACAATGATCAAACGTCAGGAAAAACGGAACAGACAAAGCGAAAAGAATGTTGATAGACAATATTTAATTGAAATTTATGACAAGTACGAATCAATAATCAATGATATTTATCCTAATCATACTGTTATCGAGAATGAGAATGGTTTTAATTATAATAATACTTTTAAACAATACTTTTAACGAAATCTATCAACAGTTAAATTATATTAAAACCTTTCAATCTTTATTATTCTTAATCATATTGATATAAAAATATCGTTCGAATAAAATATTAAGTGTTAATGAAAACGGTAAAGTACGTATTATATTCGGAACGACTTTTTTTATTTATAAATATTTTACAAGATTTTGTGCCGTGACTGTCATCCCTGCACTCAAATTATTCATTACTATCGATATTAATTATTATCGTTATATACTTCATTGATATTATTTCCATTAACAGAATAGACAAAGAGTAGCTAAAATCACTTCAAGAGCACGTACATGTGCATGTACATGTCCCATGTTTATTATTGTTATTATATAATTTAAAACAAATATAACTTAACATTAAAAATATTAAAATCATCCATACCACCATCACCACCCTAAAGACGTTATTTCTTCTCTGTCGAGGTTGATATCTTGCTAAATCTCCAATTATATTTTCTCTAGTAGTGAGAATGATATCGAACCTCGACAATCTAGCCCATAAATGGGCCCATACAGAGAACTGATTACCCACTAAGATAGCTACAGTAGTATCTCGTGGGCAATCAGCAAGCACTCCCTTCAGTTGTAGAATATAGCCCACCCCTAAAAAATACAATATTGCATAAGCATAATGTTCAATTATTTTTATAAAAAATAAATAAAATAATTACCAAGTGTATTTCTATGGTCTTTACATTGAACGACATGATATACGCCGTTATGGTGAAATGCTATATCTACTCCTCCATCTGTTAATCCACGGGGACTACACGAAGAGAATGATGAGTAATTGTATCATCATAGTCAAGACTATTTGAAGAACGTTCACAGCAAGCGATCCATCGCACGCCAGGACTGGGTACCTGACTGTCGACTTCCGCAAGCTGCGGCCACGAAGCGCTTTCAATTCAAATAATCAATGTATCCTATTTACCACAAGCCCGAGTTCAAATCTACAGGCAGTCTTCGGTAACGAAGATTGAATACTCACAACAGTCAGTATTATACAAACAAGAACCATAAAGTATTTTTACATGTATCCTATTTACCACACCCTTTTCTTAAAGGCTTTTTCGGTAACGAAGTTTTAATTAATTTACACCTAATGTGCTTTCGAAAACTCCGATTTACACCTAGTGGCAGCGCATCTTCAGATACATATACTAAATAGTTACCCGAATATGATATTGCATAGTTGATGGTATTCATCTCTCCGACCTTTTACACCTAGTGGCAGTGTACCTTCGGATATAATAACTATTGAACAATACCTCAGTAAGAATTCTTACCTTCTGTTTGTAATATATCCCGCTCCCCTTAGAAGATCATCAATTTCTTCTTCAAATTGTCTTCCTCTCGTGATAGAATTCGACATTCTATACCAAAAATTGATTTAATATCTCGTTAACCATAAATAATTACCCCAAGAAGTTATCGTTACCTTCAAAAAGAAAAGGGAGGAATTAGTTAGATTCATTTCAGATGACCGTTAGTTATTATTAAAAGTAGACAATGGGATTAATTAAAACAAATATGGTATCTACTCATCTTTTTCATGTACGATTTCGTCCATTAATTCTCACGAATTCCTTCTCTTCATCAAGTTTCGTCGATGTTAGGTCTATTAAATGAGTTATTAAAAGTAGACAATAGGTGTGTTAATTAAAACAAATATGGTATCTACTCATCTTTTTCATGTACCGTTTTGTTCATTAATTCTCACGAATGTGGCTTTGATATATACCAAGTCTAATGTAATATTTCGCTTTCAAGACTTTTCAACTTTTCGCTCATTATTATATTGTAAACCAACTAAGTTCTAATAACGCGTTCCGAAACATGTTTAATTTAGTAAGTCGTACATATAGTTTGTACTTTCAAACCTTAACGATAAAGTTTAACTAAATCATCATCGAATGTAGATGATAGATCGATAAGAGAAGTTACACATAATTTGTGTCGATCATTCAAATTCACATGATCAAGAATCTAGACAAGCCACAAAAAAATTTTCTTATATATAACACGTTTCTTGTTACATCCAAACGTTCTCAATGAGATTCTGTTGGACAAACAAAGTCCTAAAAATGATATTATCGATATGCAACAATATTAAGTTAAGAACTTTATGAACAATATGTATAAACCGGTTTAACGGGATTACTCGAATCCTTAAATCGAGTAGACAATATGTAACCATCTTATCACAATATACACACTAGCATAACATTTTCAATATACAGACAATTACTCAAGACATTAATAATTATGAAATGCATATGGAACAAAGTAACGCTTAAAGTAATAAAAATACTCTGGAAGTCTACAAGGAGTTTGATAAATCGAAAAAAGTCATTTGATGGATCAAATATTGTTGTTATTTCTTTTATGAGAATGTACTTTGATCCAGATAACAGAATTGGATAATACATTTGTCGTGAACAATATAAAGAGTTAATAAGCAATATTCACATTATTTATTGGTTACATCTTCCTTAGTATTGTTACTCATTTTAATCGATTTTTTTTATTTAAACGAACTCAGTCTTACAAAACTTAGATATCAAAAATTTTAAAATGGGCGCAATCAAAGTCAACCTAAAACAAAGAAATCGCAATATCAATATTGAATGTTGTTTGCAAATGCAAAGTCAGCTTTTTTACAAAAAAAACAATTATTATATCAAAACTGGAAAAAAATACGACTTTCATTGTTGTTATTGTTATAATTCAAAGACTTTAAATTTTGTCGAACCAGTTAATTATACAATTGAAGATACAAAATTTACGTGTAGAGAATGTTTTAACTCTGGAAAATCAACAGTTAAATGTCCAAATATTAAAGGATTTTCCCCATTTTCTACCATAAAACCTACCAAGATATCTAAGACACAGTTAATCGAAAAAGATTACGTTATCATCAACAAGGATTCAGATTCCGAAAAAACATTCACCGAGGAACCAATCCAGAAATATTCAAGAGAAAACTTTGATTATGATGAAGATTTAAAACTTTTTGAAATTGGGGAAGACTTTACAAACAAAAGACGGATTGAAAAATATCAAAACGAAATCGATGCTCTAAATGAACAAATCGAAAGTTTGAAATCACAAATTGAAAGAGATGATAAAGATATTGAATTTTACAGAAATGAAAGTAATCGTAGTTGGAAAATGTGTAACAAATTAATAACAGGAATAATAGATTTAGCTGATGAGCTAGAGAAAGATAAAATTGTTACTGATCAGAGAAATAGACGTAATTCATTTTAGCTGTTTCATGTTTTATATTGTTTACTTTAATATATATTGAATAAAAATCATTGGTTATTCACAAATATAAATATCGTTCATCGTCTTCTTATATGTTATCAAAAATTGAAAAATGGATTTAAAAGAATTTCAAAACTATAGTTATTATGATTTCCAGTCTCGTCGAGAAGAAAATAAGCGTCATTATTGCAAAAACTGTAATGAAAAACTTTATCCTTACTGTGTAAAACATAATGATCCCATTAAACCAGATTTTTGCTATATTTCATGTGGCGCAACACAATGTCGTCAACCCTTTGTTTCTTATTATTCTCCAACCAAAGGATGTAAATATTGTCGATATGGTCAAGACAATAATTGTAATAGATGCATTCTGGTCACTTATCCAAAAGGTTGTACATATTGTCAACATCCCTTAATCAATGGTGTACAGATCTTCAAATGTGAAACACCTCTCGAAACACCTCCTGAATCTGATAATGAGGAACAATTTGAAATTGATGAAACAATTAAACAATCTATCATGGAATTGTACGATGAGATTGTTGATGATTAAGATAATATTAAGATTCATTTTTATTGTTTGTTTTAGTTATAAAAGAACATGTTCAAAGATATTTTCAACATCAAATCCTTCAAATGAAAGTTATTACAAATATATATTTCAAAAAGTTATCAAAAAAACATTTTCACTCCAATTGGATTAAAAAACATAATATTAAAAGAAAAAATATCAATTTCGATAAAAGTTACGTTCTTATAAGACGAGACAGAAATAATAAGTTAATTAATCCTTGTAATTATATTACTTGGATATTAAAACCCTATAAAGAATTTTTCACTTGTGGTTGTCCAAACTTAAAAGGCGACGGTAGTAATCATTCTCTTGAAAATTGTCGTCATTATCAACGCTCACAATTCAGAAGATTACAATCCGGTCAAATTTTACATAAATCTGAAAGAGGCTATTTAAAAAAATATCACAATTTAAAACAAAAATATAAACCTATTGACTACGACATATTCTTCTATATTAAAGAGACAAAGGATAAAAATGGTATGTATCAATTTCAATTTTCGAAATCGAGTCAAGATGAGATAATTCAGTGGTTTTCATAGAATTTTCAATGATTCTACGACTCCCATCGACATGCCTGTAAAGTAGAGTTTTAGTTTACTGAAATTTTCGAAATCGAGTCAAAGATGAGATAATTCAGTGGTTTCCATAGAATTTTCAATGATTCTACGACTTCCATCGATGCTTGTAAAGTAGAGTTGAGATTAATTCATACTTAGCAAAAAAGCTAATCAAAAATTATTTGTTTTTATAATAGAAAAATATTAAACGTCGATATCAAAATCGTTTTCAAATTTTCGAGGATGGTCATAGGACTTCTGTTTCAATTTTAACAAAAAAAATATTTGAAGGTTTACACTTAAACAATTCAAATCGAGATATAAAATTTATTTTCGCAAATGATGAGAATTATGGTATAAAACATAGAAATATAATTTTTGGTACTATCCATAACAAATCTGGTCAATTACCTTTCCATTTAGCTTATTTAGTGTGGATAATCGCTCGACCAAAACGTCGAATTACTATCAAAGATTTAGAATTTTTAAAATCAAATCTAGAGTCAACAAAACATATTGGTATTATGTCTTCTAATGTCGGAATGACAAAAACAGTCGAAAATGAGATTAAGAATAACAGATTTATTAAATATATCAATCTTCCTAAAAAAATTGAAATAAATAAATATACCTTACCCGGTGAATTTCACCAGGTAGGGTTTTAATTACGTAAGTATATTTAAAAATAATGGATAAAAAACTTCAATTCAAAGGTATGTTTAAGTTTTAATATTTTTATAATGACATAAATTTATAGTATTAAAGTACTAATTTATATTATTTTATAATAGGATCTACTACTGAGATTGGTGATCAATATGAATATCATATTTTAAAAATGTTAATAGATAATGGTATAGAATGTAATGCTTCTCGAACAAATTATTCTATTAACAACAAATTTCTTCCTATTGGTGACGGAGGTATTGATTTATTTGGAAATTATAAATCAATGAATTATGTGATACAATTGAAATACAGATCAGTCGGAAATGTTATGCCTAGCGATATTAAACACTTTAATTCATCTTTATTAAAACAACCAAATGAAGTTCAAGGATTTTTTGTAACTAATAATGGTTACTCCAAACGAGCACGAAATGAGGTTATTAATTCAAATTCTAGAATGATTTTATGTACTGATAAAGATCTTTTAGAAAAATTTCATGATATGTTTACAAAATTTGAAAAAATGAAACGCGACACTCCTAAAGAATTCAAAATCGAACATATTGAATTAGACGGTATCAATGATCTTAACTTGTTTGGTATTATCTTTAAAGGAAAATGTAAAATTAGCGGTGTTAGTGTTAAACATTCAATTTCATTTAATCCATATTAATTTAATTTATAAATAATATAAATAAAATATTCAGCCTTTTTATAAAAGAGGCTCTGTTTTGCGTAAACATAAATCCAAAACTGTTTAAAATGTCTGAAATTGAAATCCCCCAACGATCTAACTTTATTGAAAATGAATACGATTTTAATTCAAATGAACCAATCTTATTTCTTCCCATATCAGTTGAAAATTCAACCAATTACAAATTTCAAACGTACGAGTTAAAACTTCGCGGCGTATTAACAAATGGTCAATCGATTACAGTAATTATTAAAAAAATTAAAGTATTCTTCGACATTCTTTTAACCGAAGACATTCAAAGAGTTTTAAGTATATTACGCTCCCAAAATCAAAGTTTCAGTTACGAGACTATATTAAAATATCCAATCAAAGGCTACAACGAAACTAAAAAGGAATTTCTTCGTATATATACAAAGAATAATAATAATCGTTTAAAATTAATCGAAGTGATAAAAGACAAATACAAAACGTATTCAGATGACGAAACTTCATATTATCGAAAAACCGCTCGTGAATATGGTCTCCATCTTACAAAATGGAATATTATCCGTAACTATTTTCGTTATAAAGATAATGTTTATGTTGATATATCAGATATAGAGTTATACGATGGTGATGTCACCGAATTACACGAAAAAATTTTAATAATGGCTTGGGATATTGAAACAATAACCGACCGACCTGGTGAATTACCATTATCACAATATGATGGAGACGAAGTATGGATGATCGGTATTGAATGTTTCTGGAAAAACTCAACAATCCCAACCGCTCAAATTTGTATATCTACCCGCCCGCTTAATAAACCATCTAATTGGATAGTGTTAATTTGCAAAAATCAAACTGAATTATTGTTGAAATTTGCAGAATGTATTAAAAAGGTCAACCCTGATATAATCACCGGTTACAACACGTCAGGTTACGATTGGCCATTTGTTATCGGGAAATTACAAAAACATAATTTATTACAAGATTTCATGAAGATTGCAACCAATCGAAGTTCAACAATTGAACAGATCGAAAAGTATAATATTCGAAAGAATGAAATCAAAATAAGTGCAACCGAGAATATGATCGCGAGATATATAAAATTTCCTGGTATATTGGATATCGATGTCATGATATGTTATAAAAAAATATATCCAAATTCCGAAAAAAGCACATTAAATTTCTTCTTACAAAAGATGAATCTCGAATCAAAACTTGATTTAAAGATAACCGAAATGGTTAAAATTTATACTGAATCAAAAGAATTTGATCAATCCGGTGAAATTAATGAAGAACTATCTAATTACCATCGACAACAAATTCTTAAAGTCGCCGAATACTGTATGATCGATTCTCGACGTTGTCAAGAATTGTTAATTGCCCATAAAGTCATCAGCAACTATCAAGAAATTTCAGACATTGCATACGTTTCGTTAAATGATTCATATCTATATGCTGTCGGAATGAAAGTACGTAATTTAATTGGAGCATATGCCCATAAAGCCGATATTCTCGTTTCGATGAGAAATAATTCTTCAGACGAACATATTAAATACCCTGGAGCATATGTATTTTCTCCAGAAAAGGGACTAAACAATACACGTCCAGTCACAGGATTAGATTTCGCATCGCTATACCCAAGCCTTATAATGACGTATAATCTATCACCTGAAAAAATTATATTAACACAAGAAGATTATGAGAAGTATGTAACGACAAAAAATCTCCATCAAATCAGTTTCGAGTTCAATGGTGAACAGATAATTGCTTGGTCTGTGCGACACAATAACGATGAAGAACAAAAAGGAATTTATGGCGTGTTACTTGAAAATCTATTAAACAAACGCAATGAGATGAAACGTCAATTAGCAATCCTGAAACATGAAATCGAACAAATGGAACTCGACAGAAACAATATTAATGAAGAAGAATATAATAAATTGTTATTCAAATATTCGTGCGCCGATTCTCAACAGTTGGCGTTAAAAGTTTACATGAATAGTTTCTACGGTGAAACCGGAAACCAGTTATCATCGTTTTTCCTTAGGGAATTGGCTGCGGCTGTAACATCAGCAGGTCAATACAATATCAAATTAGTCGCTAATTATGTTCAACAAAAAGGTTTCAGGATTGTATACGGTGATACCGATTCACTTTACTTAATTCTACCAGATGAAATATTCTCAGAACTTGATCAACAATATCAACAAGGTCTTATCTCAAAACATGATTACTGGTCATTAATGGTAACAAAGACAATAGAAGTAATGACAATACTTAAAAACGAAGTTAATGAATTTCTAATTTCGAATAATGGAACAGAATATTTGAAAATGGCATACGAAGAAGTATTATTTCCCTGTTTGTTTACTGGAAAGAAGAAATATTTTGGTATTCCACATTATTCAAAACCCAATTTTAAACCAAAAAAGCTATTCATACGAGGAATTGATATTATTAAACGCGGTCAATCTCAATTTTCAAAAGATGTGGTCAATCAGATAATGTGGGAATCAATGGATATAAACAATACTAGGGATATGTATCAAATCATAAATGATACAATCAATTCCTATGTTTCAAATGGCGTTTCAAGAGATAATATTTCCAAATTTGTGTTAACCGCAACATATAAACCATTGGCTAAAAATATATCGGTACAATCATTTGTTTCAAGAATGAAACAAAAAAATATCAATGTAGATCCAGGAGAACGTTTCGAGTATGTTGTAATTGAAATCAACCAAAAGAAATCTAAAAAGGCTGATAGGATGGAACTACTTGAAACATTTAGGAACAATAGTAATATGCGAATTGATGTTGTTTATTATCTTAATAGTTTAGTTAGTGTATTAGCCAGGTTAATTAACGGCGATTTTCAATCACCCGACGACAAACAATCCCAATTAGATGCTCAAAAGTATATTGAAGATCAGATAAAATATTATATGAATAGTAAACAAAATCTTAATAGTTTCCTTAATATAGATAATAAGAAAAAAAGAAAACCTCCAAGATCAAAGTATACAATGTTACAACCAGAGAGATGCAATCAAACATTAGACAATTTCATATCAAAGAAACGCAAAATGGTGTAACAATTGAAACTTATAAATAAAGGTTTTACATCTTATCTTTTCTTCATTAAAATTGAAAACATGGGTCAAAAATACGAATACAGACATTCAAACAATTATTCAAATAACAATACAAAACAAATAGATAAAGTATTATCCACATTAATGAAAATTATAAATTTAATATCCTCGTTATTTAATGAAATTTTAAACGATAAAAATTACGAAAAACAATTCAATCTCCCATATTATCAAGATACCACAAACTACAATGAATATAAAAATATTAATGAATGTTATCAAAACGATAAAAATTTACATATATTCTTTTCAAAACATAATGATATTTCAAAAGGTTTAAATGTTGTTACCTATGAATATAACAAAAATGGTAGACAATGTTTTAATTGCGGGAATAATTACTCCCATCAATGTTGTATTGCCTGTAAACGAACAATAGCAAATTGTGAATGTGTATTTATCTGCGGGTTATCAAACCCATGTCAATGGGATAAATGTAACAAACCCACTCAATATAGAAAATGTAAATATTATACTTCAAATTTAAATGATTTTAATCATGATTGTAAAGGTGTTGTATTTGAGAATGGTAAAATAATTACTTTTAATAGTCAAGATAGTCGTAGTTATCATTCATATAATATTGTATAGTATAAATAAATTGTCTACCCTGCCCGGTGAAATCACCAGGTAGGGTTTAAACGACGTAACCATAAAAATGGGTAAACGTAAACGCTCCCAAAATGATTTTTGTAGTGAATTCGAGAGAATAATTGGACTTAAAAATTGGGAATTGAACAATGAAATAGAAACTTTAGCTCTAGAAAATGCATTTTCAAACGATGAAAAATTGACATATCTAAATTTACATTTACGTTTCCAAAATTCTAAAATGGAAGAATATTCTAAACTCGGTCAAAGAATTTCAAAAACAAAAACACCAGAATCTAAACAATGGTTAAGGGATGAATTAAGTAAGATAAAAAAGTTTATAAAAATAATTATTTTCAAAACTCAGACGATAATAGACGAAATTATGGAAAATGACACCGAATCCGAAGAAATCATTGAAGAATAATACAGAGGTAAATCATGGTTAAAGAAAACAAATACATTAAAACATATCACAATTTCAACGTCGAAACTATCCTAATTAATGGATATTCGATTCGAGTTCGGAAAAGTCCACGTTTCAAAAAACAAAATTATCCAGTCGATAAAAAAACTTTCAGTAAACGTTTCAAGAAACAAATTCAAAACTATCATGTTCATCGTTATAATCGAACAGGTGATAAAACATTTTTTTGTACTAAATGTAATAATTTAAAATGTTGCAATCTATGTCCAGATTGTAATTCGAAAATTTATTCAAATTCCGACGATTTCAGCGATTCAGACAATTTAACAATAGATACGCATAGTGAAATTAGTGATAGTGAGATAAAAAAAGAAAACAATGTTGTATTCAACAATAATAATCATATTTCAAACCTTTTAAATTTATTTTTTAATTAGTATATTGATAATTAAATAAATATAAATACCCTGCCCGGTGATTTCATCACCAGGTAGGGTTTATTTTACGTAAATTCAAATTTAAAAATGTCTTTTATTGAAGTGTCTTCAGATTATTTCGAAAATATTAAAAATCGTGATCTTGTAAATAATATATTAAAAAATATTAGCCAATGGGATTATAGTATAAATTCAATGGCAAAAGCTTTGATTACCGGTACTGATACTATCAAATCTCAACTTGACGTTTATAAAGATTCATATACCATTTTAATTAATCAGTTAAATGAAGCTATATTTAATGTTGAGCAACATGCTCAACAATTTGCTTTGTGTATTTTATTTAATGATAATCGAAAAGTTTACATTTCTCGCCGCATAAATCCTAAAAAAGACTTATGTGATTATTATCAAGTAACTGGTGGTTCGTTGAATGAAAATGAATCATACGAGGACTGCGCCCGACGCGAAGCTAAGGAAGAAGCAGGAGTCGAAGTTGAATCAATATCTAATATTGGATTGGATAAATATATTGACGAAACAACTAACAAGTTATTCGAATGTGCTATATATATTGGATATATTGGTAAACAGATTCCCGAAAACAAAGAACCCCAAAATCATACCGATTGGGAATTAGTCGATTTTAAAACCTTTGAAAAAAGAAAATTAACACCTTCTCTTGTTACGTATCAAGAAAAAATTAAAAATGCTATAATTAATCATCGACTTTATTCTCGTTCCAACAAAAAAAGAAAAGTAGAAGATGTTGGTGATCTTAAAATAGAAGAATATGTTAATTTAGAAAATATTAAAACGGAAGATGATATTAAATTAGAAAATGAAATTAATAATACAGTCGAATATCTGACCACATGATTTATTTTTCACTTAATAATAAACAAAAATTTTTACATGAGAAATGATCCCAATATAATCTCCAAGGAAATGAATAGTTAACGAGTCATATATTTAAACAATCGTGCGTTTCTTCGGAACGCCCCTCTTGATCTTAGTTGATTAGGCTGAGAGGATTGTGTAGCAAAGCGAAACAACGCACAATATGCGATTGTTACAGCGCACCTATCGACGATTGGTAGCAACGTACAAATCAACGATTTGTTGCATCGTTTTTACGCGACGCGAGCGTAGCTTATCTGTGTTTCATTTAAGATCCCAGGTTAATATAATGATTTATTTGAACATTTTTTCAAGTATATACAAAAAAGGAAAATTATGTGTAACTTTTAGCGAATAAAAATCAACTTTTTACACAAATTTCCATTTTAAGAATTACAAAAAAGGTAACCTATTTAACCCAAAAAGGAAATTTATTATGTGTAACTTTCAGCAAATAAAAATCAACTTTTTTTACACAAATTTCCATTTTAAGAATTACAAAAAAATGTAACCTGTATAATCTAAAAAGGAAATTTATTTCGTGTGACTTTAAATTTACGTCTTTCACGTGATTAAACACAATCATTCAAAAAAGGAAATTTATTTCGTATGACTCTAAATTTATGTCTTTCACGTGATGAGAATAAATTATAAATATAAAGATTAAACCCCCCAAACATTTATGAAAAATGTCTGATTCAGACTCGAATCTATATAAATTGATAGATCAATGCAACAAAGAAATTGATCGAATTATCACTGAAAAAGAAAATTTTATACGGAAACACCAACAACATCAACAAAAAATCGACTATAATCTACAAGATATAATCAATAATCTAAAGGAATTAGAGGATGAAAACGATATCGAAGATTAAGAATGTCTGATGAGTTAGTCGAAGAAATAAATGTTCGAATTAATAAAATTGTTTTAAAAAACAAAAAGTTATCGAACGATAAACAAAACATTCGATCACTATACAAGGATTTGATAATAGAAAACGAGTCCTTACGAATTGTAAAATTCGAACATTTTAAAGAACTAATCGAATATTTTGAAGAGTATATAGATAATTTTTTTAAAAAAATACCATTTGGGGATGTTATCAGGAAGAATCCACATATTTCACAGATATTAAAGAGAACGATTTTACCAATATTGTGTATCGGATATTATTTACTATCATCGAGATATTTAAGAATTGTAGATGTTTTAGTATTTCAGATTATAACTAATTTACTTATTATCTACTATTCAAATTATTACTTTGATACAACTTTAACATGTTTATTCACGTAATTAGAAAACATATAAATTATATCGGGTAATTTCGGGTTATTATTATTTTGATACATTCTAGTTGTAATGATGAATTAGTAAAAAATGAATAAAATACTTCGGAAGAAATGAAAAATAATCAATTTTTTGTGTATTAATATTGATTTTGAATTGAAATAGATTACGATTTGGTTACCTAATTTCGTTACAATATATTAAGACAATAAAAAAAAGAAAAAAATGGGATAATATTCCTTTAGTCCTGGGATTGATATCGGGGAATACCGGAATAACTACTGGTTGAATGATGTCCAAAATATATAAATAGACAAAGTCTTCCCCGTTTTTATCTTGATGTCTAATCACGAAAAATTCGATATCGTACTTCGAATACTATTACTACTTTTTCTATTTTTCACTGTTCTAATTCAATTTTCTGTGGTTGTTGGTTTGTTTTCAATATTGTCTTACTATTTAGAAACAGACATATTCAAAGAATATCTACCAAATCTTATACTTTTTATTAAGGATTCTATTCCTTTTGTTAAAAATACAATCATAAATCTATATCTTGCATTCGTAAATTAATCAAAGTGGCTAAAACAACTACTAAACAAAAACCAAAATCCAAAACAGATATTAAAAAAACAACCAGAGTAGTAAAGAGACCAGCTAAAACAGTTGTAAAGAAACTCAAATCTGATAAAAAAACAACCAGAGTAGTAAAGAGACCAGCTAAAACAGTTATAAAGAAACTCAAATCCGATAAAAAACCAACCAGAGTAGTGAAGAGAACAACTAAAACAGTTAAAACAAAGAAACAACAACAACAAATTAATTGCGAACCCTGCCGATTAAAACCTTCAAAATCTAGTCATTCCAATCGAATACTTAAATATATCTAAAATGTCTCAACCCCCTAAAAAAAGGACAAAATGCGAAATAAATTTTGGTGGAAATAATTGCGGTATTAATCAAGAACCATCATCAAAATATTCTAAATTTGGTTGTGAGATTAAAGGTGGATTTTGGAAGGAAATCGTAACATACAATACTGCTATCGATTTTGCAGATGATAAAGATTATACAAAATATCACAAGTTATTAGACAGTAGAGTATTTATTCATAGACTATTTCAAGACGGAAAAGATCATAAAATTGATATAGAAAATACCAGCAAAATACTTGGTTACTTCGTATACAGTTTTCGTTTAGTTTCTTATCACGGATCAGAACCTCTATTAGTCAATGGACCGGCTGGTAAAAACAAAATGAAACTTCAGAAATTACTCGAACCAATGAAAATTCGATTATTACTGTTAAAAATATGTGATCATGAAATGATTAAGAAAAATATTGGTTTTGAAGATCTCAAAGATATTATTTCTGATCATAAAAATTTTAACGATTCGGAAGTTGATAGTAGATTTGAAATAGTAGAAGATGAGACAAGAGTGATTCAATGTTCAAAAGAATGTACTCTCATTACTTCTGAAACAGTCAACTTCTGTATAGATTTCAAAGGAATTAAAGATTGTATAGTAGATAATGAAAATGGTATTATGAAATATAATAATCACAATTTTATTCTTTTAGTTCTTGTAGATAATAGTCCATCTTCCCTTGATTTAAAAGATAGTTATGAATTTGGAATGGAGAGAGACTTTTCAGTCGGTGACATAGGAATATCAGTATATTATGATGATTTATTCATGGCTGAATTATATCAAGATGACTATGGACATGCGAATAGCATGGTGCATACAGCAGCAGATATCGTTGAAAAATTAATCATAGAGAAGAATATTTTAAAAAGAAATCGAGAAGAAGATGATGAGAAAAACAAAGAAAATAATATGCAAGAATAATCTAGCAGAATTAATAGTTAGGAAAAAAATATAAATACCACATTAGTACATTAATTTATTTTATTTTTCTAAATGCCTTATTGTAATCATTCACGAAAACATTGCAATAAAGATAACACACATAATATTATCAATCTGGTAAACGCTGTTGTTCAAAATATTGGTGAATATAAAATGATAATTAAAAATAAACCAAAAATAAATCAAAAAATAAGAAATAAAAAACACTCTTATAATAATATTAAAGAAATGATTATTGGAGAAACTGATATTAATAGATTACAAAATAACGGTCACTGGGATAATATAATAAGAAAAAGTCCATTCAGTGAACTACAGAAATTGAGACAAATAATACTAAATAAAAAGATAAAGGTTAAAAATGAAATAAAAACTGAATTTCAAACAGTTTTTATTAAACAAGAACTAAACGACCAATTGCAAAATAAATTGGAAGAGAATGATAATATCAAACAAGAAGAACCTGACGATAAAGAAGAAAGAGTCAACAACGAATATGAAGACAATCTTGAATTATCAACGATTGATAATGAACAAGAGGTTGAATATTATAAATTAAAACAAATTGATAATATTCAAGAAATCAAATTACCAGTGGTCGATGATGAGCAAGAGATTGAATATCGTGAATCTAAACAAGAAGTTGAATTATCAACGATTGATAATGAACAAAATATGAAAGAGATTGAATATAATACACCCGAACAAGAAGCTGAATCATTAATGGTCGGTGACGAGCAAAATATGAAGCAGATTGAATATTCATCATCACAAACTGATGATATGGAAGTCAAATTATCAATGATTGATAATGAGCAAAATATGAAAGAGATTGAATATCATGAATCCGAACAAATACAAACAGATGATATGGAGGAAGTTGAATTTCCATCGATTGATAATACGTCTGATATGGAAGATGTGTTAATACATTTTCAAATTAATGAAGAAAATGTACATTATATAAATTTCATAAAAGCTCGAGAATTATATACTGAAATGTTTAATGATCCACAAATAGAACGATTACAAGACGGACAACACTGGTCTATCGAGATTGATAATCTTAATTATGACCATCTTCCAATCACTTTCAAAACGAAAATGCATGAACTTCGTCAATGGACGTATAATAAAAAGAGAGAGAATATGAATAAAAATAAAGAAATTGAGTACTCACAAACTCATTTAGAGGATAGTTTACAAACAGACAATGAAATAAGAAATAAAGAAACATTCAAAATTGAATACCCAATAGAAGAATTTCAGAAAGAGACCGATATGGTTATATTTCCAGAGATTGACAATATCGCAGAAATGGAAATTACATTATCAAATTTTGAAATCAAAACCGAAGAAAGATTTGAAGAATCAATTCAAGAATATATAATGTATCATAATACGTTTAAACATATTCAAGAAGCTGACTACGAATCACTAGAGGATGATAATCACTGGTTAAATTTGATAAATCATTTATCTTATCAATATCTTCCTAATAATTATAAAACAAAATTAATCGAATTTTACGAAAATGATCTTGAAAAGAAGATACAACAACAAATCGACAAAGAAACATCCGATAAAAGTTTATTAGGTTCAATAAATAATTACGTATTGGATATATTCGGATATGGTTCAGACAATAATAATAACGGTTTAGACGATAAAAAAAGAAAACTCCCAGAAGACTATATAGAAGATGAAAATTTAAAAGTAAAACAAAGAAAACTCGAACGAGACCCGAAAAAAGCATCAAAAATGAGACCTAAATTAGTAAAACCAGGTTTCAATAATATAGTTGATGATATAACAATT
>Ga0134124_10000471_pt1 | contig 34210 bp, 26 predicted proteins | sample KB304_FD_96880 | JGI IMG/M metagenome (GOLD analysis project Ga0134124, IMG submission 96880) | Terrestrial soil microbial communities without Nitrogen fertilizer from Kellogg Biological Station, Michigan, USA - KB3-0-4 | ecosystem: Environmental > Terrestrial > Soil > Unclassified ... | reverse complement strand
TTTCCCGATGGCGGCGGGTTCAATCCCGGATATCGGATTGCAAAAAACGAATCGTATCCCGGAATTAATAGTGATTATCGTAATACTCTCCACTTTTTGGAGATGCAGCAGCCGGACATTTGGGCAGGGCATCACTGTGAGTATTTCAATATGGAGGGCAAGAAGAAGCTTTACGCGAAAGAAGGCGTGAAGGCGTGGATAGACCCAGAGGGCTATCGGCGCTTCATCGCGAGTAAACGCCGTGCGTTCGAGGATGAAGTAGACGCTGAGATGGGAGTTAAGAAGGCGACCCCAAAGAAACCGGCCCAGGAGTGAAGTGCCAGATATCTCTTTCAACTCAAGACCAAACGGCTGTGCGATCTCTGCCAGCAGCGCTCGATGCAAATGCGCTAAAGAGGATACGCGGCGATGACTAGTGATGGAACTCCAATCCCGGTGAACGTGAGTAACTTTATTCGCGCAGAGTCGGATCTTTATTTTGAACGGACTGTCATGGACGGCGGCTTGGGTCAATTTTATCACCGCATGAAAGTGGTTGGTATCGATGAGCAAACAGTCGTGCGTATGAATCGTGACACGCTCTACTCGTCAGGGGTATTTGCTCTCGACGCTGGCCCTGTGACTGTGACTCTTCCGGATACGGGAAAACGCTTCGTGTCTATGATGGCCTTGTCACAGGATCATTATGCGTTCGACGTTGTTTACGCTCCTGTGATGCGGACGTATACCAGAGAGAGAGTGGGCACACGCTATCTGTTTCTAGCTATACGCACTCTTGTCGATGCGGCTGATCAGGACGACGTCAACAGAGCGAATCGGCTGCAAAACTCCATCAAGGTTGATCAGGCGAATACCGGCCTTTGGGAAAAGCCGAATTGGGATGAGTTATCGCAGAAGAAAGTGCGTGATGCCTTAGCTCTTCTTGGTTCACTCGGCGGCCTTCACGATCTCTTCGGTACGAAAGACGAGGTCAATCCTGTATGTCATCTGATTGGCACTGCGTGCGGTTGGGGAGGAAATCCGAAGCACGCTGCCAGTTACACCAGTGTCTTTCCTAAAGCTAATGACGGATACACAATTCATGTATTGACGGTCAGAGATGTTCCGGTCGACAGCTTCTGGTCCATTAGTGTCTACAACTCCGAAGGTTACTTTGAGAAGAACGATGCCGGCATCTATTCGCTCAATAGTCTGTCTGCGCGGCCAAATCAAGACGGTTCGTTCACCATTCAGTTCGGCGGAGCTCGAGAAACTGTGCCGAACTATTTACCGATAACTCCGGGCTGGAATTACACTGTTCGGCTATATAAGCCGCGGCAGGAAATTTTGGATGGCAGCTGGAGTTTCCCGGAAGCACAGCCAGTGACGTAAAGAAATTCAAAGTGCGAGGAGTAAGTTAATGAAAAGGTCATGCATGTTTGTGTCGGTGGTCCTGATAATTGTGCTTGTTTCAGTCGCGACGCTTGCTCAACGCCCCTGGTATCGTGGCAACGTTCGCGAGACTATTCGTCAACTTGAAAGCGATACAGATCGATTCAAGGGATCTCTCGATCCTGCTCTTGACGCGAGCCATCTAAATGGCACCCGTGCCGAAGACGAAATCAATCGATACGTCAAAGAATTTGAGGAGGCTACCGACAGGTTGCGCGATCGCGCGGAAGACCGAGACTTCGCTCCTGCCGCTGCTCGAGAAGTTCTCGCCAGAGGACGTTCGATAAATGTCTTCATGCGAACTCACCATCTCAGAGGCGCTGCCGAAGCTGACTGGGCGCGAGTGAGAAGTGATTTGAATCGACTGGCTAATGGATATTACATCCGGTGGTCGTGGTAAGCCTGTTCCCGGCGTTTGTTGCAGGAGAAGTTTCTACGAGGTGTGCGCGCTACCACAGGAGGAGAGCCAGCAATCACACCTCGTAGCTGGGCCGGACGAATGGCGCGCGTTCGGCCCACTGTCTGAAGTAAAGACTTCGGCGGCTTTATGACTGACAAACCTTTAGAAACGGTGACAGCGAAATGGTGGGTGATGTTGCTTCGCGGTGTGTTTGCCATCGCGTTAGGAATAACCGCTCTCGCACGGCCTGGACTAACGCTCATCACGCTCATTTTGCTCTATGGCATTTATGTTATTGCAGATTCTATTACTACTCTTTGGATCGGTAGTGGTTCGCGTCTTTGGCCATTCATGATTGTTGGCGGTATTGGCGTACTGGTAGGCATCTTTACTCTCGCTTATCCCGGCATCACTGCCGTCGCTTTACTCTATGTCATTGCGGTCTGGAGCATCCTCAGAGGTGTGGGCGATCTGATAACTGTGTTGTGGTGGCGCTCGCAATCACGGTCATTACCTGAGTTGATCGTCGGCGGGATTGTCTCAATAGTGTTTGGTGCCTGGCTTCTTTCCCGGCCGGGTAGGGGTGTGCTCGCAGTGATTTGGACCATTGGCGTCTACGCACTGATAGCCGGTGTTGTTTTGATTGTTCTCGCCTTCCGTTTACGTGGCCATGCCCGGCGTCCTATGGGAAATTAGCTAAGAGTGTCCAGCCTATGTCAATGCAACAAGTCTTATTCCTTATTGAAACGGATTTTTTAGAGAATCATTTCTTGTCTTTGGTCCAAAGATGCGTGGAAGATGCGTGGATCACCTAGTGATACGAAGCAGGACGTAAGCTACTTTCAACGGCTGAAACGTCGGTAAATACTGCTTAGTATCGCTTGGTATCACTAGGTAAGAAGCCGGAATGAGGATTCTAAGTCCGCAGCGTCTGCCATTCCGCCACCTCGGCATGTTGTCCGTAACCCTAAATATACCAAGAATTTCCGTTTCACTAAAACACCAGTAACCTATGTCAATACGTCGATGGGTGGAAGAGGGGGGACTACTCTATCCGGCCCTGATCGTGGAACCTACCGGAGATCGACGCCAAGCCGGTCACAAGCGGAGTATCACTGTAGACGCGCACAACGGACGTCAATGTTTACTTCGGCTAAAGTGTTCATGATTTTATATTCCCACGTACATTCGCTTGTTACTCTGCATACTCAGTACCGGAAGTTCCCGTTCATCTAAACTCGACCCAGCTCATTCCCAGGAACTCAACATCATCAATCCAGTCCCACAACGTGATTTTGTTTTCTAAGCGAGTTCTGGCGACTTCAAACGCAAGCATGGGATCCGGCGGTGTACATTTTGACGTATCTGCTTCGATCGCCGTAGCGGTCATGGCACTTTCCAACGGCTCATCATCAACTGCCCCGTCTCGATTCACGAAGACAGGTTGAAACTGGAACAAGCATTCATCACCTCCATCGCGCGTGATACGTTGGCGAGCGACGAAAATGAAAAGATAGCCCGAGCGTCCCGCTAACTTGGGCGATTGTATGTGACGGATGGTTGTTAGTCCGCCGAAATCAGACGAACCTGCATACGACAGCATTGCGTCGACAAATGGATGACCAAGCGCGAGGAACTCAGCATCGCCACGTTTGATTGCCAACTGCCGATTGAAAGTGGCGTTCTTATATCGCTCAGGCAAGCCAAACTGTTTCAGCGCCTCCGGCACCAGAAACTCCAAAACCGAATCTCTCTGCTGCAACTGCCGGCGATGTTTCGCCAGAAAACGTTCGGTGAATCTGCTCAAATCGGTTAGTGTCAAATCTGAAGCAAGTTCTTTCCTATAATTATCGAATGAGTAACTCGACACATCTCGAAAAAGACTTTGCGTAGCAATTTCGTATGCACGCCTGGCCCTTCGTACAGCTTCTGCAATTTCTTTCTGAGTCTGTTTGTTCAAGTCGCCTTCGACAAATGCTCGCCGATAGATTTCAGTAGGATTGATTTCTTCATCCAACTGACCGTTCAGGGTTGCTTTGATGTCTTCCGGATCTTCCCCGGTGACTTGTGAAATAGCCTCAGCAGCATGTTTGAGACGAGTCTCAAAGTACTCTTGAACTCTGTCCTCAATCGTTCCCTGACTGAAGAAGTGATAGACCTGAACTACCTTGTCCTGACCGTAGCGATAGACGCGACCCACGCGCTGCTCGACACGCATTGGGTTCCACGGTAAGTCGTAATTGACGCAGATGTGACAGAACTGGAGGTTAATGCCTTCGCCGCCGGCCTCCGTTGAAACCAGAAAGCGTACCTTCGGATGATCGCGAAACAGTCGTTGACTGGTCCGCTTGGTGGTCGCAGAAACGAGCGCGCCGTCTCGAGCAAACGGTTTCCAGATTATGTCTTTGTCGAGTCTGTCTTCCTCGACACGCTCCAGTTTCATACCGCCGTGAATCACCACCACCGAGCCTTTGCCATACTTCTCTTCAAGTTGGTTAACGAGATAATTCTGAGTCTCGCGATATTCAGTGAAAATTAGAAGCTTCTCCTCCATTCCCCGCGAGCTTTCTGTTGCGATGTGATCGATTAGCTCGAGAAGTTTCGTGAGCTTCTTATCTTCATTCACCGGCAGACCGAGTAAGCCTTCAATGATCTCAATCTCATCCTCGCGAATCTTCTGATCATCAACCAGAACATCCTGCTCTTCTCGCTCGCCATCAAAACGCTCGTCGTACAGCCCATACTCTTCTTCAATCTCGGTGGGCGGCAAAGCACATAGCTCGCCCTTCAATCGACCGACTCTCTTCCAGAGCGCCGACCGAATCGCTGCCGTTGAACTTGCGTTTAGTTTTTGGAAGGTTGTCAGGAGGAACCCCGCGGCGCGTCGATGCGTTGCATCGGCCAGACGTTCCACCATTTTGTAACTGTCGCGAATGTAGGCAGCGACCGCGTTATAAAACCGCGCTTCGTCCGCGTACATCTTGAAGGTCATGCGGTGTGTCTGGCGACCCCGAAACACCTTGTGACCCTGTGCATCCGTAACATCCTTCTTTGGCGTGCGAATGACGAACTCCGTGAACTTTTCTCCCTGACCCGAGAACAGCGTGGGACGATCGAGCCCGCTGAAATCCATGTTGTCATCAAGCAGCAACAGGAGATTCTTAAAGCGGCTGTGGTTCTCTTCGCCTTGGTGCGGGGTCGCCGTCAACAAGAGCATTGCTTCGCAGTAATGCTTGTGACGAATCTCTTCAGCGAGTCGATAGTTCTGCGTCTTGTCAGTTTTCGCACCGCCATAGCTAACCGCGCTCAGGCGATGCGCTTCATCAAAGATGATCAAGTCCCACTTGCGATTTTCCAGAAGCGCGCGCTTGTGCTCGGGTCGCTTGAGAGTGTCGATTGACGCGATGGCCGCGGCCTTCAAGTCCCAGATGCGTGGGTTGACCGCCTGAAAATCTCGCTTGAATATTTCGAAGCTAGCGCCGAACTTGTCTTGCATCTCTTCCTGCCATTGAAGCGTCAACCCTGCCGGTGTGAGAATCAGGGTACGCCGCGCCTGACCGCGCTGGGCCAAAGCCTGCCAGATCATTCCTGCTTCAATTGTCTTGCCGAGGCCGACTTCGTCGGCCAGCAGAAAACGACGTTTGGGACTTGAGACCACGCGGTGGGCCGCGAAGATTTGATGAGGAAGAATCTCAGTGCGCGCGTTTGAAAGCTGACCGCCTTTGTTGCCGGTTAGGAAGCGAGCGGCCGCCATTTTTAACTCAAACCGCCATGGCTCATCCCATTCGCCTCGCTTCGCGCGGTCAAGCGGCGAATCGACGCGTTCAAGTTCTTTCAGATAAAGGATCTTGTTTTCGGACCGATACGGCGGCTGCATGAAGACCGAAGGGTTGAACTCTACCTTCGCCTGCTCGCCGCGGATCTTTTGGATATAGCCAATGCCGTAGGATTTGTAGAGCTCGTTCGTGCTTCTTACTAGCGCCTGCTCGCGCAAAGTAGAACTGCCGAAGGATGGTTCAAGATTACTCGCGGGATTCATTGCTATTCTGCGCTATGACTTCCGCCTTTTTACGCGCTTAGGCAATGCGCTTTCGAGAATCTGCAATTCGGCCGGGTCAATTCCCCAAACTCCAGAAGCCATCAGATTGATCTCGGTCTCAATACTCTTCAGCTCATCTTCTTTCCCAAGCTCCGCCAAACTGTGAGCTTGCGCTGAGAGAGCAGCCAGTGCAAGGTGAGCTCTATTAGTTCGGTCAAAAGCTGGCAACCTGAGATTTTGCAAAACGGATGGTGCGCCAAAACCCCGGCCGGAAGAAGAAAATGAAAACACCGCTGCCCTGCTTGGGATTGAGTTTACTAGTGCACATAAGTAATGGGCCTCTTCTTCGTGACTCATCGGGACAAAAGAAACCGTGTCGGCGGGAATCACAGTTTTTCTTCCGAGAAGAGCATCTTCTACTTCGCTTACGACAGCGGCCTTAAACTCGTTACCCATTCTTCTCCAAGCCACCTTGTATGACGAGAAGGTATAAGACCCGATATTGAACAACACGAAGAAGGGGCCGTCCGCAATTTCGTAGAGATACTTTCCATCTTCTCTGATTCCAGAGGCTCGAACATATCTGCCTAACGCCTTCGTTTCTGTTTCAGAAAGTTGTCTCTCTGAAGCAAAAGGTTTGGAAAAGAATTGCCAGAATAACTCCCGTTTTAATGCCGCGGATCGCATTCCGTTAAGATAGGCATATGTCTTGGGTAAGTCTCTCTTGACTTCACTTTCTGTCGGTATATCAGCCTGCCTTGTGCTCGAATTGACTATTATTGCTGCGTATACTGGCTCTGCTTTCCATCGCTGGATGTCCTTTCCCCGAATAATAGGGAAAACCCTAGAAGGCTCGATTTTTGCCGGTGGTTGCTGCGATACATCACTTCTTCCCAGAGATGGATCATTAGTAACAATTACATTTCCATCGGGTTCACGCGAAAGCACTCTACAGATGAACACAGCATAGGGATCGACTGAAGCTCCACGACGACCTTTGAACGCGGACTGTCCTCTTAGCTTTGCGAGAATGGTTTCTGTTTCAGAAGCGGTAACCTGCCAAGGTGATCGGAGATCACTCACTGGATTGGCCTTATAGGACGTCCTCGCCGTTTTCAACAACACATCTTGGAGTGAATCGTCAACAAAGATCCGCTCGGACGTTTTAGGTTTCCATATAACATACGAAACCGGGTACTCAGTTTTCTTCCCCTTAGTGAGGAAAACTGCACCAGTCTTGTTGCTTGCTTCAAACGGTGAAATAGCTACCAAATCATGAAATGAATCGACACGCAACGGCGTCATTGTTTGCGGCAGCATAAATCCCCTGAAACCCTGGCCAGCAGTTTTTGACCGAACGACCTCTTGCGTGATTAAGAAACCTAATTTGCCATGGGGCTTCAGATAGTGATCTATACAGGCATACGTAAAAAGTATGGATAGATCGACTTCAGCAGTCCCCATCAGCGATTCGAGACCTTTTTGGGTAAATAGCCCATATTGTCGCCATATGGGTTTTATATCATTTCGATATTGTTGAGGAAGATAGGCCCATCTGACCCATGGCGGGTTACCACTTACGTAATCAGCTTGCCCTATGAATAATGGTGCGAACGCATTTTTAATTATTCTCGCCCATATTCCATTTCTTCGTTCGGTTTTGAGTTTGGCTAATTGAATGTACAACTCCTTGTGAAGCTGCTCTGCGTCCACCGAAACGGCTTCGTCGTGACATCGTTCGATGAACTCATCTACGGAGTAGTCATTCGATATGCAATTCTCTAGCAGTTCAGCGTATCTCGCAACATGCGATCGAGAAGATGCGATCTCCTGAGGCACAAGAAAACTTCCCGCGGCGGTGTTGAGCTTTCTCACTTTCCCTAATTCATTCTCGAAAAGTTCACCATATTCAAAAGGAGTTGAGACTGAATCGCATAAATAAATAGGAATCTCAACTCTGTCTACGCGTGTAATAAGTTGTCGAATGGCAATCAAGTAATTCGTACGCGCTGCCATAACAGCGAGGGGATTCAGATCAAATCCAACTACATTTGAAAGAATTTTTTGGCAGAGTTCGCCTTCACCGAACCGCGCCTGTTCGCGATGCTCGTCATACCATTGACGAATCCGATTGATCGCCATTACAAGGAATGTCCCCGAACCGCATGCCGGATCGAGCAAACGCTTATCGGGGTCACCGACGTACGCCAACTCATTCAGCACATGCTCTGCTAACCAATCCGGCGTGTAATACTCTCCGAGATCGTGACGAACGCTCTTTGGGAATAGTTGCTGGTAGAGTTTTTTCAGTAAGTCCCGACTGCTTGCGGGCTCCTCTGACAGCGTCCCCGGATTGTAGTCGTCGAGACGCGCTACCATCCCTCGCACCAGATGCTCAATTGGTTCGGACCAGACAGACGTATACCACGCAAACAGATCGCCTTCGAGAAAATTCGTGATATTAAGGTGGCGAAAGATGCTGCCGAGTTCAAGGTCTTCCATCTCGCGCTTCAGCGCCTTACTCGATCCGGCTTGAATCATCTTCTGAAGCGGCGTGGGAAGCTTATGGAAGTACGCGGCAATTTCTGAAGCGAGCAGTTTCATGAAGATGGCGTAATAAGAGTGAACAGCAAACAGTAATTCCGCGGGTCTCAGCTTTCGCCTGTATTCAATGCCGTAAAATTCCGCCAGCTTTTTGATCTTGTCTGATGGATTATCAACATCGTACCCACACACTTCACCGAAAAGGATCTTCCACTGACTGAAAAAGACCTGTGCTTTCGGATGATCGGTTGTCGAGATTGCTTCGTAAAGTGTGCGTACGCCGTCCTGCGCCAGCGGTGAATCGGAACCGAAATCGCCTGCGAGGTATTCCGATGAGAACGGCTTGCCCTTCTGTCCTAAATTGTAGAGCGCCCAAAGAAATCGTTCGGCAGAATATTTGCTGACCTCCACCGGATCCTGCGGCTGCCACTTATTATCGCGGTACCGAATAAAGACAAAATAATTACCGTCGAGCCCTACGCCGAACATCGAGTTGAGCGGATGCCCAAGCTCCCGCTGCATGTCGTAGAAACGATTCTTGAGCTGCTCGATGACTTTCTTCGTTCCGGGCGAATCACTCTTTGGGCCGATGCGCGCGCCCGGACTCTTTGGGTTCTTGTATTCAATAATTACGCGTTGATAAACGGAATCGGCGCGGCCTTGTGCCACGGTGAACTCGTGCCTGCCTTCGAGCTTTACGCCCGCGTCTTTCTGAATGAAGGCAAGCTGCTTTTCCACTTCAATGCGGATCTCTTCTTCCTTATCCGCCATCACAGCCGCAGCTCTAATCTGATCGGCAAACTCCGCCGCTCGCTGGGCAATCAGTTCGTCTAGACTTTCAGTTTTAGGCATTGAGGATTCGTCGACTCGTGAGTTTCAATAAACTCGCGCGAACTAGCGCTATAGAGTCGTTAGAGCGCAGATGATAGCACGGCGGGCATTGTAACCAAGAGCAGTATATTGAATGGCGTTCGCCAGAACTTTGTTGTGAAGTTCTACGATACACCGAAAGCCTCTGTGCTATCCGTATGCTGCCTATATTGACAGACGGCCGCACAACCTAGGATGAAACGCTACTCGGAAATAATAATTCCTGGTTCTATTGTCCTCGGAGGCTCTTTCTTTGTCTTTTGCAGTCGGTTTATTCGTGATGTTGGTGTAGAGGAGAAAACGGGGAAGCTAGTCAAAGGTGCGGACCCATCGCCAAAGATGAGCCAATTACCTAGTGATACCAAGCAGGACGTAAACCTTGCTTTGACGGCCGAAACGTCGATAAATACTGCTTGGTATAGCTTGGTATCACTAGGTAAGAAGCCGGAATGAGGATTTTAAGTCCGCAGCGTCTGCCATTCCGCCACCCCGGCATGTTGTCCGTGGCTCGAATTCTACCAAAGCTTTTCGCTTCTCCTAAAACAATAATATCCTAACGTCGATACGTCGATACGTCGATGAGGCAAAGATGACGGACTATTCCTTCCATCCATTCGCTCGAAACTCGACCAACTAAGCGGTTCGATGACCTCTTCCACGGCCGCTCCCAATGCTGCGTGTGGAGCACGCATAGAAGCGGTTTTTCATTTTCACCGATCATAGCTACGCCCCTCTGCTATCTAGACGAAAGCGGTGGCTAACCTGGGCGGCTGCATCGCCTTTCACATTCGCGCCTTTGGCGCTAATCTCTTCCCATAAATGAATTGGGTCACGATCATCTGGTCGATGGTGGCGTCTGCCTGTCTCACGCTGGCGGTGATGCATCTGCTTATCTGGCTGAAGCGACGACAGGCATGGGCCAGCCTGTGGCTCTTCGTTTCTGCGGCCGGCACATGCTTGCTCGCATTGGATGAGCTGTGGATGATGCGGTCACAGACGATCGCGGAGTACACCGTAGCGATCCGCTGGCTTCACCCACCTGCATTCTTAGTGATAGTGGGCCTCGTGGGCTTTGTACGAGTCTATCTGCGCGCCGGCCGGCTATGGTTAGCCTGGTCAGTATTCGGAGTGAGAACCTTGTCGCTGGTCCTTAATTTCATTCTCACGCCAAATCTCAACTACAGCCGCATCACGGGCCTGCACCAGATCCCATTTGTTGGAGATTCCGTCTCGGTGGCCGAAGGTGTGCCCAGTCCCTGGATGTTGGTGGGCCAGTTTAGTTTTATTTTGTGGATAACCTTCGTAACGGATGCGGCCGTTTCCGTTTGGCGTCGCGGCGAGCGACGGCGGGCGGTGATGCTGGGTGGAAGCATTGTGTTTTTTGCTCTTGTGGGAAGCGTTTATGCGGTGCTGACTTTATGGGGAATTGTTGACGCACCTGTGATGGCGAGCCTTTTTTATATGGGCGTCATCCTGTCGATGGCTTACGAATTGAGCCAGGACACAGCGGGTGCGTACAAAACCGGCCAGGATCTTCAAGAAAGCGAACATCAGTTGGAGTTAGCCGCCGAAGCTGCGGAACTGGGAGTCTGGATTCGCGACCTCAAAACTGATCAGATCCGGGCCACAGAAAAGTGGCGTAGGTTGTTTGGTTTCTCAAATGCTGAGCCTCTGAATTACAGCCTCATGATGCAACGGCTTCATCCCAACGATCGCGACGACCTCAGTCAGGTCATAAGTAAAGCTCTTGAGGAAGCGAGCAGTTACCACATGGAATACCGAGTGATACAGCCGGGTGGCGAGATGCGTTGGATCTCATCACATGGCCAGGTTGAACTCGATGACCGAGCCAAACCGATCCGGGTGCTGGGCATATCCATAGACATAACCCAGCGCAAGTTCGCTGAACTGGAAGCGCAACAGCGACGCTCGGAACTGGCCCATCTTTCCCGCGTCACAATGCTTGGAGAATTGTCCGGATCGATGGCGCATGAGCTGAACCAGCCGCTAACCGCCATCCTCAGCAACGCGCAGGCGGCGCAACGCTTTCTGGCGCAAGACAACGTCGACCTCAAAGAGGTAAGCGAAATTCTTGCGGACATTGTGGATCAGGACAATCGCGCCGGCGAGGTGATTCGGCGCTTGCGCCTGCTGCTCAAGGAAGGAGAGGTGCAGCAACTGCCGCTCGATGTAAATGACGTGTTAGGGGAAGGTCTTAAGTTGATCCGCAACGATTTGGTTAATAAAGGCGTGGCCCTGGTTGCCGGATTTGCGCAATCGCTACCAACGGTTATCGGCGACCGCGTGCAACTTCAACAGGTGCTGGTTAATCTGGTCATGAATGCCTGCGACGCAATGACTGACAACTCGCCCGCCGACCGTCGCCTCGTGGTTCGTACTCAAGTGTCTAACGGCCAGGGCGTGTTGTGTTCAGTTTCGGACCTCGGCCCGGGCATTCCGGAAGATAGACTAGAGCAGGTTTTCAATCCGTTCTTCACCACTAAGAGTCACGGGCTGGGTCTGGGATTGTCAGTCTGCCGCTCTATAGTCGAAGCGCATGGCGGCCGGCTGTGGGTGTCGAACAATACGGAACGGGGCACAACTTTTCATTTCACGTTACCCGTCGGTGTTGAGGCTACGACATGAGCAACAAGTCTCCGACGATTTTCATCGTGGACGACGATCCGGCTGTGCTGACCGGTCTGTCCCGGTTGCTGCGATCGGCCGGCTTGAATGTTGTCACCTTTATTTCACCCGAGCAGTTTCTTGACCAGCACGATCCTAACGCGCCCGGCTGTCTCGTGCTCGACGTCGCCATGCCGGGGTTAAATGGCCTGGAGTTGCAGGAAGCCCTGACAAAGAGCGGCAGCATGATTCCGATTATTTTTCTGACCGGACATGGCACTGTGCCGGCCAGCGTGCAGGCCATGAAACGCGGGGCCCTGGATTTTCTTTCAAAGCCTGTAGATGAAAAAGATCTACTCGGCGCTATTCACATAGCCATCGAAAAAGATGAGGCTGCCCGGCAGACCCGCGCCGAAATAGACGAGATTCAGGAGCGATTGAAGACACTCACACCGCGCGAGCGTGAAGTTCTCACTCACGTTGTCACGGGACAATTGAACAAGCAGATTGCCTACGACCTCGGCACCGTAGAGAAGACCATCAAGGTTCATCGCGCGCGTGTGATGGAGAAAATGAAGGTCAACTCTGTGGCCGAACTAGTCCATCTATGCGAGCGCGTTGGCATTAATTGGCATTAAGTAGCGAACTTTCTTCGCCACGTCCGCTTCGCAACCGCTAATTGTCGCGCTGCGCCACCCGCCACTCTGCTCTTCCCATTGGCCCAAGGTCCAATATCTTTCCTCAGACAATTCAATCTATCTTCCATCATCGTGACTTGCGCCAGATCTGTGATTGCTCTCGTGGACGATTGAATCACCTATCCCGCAAAAGCATTAGCTTAGCTGGCGTTGTTTGGTTCTGGAGGCTGGAAGCGGCCGGATGGCCATGGAAGAGCTCAAAGACTTATCAAGTTTCTCGCTGCTGGGCGGTCCACTGTACCGCCTTGGCTGTCGCGTGGGTCTGATACGAGACGGAACTGACACTTTCCGCATGGGGTTAGTGCTCGGCTTATTCTTATGGATCATCCTTGTCATCCTCGCGTTCTATGCCGGCTTCGGCTACAGGCTAACCTCTTTAGCAGTGCTGGGAGTGCATATACGGTTGTTGATCGTTATCCCACTGCTCTTCCTGGCTGAATCATTGATCGCTCCGCGCTGGTCCAGTTTTGTTAGTCAGATCGTCTCTTCCCATGTTGTGCCTCAGTCCGAGTTACCAACGCTGGATCTTGAAATCCAACGCATCACGCGGTGGAAGGACTCATGGATACCAGAAGCTGTTTGCCTCGTAGCGGCATTGGTGTTGTCGAACTTTGGCTCACATCTACCCCTTCATGGAAACTCGATGGCCTATACAGCTACCCAGATAACGGCAGGTTCGGTGGCCTCGTATTGGTATTGGACCGTTTGTATGCCGGTCTTCCGTTTCCTGCTGCTTCGCTGGGGCTGGAGACTCTTGCTCTGGACGCATCTACTCTGGCGTGTGAAGAAACTGAAACTGCACCTGATTCCGACTCATCCCGACAGCACGGCAGGGCTTGGTGGTTTGGAAATGGTGCATACGTATTTCAGTCCATTGATCCTGGCGCTCTCGGCGGTTCAGGCCGCATCGTTTGCGGAAGAGATCTCACAGGGCACAATGTCGCTCGAATCGGTTTATCCCGCCGTCGCTCTGACCCTGGTCGTTGACGCAGTAGTGTTTCTTGGGCCGCTCTTCATTTTCACTCCCAAACTATGGGCCTGCCAGGTGAAAGGCCGAAAAGACTATTCGGAGTTAGCGGAGAGGTATGTAAACCAGTTCGACCGGAAATGGGTAAGTAAGAATAGCTCGACTGACGAGCCATTGCTGGGTAGTGCTGACATTCAATCCCTGGCGGACCTGGCCAACAGCTTCAGCATCATCCGCAACATGCGTGTGGCGCCGATTGGAAAGAAGTTGTTGCTTAGTTTTGGGGTTGCGGCATTGGCTCCGGTATTGCCACTGCTGCTCCTGAAGTATCCCATCGCTGAGCTGACGCAGAAGTTCTTTACGAACTTAACGGGGATGTGAATCGCACAAAGAGCAATCATTAGCAGGAGTGAACCACCATGAATGAACAATCGCCTGGACCAATCGATCGTCTGCTCGGGATTTTTGGTGACGTACATGCCGGTGAGGGCAGCACCGCTCTGCTGATGTTGCTGAACGTCTTTCTATTGCTGGTCGGCTACTACGTATTGAAGACTGTCCGCGAGCCTCTCATCCTGATGGCCGGCGGTGCTGAGCTCAAGTCGTACGCCGCTGCCGTTCAAGCTCTCACGCTCATTGTTTACGTTCCTGTCTATGGTTGGGTCGCAACGAAACTGCCGCGCCAGCAGTTTCTCATGGCGGTGATTCTTTTCTTTATTGGCTGCATCCAGCTTTTCTTTCTTGGGAGCAAGCTTGGAATCCCACACCTCGGCTTCATCTTCTTCGTTTGGGTGGGGATCTTCAGCCTGACGACAATCGCGCAGTTCTGGTCCTATGCGAACGAGATCTATGCGAAGGCTGATGGGGATCGACTCTTCCCGCTGATCGCTGTCGGTTCAGCCGCCGGTGCTCCACTGGGTGCGGCCCTGGCTGAACGGCTCTTTGGCCTGCACCTCAATCCATTTGTGATGATGGAGATCGCGGCCGCAATTCTGCTGCTGCATCTAGGGCTATATCAGGTCATTGGTAAGCGCGTGGCCGGAAAAGCTGCGAGACCAACCGAGCCGATGAAAAAAGGCAACGGGTTTGCGCTGGTTTTGAAGAGCCCCTACCTGCGTTACATCGCGCTCTTTCTCGTCATACTGAACATCGTCAACACTGTCGGTGAATACATCCTGGGACAGGCCGTTGTGACCATGGGCAATACCCAGCTTGCGGCCAATCCCGCTTTCGACAAGGCCGCCTTCATTGGTTCCTTTTACGGCAGTTACTTCTTTTGGACCAACGTTGTCACCATTCTCATCCAGGCATTTCTGGTGTCGCGCATCGTCAAAAAGTTTGGCATGCCGGGCGTCCTGCTGGCGCTTCCAATTGTTGCCTTGGGCGCCTACGGGCTCGCTTCTGTCGGGGCAGGATTATCGATTTTGCTCTACGTGAAGATTGCTGAGAACAGCACCGACTACTCCGTGATGAACACTGGAAAGCAGATGCTGTGGCTACCGACCAGCCGCGAGGAGAAATACAAAGCGAAGCAGGCCATCGATACCTTCTTCGTGCGATCGGGAGACATGCTCGCAGCCGGGGTCGTATTTGTCGGCACACATCTCTTGACTTTTAGCGTAACGAGTTTTGCTTTGGCGAACGTTGCGTTTGTCTTGATAGGAATCGGTGTCGCCGTTTTGTTGTTACGTGAGTACAACCGGATCACGAACCCGGTGATAGAACAACCCCTGGCTGGAGTCACAGCACAACTTCAGGAAGCGTAAGAAATGAGCCGATTCAGCCGTAAAGGCGAAGTTCTACAAACCGATATCAATAGATGACTCGTTCGACACGCAACATCCTGATTGGTCTCGCTCTGGGAATCGCGCTCGGGTTATTCCTCGGAGAATACGCGGGGGTCTTCAAGTATGCCGCCGACGCTTATGTGCGGCTCCTGCAGATGACCGTGTTGCCTTATCTCATCGTTTCCCTTATCGCAGGTTTCGGAAGTCTGGATAGCACCATGGCGGGCCGGCTTTTCCTTCGCGTCGGTATCCTCACACTCGTTTTGTGGGGCCTCGCGCTCGGACTGGTGTTCGCAATGCCACTGGCGTTCCCGACTGTCGTAAACGCATCGTTCTTCAGCACTACGCTCGTCGAGGAGGCGCCGCCGCTCGATTTTATCTCCCTCTATATCCCTACTAACGCGTTCCAGTCATTGGCGAACAACGTGGTGCCTGCGGTTGTGCTCTTCAGTGGATTTATCGGGATAGCACTTATCGGCATAAAGGAAAAAGAACCACTACTTTCAGGACTCCTGGTAGTGGAAAACGTACTCTCGCGCGCCAATAAGTTTGCGGTTCGGCTAACGCCCATTGGTCTCTTCGCGATCGCCGCGAACACGGCCGGCACCCTCGACACTGCGCAACTGGAGCGACTCCGCGTTTTTCTCATTAGCTATGGAGCCCTGTCGCTGCTGCTTGCGCTTTGGATTCTTCCCGGGTTTGTGGCGTGCGTGACACCGATTCCCGCACGACGCGTCTTACAAGCTACGCGCGACGCTTTGATTACCGCTTTCATGACTGGTGAGTTGTTCATCGTGCTGGCGATTCTGGTCGATCGATCGAAGGAGTTGCTGAAGGAGCACAATGTTGATGAACCTGATGAGGGGGCGCCTGCAGACATCATCATTCCAGCGTTCTATAACTTTCCACACGTCGCAAAAATGCTCTCTCTAAGCTTCGTGCTCTTTGCTGCCTGGTATTCGGATACCGTCGTTTCATTCTTCAGTCGGATTCAACTAGGGCTGGCTGGGATCGTTAGTCTGTTTGGCAGCATGAACACTGCGATTCCTTTCCTGCTCGATCTGGCGCGCGTGCCATCAGACACATTCCAACTCTTTTTAGCGACCGGAGTCCTCAATTCACGTTTCGGCACTTTGGCGGCGGCCATGCACATGGTTGTGCTGGCCCTCGTTGGCACGTATGCGATGATGGGCAAGCTTCGTTTTTCCGCCACTCGCATCCTGCGCTACTGCGTGATTACGGTCGTGGCGACGGCAATCACACTGGCTGCGGTAAGTTTCCTGCTTCGTGTTACCGGAAAGACGAACTACGACAAGGGCCAGGTGGCGCAGGATATGCGGTTCCTGCGTCCGCCATCTCAGAAAGCAGTCGTGCTGAATGAGTTGCCGCAAGAGTCACTCTCGCACGAAGAAGGATCCTTGCTTAAAAATATCCGAGAACGCGGCCGTCTCCGTGTCGGCTACTTCGATTCAATGCCGTACTCCTTCATAAATAATGAGGGGGATCTAGTTGGCTTCGATGTCGAGATGGTCTATTTGCTGGCGACAGAGCTTCGTGTCAGTCTCGAGTTCATCCCAATTCAGCCTGATCGCATGATCGAAACATTAGACGCCGGCCAATGCGACATGATCATTGGAGGATTGGCCCTTACTCCGCGGCGAGCCGAGCTTGCCACTTTCTCATCGAACTACCTCGACGAGACACTGGCTTTTGTAGTCCCTGACTATCGTCGAGCTGACTTCTCGGACGCGACCTGGATCCGGAAAACACCGGGTTTGCGCATCGGCGTTCCGGACCTGCCTCATTTCGTGGAGCTCATTAATCGGGAATTTCCCGGCGTGACTGTTGTTGAAATTCCTGTTGGCAACCAAAGCATCACCGACTTTTTTGAGGGGAAGGGCGCGCAGGTTGATGCGCTGGCCTTTACCGCGGAACGCGGCTCTTTTCGCACCCTCATCTATCCAGCCTTCTCTGTGGCTGTTCCGCATCCCCTCATTATCAAGATACCGCTTGCTTATCCTGTAGCCCGACACGACATCGAGGCCGCGCGATTCCTCTCAAACTGGATCGACATTACGAATAAGGACGGCACGATCAAGTCTCTCTACGATCACTGGATCCTTGGACAGGATGCCCGTCCGCCTAAAAAACGCTGGTCCATAATCCGCAACGTGCTGCATTGGGTTAATTGATTGAGTTGGCCTAAGGTCCAATATATTTCCTCGCGCCCTTCCATCTATCATCCTTCGCAAAGCTGAGCTTTTTACTGGCTGTGGCGGGTTTTTCAACTGCATTACTCTGCGAAAGTACGTCGAGCCACAACGACATGGCAAAGGAAGGATCATCCCAGATGACATTACATTCAATACCAGCTACTCGAAATAGCCGCTCGCACAAGCGCTCCAGAATCGTAAGCTTTACCAGCTTATTGATTACCGCTGTTCTGTTTCTTGGGCCGGTATCACAACTTCGCTCAGTAGCGAGCGCGCAAACCCGCGATGCGGCTGTACAAGCTCGGCAACACATTTCTTTGCCAACTCAGCGTAGTCACTACGACACTTTCAAGCGTGGCTCTACGGGGCTGCCACTCTTGATGGCTCTAATGAAGGAATTCGAGCCGGAAGCACAGAAAGTACTTCTGCGTTTCGCGCTGGCCTCAGGTATCCAGGCGGGCTCGGTGAATTCCGAAGCCGCACTGGCCGATCTGAAGAAGCTACAGAGCATGGCCGAGGCCGCCGGGTTACCGAAACAACCACCGCCTATGGTGCGGGAAACGGCCGTCGCTTTGCTCAAGAAGACTGAGTGGGCAGCCCATCGTCCAATAATCCTTGAGTTCCTGTTGCATCAGTCAGGCGTCATGAACATGATCCCCGAAAAGTGGGGCGAGCTCTGGATCCCCATTATTCACGACGCGATGCTCTACTTTCTTGATCATCTCTCCGATGATCGTCTTTTGGACAAACTGGTTGGCCTGGCCATGCTTCCGCCGAACTCGCCGGCTGGCGACTATCTTTTAGAATTCGTTTCCAAAGTCCCTAGCTTGCAGAAAATGGGACAAATCCTGGCGAGAAATCCTGACCTGTCTCCCGAATATAGCAAGGCGCTTCAGGGGCTGGAAGCTGGTATCCGCACGATGAATGGTGAGGAAGTGGCCCAATTTATTACTACGGACATTGGTAAAGCCCAGATTGACAAGTGGCAGATGCAGTTTGCGGACAAGCTTGCCGGGGAAGCCAGTGTCGGCGCCACGATTATGGCGAGTGGCATCCCACCCGGCACTAATACCCGACGCAAAATGATCTGCAAGATCGTCAAACCCTACGTGCTCGTCTATATGCCGGAGGACCTGGCCATCATTGATGGACTGGCAGAGTATTTCACCGTCAATCACGATTTTTATAACCTTGGCTCGATGCCCTTGGTGGAGATCTTCAAAGAGATTCGCAAGGCCTTAACCAATGAAATCAACATTGTGGCAGAGCAAAAAAACTTCATCCGCGCGCGCGAGTACTACCGGGGTAGTAAGAAAGTCGTGGTGCCGGAGATCTATCCCATCTCCACCAGTCACGTAACCGTGATGGGGTTCATGCAGGGTGAAAAGATCACCAGCGCTTTCAAAGGCGATCAAAGACAGCGCTCGATCATGGCCGCCCGCTTGAGCGAAGTGATGACCGGAGATGTCATTTTCTCCAAGAAGCCTGATGCTATCTTCCACGGGGATCCGCATCCCGGCAATGTCTTTCACTTCACTGGTGATCCGACGAATCCTTACAAAATCGCATTGATTGACTGGGGATTGATGGGCGTGTTTCCGCGCACGGACCGGCGGGCTTTGCTGCAACTGCTGATTGCGGCGGGGATGTCAGACGCAAAGCGTCTCCGGGCAAATGTGGGGGGGCTGATAGAAGGCGGATTACCCAATGACCCCGCGAAGTTACAAAAGGTTGACGCTCTCGTTGCCGAAGTTCTCAAACCAAAGCCAGGATACGGCAGCTTTGATGTGCTCGGAGATTTGCTTGCCGGCTTGATCGAGCAGGGATATGCAACCAAGTTTGACTTGAATATTTTTATTAAGTCGCAGGCCACCATTGCCGGTGAGCTGGTTGAGCTGGATCCTACCCTTAAGCAGGACGACCTTGTAACCAAACAAGCCACTGGCCTCGTCAAGAAGGAGCTCTTCCCGAAGCGAATGTTTTGCTTCGTGTTTTGCTACAACTCCCGCAACTACACCAGCATGCTTTCCAACGGTGATGTAATGGCTGTTTCCCGTTATAAGAAACCAAAGCCATCCAAGACTCCTTCGAGCCCCCCTGTCTCGAGCTTGAAGCAACAGGTCCAACATTGAAGACGCCATGAGTGCAGAGAGTAATTAAGCCGTCACACAGATGCGAGATAAGACATGAACTCCGGAGTGATTGCCCTGATAGTTTTCGCCTGTGTTTTTGGCAGCGCAATCATCGGCATCTATCTCGGACGGGTCTTGCCCGATCGTCATCTAAATGAAAACGCGAAAGACATCGTTAAGCTGGCGACCGGCTTGATCGCAACGCTTTCTGCTCTCGTGCTTGGCCTGCTGGTTTCATATGCAAAAGGGACGTTCGATCAAGTTAACAGTCAATTAACGCAAACCGCCGTCAGAGTCATTATGATGGATCGTGTCCTGGCCCAGTATGGATCAGAGACTAACGAAATCCGAGCGAAGCTTAAGGCTTCTTACATTGAATCAACCAGGCTGGTATTGTCCGCTAATTTATCTCAGCAAGAGAGATGGGACTCTTCGGAAGGAGTAGCCCGAGTAGAAACCTTTCAAACCGCGATTAGGGCGCTGGCGCCAAAGAACGAAACACAAAAGGAGTTGCAATTACAGGCAATTCTGATCTCGAATGATATCGCGAGCTCGCGATGGTTTCTGATTATCCAGAGGGAGGGCACGATCTCTGTGCCGTTGCTCGTGATAATGGTGTTCTGGCTGAGTGTGATCTTTGCTGCCTGGGGTGTGTTCTCGCCTCGTAATCTCGTTGTTGTCGTGGCTCTGCTTGCTGCCTCAATCTCTGTTTCTGGCGCGACTTTTCTGATCCTCGAATTGGACACTCCGCTCACCGGGTGGATCCGAGTCTCACCGGTTCCAATACAAAGGGCCATTGCACATCTTGGTCAATGATGCAGCATCTTGGTGTCGTTGTCCTTGATCTCCCGCCGTCGTTAGCTGAGATACGCAGTACAGCATTGGCCCAAAGTCCAATATCTAATGCCTCGCTCTTCTCTTAAGATCGCCGCGTCTTTTTACTGATAGGTGTTCTTATTAGGAGAGCTAAAGAATGTTCCGATCACGTTCACACCGCTACTTTCTGGTAGTGGCGACAGTGGTTCTAATTGCGGCGCCCGCCTTTGGTCAGGAGACCCAACCAGCTAAAAGCGTAGTAGTCGAACCAGCTAAATCCTCCGAAACAATATCGAAGTCGTCTGACGTTTCACCAACAGAACCGTCTGAAGTTTCAGCGAAAGAAAAAGATCAGCCTTACAGCAAACCCGCAACCGTTCCTTCGAACAAACTAATCGCCGAAAAAGTAACGCTGTGGTCAACGGAAACGAAGCCAGCTTCAGTTACTAATCCGGTTGACGCCGGGCAGAACGCGCAACCTGCGCATGATGATCCGGCAGAACTCGCGAAGAAACTCTCTAATCCAATCTCTTCTCTGATTAGTTTTCCTATCCAGACAAATTTTGACACTCGAATGGGAACTGGAAGTGGATGGCGCAACACCACCAACGTTCAGCCTGTGATTCCAGTCGCACTTAATCAGAATTGGAACATGATCTCCCGCACCGTAACACCAATCATTCATCAGAGTAACGTGACTGGTCCTGGCGAGAGCCAGTCGGGTTTGGGAGACATTCTGCAGAGCCTGTTCTTTTCGCCAAACAAGTCTGAGCCATTCATCTGGGGCGTCGGTCCGGCGATCCTTGTTCCTACGGCTACAAATTCATTCCTGGGCAGCAAGCAACTGGGCCTCGGACCAACCGTCGTTGTGCTCAAGCAGCAGCACGGTTGGACCGTTGGGACGCTGTGGAATCACGTTTGGCGAGTGGCCGGGAGTAGCGAACGCGCCAAAGTCAACTTCGACTTTATTCAGCCGTTCCTAACCTATGGGACGAAGACCGGTTGGACTTACTCAGTCAATACAGAGTCTACCTACGATTGGACCAGAGAGAGTTGGAGTGTGCCAGTGCATTTCACGATCACTAAGGTCGTGAGATTCGGAAAACAACCGATGAGTTTTGCCGGTGCAATACGTTGCTGGGCGACCAGTCCGACCGGCGGCCCGGAAGGTTGCGGGTTGCGCATTATCGTCACCGCACTCTTTCCCAAGAAGGCCAAGTGAGATGGAGACTGTTTCAGTTGCTAATACCCCGAAGATGTCCACGTCAACGCGTCTGGCGTTGGACCGCACGGACATGGCCCACCAGCGGACCATGATGGCGTGGATCAGAACGGGTGTATCGCTGATCTCTTTTGGGTTCACTATCTACAAGTTTCTTCAATACGTCGAGAAAGAGACGGGTGCGCAGCCGGCGCGACTGATCGGAGCGCGAGGCTACGGGCTCTTAATGATCGGCACGGGCCTCCTGGCTTTGTTACTGGCGACGATTTCGCACCGGCGCGCTATGCAGGCGTTACGAGAGAAATACGTTGACGTTCCGTACTCACTGGCCGCGGTATTTGCGGCGGTGATTTCGCTGCTGGGCATTCTGGCATTTATAGCCGTCATGTTTCGGCTGTGAGGAACTGAAAGAAACGAGAGGAATTTAGGTGTCAACCACTCAAACCGTCATCAACGCTCCGGTCAACGGCCCGCCGGGCTTTCATCTGCTGGCGAAGCCAAGCGGATCGACGTGCAATATCGACTGCACGTATTGCTTTTTCCTCTCCAAGGAAGCGTTGTACCCAAACGAAAAAAGCCGGATGTCAGAGGAAACTCTGGAGGTCTACATCCGCCAGTTGCTCGAATCGCACCGCACGCCACATGTGACGGTGGCGTGGCAAGGCGGCGAGCCAACATTGATGAAGCTCGAGTTCTTCAAACGCTCAGTCGAGCTTGTCGAAAAATATCGCAGGCCTGATCAGATTGTGGAACACACCTTCCAGACCAACGGCATTCTTCTCGATGATGAATGGTGCGCGTTCTTCAAGCAACACAATTTCCTGGTCGGTTTGAGCGTTGATGGACCACGCGAGCTGCACGACACATATCGAGTCGACCGCAAAAAGCAGGGCACCTTTGACCGCGTGATGCAGGGCTGGCGGTATCTGCGCAAGCACAAGGTCGATTTCAACATTCTGTGTACAGTCAACGCCGTCAACGAAAAACACGGCCGGATCGTTTATCGATTCTTTCGCGACGAGATGGAAGCAAAGTGGGTGCAGTTCATCCCGATCGTCGAGCGCGCCAGCGCGGAGACACTCGAGATCGCCAACCAGGGCTGGAGCGAGCAGGCAGGCCGCAAGCGTCTGCTGTACACCCAGACCGGCAACCTGGTCACGGAACGCACGGTCGGGGCCAAACAGTATGGTCAATTCCTGGTCGACATCTTCGAAGAGTGGGTGCGTCACGACGTGGGCCGAGTCTACGTCCAGCTCTTTGACGTAACGCTCGAGGCCTACTTCGGTCGACATAAGCTCTGCATCCACGCCCCTACCTGCGGCTATGGGCCGGCGCTGGAGTACAACGGCGATGTTTATTCCTGCGATCACTACGTCGAGCCGAAGTACAAGTTAGGAAACATCCATCAGACGCCCCTGGTCCAACTCATGGCTTCAAAGGAACAGCGAAAGTTTGGCGATGACAAGCGCGATACGTTGACGGCGCAGTGTCGCAACTGCGAAGTGCAGTCTTTGTGTAACGGCGGGTGTCCCAAGGATCGTTTTGCGCTCTCGCAGGATGGCGAACCAGGGCAGAACTATCTCTGTTCGGGTCTCGAGTTGTTTTTTACACACACTCATCCGGTGATGCACTTAATGGCTCAACTGATACAGCGAGGCCGTGCACCTTCCGATGTGATGGCATTGGTTGCCATCGAGGACGACAAACGTGGGGTCTATCAGCCCTGTCCCTGCGGAAGCGGGAGCAAGTTTCGCTTCTGCCACGGCGCCAAGGCGCGACCTTCACCCTTTAGCAGACTCAATACCGCGATGGATGCGCCGCACGAAGGCGATCCCGCAATTATCAACCGCAAATCAGTAGTCCTTTGAAAGGAAGGAAGAATCTATGGCAACAAAGAAACCAAACATACTAATCATCTGGGGGGATGACATCGGCTGGTTCAATATCAGCGCTTATAACCTGGGGATCATGGGTTACAAGACCCCTAACATCGATCGCATCGCAAAGGAAGGAATGCTATTTACCGATTGGTACGGGCAGCAAAGCTGTACCGCCGGTCGAGCTGCATTCATTACAGGCCAATCGCCCATCAGGACAGGACTTACAAAAGTTGGCCTGCCGGGCGCAAAACTTGGCCTTCAGCCCGAAGATCCGACCATCGCCGAACTGCTCAAGCCGCTTGGTTATGCTACCGGACAGTTTGGGAAAAACCACCTTGGCGATCGCGACGAATTTTTGCCGACAGTTCACGGCTTCGACGAATTCTTCGGCAACCTTTATCACTTGAATGCCGAAGAAGAGCCGGAGAGCGTGGACTATCCGGAGGATTCGGAATATCCGAATTTCAAAAAGAACTTCGGACCGAGAGGAGTGCTTCACAGTAAAGCAGACGGCAAAGGCGGGCAGACGGTCGAGGACACAGGTCCGCTGAACAGGAAACGGATGGAGACCATCGACCTGGAGGTCTCGGAAAAAGCAATCGACTTTATTGAGCGCAATGCGAAGTCTGAGACGCCGTTCTTCTGCTGGTGGAATTCGACCCGCATGCATGTAAACACGCATTTGCGAGCTGAATCGGTAGGCGCAACAGGGTTAGGAGTTTACGCGGATGGCATGGTCGAGCACGACAATTCGGTCGGCGAGCTGCTTGCGAAACTAGACGAACTTGGAATAGCGGACAACACGATCGTCATGTACTCAACAGACAACGGCGCCGAGAAATGCAGTTGGCCGGATGGCGGAACATCGCCCTTCTTTGGCGAAAAGGCCTCGAACTGGGAAGGCGGATGGCGCGTTCCGTGCGCGATTCGTTGGCCGGGCGTTATCAAACCGGGCACGATCTCGAACGAAATGTTTTCGCATCAGGATATGCTGCCGACATTGCTCGCCGCCGCCGGTGAGGACGATGTCGTCGCGAAATGTCTGAAGGGCCACAAAGCGGGCAACAAGACCTTCAAGGTCCATCTCGACGGTTTCGACATTGTTCCTTATCTGAAAGGTGAGGTCGAAAAGAGTCCGAGGCCAGGCTTCTTGTACTGGGGCGACGAGGGAGACCTTATGGCTCTGCGCTTTGGCAACTGGAAGATCCACTTTTCCGAACAACGCAAGGAAGGATTTGAAGCGTGGCAGGACGCCTGCTATCCGCTGAAATTCCCGAAACTCATGAACTTGCGTTCGGATCCGTTCGAAGAGGCCGATCGTGCCAGCTTTAACTACGTGGCATGGCGTGTAGAGCGGGTCTATATGCTCTCGCCGGCCGGTGCAATCGTCGGCCAGTTCCTAAAGACAATGGTGGATTTCCCGCCGCGCCAGCATCCGGACAGTTGGTCACCTGCGGGTATGATCGCCAAACTGGAAAAGAACGAGGAGACGCTAAAAGCCGCAGCTCATGCGGGCTAGATGATCGCACTACAGCTTTCACATTAAATTGTGTGATTGTTGATGGACAACAATGAACCCCGGCGGACGTAATAGTTCGCCGGGACCATTCTGAAATTATCAGACATTAAGACACTATGAGTGCATGGGCCAAAACAACCTACCAAGCCCCGAGCGACGTTCAGGAGTTCTACGAACGACATCCGTATCCTCCGCCGGTCGAGAGCCTTGAGAAGTATCGCGAACGTTGGAACGATCCGATGCGGCGTCGCGTGGATCATCATCTTTTTTGGCCTGCCAAACCATTTCGTGAAGACCATTCGATCCTGGTTGCCGGATGTGGCACATCGCAGGCAGCGAAGCATGCGATCCGTTGGCCGCACGCAAAGGTCACGGGCATCGATTTCAGTTCGACGAGTGTCGACCGAACGAATCAACTGAAGCTGAAATACCAGTTGGACAATCTCACTGTCATTCAGTTGCCGCTTGAACGCGTTGGAGAACTCGATTCGACATTCGACCAGATAGTCTGCACTGGAGTGCTCCATCATCTTCCGGATCCCGACGCCGGGGTCGCCGCACTGCGGCAGGTACTGAAGCGAGACGGAGCAATGCATCTGATGGTGTATGGACAATATGGCCGAACCGGCATTTACATGCTCCAGGAGTTTTGTCGCCGGCTCGATATTACCGCGACCGATGATGGCATCCGAGACTTTACTTCCGCTCTTGGTTCGCTTCCGCCCGGTCATCCGCTTCATGCCTTGTTTCGAGGCGCTTCCGATTTTAGAAGCGAAGGCGATCTGATCGACTCTCTTCTTCATCCGCAGGACCGGGCATACTCGGTACCGCAACTGTTCGAGTTTCTTGGGAATGGTGGAATGAAATTCGGGCGTTGGCTAAAACAGGCGCCTTATTCGGTGTGCGGGTTAGTGGAGCAGATCCCGCAGTCGAGGCAACTCGCCAATTTGCCGCCCGTCGAGCGATATGCTGCGGTCGAGTTGTTTCGAGGCACCATAGTCGCACACAGTGTGGTTGCATATCGCGATGACGCTTCGGAGGATCAAGCAATTGATTTTGCCGGAGACGCGTGGCTTGGATATGTTCCGCTAAGGGTACCGGATACGATCTGTGTGACAGAGCGTCTGCCGAAGGGCGCTGCGGGAGTCTTGATCAATAGACTTCATACATTCAGCGATATTTATCTGCCGATATCGGCTACGGAAAAAACTATCTACGAAGCTATCGACGGCAAACGCAGCATCAGCGCATTAGCCGCAGGCCAACCGGTTGAAAAGGAACTGGTCTGTTCATTTTTCAAGCGGTTATATTCCTACGACCAGGTCGTTTTCGACATCTCACACCGCACTTGATCGCGGCCCTTGTTTCCCTAAGGTCCAATATCTTTCCTGACGCATTTCATTCAACCTTCCATCATCGTGACTAATGGCAGGCCTTGAATGCCATCGAGGATGAGACTATGACTAAGACCTTTACCATACTTCATACAAATGACATGCACTCGGCTTTCATCGGGATGGGACCGGCTTCCGATTACACTCCATTCACCTTAAACGACGATGCGACCCGCGGCGGGTACGCTCGTCTGGCGACATTAATCGCGCAGAGAAAAGCTGCACGAAATGATCAAGGCCCGGTGCTGGTACTTGATGCGGGTGACTTCAGCATGGGGACGCCGTTTGCCGCAGCTAGCCGAGAGATCGGCGGTGAATTGCAGCTCATGGCCCGCATGGGTTACGACGCCACCACTTTCGGCAATCATGAATTCGACCTTGGACCAGACGGTTTAGGTAAAGCAATTGATGTGGCTAGCAAGGCCGGTCCGATCCCGGCAGTCGTTTCTTCGAACACGAACTTTACTGCCAAAGACGAAACTCTTTCCGATTTAAGACGACTATCTGAGAGTGGTGTGATCCGCCGCTACCATGTGATCGAGCGCGGAGGCATTCGCTTCGGCATCTTCGGTGTGCTTGGCAAGGAAGCAATGATCTACACGAGCGGAGGCGCTGTAACTTTCTCCGACGCCCTCGCCGCCGCCAGTGAGATGGTGATGGTCCTGCGCGAAACGGAAAGGGTCGATGTGATTATCGCCCTTAGTCACGGCGGTGTTGAAAAAGACAAGGATGGGAACTACAGAGACGGTGACGATGTTCGCTTAGCCGTAGCAGTTCCGGAAATTGACGTAATCATCGGTGGTCACAGTCATACGGAGCTCAACCAGCCGATTATCGTCAACGGTCGCACCCCGGTGGTCCAGACCGGCAAAGAAGGACGCAATCTTGGCGAGCTGGTGCTCACGATCGATGGCGATAAGTTAACCATCGAGTCTTATCAACTCTTCCCAATCGACGACACCATTGCCGGAGATCAGTCGATCGCCGCTGAGATAGAAAAACTCAAAGAGTCGGTCACCGCGGCTGTGTTTGCGTCGCGCGGCTACAGTATCGATCAGCCGCTGGCGATCACTCCCTGTGATCTGCCCAACACTTTTACCGACATCGTTGCTGGGACGCCCCTCGCAAACTTCTGTACCGATGCATTCAGGATCGCCACAAAAGCAGACATCGGCTTCACTGCCAACGGAATGATGCGCGCATCGCTGTTGAGAGGGAAGTCGGGAGTGCTGACCGTTTACGATGTGTTCGCTGTAGCGCCACTTGGCGCGGGGGTGGTGGATGCGACGGCCGGCAGCGCTCTGGTCACCGGTTACTTCACCGGCCTCGAGCTAAAGAATCTGCTCGAGTTCTTTCTCGTGGACAGTCCCGCTCACCCTGGCGAGTATTTTCCACGCACCTCGGGAATGAGATTTCGTTACGACAAGTCGCGCCCGGCGTTTGATGTCGTAACGTCCATTGAGCTCGGAGACCTCGACCACGGTTCTCGCGGCCGTGCTGATCAATGCTGCCCTGGGACTCTTCGATCTGAAGGGTTTGCTCAAGCTGCGCCACATCAGCCGTAAGGAATTTCGTGTCTCGCTGATCGCCACACTAGGCGTGATTACTCTCGGTGTACTACCCGGAGTCGTGATTGCAGTGGGACTGGCGATGTTACTTGTCTTGATCAGGGCATCGAGCCCGCGTGATGCATTGCTCGGGCGAATGCCCGGCATTGACGGTTTTCATAGTATTAACGATCACCCCCAGGCCGTGACGATTCCGGGACTTATGATCTACCGCTTCGAGGCGGGGCTGCTTTTCTATAACTCGGATTGCTTCAAGTCGCGCATTCGAGCTCATGTCAAAGAGACATCTGAAACCCCGCAATGCTTTCTGCTCGATGCTGAGTCTATGCCGCTGCTGGACTCGACGGGCGCAGCATGTATTGAAGAGATAGTGGAAGAGTTGTCGCGGCAGAGCATCGGTTTCGCTGTGGCCAGACCACACGCACGTTTCAGGCTCCTGTTTGAACGCACGGGGTTGAACGAGAAGATTGGAGCAGGAAATCTTTTTCCCACGATCGAGACCGCTGTGGCTGCTTTACAAAGTCCCGAGCCTTTTTGAATGACGTCCTATGCCGGGAGGGTTTCTCGCGCAAAGGCGCAAAGGCGCAAAGCGCTGCCGCGTTGCCAAGGGTTTTCTTTGCGTCTTTGCGCCTTTGCGCGAGAAATATTTCTTGCAACTGTTGCTCCCATGTTTCCCTAAGGTCCAATATCTTCCTCACGCAATCCCATCTAATCTCTCGTTATCGTGACCAATGTGCCGCCCTTAATTGCCATCGTTGACGATGAGGAACCCATTCGGAAAGCATTGACGAGACTGCTTCGTTCGTTTGGTTTGGCTGTTGAGAGTTTCCCCACCGGCGCCGAGTTTCTGGAGTCGCTGTCCACCACGCAACCCGATTGTCTGGTGTTGGACTTGCACATGCCGCGTGTTAATGGCTTCGAAGTTCAGGCCTGGCTCGAAAAATCAGGAATGCATGTGCCGGTGGTGATCATCACGGGACACGATTCCGCTGAAACCCGCGAGCGGGCAATGAAAGGAAAGCCGGTCGCCTATCTCCGCAAACCTGTCAACGATGAGGTACTGCGGGACGCGATTGAACTCGCGCTGGGCCACAACCCTAGAGTCACAGACAAAATATAATGAAAACCATCGGGGAAAAAGTTTTCAAAGTGGTGGCGCTTTTATTTCGCGGAGAAAGCAAAATGAAATTGAGAATTATTGACCAAGGACGGTTTCTTTGTGTGAGGAGAGCGGTGATTCATCATCAGCACGCATGGGGCCGGAGTGCAGCGCTTTTTATAGGGATACTTTTCTTTTGCGTTGGAACGTCGGCTCAAGTTGCAATCGATAAGACGCCGAACGGAATCCAGTCGCCGCTACCGAGTTCAGTGTTGCAGGTTTCAGCTCCCAAAGTGGATTTGAGTGCGAAAAGTGTAACGAACCAAAAATGGAATTTTTTCGATCGAGACGCAGTTGCCGCAACGACGGAGTTGACACCAGGTCCTGATGGAATTCTCAGACTCACGTTGGAAGAAGCACAACAGGCCGCAGAAGGTGCGGGCAATCCGCTCGTGCGGCTCGGCCAGTTAAGTGTGGAGGTTGCAAAGCAGCATCGCCTGGGTGTCCAGGGACTTTACTTTCCGAACGTCAGCTCGACGCTGCTGAATTTCCACCTCAACAAGGAAACAGGCCAGGTGCTTTCGTTACCACGCTTCGGTATCGCGACACCCGTGAATATCTTTCACAAGGACAGTACGACCTTCAACACTACAGCCGCTCAGCCCATCACACCGCTTTTGTCCATCCGACAACTCGTGAAGATCGCGCGCGCAGACGAGAAAATCGCTAAGGCAAAGGCCGGAATGCCAGTGGCGGAAACGGCGATGAAAGTCGAGCAGAATTTCTTCGATTTGCTGGTGGCCCAACGAGAACTTATCAGCGCCAAAGCAGACGCCAAAAAAATCAACGCCAAATGGGTGACAGCAAGTACCTCGGCGACGCCAATTGTTTCGGCGGAACAAGCAGCGGACACGCTCGCTACTGAAAAGGCGCTCCTGCTCTCAACCAGCAAGGTGAGGGAACTGACCGCGTCGCTCAACCAGATGATTGGTGCGCCGGAAGGAACGACGCTGGAACTCATCTCGCCCGAACCTTTCGCTGAAAGTATTTCATTGGACGAAGCCACTGCGAAAGCGACGGCTAACCCGGAAGTTATAGAGGCAGAGCAGACAGCGATAAAGGCGCACGCAGGCTTAGCACTGTCGAAGCTGCAATACGTTCCCACTGTCGCAGTCGTCGCTGGTTACGCTCGCCAAAATCTGGTCGCCAACTCGCTCCTGCCCAGAGATTTCGGCTATGTCGGAGTCGTGGCCACTTTCACCATTTTTGATGGTTTGAAGCGCGAGCATGGAGTGAAAGAGGTCAAGGCCCAGGCTGAAATGGCAGATCTTGGTGTGCAATTGACGAGGGCGAAAGTGGCAGCGTCAGTAAAGACCAGCTATCTGGAATTGGACCGCGCTCGCCAACTCAGTCAATTAGCGCGCCGAATGGTATCCGCGACTCAAGTGGTTGAGACGAGCTACAACTCTGACAACTCTCAAGTCGAATCGGCACGGGCAAAACTGGAAGCAGACATGTTTCGGGCGGAGCTCGAGTATCGCCAGGCGTACGCCAGGCTCAAGGCCCTGATGGGCGCGCAGTAGCGCATACCGGCTTCGAAAGCGAGACGCATCATGAAAGACATCATCATGTCGGTGATCAAGCTGATCATCCCGATCACCATTGCGCTTATGACGTTTACCCAGGGGTTGGGTATCGCACCGGGCGAGGTCTGCAAATTTTTTAAGCAGCGCCCCGGGCTGATGGTGAAGTCGTTTATCGCCTGCGTCGTTTTAGTTCCCGCTGCTGCGGTGGCAATCATCCTGATCCTTAAACCGTCACCTGGGGTTGCCATCGGGCTGGCGATCCTGGTTGCTTGTCCACCAGCACCGCTAATGCTCAAGACCGCTACAAATTTGGGAAAAGGAAGCGCGTCGTTCATGGCCAGCATCCATCTGAGCTTCGCGGCGTTGGCGTTTCTGACTGTGCCGGCGGTTTTATACGTGATATCTCAGCCCCTTGGTTTTCATGCCGACGTCGATCTGGGCAATCTGCTTTGGACGCTCGGCCGGACGATCCTTATTCCCGTTGGATTAGGGTTGATCTTGCGCGGCGTTGCGCCGGCCTTTGCCGACAGGATACTCCCGATCGTTACCCGGGTCGGAACGATCGGATTGCTGGTAACGGTGTTGGTTGTATTGGCGGTTCTGGTTCCGACCATGTTCAAAATGGATGCCTGGTCCTATCTCGTCATCGCTGCGGTCAGCGTTACCGCCGTTTTGATCGGTCATTTACTTGGACCGGCTGATCCGAGCGAGAAAACTGTCCTGGCGGTCGAAACCGCGACGCGCCATCCGGCGCTGGCCTTCGCGATCGCGACGATGAATTTCACGGCGGCAAAAGCTTTACCGGTGATGGGGCCGATCATTCTGACCTTTATCATCATCGCGATTATTTACATGGCCCTGCGCGGAAAACGCACGGCCTCCGCTGAACTCGCGGACTCGCTGTCTTGAGCAGGTCCTGAGCTTTGACTTGTGGCGGCTGACGCTGAGTCGCTTGACTAATTTGAATACGAGAGGGGCTTTCTATGAATTTATACACTTCGTCGATATCACGTTCGGTTCGGCAACGCTGGACCCGGCCGCTGATATTCGGTTGCACTGTGATCTCGCTGGCGCTCGCATTGGCGTGCCATCACGCTCCAGAGAAAACAGCCGGCAACGATCCCGATCAACTGCTCAAGCAAATGTCCGAGAAGCTGGCCCAGGCAAAAAAACTGAGCTTCAAAGTCGAGCGCAAGTTGGACGCGGCTTTGGTTGAGGACCGCAACGTGCCCGAGGACGCGCAAATCGAGATCTCCGTCGCGCGACCCAATAAGTTTATGGCCAAGGCGGACAGCAAGAACAACGTTCGCCAGGTTTTCTTCGATGGGCAGAGTCTTTCAATCTACGACCAGACCATGAATTTGTATGCGACAGTACCTGTGTCCGGCACGATCGATGCAGCAGTCGCAGGTATCGATGAGAAGTACGGATTCACCCCGCCGCTCGCCGAGTTCATTCTCAGCGATCCTTATGGAGCGCTGAGCTCTCAGATCAAGAACAAGACCTACAAGGGCAAAGAAACTATCGCCGGCATCGAGTGTCATCACCTTACCCTGAGCGGCGATGTGGCTGACTCAGAACTATGGATCGGCGTTGCTGATCTGCTGCCGTACAAACTGGTGGCGACGTTCAAGAACCGCGAGGGTAATCCGAAATTGCAGGCAGATTTTTCGAGTTGGAATTTGGCGGCTAACCTCGACGACAAGGCTTTTGCGTTCGCGGCGCCGAAAGACGCCGAGAAGGTCGAGATGGTGACTGAAGTGCAAATGAAAGAGACGGCGGCAAAGGAAATCAGCGCGCCGGAAACCGGAGCTCCGCAGAAGCCGGCAACGCCGAACGCGGACAAGAATCAACGGAAGGGGCTATAGCGAGATGAGATTAACAAACAACCAAAGCCGCGAAACGTCGGGAAACGTCCGCACATTAAACAAGATGCTGCTCAGCATTGCTCTGCTGGGGGCGCTTTCGCTATCCAGTGTGGGCGTGGCGCTGGCCCAGGTTTATGGAGTTCGGCGGACGGCGGTGGTGCACGGGCCGAACAACACCGTCGTGGCTAGTAAGACCGCTGTCGTAGGCGGTGGCGGAGCTTTGCCGCACGGATACATCGCGGTGCTGCCTGGTGGTTATCGCGCCGTGACACTTTCCGGCGTCCGCTATTACCGCGTGGGGAACGTTTACTACCGGCCACAGATCTACGGCGGCCGCACTGTGTACGTGGTTGCGCATATCTAAGGTCATAGCGTTTTCGTGAGTGAGCAGACTTTTCTGCTCGAGAGGAAATCCACGTGGTGTTACTTACCTTAATAGAGGAAGCGCGAGGCGTCTTCCTCTCGCCTACGGAACTTGGCGCCGAAGAAGTAATCACCAATCTTGTGCTCTGGCTCAAGCTGGCGATCGAAATAGTGGGCGCGCTCTTGATCGGTATTGGTGCGACGATCACGGCAGTTCGCATGGCCGGGGTTCTCTGGCATCAACGGCTGGAAGACTACCGCAGAGTGCGCCTGTCCTTTGCTCGCTTACTCGCCGTCGGTCTGGAGTTTCAACTCGCCGCGGATATCGTAGGCACTGCGTTCGCACCCAGTTGGACACAAATAGGCAAGCTGGCCGCCATCGCCGTCATTCGTACAGCCCTTAACTATTTTCTGGCTCGCGAAATAAATGAAGGAAGAGATCTGTCGAAAGCTCCGGACGCCGCTGACAATTCCAGGACCTCACCCTTAGCCGCCGAATTGAGCTAGACGTCTGGCGAGAAATCAGCCCATTGTTGCCCTGCTGATCCTCTCCGATCTCGAAGTCATCTGGGTCGTCTAAGCCATTGTTTCGCTGGGGACTATTCCCCACGGCGTAAGAAATAACACTCAGCAGCGGCTTTCTCGATAAGCGTCGAGGTTTGCGCTCGTAACCCGTACATAGCGGCAACAATTCTGCAAGTCACCAGGTATTTTGAAATAAAGAAGTTAAGTAGGTTTTAGAACAAAACGATACTTGTATTTGCCATTAGCAAAGGAAAACGGCGCGAGCCAATTCCACACCGTCGGTGGTACGCGAATTGACTTTCAAGGTGTGACCCGGTGGCCGCCACTGGGCATCGATTGGAGATAGTATGACAAAGGACATATTCCGTGACCGTGAGCGGGGCGAGGAGGCCGCCTACTTCCGCCGGCAGGATGCTGAGCTGATCGCGAAGCTACGTCAGAAGGCCCAGTTGAGTGAGATTGCTCACGCGCTGGCGGAGAAACTTCAGACGGACGAACCGGCCCTTCTCGAGCGGATCCAGAAGCTCGGCGTCACGCTTCACACGGGTTCGGCCTTCATCCTGGCGCCGCTGGTCGAAGTCGCCTGGATCGATGGCGACGTCAGCCATGCCGAGCGCGACACCATTCTGCGCATCGCGAAGCGACACGGCGTGGAGCCGGGGTC
>Ga0134124_10000470_pt1 | contig 34223 bp, 28 predicted proteins | sample KB304_FD_96880 | JGI IMG/M metagenome (GOLD analysis project Ga0134124, IMG submission 96880) | Terrestrial soil microbial communities without Nitrogen fertilizer from Kellogg Biological Station, Michigan, USA - KB3-0-4 | ecosystem: Environmental > Terrestrial > Soil > Unclassified ... | reverse complement strand
TACGTGCGGCCCCAGGTCCGAGTGTTCTCCAGCCCTTGATCGCCGGCTCGTGGCAGGCCTTGCGGCATTCCGTCGATCATGTCGCGCCAGACTTTCGCCTCGTCGACAAGGCCGACCCGCGCCCGAATGATCGGCTCGAGGTAGGTCGCCAAGCCCTCGCTCAACCAGCTGTGCGCCGGGCCGAGGTCTGGAAAGTTTGCATGAAGCAGCTCGTGGGTGACCACCCAATCGTCACCAGTGGTCGCTTCGGTCACGCGATCCGAAGCGCGCACGAGCACACCTGGACCGCCGCCACCGAGGGTGATCCCGCGCGTCGATTCACCTCCGCCTTGCATCAGCAGGACCAATGTTCGACGCGCGGGGAGGTGCCCGTGATAGTAGCTGGCCACTGCGCCCGCCGAGGTTGCGACCCAAGCTTCGGCCTGCGCGGTGCTCAGCCCCAGGCGATGGGTCGCCACACCGAGTTGCACCGTGCCACCGCCCACCGCCAGCTCGGCGACATGCAGCGGCCCAAACGCCGCGAAACTCGCATCGTCGAGCACGCCGATCGGCGCTTGGTAGTGGTTCTGGGCGCCGCCGGAAACTGGTTGAAACGCGCTCACGAAGCGCGCACTCGGCCCAGGCTCCACCGTGAGCTCGAACGCGGCATTCTGCGCCTCGATTCCAGGGTGCAGGAGCCACGTCGAAGGCGGCGCGATCAGTACGTCGCCCGAGGCGATCGCCGTGTCGGGCTGGGCCAGGCGTTCAGCGGCCTCTCGCAGCGCAAAGCGGTAACGAACGGCGCAACCCGAGCTGCAGGGCACGCGCCACGACGGCTCGTGATTCGTCACCAACTGCCAATGGTCGTCCTGAGCGACTTCGAGCTGTCGCACGAACGGCGCGAGTTCGTCGTCGACCGAGAATGCGCCGTCGGTCTTGCCGTCGAAGCGGCCTTCCACGACCAGCTCGCCGCGCGTTTCGAGACGCGCTTGGTAGTGCCAAGCGAACACCGCGCGCCCGCTCGCCTGAACGGGTGCAGGCGTCGCTTGCGCCGCTGCGCGTTGCGCGGGCTTTGCACAGCCCCAGTAGACAACGAGAGAAAATAGACCCAGCGCGCGAGCGGCGGAATCGCGATCCATGCCCTACGATGGCACGCCCTCTCTTGTTCAGGGAGCGCGTTCGGCGGGTTCGGACAGCTCGAGATCGAGCTCCGGGGTCCAGGGCACGACACAGTTTCGCCCAGCGCGCTTGGCGCGGTAAAGCGCGCGATCGGCGCGATCGATGAGCTCTCGCGCGTTCGGGATCAAACCGCGCCCTTCACACACGCTGATCCCGAAGCTTGCCGTGCATTTGAGGTTACTACCGAGATGTTCGTGAGCAAAATCGGCCACGCGCTGGCGTAACCGCTCGGTCACCTCGGCCACACCCTGGGGGGTCGTTTGAGTGAAGACGATCGCGATCTCTTCACCACCGTAGCGTGCCACCGAGTCGGTCACGCGTACGCTCGAAGTCACGATGCGGCTGACGTTGCGCAGCACCTCATCGCCCATGGTGTGCCCGTACGTGTCGTTGACCCGCTTGAAGTGATCGATGTCGAGCAAGACCAAGCCGAGCGGTGTCTTGTAGCGCTCGGTGCGTTGGAGCTCTCTCCCGAGCAGCGAATCGAAGTAGCGGCGATTGAACAAGCCGGTCAGACCGTCGGTGTCGGCCAGCGCTTCGAGACGCTTGTTCGCTTCCCGGAGTTCGTCTTGCAACACTTTGAGCCGGTAGTGCACCTTGACTCGGGCGAGCAGCTCGCGATCGTTGAACGGCTTGGTGACGTAGTCGGAAGCTCCTTGGTCGAGCACTTCGACTTTGCGATTGGCGTCGCCCTCCGCGGTCAGCATGATCACTGGGATCCCCGCAAGTTCGGAACGGGTGGCGCATAGGGCTAGGAATTTCAAGCCGTCGAACACCGGCATGATCAGGTCGCAGACCACCAGGTCCGGACGTCGGTCGACCATCAACTTGAATGCCTGAAGACCATCACCCGCCTCGATGAAGTCATCGAAGCCCTCCACCTGCTGGAGCACCCCTCGGATCTGGCCGCGGATGCTGGCGCTGTCGTCGACCACGAGGACCAAAGCGCCCATCCGTCCCAGAGTAACCGCTTCGCGCGACCTGACCAACTCACGCCAATTGGACATCGATCCGGAGCTCGCCGGAGCTCCCTGCGCACACGCAACCACCTGTTTGCCCCGCCGGATTCTTCAGGTACACGAGATTCGCACCCCACAAATTTGGCCGTTCTCCTGAATTTCAGGGACGCTCGGCGCATGGAGCAGCGCTGCGAAGTGTGTGAGTCGTTTCGTCCGCGTGGCGATCTTGGTCCGACACGCGGACTGCTCGAGGTGACTTTTGGCGAGCGACGCGTGTTGCTCTGCCGTGCCCATGCCGGCATCGCGCGAAATTCCGAGGTTCAGTCGTTCGAGGAGTTGCGCGCCTTGTACGCAGAGAGCGATGGCAAGCGCTCGTTCATTGGGCGGCGTGCGCAGTCCGGGGCGCCCACGGGGAAGCCACGGACGGCCGGGCGCAGGGCAAACGATCTCGCGCGCTAGCACTCGTACCTCTACGCACAGCCTGCGACCTTCGTGACTCGGGCGGCCTTTTGGTCGTCACCGGGGGGTACTGTAGCCAGGTAGGCACGCGCCGTTGCGTTTTGCCTTCTAAGCTACGGGTAGCAATGAGCGAGCTAGGTTCGAGACGACAATCGCGGAGCGCACCCGCTTCGGTCAGCGTTTGGTTGTTCACGGTTTGCGCAACCCTCAGCGCCTGCAGTAGCAATTCCGACACGGGCGCGCATCCGGGTGCCGCCGGGAGCAGTGCTGCCGCCGGGGCAAATGCGGCCGCCGCCGGCGCGGGCAGCGGCAGTGCTGCCGCCGGCCAGTCGAGTGGTGGCGCGAGCGCAGCGGGCGGGGCCAACGCAGCTTCCGGCGCGCCAGGCTCCGGCGGATTCGACTCTGCTGGGCAAGCCGGAACGGCTGCGGGAGCCGTAGGGCAAGCGGGCAGTTCCCAGCTCATCGCCACGGACATCGTACCGCACCCCGTCGCACTCAGCGCGGGCAAGGCGTTCAACGATGCCGAAGACTTCTTCGACGACGGCTTCATTCCCCCGAGCCCACTGGCAAACTTCGGGTTTCAAGCGCCGATCATCCCGGTCGTGCACGACGATGGCTCGCTCGATGTCGCGTGGCTCGACTACACGGGCGGCAAAGGCAAGCCGTTCGCGCTGCCGGCGCCAGGCATGATTTACATCACGCACATCGACCCCACGCTCGGCAGCGGCACCACGGTGGCGACCGGCATTTCCTCGTATCGCCTGCTCGGTTTCACGATCGACCCGAGTGGCGCGTTCTATCTCGCGTACTGCGCCGATCACCCGTTCAAAACCGACATCAAGGACGACCCCAACAACGTCGATGGCAACGAGCTGAAGGTCGCCAAATCGACCAGCGCCGACTTCACGAGCAAAGTTTGGGACACGCTGGTGTTCGGCGATCAGGACAACGTCAAAGACGCCTCGAAGGGCAACGCCGGGGCGGCTGGCTCGGGAGTGCTGAGCTTCGACGCCACGAACCAGAAACTCGTGCTGTACGTCGCCCACCAGATGGCCTGGGGCGATGACGGCGCCGACAACGGTACCCGTCACCAGGCGGGCTATTTCGGCTATTTCGATCCGGCCACGGGCACGCAAACCAAGGCGGGTGGCAGCGATCCGAAACACACGGGAGCGGGTTGGTTCTACTCGCACAATTTCGATCAGCGGCTATTGATCGACAAGGGAGTCGCCTACACGCTCGCGCACGGCGATGCCTTCGAGCGCCAACTCGGCTTCGCCGCCTGGACACTCGATAGCTACACGAAGAAGAACAACACGACTTTCGACAAGTCCTACTTCACCATCGCGGGTGACGAGGGCGACAACGAGACCGACACGGAGACCGGCCAATTCATCAAGCTTGCCGACGGTCGCTTCGCGATCGTGCATACGACCGCGCAAGGTCGCAGCGCGCGTGACGTACGCATCGTGCTGGCCGACGGCACGTCGGGCGCCACGCTGTCCGAGGCCTGGTTGACCACGAACAGCGGCAACATTCAGGCGACGATGCCCAAGGTCGAGTTGCTCGACAACCTGTTCCTGTTCGTCACCTACGGCCTGTGGGATTCCACCAAGCGCACCAACAAGAGTATCGACTGGTACTGGCTCGCGCTGAACGCGGCCGACTTGAAACCCATCGGCAACGGCAAAGCGCCCGCTGGCGTCGAATTCGTCAAGAGCGCGCCGCTGTTCCGCTTTTCGGGCGGCCCGTATGCGACGAGCGTCGGTTGGGTGTCCGGCAACGCGCTGCACACGCTGAGCGTCAACGTGGCAACTCTGATCAAGTGACCCACGCGAAGCGCGACCGCTCCTGGGGGGCATTGGCCGTGTCGCTCGCCGCGATCTGGGCCGTCCTTGGCTGTCAGGACGGCTACCCCATCGCACCAACCGCTTGCGATCGCTATTGCGCGCTCGGGCTAGCGCCCGAATGCGGAGACGAAAATCCCAGTGCGTGCGTGGTGTCCTGCGAGGCAACCAACTTCAGCCACGTTTGCCCGAGCGAGTTCGACGATTGGGTGGGCTGCTCGAGAGACCACCAACGCCGTCTCGAGTGCGGCTACTCGGTGGTGGGCAAGATCGACGGCTGCGAAAAGGAGCAACGGGCAATCGCCGCCTGCGCAACGGCACATGGCTTTCCAGTTCCAAGCGGCACGGAGTAGCGATTCAAAACGCGCCCTCCGCGCCGATGCTGGGAATCGTGACCGGACCGATACTGTCGAACTTGCAGCCGAACGCGTAGCAGTCCCCGCTCAGCACCTCCTTGTTCAACGTGGTGTTGAGCACCTCCAACACCAGGCCCCACCAAACGTCCGGGTACTTGATGTACCAGCGCTTTTGCACCTTGAAGTCCAAACGCCAAAAGGGCGGCGTGCGTGGGGGAGATTTGGCGGCGGCCACGTAGGCCACGCGCGTTGGAATGCCGCTGTAGAACAACCAGCGCCCGCCAATACGCCAGTTTTTGCCCAAGTCTGCCGAGATCCCGAGGTTTACCACGTGTGTTCGATCGGTCGTCGCCGGCCCCTCCAGCTCACCCGAGCTACGCGAAGAGCGCGACAGCGTGTACGAAGCGAAACCGCCGACGCGACGCGACAGACTGCGCCGCAGCATGAACTCGAAACCATAGGCGTGACCCGTGGCGCGGAAATCCTGCTCGTCTTTGCTGGTGGTATTTTGAAGCTGAACCAGGCTGATCAGATCGGTCATGTCGAAGAACGCGTTCTGAAACAGCGACACCGAGGATTCGAACCCGGAGGGCAGCGAGTACGAGAGGCCCGCGCTGTACTGAACGGCCGTTTGCAAGCCGCCCTCGAGTGACGGCTTGAAGCCGGGCACCGGCACGACGAAGCTCGGCGCTTGGTGTACGAGCGCGAGCCCGTGCGTCATGGTGAGCTTCTTGGACAGCAGGAACCGTGCGCTGATGCGCGGGTCGATCGCCAACGCGACCCGGTCCCCGGACACGAACACGTCTGCACGCACACCCGGCGTCACTTCCAGCTTGGAATTGGCGGACAGCACCAGGTCTGCCCAGACGCCGGTAGTGAGATCGCGGCGCGCACGACTCAAACCGAAGCGCACGTTGTTGTCGGTAGAGTCGTCGCTGGTGGGTTGGGTGGTAGGGGTGGAGGGACCGTCCTCGACGCGTCCGTCCTGTCCGCTGCTGTCGTTTTGGGCCAGGGTCTCGAACAGCACGTCGCCGCCCGCGCGCAGCGTCGCCCCTTTGCTCAACGCTTGGCGATACTCCGAGCGAAAGCCGACCATGCGGCTCTTGACGGTCACGCTGCCGTTGTCCGCGCCCGTGCGGTCGAGCCCGAGCATCAGCGCGTTGCGCCAGTTGCCATCGCTGATTTTGTGATCCAAGCGCAGATCGAGCCGATGAAATCCGACGTCGACGACCGTGCGCTCCTCCCTCTCGGCCTGTGAAGTAAACCCACCATCCGCAGTCATCGAGTTGCGATAATGGGTCTCGAATTCGGACAAGAAATCACCTGCGCCGAACGAGAGCACTTCCAGACTGTTTTTCTGGTCGAGTTCGTAGCGAATGCGCGCTTGGTAGTCCCAATAGTTGACCGATACGTCTGGAACCAGAAACGACAACACGGCCGCCGTGTACGAGAAACGACCGCCGACCATCGCCGAGCCACGACCGGACGCGAAGGGAGCTTCGATCGTCGCGCCGCTGTCGATCCAACGGATGCTGGCTTCACCGTGAAAGCGGTAGCTGGGCGGTGCCATTTCACCAGCGACGATCGCCCCAGCAAAGCGGCCGTAGCGCGCGGGATATGCTCCCGGGTACAAATCGACGTGATCCACGAAGGCCGGCTGCAAGACGCCAGGACCCGCAGCAAAGTGATACAAATACGGCACCGGGATGCCGTCGAAGAAGTAGCCCACGTTGCCGGGTGGCGCCCCGCGCACGTAGAAATAAGGTAGCCCACTGGCGATCGGCACCACGCCGGGCAACGCCTCGATCGCGCGATATGGGTCGCCGAACGCACCCGGCATGTCGTGCACGTCGGCGTGTCCGAGCGTGTGCTTGATCGGCTCTTTTTGACCGACGACCAAGATTTCTTGCATCACCGGCTCGACGGCGGCTTTGGGCGACTCAACAACTCCCGAGGGTGATCCTTCGGGCTTGGGCGGCGAGACCGCTTGCTCGGCCGAAGCGTCGGGAGGCGGCGGCTCGAAGCGCACGGCGAAACGAATCTTGGCTGCGACCGGCTTTTCGCCGCGTTTGGCGGGTTCGAACAGCCAGCCGTGGCTCGCCGAGAGCGCTGCGTCCGTGAACGGTACTTCACCGCTGATCGCGAGCGCATTCGTGACCAGCCCCTGCTTGTCGATCGTCAGTTCGAGCACCACCTCCTGTGCGCCGCGCGCCTGCGTGGGATAATTGATCGGCGTGGAGATCGCGCGTGGCGGGATCACGGGCTCCGCTGCCGGTACGGGTGCGGGCGTGGGTGCCGGTGTAGGCGGCGGCGTGACAGGCGAGTTGTCTTGCGCTGGCTCACTATCGATCGAGACGGACTGCGCGAACGCGGAACGCGCAATCCAGACGACGCCGAGCAGCACGCGCTGCACGCGCCGCGAGCGGCGCGAGCGGCGCGTGCGCCAAATGAGAACGAGGGAGAACCTCAAGATCCGCTTACCCTCATCCGCGCACCGTTATAGACGGAAGGGGCCCGCCTGCAGATCGAGATTTTCACGGCTCACCCGGAAGCCCGTGTTAATGTGATTCGGATTGTGGTGGGCGCTAGGTGACGAATCGGAGATTTGCGAATGCGCGTCTTGGCTCAGGTGGTGGGTGCGGCACTCGGGTTATTCGTCCTCGGCGGCTGCAGTTCGGCTGACGGTGGTGGTCCGGGCGCTGGCGGCGCCGAAACGGGTGGCGCCCCCTCCGCGGCGGGTGCCAGCGCGGACAGCGGCGCAAACTCAGGTGGTAGCGGCGGCGCCGCCGGGAGCGCAGGACTTGGCGGCAATAGCCCTGGCGGCAATAGCGGGCTCGCTGGTGCAAACACCGGGGGCGCAAGTGCCGGGGGCAGCGCCGCGGGGAGCGGAGGCCTTTCGGGCGCAGGCGGAGGCGCTTCGACCCATCGCTTCAGCATCCATTTCGATTATCGCTTCGACACCGCAGGCTTCTTCAGCTCCGACCGGCGCGCGGCGCTGGAAGCCGCCGGCGCACTGTGGGCGAACCTCATTCACGATGATTTCCCGAGCTTGCCCAAAGGCACCGGCATTCGCTTGAAGAACCCTGAAAATCGCGACGAAGACGTGTGGGTGAACAGCATCGAAGAAGACGTCGATGACTTGATCGTATTCGTGGGCACGTCCGAAGCGATCCCCGGATTGGGTCGCGGTGGCCCCTCCTACACCACTCAGACTGACGACGCCGCGCTCGCGGTGGCGCTCGCGGCCCGCCGCGACGGTACGGACTTCGAGCCTTGGGCAGGCTCGATCAGCTTCAAAGCCTCTTCGAACTTCTTCTTCGATCAGACGCCGGCAACCGCTGACGACATCCCGGCCCAAAGCTCCGACTTCATCACCGCCGCAGCGCATGAACTCGGCCACGTGCTCGGCTTCTCCTCGGGCTGCGCCGCCCTCGTGGCCCTGACCAGCGGCAGCACGTTCATCGGTCCCACCGCCGAGGCGGTGTACGGTGGTCCGGTCCCGCTCGTCAGCGACCTCGGGCACTTCCAAGAGGGCCTCAAGTCCGATGGCACCGAGACCCTGATGGATCCCGGCATGGCGACCGGAACTCGCATTACCCCAACCCGCCTCGATCGCGCGGTGTTCAGCGACATCGGTTACGACATCGCCAAGTAGCGGTTCGGCGCCGAGTCATTCAGCGGGCGGCAGTGTCTGGATAAAGGTGGCCTTGGAGGCACGGGCTTTGCGCCATGTGCCCGGTGAAACTCCGAGCCAATCGCGGAACGAGCGACTGAGGTGCGCTTCATCGGCAAAGCCGGCGGCCGCGGCGGCCTCTCGCACGCACAGGCCACGCTCGATGTGGCGGCGAGCACTTTGCAGGCGGAGCAGCTTTTGGTACTGGTGCGGCGCGACGCCGGTCGCTTCCTTGAAGCAGCGCGCGACGTGGTACTTGGACAATCCGACTTCGTCCGCGAGCCGCTCGAGCGACAGGGTCTCGGTGAACTCGTCGTGCAGACGCGCACGGACGCGGCTCATTGCCGGGTGAGTGCCTGGCGGGCGCGATGGAGGCCTGCGTTCGCCGTACAGTTCGAGGAGTTGCAGCGTGCTGTCGAAGAGGCGCTGCTCGATCAGCGCGGAGTCGTCCGCTTGCTGCACGGCGCTGAACAAACCACGAAATGAGGCCCGCAGCAGCGGGTGATCGGTTTGCGCGACTTTGAGGTGCACCGCGCCTCGCACTCCGAGCGACTCCGCGGCTCGCGTCAGCACGTCCGGATGCCACCAGATCACGAAGAACGACGCGGGTTCGGACACGCTCGTCGTGGCGTGCGCCTCCCCGGGTTCCATCAGCTGCATTTGGCCCGCGGACACGTGCTGTTTGCGCCCACGATACGACCAGGTCGCGTTCATGGACGGGGTGCCTGCGACTAGACTTGCCGTGAAGGTGTCGTGATGCATGGCCCAGTGGCGCATCGAGTCACGCACGCTCCAGAATTCCACGCCGGGTAAGCGCGGGAGGCGATGAACCGACAAACGTTCACCGGGGCGATCAGTTTCAACGTCTAGAGAAAGAATCCCAGCCATTGTTCCGCGCAACTCTCCCTCGGGCCTCTCCGAGCTAGCTAAAAAGCAGTCCGTGTTAACACGACCACCCTCCAGCGCGGAACTCTCTATCTCGGCGCAGAGCGTCCACTCGATTGACTAATGAGTGAATTGTTCAAGTGTCATTCAGGCGCTACGAAGAGAGACACTGAATTCTTCCCGTCGTGAATAAGCGAGAGCGCGCGCAGCACGTGCTCGGTCCGCGCGCAGCACGAGCTCACGGCTCGCGCTCGGCCTCGACTCTGCGGCAAGCCCGAGACCGCGCTGTTTCGGTCTGGAAACAACCAGAATTTGGGCTCGGAAAGAGACGCTCTTGCGGGCTCGATGGGACGCAAGCGCCAAGCGGCGCTGCCGCGTGTATCGTCTGCTCCGTCATGGCCCGCATCGCGCTCATCTACGCTCATCCCTATCCGAATCGATCACGCGCCGGCCGGGCGCTCCTGGCGTCGGTCAGCAATTTGGAAGGCGTCAAAGTCCGTTCGCTCTACGAGCGATATCCCGACTTTTCGATCGACGTCGCCGCGGAACAAGAATTGCTTGGCGACTCCGAATTACTTGTCTGGCAACACCCCATTTATTGGTACGGGCCGCCGCCCTTGATGAGCTTGTGGTTCGAGAAGGTGCTCGCGCGCGGTTGGGCCTACGGCAAAGGCGGGGACGCTTTGCGCGGCAAAGCCTGCCTGTGGGTTCCAACCACGGGCGGGGACACGGCCGCTTATCGGGAAGGTGGCATGCATGGTCATTCTTTCGACACCTACGTTCCCCCAGTTGAACAAACCGCGCGTTTCTGCGGTATGGCTTGGCAGCCGCCGCTGATATTGCATGGCTCGCACCACACCACGGACGAACAGCTGCGCGCCCATGGCCTCGAATACCGCCAGCGCTTGAGCGCGTTTTTGGCACTCGAAGCGCCACGCGCGCCGAGTAACGCGGGAGCCCAAGCATGAGCGACCACGGCTTGCTCTTCGACACGATGGTGTACCTGGCAGCTGCGGTGCTGTTCGTACCGCTCGCCGCGCGCTTCAAGCTCGGCTCCGTGCTCGGCTACTTGATCGCGGGTTGCGTGATTGGCCCGTATTGCTTGCGGCTCGTGCGCGACGTCGAATCGATCTTGCACTTCGCCGAGTTCGGCGTGGTGCTCATGCTGTTCATGATCGGGCTCGAGCTCGATCCCAAGCGTCTGTGGGGTTTGCGCGGCCCGGTGTTCGGTGGTGGCGCGTTGCAACTCGGCGTGTGCGGCGCGCTCTTGGCGTTGGGAGCGTGGGCGGCGGGTCTACCTTGGCAAGCAGCGCTGGTCGCCGGGCTCGCCCTCGCCTTGTCCTCGACCGCAATCGCCGTGCAAACCATGCGCGAACGAAGCTTGCTGAATGCCCCGCTCGGGCGCGCGGGCTTCGCGGTACTACTATTTCAAGACATCGCGGCCATCCCACTGGTGGCGCTCGTGCCGATGCTGGCGGGAGGCAAGACCGAAGGCGGCGTTCTGTCGGTAATCAAAGTGCTCGTCGCGATCGCCTTCGTAGTCGTCGCGGGCCGCTATCTGACTCGCCCGCTGATGCGCATCATGGCAGGTACGGGTATGCGCGAAATCTTCACTGGTTTCTCGCTTTTGCTCGTGGTCGCGATCTCGGAGTTGATGAACGCGGTCGGAGTGTCGATGGCGCTCGGCGCGTTTTTGGCCGGCGTGGTCTTGGCTGGCTCCGAGTATCGACACGCGCTCGAGACCGACATCGAGCCGTTCAAGGGCCTGTTGATGGGACTGTTCTTCATCGCCGTCGGCATGTCGATCAACTTCGGACTGATTGCCGAGCGGCCACTGCTGATTCTGGGCCTGGTCGCTGGCCTGACGGTGCTCAAGGGTGGCGGGCTTGCCGCGCTTGCGCCGCGGCTCGGGGTGCCGCTCACGCAGCGCTGGCTGTTCGCGGCGCTCTTGGCTCAAGGCAGTGAGTTCGGCTTCGTCGTCTTCGGCGTGGCTAGTCGCGCGCGACTCTTACCCGGCAAGTGGGACGAGATGTTGACGCTGGTGGTCGCACTCTCGATGGCGATCACGCCGCTGCTGTTGATTGCAAGCGCGAAGCTCAGCGCGCGCGACGCCGCTGAACAGCGCCCCGACGACGTGATCGACCATCACCACGCGCCGGTGATCATCGCGGGCTTCGGCCGCGTCGGGCAGATCGTCGGGCGCTTGCTGTTTGCCAGCGGGACGCGCGCCACCGTGCTCGATCATGACCCGGATCAGATCGAAATTTTGCGCAAATTCGGGTTTCGCATCTTCTACGGAGACGCGACCAGGCTCGATCTGTTGCACTCGGCCGGCGCCGAGCACGCCAAGCTGCTGGTGATCGCGCTCGACGACGTGGCCGCGAGCATCAAGCTCGCCGAGCTGGCGCAGGAACATTTTCCGCACTTACGCGTCATCGCGCGGGCTCGCAATGTCGGTCACTACATCAAGCTGCGACAGCTCAAGGTTCGCCACATCGAGCGCGAGACGTTCGAGTCGTCGTTGCGCCTCGGGCGGCGAGCGCTCGAGCACCTAGGCGTCGCTCCTTACGAAGCCCGCGAACGCGCCGATCGCTTCCGCTTGCACAACGTGCAAAACCTGGAAGACCTATTGCCCGTATTCGGTGACGAGAGTCGGCGTCTGTCGATTGCCAAGGCGGCGCGGGCACAGCTCGAAGCGCAGTTCTCCATCGACATGGAGTCGCTCGCGGGCCACGGTGGTGAGTGGCACCCGGACGAAGACGACCGCGATGGTCGAAAACCGCTCGAGGAGCGTGTGCCCGCGGCGCGGGCGTCGGTCAGACCCGATGGCCCGTGAACAACATGAAGAGCAGGATCACGACCAAGATGCCCGCGGGCGACCAGCCGGCGTAGCCGTAGCGTGAATGTCCGAGGCCGCCGCCGATGAGGGCCAAAATCAAAATGATCAGCAGGATGGTAAACATGATGTTGCTCCGTTGTCAGGCGCCGATGACGCCACACGGGAGCTTCAATGCAATATGGTTGCCAACCTCGGAATGCGCGTTTCAGGCGCGATTCCCGGCAAATTCGCGCTGATTTTCGGTGTCGCAATCAGTCTCACTGGGCGCGCGCGCGGCGCTCACCGTTGGCACGGTGTGATCCGGGTCGACTCGCGCCACACCAGCCCGCGCCGCCGGCGCAGTCAGCAAGTACCTGCGGGCGAAGAAGCCGAACAACGTGCCGTCGTTCAAGTGTGGCGAGATGCGCGCTGCGCGCGCGGCATGCAGAGCTGGGTACGCGCTCCAGTGCGTGCCCGCGTGCTCGTGATGCACGGTGTGGTACCCGGCCTCGAACACCAACCAATTCATCCAACGGCTGACGAAATTTCGCGAGTGGTCGTCGTCTGAAGTGTGGTCGCAGCCCACGTGCTGCAAGTAGTTCGTGAACATCATCGACCATGCGGCAGACAACGCCGGGACGCCGAGCGCGCACGCGTACAGCAGCGCACCGCGCGCGAACCCGTAAAGTGCCAGCGCGAGCCCAGCCGCCGCGCCGTGACCGAGCACGACCGTCGCGGTTTCCAGGACGATTTGCCGAAAGCGCGCGGGGTGGTGCGCGCGCGCGTCACGCGCATACCGCCAAATCGCCGGCATCTGGGCGATGCCAGAGCGCGTCGGGTAAGTGAGCACCGCCCACAATGAATCCGTCTCGGCCAACTCCGAGGTACGCGTGGCGTCGCCCGGGCCGTCCACGTAGCGATGATGATTCTGATTGTGGGTCGGGATCCAGACGAACAACGGGCAGCCATAGAAGAACGACAACCACGCCGAGTAGAGCGAGTTCAGGCGCTTGTCGCGGAAGACTTTTGCATGATTGTGATAGTGCGCGAGCACGCCCGAACAGTAGGCCAAGTAGAGCGAAAGTGGCAGAAGCCACGGCGCGAGCTCGGGCCTCGCATACGAGAGCGCGGGTAGCGCCGGGAACAAGAACAAGGACCAGAAGAGTGTCCGTCGATCGGCGATGAATCGTAGCTGCATGTTGGCTTCCCCGTGTTAGCTTCGCGGGCGCAAACGTCAGGATGCGCCGCTCGTTGCAGGACGATCATGGAGTTCAGAGCAGGCGCGCGCCATTCGCTTAGTTTTCAGGTTTGGTCATGAGCAAGCGACACGAGAGCAGCGCCGCACGAAAAGGGCCCAAACAACAGCGCTCCAAGGCCACCGTGGCAGCCATTTTGGACGCCACCGTTCAGGTTTTGGAACGACAAGGATCGGACGCGGCGACCACCTCACGCATCGCCGAAGTGGCGGGCGTCAGCGTCGGCACGCTGTATCAATACTTCGCCAATCGCGAAGCCATCTTGGACGCGCTGCAAGATCGCGAGTTCGAGCGCGCGACGGAAATGATGAGCCGCGTTTTGTCCGGCGGCGCCTACCACACCGATCGTGACGTCGCGCGCGCCGTGATCGAAGGCTTGCTCGAGTTGCACAGCGCGGCGCCGGCGCTGCATCGCGTACTCGTGGTCGCGGGGTTGAGCGTCACGCCTACCGAGCGCGTGCAGGCCTTCGACATGCGCATCATCGCAGTGGTCAAGAGCTTCTTGAGTTTGGCCAAGGTGCGGATTCGCCGCGCGAATTTGGATGCCGCAGCGTTCGTCGTGTACCAAGCCGTCCGCGCAAGTATGCTGGCCTGCGTGGTCGAGCGCCCTGCCGGGCTCGACTCGGAAACGCTGGTCGATGAGCTCACGGATCTCGTGCTGCGTTATCTGGCTGTCGATTGATGCGGGGAGCGATGAAGAGCGAGCTCGTGTTGGGCTGTTTCTTGGTGGCGTGCGGCGGTGATGCGAAAGAGCATCGAGCGACTCCGTCTGCAGCCTCGACGGCCGTAGCGCACGCGACGTCTCCCGTGGCCGCCGCAACTTCACCTGGAATTGCGCAGCAGGCCAAGCCGACCGCATCGTCAGAACCGTCAGCATCCATGATCGTGGCCCCGCGCGAGCCATCGAAGCCGCCGCCGCACGCGGTCTCGCCGCCACCTGCCTCGAGTCCGATCAAGCCGATTGTCGCGCCGGCCACGAAGCCCAAGCCAAAGTGTCCGCCGATGCCCGCCTGCGGGCTGGCCTGTGTCGGCGGTAGATACGCGCACGACGCCAACGGTTGCACGCTATGCCGCTGCGAATGCGACAACCCCTGTTGTGATCCGAGGAACCCCTGCTTTTGACATGCGCCGATGCCCTTCAACGCGCGAGCGAGTCACCGCGCGCGTCTTCGATGATGCGCCCGACCAAGCCATAGCTCACCGCTTCCTGCGCGCTGAGCCAGTGATTGCGCTCGGTGTCGCGCGCGATCTTTTCGAGGGGTTGCCCAGTAGCGTCCGAGAAAATGCGGTTCAAGCGCGAGCGCACCGACAAGATCTGCAGCGCCTCGATTTCGATGTCGGAGGCGGGCCCACCCGCGCCGCCTGACGGCTGATGCAGCATGAAGCGCGTATTGGGCAACGAAAGGCGCCGTTCACGCGGCGCGGCGGTGTAGATCAGGGCACCCGCACTGGCGACCCAACCGGTACCCAGGATCGTCACCTCGGGCTCGATGAACCGCAACACGTCGTAGATCGTGTCAGCGGACTCGACGTGTCCCCCGGGCGAGTTGATCAACACGCGGATGGGTCGCTGGTTCTCGCTGGCAAGCGCCAGGAGTTCTGCACTGACGCGCTCGGCGAGTGCCATGTCGATCTCGCCGAACACCAGCACGGTGCGGGATTCGTACAGCCGGCGTTCGACCAACGCCCGCTCGGCGGGTCCGTGCGCAGAAGCTTCTTCGCTCATTGCCGATAGCTGCGCCCGGGTGCTCGTTTTCACCATAGCCGAGGCGCTCGAAGTTCTAGCCGTTCCGCTCGCGGGACTGGACGCTCGGGCTGCCCGAGCGCACTCTTCTAGGCATGAGACGCAGAGCGGAGGCACCCCACGTTCATCGCCTGGCAGCGGGCACCCAGCTCGTCTTGTCCGATTCGGACACGGTGATTTTGGTCGTGCGCGGGGCATGCTGCATTCGCGGCGCGAGACAAGAGTCCAAACGGCTCGAAGCGGGCGCACTCTTGTTGCGTCGCGCGGCGAACACCCGACCCATCGACAAGCAGATCGCGCGCGCGCTCGGCTTGCTACAAGCCGAGCCGGCCAGGGCTTGGACCGTGCAACGCTTGGCCCGCGCGGTCGGCCTCTCGCGAGCGGCGTTTGCGCGTCGATTCTTGGCTGGCACCGGCCGCTCACCGCGGCGCTTCCTGAGCGAACTCCGGCTGGGACTCGCAGTGAGCCTGCTCGAAAGCACCGATGATTCACTGGCCGAGGTCGCGCGGCACGTGGGATACGCATCCGAGTTTGCTTTCAGCCGCGCGTTCAAGCGAAGGCATGGCGTCGCGCCCGGTTCCTTCCGCCGCCAGCAGCAAGGCGCTCATACCAGTCCGATCCGGCTTGCCGCGTGATGAGCAACGTCGTCAACCTGAACAAGTTCAAGAAGCGCAAAGCCAAGGTCGAGCGCAAAAAAGTGGCCGAAACCAATCGCCGTTTGCACGGTCGCACGAAGGCCGAGCGAGCGCAGGACGCCCTACGAAAGAAGCAGCTCGAAACCAGCGTCGATGGCGCGCGTCTCGAGCCCAGCGCAGACGCGGACAACCCGAGCGACGAGTAGAGCCCGGAGCAAGAGCTCAATTGGCCGAAGCCAACAACTCGGGACCCAAGATCGGGTCGCCGCTCACGAACGCCTTGCGCAAGCGTTCCACGTGGCCGAGCGCGGGAGTGATGGCCGCCGCCTCGTAGGCCTCCAGCAACAAGCGACGCTCGCGCTTGACCAAGCGCCCATCCAAAATCGCCGCCACGGCCAGCACGCGCAAGGCAATGCGGCGCTCGGCGTGGGACAACTCGGGCAGCGACTTCAAGAACGCGCGAGTATCGTCGACTTGTACACCCGCCGGTGGCTCGCCGAAGCGCTGACGCAACTCACGCATGAGTGAGATGTGATTCGGATGCAGCTCGCTCGTGCGCACCACCGCGGCGCCCAGCGCACAGTGGATCGACGTGAGCAACGCAGTCGACGGCGCAGGCTCCGCCTTGAAGATGACATCGAGCATCTCGCAGGCCGCAGAAGGGCCCATGACCCGGATGCGCGCCTCACGCAGCACGAACCAACACACGAGCCCATTCCAGGCGGCGTTGATCGGAATCGCCGTGAACGCCAGCACCGACCGGGTCGCCAAGCGACCAATGGCTCGCTCCACGATCGCCTTGAACACGAAGTTGGTCACGGAAATCTTGAGCTTGTACACGAGCGATGCGGTCGCGAGCGTGAACTTACTGGCCTCGCGGTGCGGGTTCACCCCAAACGTGGCGTCGGGTGGATTGGGCAACTCGAAGGCAGCTCGGGCCAACGCATAGCGAACGTCGAGGTTTTCTAGCGAGTCGAGCTGCAAGCCCGCAACCAGCGACAGTTCACGCACCGCACGCAGCCCATCCCAGTACAAGTACGCGATCTCGAGCACCGCGGCGATCAGCGCCAACACGCCGAACAGGCCCCAATAGGAGATGTGCTGCAGCCAAGTCGCATGTTCCGGCTCGTGACCCAGAACGCGCGCAGCGAACAGCGCTCCAAAGCCAGTGGCTGCAGCGTTGATCACGCCGGCTAGCGCCGCACGGAAGACGGCGCCGCGCGTCACCCGCAACAGACCCGCTCGTTCCACTGGATTGAGCACGTGGATCGGGTCTTCGGCCTGCGCGGCTGCAATCGTGCGTGATTCCAGATAACGCCCGCCCAAGCGTTCCAACAGCGGGCGCGCAGGGGGACGGGCTTGCGACATCTCGATGCACAGGAGCTACTCGGCTCCCGCGATCCGGTCAATCACTCAGCGTTTACTGCTACTTGCTCCTGCTGAAGAACTGATCGAGTCGTGTCAGGGCGCTGCCATGTAGCGCGCGAACTCGGCCTCGAAGTCCGGGTGCCAGCGCGAGAGCGCCGGACGATTGAGGATGATGTCGTCCATGGCCCAACGCATGCGCCGCTCGTCGGTCGCGCGGTCCACGGCGTTGTCTGGACACAATACGTAAAAATCACCCGCGAGCAGCCGCTCGAGCAGAAAATCCACCACCTGTTCGGGCGTCCACGCGGAAGCGGGTTTCTCCTCGGCACCCGTCATCCCGGTGTGGGTGAAGCCGGGAATGAGCAGGTGCGCCGAGATGCGCGCGCCACAGGCAACGCGCAGTGCGTGCGCCAAGGACTCGGTGTAATTGCGAAGCGCCGCCTTCGACAGGTTGTATGCGTAGTTGCCGGGAGGGCTGGTGATGCCCTGCTTCGAACCAGTGTTGATCACCAGCCCCGGCTTGTCGGAAGCGAGCATGCCCGGCAAGAACGCCTGGACTCCGTGCACCACGCCCCACAGATTCACGTCCAAGAGCTTCTGCCAGGCGTCGCCATTTTCCCAGGGCAAGCCGGGGTTGTTGCCGACGCCGGCGTTGTTCATCAGCAGCGAGGCCGTGCCGAAACTCCGTTCGACTTCGGTGTGCAAGCGTTGCAGCTCTGCAAACTGTGAAACGTCCGTCGCGACCGCGAGCACGTTGCCCGGTGCAAGTTCGGTCAGCTCGGCGGTGGCGCGAGCGAGGGCTGATCCCGCCAAGTCAGCCAGCGCGACTTTCATGCCCAAACCGGCAAAGCGTCGCGCTGCAGCGAGGCCGATTCCACTCGCTGCGCCGGTCACTACGGCTACGTTGCCACGGGACAATACCAAAGGGAGCTTGGTGTCGGTCATCGGCACATCCTAGCGCCGGTCACCTGGTCTCAGCACGGCTCGATCAGGCGAATCGTCTCAACGGCACTCTTTCTCGAAGCTGGTCTGCTGCTTGATTGCGCTCTCTGCCGAGTTCTTGAAGCCGGCCAACTTGACTCCCTCGCTCGACTCGAGAGTCGGGAGCTTGGAGGCGATGGCGTCGCTAGCTTTTTTGGCGCTGTTCCAGGTCACCTGCCGGGTCTGAAAGGAGCTTTCGAGGGTCTCCGCCTTGTTCTCGATGACTGCCCAAGTCGACACGTCCGTGCCTTCCATCTTGTGATGTGTGGCTGCGGTGCGCAGCTCGGACCAAGCCTTGTTCAGGTCCATGCGCTCACGTTCGCAGCGCACTTCATCCTGACAGCCAATGCCCAATGACGACGCAGTCACCGCAATCACGATTACCCATCGGTTCATGACGGCCTCCATCTCGCGGCGCCCGTCGCCGCGTTTTCGCGCCTAGTGTACAACCGTCGACCAGACCAAGCCACCGGGGAGCTCGGACGCCAGCCGCCAGAGGCGCTAGCGGCGCCGGATTCTATCCGGTCCGAACCCGGCGCGTGACTTTCGCCGGCAGGTTGTGCTCAATGATTCCAATGGGTTTCGTGACGCTTCGTTGGCTCCGGCGCGTGGCGCTCCTGGCCTTGGCACTGGTGCCGATGCCGGCCTGTCAAGAGCAGAAGGAGAAGCCGATCCGCGGTGATCGCAGCGTCCGCCCGCTCGACGGCATGGAGCGCTTCGCGGCGCGCAGCGTCTCGATCGAGACCGCAATTCTTGCAATGCAGGAGCGTGACGTCAAGAAACTCAAGATGCTCAGCGTCTGGGTGAAGAAGCGCGACAAAACCGTCCTACTCAGCCCCGACGACGTAACCTCGCTCGATTTGGCGATCGAGTGCTTGGAAGACAAACTGTCCCGAGACGAACGCACTGACGCCCTGGACGAGATCAAGTCAGGCAAGCTGAAAGCCGCCGCGCGTGACGTCTGTATCGAAGACGCGGACTAGGAAAGTTTTTCGTCGCAGCAGCGCGCGTTTCGTCGCAGAGTCGGCGAGCATGGCAGCTATCACGGTCACCTCCGCAGACGGAACGACGATCAACGCGCTGAGCTACGGTACCGGGCGGGCACTGGTGATCGTCTCGGGCGCGCTGTTCGCCAGCGAGCGATGGCTCAAGGTCGTGCCGCTCATCTCTACGCAGTACAACGTGCTCGTGATCGATCGCCGCGGGCGCGGGGAGAGCGGTAACGGCACCCCGTACGCGCCGGAGCGAGAGCTCGAAGACATCTCGGCCGTGCTCGAAAGCATCGACGGTCCGGTGGATCTGTTGGGACATTCGTCCGGCGCGATCTTGTCGCTGCAGGTCGCGCAGCGCACGCCGCGGAATCTGGCGCGGTTGATCGTCTACGAGCCGCCCGTGTTCTTCGCCGCCGAGGACCGCATCGCGCCTGATTTGCCCGAGCGGCTGGAAGCGTTGCTCGCCGCAGGCCAGCTTGATGCCGCCGTCGAGACTTTTTTGCGAGAAGGACCGCGCGCTCCGGAGGCGGACCTGAGCGCCCTGAAAGCCGCTCCAACCTGGGCGCCGTTGGTGAAAGCCTTCGCTCACACCGTGCCTTATGACGCGCGGCTACAACGCGCCTATTCCGGCTCTGCCGCCGAGCTCGCGCGAGTGCGTGTTCGAACTCTGATGCTGCTCGGCGCGTCGAGTCCGGAGCGGATGCGCAGCGCCGCAGAAACGATCACGGGGCGCTTGCCCAACGCCACCATGACCGAACTCGCCGGCCAGCAACACGTGGCCATGCTCAGCGCGCCCGCCCTGTTTGCCGACACCGTGAATGACTTTCTGAGGTTGCCGCCCGTGTATGGCTGAGCATCGTCGGCTCAAGCGACGAGCACCTTTTGACGCGACAGCGGCGAGACGCGCTCGTCGGGCGTGAGGATGCCGCGGTAGTTGAGCGGGTCGGCGGCGGAGGCGTGCACGGGTTCTCCTGCGCCCCGGCGGCGCACCGAGCGCAGCAGAGGGACGGCTTCGGGCAAGGCGTATTGCTCGCCGTCGAAGCCGGCTACGAAACGGCCGCCGCGCACCTCACCGCGAGCCTCCAAGGTGCGTAGAACTCGCACCAAATCACGCCAGGGCAGCGGTTGTTTCTCGCGTGCCACGGTCTTTCTAAATACGACTCCCGTGCGTTGCAAGAGCTGGCGCGCGACGAACTCGGCTGCCGGCGCTTGCTGCCCTTCGTGACGGAGCAGGCTCCAACGCCCGGCCATCTTCGCGGCCGCCCGCCGCTTCGACACGCTGAGCAGCAGCGCGCGCAAGCCGCTGAACGAGTCGCAGGTGGTCAGCCCGCGCGCAATCAACTCGGCTAAACCTTCATCGAGTTCGTCGGGATGAAGACCCGAGGCCCGCTGCAGGCCTTGCGCGAACAGAGCGCCGCCGGTACTCAGCAAACCGTGCAGCACGCCCGCTGCGTGCCCCAGCTCGGCGATGGCCGGCGCACTGCCCAGACCGAGCCAAGCATCGAGCTCGTCGCGCGGCACGAGACACACGGGCGTGGTACGAATCGGCACCGCGCCGCTGCCCCAGATCCGTCCCCAAACGACCTCGCCCGAAAGCGTGAGTTCGTCCAGCCATTCGCGCTTGTAGTTGCGCACGCGTGCAGGGAGCACGCTCGACTCCCACGCCGAGGCTGGCACCTCGAAGGCGGCCAATTGCCGAACCACGGTCAGCACGCCGATCGGGCCGTCGAGCTTGCGCTCGGCATCCAAGTGCTGCCAAGCCGCCAAAAAGCGCAGAAAATCGCTGGGAGTGACGGGTTCGATCTCTTTCCGCAATCCCTCCAGGGTGTAGCGATGAATGCGCGCCAAGAGGCGTCTGCTGCACCAACCCGGGCGTCCTTCGAAACGCCCGCGCAGGACGAAGCCCTCGGCTTCCAACTCGAGCAAGACCGGGTCGTCGCTGACGATCGGACCGAGTGCCTCCAAACGGCCCCGCCAAATCTCCTTGGGGTTGCGCGAGGCTTCATGGGCGAAGTAACGCTCGCCCTCCTGCGACGCGCGACCTGCACGCACGAGCTCTTGAATCCACGCCGACCAAGGCGAGGCTTCGTCACGCGTCAGGTAGCCCATCCAGAGTAGCGCTTCATGCAGTTCTTCTGCCGAGGTCGGCGCTGGCCAAGCCTCTTCGCGGACGCGACGAATGGCGGCTGGGTCGAGCGCGCCGAGTTCATCGGCCGAGCGCACATCCAAGGTGCGGCGCGTGAGCACGGCTTGCGTGCGGCGCTCTTCGAGCGGAGCGTCGTCCAAGAACGAATAGGGCTGGGCCGCCAAAATGCCGTGCGCAAACACCGACGGCTCGGGCGAATCGACGGCCACGCGTGCGATGCTGCCATCGCGCAGACCGCGCAAAACCGCTAGGAAACCGTCGATATCCATGGCTTCGGTCAGACAATCATCGACTGTTTGCCGCACCAGGGGGTGTTCCATGGGCACTTCGATGTCACCCGGTGGCAATGTTTCACCGCAGGCGACCGCGGCGGGGAAGCTGGCAGCAAGCAGATCGTCCGCACGCATGCGGACCAGTGGGGGCGGCGTGCGTTTGCCGCCCCGCATGCGCTCGACGAGCAGAGCTCGTGACACGTTCCAGCGCCATCGCGTCTTGAACATAGGCGCCGGCAGCAGCGCTTGAATCAGCAGCTCGCGCGCAGTTTCCGGGTGCAGGTAGTCGAATACCTCTTCCAGAGGGAAGCTGTGCTGGGGACCGAGCGAGAGCACGATTGCTTCCTCGTTGGCAGCCGCTTGCAATTCGAAGCCGAAGCCGCGACAGAAGCGCTTGCGCAGCGCCAGCCCCCAGGCGCGATTGATGCGACCGCCGAACGGCGCGTGAATCACCAATTGCATGCCGCCGCTCTCGTCGAAGAAGCGCTCCAAAATCACACGCTGCTGCGTCGGCACCGCGCCCAACGAGCGCACGCCTGCGCTCGCGTAGTCAGCCAATTGACGGGCCGCGGCTTCGCCAATTTCGGCCGAAAGCTCGGGCAATTCAGCCAGGGCTCGCTCGCGCAACCTGGATATCTCATGCGACAGCTCACGGGTGCGCGCCGGCGCTTCGCCGAGCCAAAACGGGATCGTGGGCGGAGCACCTTGGGCGTCGGCGACGCGCACTACCCCGCCGCTGACCCGCAAGATCCGCCAGGAAGCCGTGCCGAGCTGGAAGATATCGCCGCCGTTCGACTCGATCGCGAAATCCTCGTTCAGCGTGCCGACCAGCGTGCCCTCGGGGTCCAGGACCACCTGATAGTCTGCGTTGTCGGCGATCGCGCCACCGGAGGTGATGGCGGTGAGCCGTGCGCGGCGCGTCGCGCGCAGGCGCTGGCCGACGCCATCCCGATGCAACAGCGCCCACCGCCCTGCCAGATGCACCTTCACCACCTCGTCGAATTCGGTGCGCGACAAGTCACGGTACGGCCAGGCTCGGCGCAGCGCCTGAAACAACGCCTCTTCGTCCCAGGTCTCGGCGACGCACGACGCGACCACTTGTTGCGCGAGAATATCGAGCGGACGGCCCGGTTGCGGCGTGCGGTCGAGCAGCCCTTCACGAATGCTGCGAACGAGCGCCGCGGCCTCCACGAGCTCGTCCAAAGTGAGCGGGAAAACCCGGCCTTTGGGCGTGCGTGCGACACCGTGGCCGGCGCGCCCCACGCGCTGCAAGAGCGTCGCGATCGAGCGCGAGGCGCCCAACTGGATCACCAGATCGACGTCGCCGATGTCGATGCCGAGCTCGAGCGACGCGGTAGCGACCAGCACCTTGAGCTGTCCGGCCTTCAGACGTTGTTCGGCGTCGTGCCGGCGCGCGGCCGCCAGACTTCCGTGGTGACAGGCGACGTCTTCGGGTCCGAGTAGATTGCCGAGTCGAGCTGCCACGCGCTCGGCCATTTTGCGCGTGTTGACGAAGACCAAAGTCGTCCGATGCTCGCGCACCAGCGCGGAAACGCGCTGATAGATCTCCTCCCAGACCTCGTGCGAGCAAACTGCCGTCAAGGGCGAAAGCGGCACCTCGATGCCGAGATCGATGTTTCGTAGGTGCCCCGAATCGACCAGCACACACTCGCGATCCACACCGACCAAGAAGCGCGCGACTTCTTCGAGCGGCTTCTGGGTCGCCGAAAGCCCGATGCGTTGCAGCGAACCGCCGCTCAGCGCCTCCAGCCGTTCGAGCGAGAGCGCCAGATGCGAACCGCGTTTATCCCGAGCCAGAGCGTGGATTTCGTCCACGATCACGGTCTGCACCGAGCGCAGCATTTGCCGCCCGCCCTCACTGGTCAGCAGGATGTACACCGACTCGGGCGTCGTCACCAGGATGTGCGGCGGGCGCTTGCTCATCGACGCGCGATGTTTCGCCGATGTGTCACCGGTACGCACGGAGACGCGCAGTTCCGGCAAGCTCGGGTCGAGCGCGCGAATTTCCGCGAGCGGCGCCTCCAGGTTCTTCTGAATGTCGCTGGCGAGCGCCTTCAGCGGCGAGATATACAGGACCTGAGTGCACTCGGCGAGTGCGTCTCCGGCTGAGAACAGTCGATCGATCGCCGAGAGAAACGCCGCGAGCGTCTTGCCCGAGCCGGTGGGCGCCGCGATCAGCGTGTGCTTTCCGGCGCGAATGGCCGGCCAACCGTCACGCTGTGGCGCGGTCGGCTCACCCAAACGCGCGCTGAACCAGCGCTGCACTGCAGGGTGAAACGCACTGAGCGGTGGGGCGTGGTTCGTGGACATCGCGCGATCGCGACAAAGCCTTGTCCGTTCAGCGCGCGTCGGCAACGCGAAACACCTTGCAGCGCGAAATCAGATGACTATTTTGTTTGGATAGACGATGAAGTTACCTGCCCTGTGCGCTGCCGCGCGTTCGCCCGGCTGGGCAACGCTCGCGAATCTGTGCGCCGCTCATGCGCTGTGCCTCGGGTGCGAGTCGAACGGTCCCTCCGCCGCAGCTCGCCCCGCCGCATCCATCAAGGCCCACCCGGCTTTCAGCGTGCCCAAGACAGCCGAGATGCTACCCGACGTCGACTCGCCCGCGTTGCGAGCCAACGCCCCTCCGCCTGCCAAACCGGCCAAATCCCGGGACAAGAAGGACTGGCAGGCAAACTGCAAGATCCAGCGCCCGTGCGTTCCAGAAACCAAGAACCTGCCGACTTGCGACGCGCAAGTCGCGCAGCGCCCTTGGGTGGACGTAGTGAGCGAGGGCGATGCCGTGCTCGGCAAAGAGGTCGAGCTCAGCGGCACGCTCGGGCTTTCTTTGATCAAGAAGACGGGCTCGGGCGAGTGTGCCCCTGGCGCGTGTTGTCACACGCTCGACATGCAACTGGTGCTGGTGGGTGAACCCACCGGCTCATTGGCACTGCGCGGTCTGACCTGCTCGGGCGACGATTCGACGCTGTGTTGTAGTGTCCCCGCTGACGGCCAAGCCGTCGTCGCGCGTGGGCGACTGCGAAAGCTCGGCGTGGGCGCGAGCAAGTGGCAGCTCGACGATCCGACGCTGTGCGTGATCGACAACTCGCCGCGACACTAAAAAACGCCGCGCACGGCGATGCAGTTGCCACCGCAGCTCGGGTCAGGGGCGAAGGCAATCGCCCGGTCCCGCTTGGGGCCGTACGAGTAGTGGAGCAAGACCGGTACTGCGTAGCCGAAAGCAAAGCCGACGCCGGTGCCGACGATGACGTCCGTCGCGTAGTGACGGTCGGCCACGACGCGCGAGGTCGCGGTCACGACTGCGTTGACCGACATCAGCACGCATGAACCAATGTCCAACGCCGGATTGCCGTACAGCGCGATGCGCGTGTGGTTCGCGCACATGAGCCCGGCACTGGTGGCAGCGATCGCGGAGTGACCGCTGAAGAAGGATTGAGTGTCGCACTCTCCTCCCTCACGACACTCACTATAAGGCCGCTTGCGGGCCGAAAGCTGGGTCGAGACCTCCGAGAGCAGGCCCGAGTAGCTGTAGGCCTCCAGCAACATCCCACCCAGGTTGAGCGCCAGTTTCGAGTCCTTACGACCAATCGCGGACACTAGAAACACGTCGACCAGCGGCAACAACGGCGCCAAGCGATACGTCCAGTCCCCAACGGTCTTGTACGTGTGACGGGTGTCAGCATCGCTCGCGCGCAAGCCGTTGCGGACCGCATCGTCGAACAAGATCGGACCTTGCCAGCGCGGTTGGTCGACTGGACCGGCGATCACGATGGCCAGCGAGGCCAAACCCGCAGTGACCGTGGCAACGCCTTCGCTGGTGCGAAATTCTGGCCACTCTTTGCGCCAAAGTGAGGGCTTCGAAAGCTCCGTGGACTCGAGCAACGGCGGATTCAGCGGGCCGCTTTGACCGAGCACCGGTCGCGCGCTGGTAATACTCGAAAGCAGGGCCAGCAGTGCGAGCTGCACACGCCAGAGTCTTGAAGATGGCACTGCTCGGCGCGTAGCAGGACTCGTGCCGACAACGACGAGTGAGTCGGCTCGCTGACTCTCGATGCAACAGCGACCGAGAGCGATGCACGAGCGAGGCAGTCTGCCTCGCTCGTCAGGGTCCGCCGAACGTCGCCATTTCGAAGGGGAAAGCGCGATCGCTAACCGGACCCCAGCCCATCAGCGCGTCGAGCATGGCGCAGCGCTGCGGCTCCTGCGCGCGATCGCAGATTGAAAGCTCGTGGTCGAGCGACGCGGCCGAAACGAGATCTTGGGGTCGCGGGCGCAGCGCGAGCGAAGTGAACGTCCGCATCCCGGAGATCTCCGACTCTTGCTGCTCGCCCGGATGACAGCCGCCGCAGGTGGTCAGGGTGGGCGTGGACAGCAACTTGTCGAACGGCGCGTTCCGCGGGAGCTGCGTCGTGACTGGAAAGGTGATTTCGGCCTTCAGCGAGCGAAATTCAGGGCGCTGCTCGCCGAACTCCAGCAAATCTGCGCCGTCACCTTCAGGCACGATCGACATCACGTTCGGATCCTGAAAAACGAAGATCCGCGGGCTCCTGGCACCCTTCGCCGGCTGCGCGCTGAACACTCCGTAGCTCGCGCTGATCTCGAGCGGACGCGCCAGCGACTCCAAGAAGCAAGGCAAGCTCAGCGGCTTGGGTAGCGCATTGATCAACGTCACTGCCTCGTCGATCGTGCGCGGTGAATTGGACACTCCGGCCGGCGCGCGACAGCCGGGAGTCGAGCTGCGCCCAGTCGAGACACTCGCCCCACCCTGCGGCGAATCACCACAACCGAGTGAGGTCAGTGACAACAGCCAAACGCACGGCCAATGGCGGAGAGCGGAGCGAACCACGTGTAGACCCTAGGCGTGGAGTAGCACGCGAGAAAATGCGTCACCATGCCGCACGGCCCTTGCCAGCGCCAAAGCGCCGCTCTGCGCCGTTTTGCTACGCCGAGCCGCTGACCAAAGCGCAGCCCGAGGGCGAACTTTCTCGTGTGGGGGTAGCGCGGCACAGCGCCTGCATCGTGACCGCGTGACCTTCAACCAGGCGGAGATTCTGTCAATGCGCTCAGCGACCGTTCGGACTTACTTGATTGGTTGGTGCTTTGCTTTCGGCGTAGCCTCGTTCACGTCGCTTGCGTCAGCCGACGCAGGCTCGGATCTGACAGCCAAGGGTGAGGTCAACGTCAACGACCAGCGGCCGCAGCTGCCTGCGGTGGCCGCCAAGTCACCCTCTGGGGTATTCGGTGACCGCGGGCAGCTCACGATTTCGAGCGACGCGGGCTTGTCGATCTCGAACACCTCCACCAGCGGCGTCGACGGTTCGAGCACGAATCTGACCTTGCGCCCTGCGATTGACTACTTCGTGCTCAACAACGTTTCTGTCGGCGGATTCGTGGGACTCGACTACACGACCGCGGGGGGCGCGCACTCGACCACCTTCGCCATCGGTCCGCGCGTCGGGTACAATCTGGCTTTCTCGGAGCTTTTCTCGTTCTGGCCCAAGCTGGGTTTCTCTTATTCGAGCTCGAGCGCTTCGGGCAATCTGACGGTGCCCGGCGCGTCGGCCAGCGCTGACGGCAATCATTTGGCGTTGAATGTCTTCGCTCCGGTGATGTTTCACCCCGTGCAGCACTTCTTTCTCGGCTTCGGGCCAGCGCTCGACACCGATCTGACGGGCGACGCCAAACAGACCATCATCGCCGGGCGGCTCACCATCGGCGGTTGGATGTGAGAGCCCGCTCCGCGTAATTGCTGCGCAGAGCGTGTCAGACAGCGGCGTTGGCGGGGGCGGCGAGTTCCGCCCTGGCCTCGCCTTGGGTAGCGGGCGCGTGCAGGACGCGGCTGGCGGGACGCAAGGCCCACGACGCCAAGGTGAGCACCAAAAAGGCGAACGGCAGCAGCGCCGGCCCGAAGCCGTCACCGACCGCGATCACCGACACGACCCCAGCGCTCACGTCGAAGAAAATGCCAGCGTAGGCCCACTCCTTCAGCCGCGGAAGGCCAGGGACGAGCAGCGCGAGCGCGCCCAAAATCTTCCACACGCCGAGCAGGCCCACGAAGTACGCGGGGTAGCCCAAGTGGGCAAAGCCCTCGACCGCCTGCGGCGAGCGCGCAATTTGAAAGGCGCCCCCAACCAGGAAATCCAGCCCCAAAAGTCCAGTGGTGACCCAGTACGTCGTCGTTTTCAGAGTATTTTTGCGCATGGTCGTCTCCAATTTCGTTTAATTGCTCGGTTTTCCGGATCGCTTCAGCGATTCGACCCGGGGTTCTGTGGAGACGACGAAGCACGCGACCGAGATTCGACACGGGTCGCTGCGATTTTCACTTTTTCGGGGGGCTTGCCTGCCATGGGGGTTCGGACCGAGGGCTGAGCTTCGCTTGCAGGGCTTGTTCCCCCTGCTTTCGGGCGCTATTCATGGCGTCGACAGATGCCTGAAGACGCTCCGGCGTGCCTCCGATGCGGGGCGTGTTGCTTCTCGCAGCTCGCGAACTACGTGCCCGTCAGCGGCGCGGATCACGCCCGGATCGGCGCTCAGGTCGACCAGCTGACACACTTCGACGGTATCCGCTGCTACATGAACATGCGCGAGGGGCATTGCGCAGCACTGGTGATCGATCGCACCACGCAAGAGTTCGTGTGCTCGATTTATGAGCTGCGCCCGAGCACGTGTCGTGACTTGGAGCGTGGGTCAGCCGCTTGTCGCGGTGAAATCCACGAGAAGGGCGAGCGGCCCTTGCTGACCCTCGAAGCTTTGCTGACACGGCGCTAGGCGAACACCGCAAAATGTTTCTGGATCTATCGCCGCTCCGCCGGCACCGCGACTTTCGACTGGTTTTTCTGGGTCAGTTGGTGAGCGGCTTCGGCAGCTTCCTCACCTATGTCGCGCTTCCCGTTCAGATTTATGAGCTCACCCAGTCGTCGTGGGCGGTGGGCATGGTGGGGACCGTGCAGCTCGTGCCGTTGGCTGTCACGGCGCTCTGGGGTGGCGCGGTCGCCGACGCCATCGATCGACGCCGATTGCTGCTCTGGTCGGAAGCGCTCTTGTGTGGTTGTTCGCTGGCGTTGCTGCTCAATAGTACCTTCGCGCATCCGAGCGTGCCGCTCCTGTTCGCGATCGCGGCCTTGATGTCGGCCGTGAACGGCTTTCACCGCCCCGCACTCGAATCGCTCACCCAAAAGCTGGTCGCGATCGAAGACTTGCCCGCAGTCTCGGCGCTCAGCTCGCTACGGTTTACGGGAGCCGCGATCGCGGGTCCCGCACTGGCGGGCGTGTGCATCGCAAGCTTCGGTTTGCCTTGGACCTTCGGCGCGGACGCACTCACGTTCGCCGCTTCGCTGGCTGCGATTTGGGCGATTCGCGCCATGCCACCCGCCGAGAACGCGCCCCCAGCCGGGCTATCGAGCATCGTCGCTGGCCTGAGGTATGCCGCGAGTCGTCCCGAGCTGATCGGAACCTACGTCGTAGACATCGTGGCGATGACCTTCGCGATGCCGATGGCCGTCTTTCCCGCGCTCGCCGCAGAATGGGGCGGCGCCGGCGCGACCGGCTACCTGTACTCGGCGATGAGCGTCGGTGGACTGGCCGTCACCCTGACGAGCGGTTGGACGAACAACGTACGACGACGCGGAGCTGCAGTCGTGATCGCCGCAGGCCTTTGGGGACTTGCCATCATCGGACTCGGATACGCCTCGTCTCTACCGACGGCACTGGCCTGTTTGGCCCTCGCCGGCGCCGCCGACATGGTGAGCGGGCTGTTCCGGATGACTATCTGGAACGAAACGATTCCCTCGGAATTGCGCGGGCGAATGGCTGGAATCGAACAACTCTCCTACATGAGTGGGCCTTTGCTGGGCAATGCACGTGCCGGATTCGCGGCGGAACGCTTCGGGCTATTCAGCTCCATCCGTTGGGGTGGATTGGTGTGCCTTGCGTCCGTGGCATTTTGCATCCCGCTGCTACCGGCATTCTGGCGTTATCGAAGAGACGAGCAACGGCACGAAAGACTGGAAGAAGTCCCATGAAACTCGCCTACACTGGCCCCTTCCACGAGGCTCGAACGCCGCGTACGCTCACGGCATGTGGCAATGGCTGGAGCGACTATTTGGCCTGGGTTTCATGCCGCACGGGCACTGTTACCTTTGGTCCCCGGAGATGGTCTGGGCTCAAGTGTCGGCCAATCTGCTGATTGGCGTCGCCTACGCTTCAATCGCAAGCACACTCGCAATCCTGGTTCGCAAGATCCGCAATATCCCCTTTGCCTGGGTGTACTTGGCATTCGGGACCTTCATCCTCTCCTGTGGACTGACCCACTTTTTCGATATCATCACTGTCTGGCATCCGATCTACTGGGCGGACGCCGGCGTACGCGTGATCACGGCAACGGCCTCCGTGGCGACCGCTGTTTTGATCGTGCCCATGGTCCCCAAAGCGGTGAGTTTTGCGGAGGCCGCGCGACTATCCATCGACCGCGGCTTGCAGTTGGAAGCTGCGCATCTGGCGTTGGAGAAAGCGCACGAGAGTCTGGCTGAACGCGAGCGTGACGCCCAGCGACGCGCCTCGACCAGCGAGGAGCAACTTCGGTCCTTGGTCGAGACAATGCCTCAAATGAGCTGGGTCTCGAACGCCGATGGCGAGATCACCTTCAGGAACGAGCGTTGGCGCGAGTACACCGGTCTCAGCTTGGAGCCCAATGATCCCGGTTGGCGAGACGCGGTGCACCCCGACAGCGCCGCTCGTCTGTATTCCGAGTGGGGTGAAGCGCTGAAGCACGAACATCCGTTCGAAATCGAGGCGCAGTTCCGCCGTGCAGACGGCGAATACCGCTGGTTCCTGGCGCGCGCGGTGACCCTGCTCGACAATGCCGGCAAGGTACTCAGCTGGATGGGCACCTGCACGGACATCCATGATCAAAAGACGTTGCAAGAGGAGGCGCTGCACACCGCGCGCATGAAAGACGAATTTTTGGCCACGGTCTCACACGAGCTACGCACCCCGTTGAACGCCATCCTCGGCTGGTCGCGGGTGCTGGTCAGCGGCAGCTTGAGCCCGGAACAGCGCGAGAAAGCCCTGGCGTCGGTGGAACGCAACGCGGTCGCGCAAGCTCGCTTGGTGGATGATTTGCTCGATGTTTCGCGGATGGTGTCCGGAAAAATGCGGATCGAACCCGCGCTGATGAATCCGGCAGATGCGGTCGAGGCCGCGCTCGACGCCGTGCGTCCAGCTGCACAGGCCAAAGGCGTCGAACTCAGCGCAGAGATCGACCGCTCTCTGGGCAAGGTGCTGGCGGATTCGGGACGGGTGCAGCAGATGGTCTGGAATCTGACGGGCAATGCGGTGAAGTTCACGCCCAAGGGCGGGCACGTTCGCGTCGAGATCGCCCGCGTGGGCTCACAGATCGAAATCTCGGTGACCGACGATGGCGCGGGCATCAAGCGCGAGTTCTTGGCCCACCTGTTTCAGCGTTTTACTCAAGAGGACGGTTCGATTAGCCGCAACCACGGTGGTCTCGGCCTCGGACTCGCCATCAGCAAACACCTGGTCGAGCTGCACGGCGGGCAGATCCGCGTGGAGAGTCCCGGCCCTGCCCTCGGCGCAACGTTCACCATTAGCTTGCCGCTAGCGGAGCCGCGCGCGGACACGACCCCCGACACGCCGCCCATCTCGCAGCGGCAAGCAAAGACCGGTGACGAGCACGGGCTACGCGGCTTGCGGCTGCTCCTGGTCGAGGACGACTTCGACTCGAGCGAGGTCGTCTCTGCGATCCTGGAAGACTCGGGGGTCAAGGTGACGATCGCCACCAACGCCGAGGTGGCGTTGGAAGCGCTGGGTCGGCAAACCATCGACGTTATCTTGTCCGACGTGGGCTTACCCGGGAAAGACGGATACGCCTTCATCAAAGCCGTACGCAGCAAGCCTTCATTGATGGCGATCCCGGCGGCAGCGCTGACCGCTTACGCGCACGCCGAAGATCGCCGCCGCGCGCTGGACGCCGGATTCCAAATGCATCTACGAAAACCCTTCGATCAAAACGAGCTGTTCGCGGTCATCGGCGACTTGGCAAAGCTCTCCCCTACGCGGTGGCCCGCGTCGAACGAGTAGCACGTCGTCGCCGCGCGGACGCCGCGGCGCCAAGCAGCGCCACGACGAGCGCGGCACCCCAATCAGCTCCCGCCCCGCCCGGCGAGCGCGTCGCGCAGGCCACACCGGCGCCGGAAGCGACGATGCTGCTGCACACGTTGTTCCGGCAATCGTGCGACTGACACTGACTCTCGGCTTCGCACTGCGCGCCGACCGGCAACAGATCTTTGCACGCACCAGACTTGGCGCAATACTGGGACGCCGAGCAATCGGCGTTGCTCGTGCAGCCGCTTTGGCAGAGCATGGTCCCGTCATTGCAAGCGCCCGCGCGGCACTGCTCCGCGCCTTCGCAGGGCCCGTCGCCCTCGGCCAGACCACAAGTGTCGTCAGCGGGGTCGCAAACCCCGGATTGACAAACCGCACTTCCGACGCTGGCCGTGCACTTGGTGACGCGCTCCGGCGTGCCTGGCAGGGGTGTCCCATTGGGGAGCTTGTCCGTGCAGGCGTGCGCGTCTTCGTTGCACCACGCACTGTTCGAGCAGTCCGCATCGACGTTGCAGCCGCTCTTGCACAAACCGCTCGTGGCGTCGCAGAGCGTGCCGCCGTGGCCGGCGCACTCGGCATCCGAACCGCACTTTCCACAGCTGCCCTGATTGACGCCGGACAGGCTGCAGAACGGCGACGCCGCACTGGGACACGGATCGCTCGCCTTCGAGCCGTTGTCTCCGTTGCACTTCACACACAGTGAGTGCTCGACGTCGCAGATCGGCGTTTTGCCGCTGCATTCGTCGGTCGTGGTGCACTCCACGCAGGCGCCGGTCTTCGAGTTGCAGACGGGTGTACTACCCGAGCAATGCGCGTCTTCGTTGCAGTCCACACAGCTGCCTTGCAAGGCGCCCACGGTGCCACAATGGCCCGAGCGACAGACGCTGCTGGCGTCGGCCGTGGAACACGGTCCGGTACCGGTCGCGAAACCGCATTCGTTGTCGCGGCTGTCACACACGCCGCTGACGCAGACCAACGTGGCAGCGGAGTCCGTGCAGGAGCCGTCGAGCGTCGGTCCGACGTGCGGTGGGTCCTTGGGAATCGCCAAGCCGTTTCCGAGCCGAGGCAAACACGCGCCCGTACTTTCGTTGCACCACTTGCCGGCGGCGCAATCGGCGTCGACATTGCAGCCGTCCGCAGGTTGGCACAAGCCATTCGTACTGCACGTACCGGAACGGCACACGACCGCGCCGGTTTCGGCCGTGCACGGGCCATGACCCGTGGCAAAGCCGCATTGATTGTCGGCGTCGTCGCAGACCGAGCTTTGGCAAACCAACGCCGCAGCTTGCTCCGAACAATCCCCGTCGAGCGTGGGGTTCGTGTGCGGAGCGTCGGTCGGCAGTGGGGTGCCGTTCGCGAGCTTGGGCTTGCACGAGCGCGTGCTGACTTCACACCAATTGCCCGTGGCACAATCTGCGTCCAGGTTGCAGCCTGCGGCGGGCCGGCACTTGCCGTCGACACTGCACGCGCCAGAGCGGCAAACCACGGCCGCGTCGACGGTCGTGCAGGGGCCGTGACCGACGTCGTAGCCGCACTTGTCGTCCGCGGTGTCACACACTGCGCTTTGGCAGACGAGCGCGCTGGCCGTGCTGGTGCACACGCCATTGAGTGTCGGGTTCGCGTGCGGCGCGTCTGTCGGGATCGCGGTGTTGTTGGCGAGCGTCGGCGTGCAGACGTGCAGCGTCTCGTTACACCAGTTTCCACTGGTGCAATCCGCATCCACGTTGCAACCGCCCGCGGGCTGGCACAGCAGATTGGCGCTGCACGAACCGGAGCGGCACACGGTCGCGGCGCTGACGGCCGAGCAGGGGCCATGATTGATGTCATAGCCGCACTTGTCGTCGACTGAATCGCAGACCGACGATTGACAGACCAGCGTGGCTGCCGCGGTCGTGCACGCGCCGTTCAAGGCGGGATTGACGTGCGGGGTATCGGTCGGAATGCTCGTGCCATTGCCGAGCTTCACCGCGCACGTGTGGCTGGTCTCGTTGCACCACTTGCCGCCTGTGCAGTCGCCGTCGACATTGCAGCCGCCGGCGGGTTGGCACAACAGATTCGCGCTGCACGAGCCGGAGCGGCAAACCGTGGCCGCGTTGGCAGCGGTACACGGGCCGTGATTGGTGTCGTAGCCGCACACGCCGTCCGCACCATCACACACGCCGGAGCGGCAGATGGTCGTTTGGTTGGCGATGGTGCAGGTGCCGCTGCCGTTCAGCTTGCCGCACTTGTCGTCGCCCGTGTCGCACACCGTCGCCTGGCAAACCAAGCTGCCGGCGGCAACGGTGCACTTGCCGTTCAGCGTGGGATTGGTGTGCGGGACATCGGTGGGAATGGTGGTGCCGTTGGCGAGCTTTGCGGTGCACACGTGGCTCGCCTCGTTGCACCATTGATTGCTCGCGCAGTCAGCGTCCACGTTGCAACCACCCGCGGGGCGGCACAGCAAGTTCGCGCTGCAACTCCCCGAACGACACACCGTGGCCGCGGTGCCCGCCGAGCACGGGCCGCCGTTGACGGCGTAGCCACACTTG
>Ga0134124_10000469_pt1 | contig 34241 bp, 30 predicted proteins | sample KB304_FD_96880 | JGI IMG/M metagenome (GOLD analysis project Ga0134124, IMG submission 96880) | Terrestrial soil microbial communities without Nitrogen fertilizer from Kellogg Biological Station, Michigan, USA - KB3-0-4 | ecosystem: Environmental > Terrestrial > Soil > Unclassified ... | reverse complement strand
TCCCATCTCGCGAAGCAGCAGGAACAGCGGGAACATTCCGACCTGGCCGGGGACCACCAGTGCCGCCAGCAGCACGCGCCGGATGCGCTCGCGTCCGGGGAAGCGCAGCTTCGCGAACGCGTAGCCGGCCATCGAGTTCAGCACGACCGAGAAGAACGTCGCGCCGAGCGCGACGGCCGCGCTCGCGCCGAGGTAGCGCACGACGTCGAGACGGCCGAGAAGGATGCGGTAATGCTCGAGCGTCGGCGTGCTCGGAAAGATGCGCGGCGGAAGCGAGGACGCCTCGCCGGCCGGCATCAGCGAAGCCGCGACCATCCAGACCAGCGGGAACAGCGTGAGCACGGCTGCTGCGACGAGCAGCAGGTGTATGGCCAGGCCGCCGGCAATTCGTCGCGCGCGCGCAGGCATCATGCCGGGTTCCTTCGCGCCGGCTCGGGCGCGGAGCTCAGCCCGGCGCGTGCAAGCCGCAGCTGCAGCGCCGTCGCTGCAAGGATCACGATGAACAGCAGGAACGCGATGGCCGCCGCGCGCCCGAGATTCCACCAGCGAAAACCTTCCTCGTACATCAGCAGCACGACGCTGCGCGTGCTGCCGGCCGGCCCTCCCTGCGTCATCACGTACGGCTCGGCGAAGAACTGGAAATATCCGATCGCCGTCAGCAGCGTGACGAAGCCGAGCGTCGGCGCGAGCAGCGGCAGCGTGATCGAGCGGAACTGTCTCCACGCGCGCGCGCCGTCGAGACTCGCGGCCTCGTAAAGTCGCTCGGGAATGCTCTGCAGCCCGGCGAGCAGGATGATCATGTTGAACCCGAAGTTCTTCCAGACCGCCATCAGGATGATGGCCGGCATCGACCATGCGGGATCGCCGAGCCAGTCGATCGGTGCGAAGCCCATCGCGAGCAGTGCCTGGTTCAGCAGGCCGTAGCGCGGGTGGTAGAGGTAGCGCCAGACCACCGCGATCGCGACGATGGTCGTCGTGACCGGCAGGAAGAAGATCGTCCGGAAGATCCCTTTCCAGCGCGCGGCGCGCGCATCGACGAGCAGGGCGGCCGCGAGCGACACGGCGATCGAAAGCGGCCCGCCCACCAGCACGAAGTAGAACGTATTGCGCATCGCCCGCCAGAACTGGGGATCGGAGAGAATCGCGGAATAGTTCGCGAGGCCGGCGAATCGAAGCACCGACAGGTCGGCGATCGAATAGAGGTCGAAGTCGGTCACGCTGAGGACGAGCGATGCGGCGACCGGCACGAAGAAGAAGAGCGCGATCACCATCAGTGCCGGCGCGGCCAGCATGGCTCCGGCGGCTGCGCGGCTTGCCTCACGACGCGCGCGCCGGCTCATGCGCCGTCTCCACGGCGTCGCGCAGCCGCGCCGGCGAGCGATCGGCGCTTCGCAAGGATCGCATCGACGTCGCGATCGAGATCGGCCAGGCCATGGTCGAGATCGGTGTCGCCGCGAACGACGCGCTCGAGATGGAGCGTGATGCGCGCGGCAATCCGTTCCCATTCCGGAACGCGCGGCGTGGCTGCGAGGTGATCGAGCTGCGTGCGAAACGCGCGCACTCGTTCGTCGCCGTCATCGTCGTTCTGGCCGTGCACGTCCCAGGCGCTGCGCCGCGACGGCAGGTCGCCGGTTCGCTCGCGGAACGCGGCCTGGACCGCAGGCGAGACCAGATATTCGACGAGCTGCCACGCCGCGTCCTTGCGCGGCGACGACGACGAGACGGCAAGACTTGCTCCGCCCGCGATCGAGGCGCCTGTGCCGCCGGCCTCGGGGACCTGCGACGGCCCCGGTGTGCGGGACCCGGCGCTGTCTTCGTCGTCCGGAGCGGGAACGGGCGCCGTCGTCCACGAGCCGTCGAGCTCGGGCGGAAGCCGGTGCTTCATCTCGCCCAGGTTCCACGGGCCGGTGACGAGGAAGGCAAAATAGCCGGCCGCAAACTCGCGGTAGAGGTTCGCGAGCTGCGCGTCCGATCCGCGCGGAGCGAGATCGTCAGCAAACAGGCTCGCGTAGAAGCCGAACGCGCGGCGGACCTCGTCGCTCTGGAAATTTCCGCGGCCGTCGTTGTCGCGCAGCAAGGACGCGCCGGCGCCGAGCGCGAGCAGTACCGGCGTCTGCCATTCGTCGATCGGAAGGAACACGCCGTAGCGCTTGCCGGACGCGCGCACCTTCTGCATCGCCGCTCGCCACTGTTGCCACGTGCGAGGCGCACCGGCGATACCGGCCGCAGCCAGCAGATCGCTTCGATAAAAAAGGATCCGCGTGTCGACGTACCACGGCAAGCTGACGAGCTCGCCGTCGATGAGGTTCGGTTCGAGCGCACCCGGGAAAAAATCCTCGCGGGTCATCTTGTCGGAATTGTCGGACTTGCCGGGCTCCCGGAATTCGCCGGACTCGCCCGATGCGCCGGAGCCGGCGACGCGATCATCGAGCCGCTCGAGCGCACCGAGCGCGGCCAGCTCGGCGATCCATGTATTGCCGAGCTGGAAGACATCCGGCATCGAGCCGGCAACATAGGCCGTCAGCAGCTTTTCGTGCGCGGCGCTCCACGGCACTCTCTGCACCCGCACCGGAATCTGCGGATGCGTGCGGCGAAATCCGTCGAGCACCGAGTCGGCGACTTCGGCTTCGCTGCCCATCGCCCAGAAGACAACCTCCGAGCTGGCCCGCGGGCTGCTGCACGACGCGAGCAGCGTGACGAGCGCAGCGGCGCCGATCCATCCTGGAACGGCCGATCGAGCACGAGAATTCTGCCTGGCGACCGGCACCGGGCGATTAGACCCGTCGCGACGCCTTCGCACAACGCTGCCGCGATCACGCCGCTTGACTCGCGTCGTTCCCTGCTGCCCTTTCCGGCGGTGACCAGCTTCCGGTTGTGGATCCTCGCGCTGGCCATGTGTGCCGCGGGCTGCCTGTCGTCGCCGGTCAGTCCCGAAGCTGCAGCAACCGACGACGGCAGCGACGATCCGGCTCTGCTTTATGCTCCGCACGTTCGCGACGGGCGCTTTTTCAACCCGTGGCATCCATTCACGCCGAGCTTCCTCAAGATGGTGCGGTTCGGGCTGACGCGGAATCCGTTCGATACCAGCGCCGCCCCGGTCCTTCCCGTGGTCGCCAACGACGGAAGCGATCTTTCGGAGCCGTTGCCGTCGCCGCGCATCACGTGGATCGGCCATGCGACCATGGCCATTCACGACGGCAGCGACGTGGTCGTGACCGATCCCAACTTCGCGACGCGCATGTTCGTCGTCGGCCGCCGCACGCCGCCGGGGCTCCCGCTGGAGTCGATTCCGGCGGACGCGATGGGCGTGATTTCTCATGCACACAACGATCACCTCGATGCCGACAGCATCGAAGCCCTGCCGGCAACCATGCACTGGTTCGTTCCGCTCGGTCTCGCGGCATGGTTTCGCGACCGCGGGCGCAACGACGTCGTCGAGCTCGACTGGTGGCAGAGCGCGACGCGCGGCCGATGGACGGTGACGTGTCTGCCGGCGCAGCACTGGTCGCGGCGCATCGAGCTCGCCACCAACAGCACGCTGTGGTGCTCGTGGCTCATCGACTCCGGGACGGCGCGCTACTTCTTCGCCGGCGACACCGGATACTTCCAGGGATTCCGCGAGTATGGGAAGAAGCTGGCGCCCATCGATGTCGCGCTGCTTCCGATCGGCGCGTACGAGCCGCGCTGGTTCATGCGCGAGCAGCACATCAATCCCGCCGAAGCATACCGGGCTTTTCGCGAGCTCGGCGCGCGCTATCTGATCCCGATGCACTGGGGCACGTTCAAGCTGTCGTTCGAGCCGCTCGATCTTCCGCCGAAAGAGCTGCTCGCCGCAGCGGACGCGGCCGGCGGGGATCGCGACCGCGTGAAGGTCCTCGGCATCGGCGGCAGCTTCGACGTGCCGCCGCGACCGTGAGCGATCGGTCAATGCCATCTGACGCAGTCGTTTGGCGGGGACCGAGGACCGGCGGCTTTTCAAGCCGCTTTTCGTGAACGGGCCTTCGCGCTCGAAGCGCGGGATGCGCGTCGCGGCTTTACTTCCACCTTCAGCTCGCAGTCGACGATCTGCAGTAGCGCATGCGTCTGAACGAAGCTTTTCGAATAGTTCGTCGTATCGAGAAGCCGGTACACCTGGGTCACCGACGTGCGCAGTCGCCGTGCGATTTCACGGATACTGAGTCCGGAAGATTTTACGTGCGAAGCAACGTCGCACGTCAGGCGGTGCAGGGCCAGTTCTGCCAGGTAGGTGGGGTCGGAGTTATAATCGAGCGCGTGGTCGATATGAACCGATCCCTCCTCGCCCGAGGCCAGCGTGTAGGTCACGGCTTCGTTCCCGAGCTCCGAATCCAGATGAAGCTCGACGACCGGATCCTTCACCGAAGGCCTCGGCATCATTCTCGCGAATGGCATCGGATACAGCCGGCCTGATCTCGTCACGAGCTCGAGCTGTTTCTTGCGGAGATTGATGCTGGCGCGACGCACTTTCATACGAGCTTCTCCCGCCGCAGGCTGGCAATCATCCACCGCACGCGCGCATCGGCGACACCGGCAATCGGCGCGTTCGTTTCAAGGTTCCACTTCACGATCAGCCGTCCGTCCCGATAAACATGAAGACGGCGCGGGAGATGATCGCCGCGCCATGTAACGAAGATATAGTTTCCACGGCGGATTCTGGTCACCGCCTGGTGTTACCATATCAGGTAACACCAGCGGTGGGCTCGAAGCAAGGCCATGACATCGGAAGTCTTTTTTGCTTCCTGCTGGAACCTCGGTGGTATTTTCCTTGTCCGCGAGTCCGTCGCATCGTCGCCCGATGGACGACGCCGAGCTGCTCCGACGGGCCGACCTCAACTACATCGAGTTCAATCGCGAAGGTGCCCGCTCGACCGCCGGTGGCGTCGTCCACGAAGAAGACGGGCTCGTCTTCTTCGTACCCGGACATCGCTTTCCCGTCGGCTTCACGGGCGTCATGCGGCTCGAGCCGGCGCTGCCGGCGGCCGGCGTCATCGCGCGCGCGAAGCAATGGTTCGGGCCGCGCGGCCACGGCTACACGTACTGCCTGATGTCGCACCGCGATCTGGACATCGCCGAAGCGCTCGAAGCCGACGGCATCGGACGGATCGGCTACAGTCCCGGGATGGCGCTCGACGGGCGCCTTCCCGATGTTGCTTTGCCGGCCGGCGTGACGATCGAGCGGGTAAGCGGCAGCGTTGCCGCTAGGGAATTCGCCGACGTGACCGGCGCGGCCTATGCGACCTACGGAATGCCGCCGAAGATCGCGCACGAGCAGTTCGCCGACGAGCGCTTTTTCGATCTGCCGCACGTCTGCGCGTTCCTCATACGGGTGGCCGGCGCTGCGTCGGCCGCAGCGATGGTCATGGTCACACACGGTGTGGCCGGCTTGTACTGGGTCGGAACGACGCCCGAAGCACGCGGCCGCGGACTCGCCGAGATCGCGACCCGCACAGCGGGCAACGCCGGCTTCGACATGGGAGCCCGCGTCGCCGCGCTTCAGGCGTCGGTCATGGGCGAGCCGATCTACAGGAGAATGGGCTACCGCGAGATCACCCGCTATCCGTGGTACACAGTGCTTCCCTGATACACCGACACACGCCGGACCCAGGGCCGCAAGGCAGCAGCGATGCCCGGTGCTCCCGTTCACTGAATAGGTCCGAAAGATCTCTTTGATACCCGAATACCTCCGTGGGGATTGTTGCAATGAAACAAGGCTGGTACTTTCCCGGCCGTTGCAATTCCCAATTCCGCAGCGAGCTGGCCTTTTGGGGAGCGCCGCCGTGACGTCGCTACTGAACCGACAGCATGTTCTTCTCGCCCTGCTCGACACGCTCGGCGGGCGCTCCGGCAATCGAAATTTCCAGGAGCTGCTTTTCCTGTTCAGCCAGGAGAACCCGACGGCCGGCCTGTATGAATTCGTACCGTGCCGATACGGAGCGTTTTCGTTCACATCCTACGCGGACCGGCGCGAGCTCGTCGTGGGCGGGCTGCTGCACGACACGGAAGCCGGCTGGGAAATCACGGACAGCGGAAGTGCCGCGATCCGCGGGCACCGTCATTCGGCAATCGACGGATTCGTTCACGAGTTCGGCCATCTACACGGTGACGCGCTCGCCCGTGAGGCCTACTTTCGCTACCCCTACTTCGCTACGCGCAGCCGCATGATCATCGAGCTCTTCGGCACCGATCCCGAGGCACAGCGCCGCGTCGAGGAGGCGCGCGATGTGAAAGTGCAGGCGTCACTTCTTTCGATCGGCTACCAGGGCCGTTCGCTCGAAGGCTACCTCAACGAGCTCCTGCGCGCCGGTGTCTCGCAGCTCCTCGACGTGCGCCGCAACCCGAGCAGCCGGCAGTACGGGTTCTCCAAGCCGGCTCTCGACGTCGCCTGCCAGAGCGTCGGCATCATCTACCGCCATATTCCGGAGCTCGGCGTGTCGCCGGAGAACCGCAAGGCTCCCAAGTCGCAGGCCGAATTCGATGCGATCTGCGAAAGCTTCGTGAAGGAGGGCCTGCCGCAGCACCACCGGCTGCTGTCGGAAATCTCCGCATGGATCCGTGCCGGCGACCGCATTGCGCTCACCTGCTACGAGCGCGATCCCGGACGGTCCCACCGGCGCTGCGTTTCCGGCGTGCTCGAGAAGGATTTCGCGATCGGCGCCGCGACCGTGCACCTCTGAGCTTTGGACGAGGGCGGCATCCCGCCGGGAGCCGCACCAGAAAAGGGGACAGGTACATTTCGTACCTGTCCTCTTTTTTTCATGACGCACGCACGATCCGGCGGAACGTAAGGTTCACGCGCGGGCCGCACGGCGATTTCTCTTTGGGGATCGCGTGCTGCCAGAAGCGCTGGGTCGTACCTTTCATGACGAGAAGGCTTCCGGAGCCGAGTGGAATGCGCATGCTCTTCACCGACTTGTCGGTGCGGTGCTGGAGCACGAACGTGCGCGTCTCGCCGAGGCTGAGCGATGCGATGCACGGCTCGGCGCCGAGCTCGGGTTCGTCGTCGCTGTGCATCGCGACGCTGTCGCGGTGGTCGCGGTAGTAGTTGGCGAGCACGCTGTTGAACGTGGCGCCCGTCGCGGCCTCGACCTTCCTGCGCAAGGAGTCGACGAGCGGCGTCCACGGCAGCGGATCGAAACGTTTCCCGGAGTAGCGGTACGATGCTCCGGGATCGCCGTACCACGCCACGAGCCGCGGCTGCAGGAACGTCTTTCCCCACAGCGTGACGGTCTCTTCGCGCCATGCGATCTCGCGAACGAGCTCGGACAGGCATTCGCCGTCATCGATGCCGAGATCGAACCTGCGATACAGCAGGACATCGGCATCCGGCAGCGGGATGCGCACGCATACCGGCTCGTCGTTGAAGAGCGTTCCGTTCACATCACCAAAAATGGGGACAGGTACATTTAATAAACGTGTGGAATTTCAGGTCGGTGCCTTTCGCGCCGCGAAGATGCAGAGGAATTTTAAATGTACCTGTCCCCTTTTCAGTCGCGCAGGAAGTGGCAGGTGTAGCCGTTCGGATCCTTTTGCAGATAATCCTGGTGGTAGTCTTCGGCGCGCCAGTACGGGCCCGCCTCGGTGATCTCGGTGACGACCGGCTTCTTCCACTTGCCCGACTTGTCGACCTCGGCCTTGACGCGCTCGGCAATTTCCTTCTGGCGGTCGTCGAGGAAAAAGATCGCGCTGCGGTAGGACGTGCCGACGTCGTTTCCCTGCCGGTTCATCGTCGTCGGATCGTGCAGGCGGAAGAAGTACCGCAGCAGGTCCTCATAGCTCAGCTTCGACGGATCGAACTTGATCCGCACGGCTTCGGCATGGCCCTCGTGATTCTGGTAGGTCGCATTGGCGACGCTGCCTCCGGTGTAGCCGACATCCGACGTCACCACCCCCGGAAGTTTGCGGATCAGGTCCTGCACGCCCCAGAAGCAGCCGCCGGCAACGATGGCGATCTCGAGATTGCCTTCATACGCGGCGCTCTTCGTGTCGGCGCCGGCACTCGTCGCCGGTCCTGCTGCTGCCGATGCGGGCGCGGCCTTGCCGAACAGCGGAAGGTATTTTCCGTAGCCTTCGGCTTCGAGCCTGTCGACGGGAATGAAGCGCATCGACGCCGAGTTCATGCAGTAGCGAAGGCCGGTCGGCCGCGGTCCGTCGGGAAACACGTGGCCGAGGTGCGAGTCGGCGTGCGCCGAGCGCACCTCCGTGCGCCGCATGAACAGCGAGCTGTCGTCCTTTTCCTTTACGTTCCCGGGCTCGAGCGGCCGGGTGAAGCTCGGCCAGCCGGTGCCCGAATCGAACTTGTCCTTCGAGCTGAACAGAGGCTCGCCCGAGACGACGTCGACGTAGATGCCGTCCTCGTGGTTGTCCCAGAATTCGTTGCCGAACGGCGGCTCGGTTCCTTCCTGCTGGGTGACCTTGAACTGAAGCGGCGTCAGGCGAGTGCGCAGCTCGGATGTGTCGGGCTTGTGGTAGTTGGCCATCGGATCCTCCGTCGATCGCGTGGGTTGCCTGTCGGTCGGCTCGGTCGCGTGTGCGTCCGCGGACGCCGACGCGGTCGAAATGCCGGATGCGATCCCGTCTTCGGAACGGCATCCGGAGATCAGAAAAAATACGGCCATCGCACCAAAAGCCAGGACGCCGGCGCGAGCGCGTGGCGTCGCCCGCGATTCCGCCCGGCGGGTGTCGGCGCGCAAGTCACGGCAAGTGCCAGAGGCAGGTGCTACTCGAAAGCCGGTCTCGACGCGACGGCCAGTCTCAAATGGGTTGCTCGAAAGTCTGTTCATCGCACTACCAGACGTTCGCACACCTCGCGGGTTACCATGCCGCCGCCCGATTGCTCAGGTTTTTGGCGGCTGCGACGCCGGGCCCGCCCGGAAGAAGTCGTTGCCCTTGTCGTCGATCAGGATGAACGCCGGGAAGTTTTCGACTTCGATCTTCCAGACCGCCTCCATGCCGAGGTCGGCAAAGTCGACGACCTCGACCTTGCGGATATTCTCCTTGGCCAGGATCGCGGCCGGCCCGCCGATCGAACCCAGGTAGAAACCTCCGTGCTTGCGGCACGCTTCGGTGACGACCGGGCTGCGGTTCCCCTTGGCGAGCATGACGAGCGATCCGCCGTGCGACTGGAAAAGGTCCACGTACGAATCCATGCGGCCGGCCGTCGTCGGCCCGAAGCTGCCCGATGGCAGCCCCTTCGGCGTCTTGGCCGGGCCTGCGTAGTAGACCGGGTGATTCTTGAAGTACTCGGGAAGCGGCTGTCCCGCATCCAGTCGCTCCTTGAGACGAGCGTGCGCGATGTCGCGCGCCACGATCAGCGTTCCGGTCAGCGCAAGGCGCGTCGTGACCGGATGCTTCGACAGCTCGGCCAGGATCTCCTTCATCGGGCGGTTGAGATCGATCGCGACGGTGCCCGCCGGCTTGAGAACCCGCTGACTGTCGGGAATGAACTTTCCCGGATCGGTCTCGAGCTTCTCGAGCCAGACGCCGTTCCTGTCGATCCGTCCCTTGATGTTGCGATCGGCCGAGCACGAAACACCGATGCCGACCGGCAACGATGCCCCGTGGCGCGGAAGCCGGATCACGCGCGTGTCGAGCGCGAAGTACTTGCCGCCGAACTGCGCGCCGATCCCCGAAGCCTGCGCAATCTCGAGAACCTTCTTTTCGGTCTCGACGTCGCGAAACGCGCGGCCGAGCTCGTTGCCGGTGGTCGGCAGATCGTCGAGCGCTTTGGCGGACGCGAGCTTGACGGTCTTCAGGCACGCTTCGGCCGACGTCCCGCCGATCACGAAGACGAGGTGATACGGAGGACACGCCGCCGTGCCGAGCGCGCGGATCTTTTCGGCGAAGAATTTCTCGAGACCTTCGGGCGACAACAGCGCCCTGGTTTCCTGGAACAGGAACGACTTGTTCGCCGATCCGCCGCCCTTGGCGATGAACAGGAACTCGTACGCATCGCCGCCGGTCGCATAGAGGTCGATCTGCGCAGGCAGGTTCGATCCGGTGTTGACCTCGCGGAACATGTCGAGCGGCGCGTTCTGCGAGTAGCGAAGGTTCTCCTGCGTGTAGGTCTCGAACACGCCTCTGGCGACGAACTCGGCGTCGTCGGCACCGGTCCAGACCGCCTGCCCTTTCTTTCCGATGACCGTCGCCGTTCCGGTGTCCTGGCAGAACGGAAGAATTCCTTCGGCCGAGACCTCGGCGTTGCGCAGCATCGTCAGCGCAACGTAGCGGTCGTTGTCGGAAGCCTCGGGATCGTCGAGGATCGCGGCGACCTGCCGCAGATGCTTCTCGCGCAGCAGGAACGAGCAGTCGCGAAACGCCTGGTGCGTAAGGTACGTGAGCGCCTGCGGATCGACCTTTACGACCTCCTTGCCGTCGAACGTGGCCGTCGAGACGAACTCGTTCGTGAGCAGGCGGTACTCGGTCTGGTCCTCGGCGTGCGGAAAAAGTTCCTGGTAGGCGAACTGAGGCGTGTTCGGCGCTTTCGCCGTCTCGGGCATCTTCATGGGGCCTGTGATTCCACAGGTCGCGGCAAATGGCGACTGCGTGGAAAGCCTATGCAAAGCCCGGACCTCCGCGCACTGGAGCGCCGGGGGTCTATTCGAAGAACACCCACGTCACGAGCAGAAACGTCGGGATCAGAACGCCCACCGACCACGCCATGTAGCCGAAGAAACTCGGCATCGCGATGCCGCGCTCCTCGGCGATCGACTTGACCATGAAGTTGGGCGCGTTGCCGATGTACGAGTTCGCACCCATGAACACGGAGCCCGCCGAAATCGCCATCAGCGTCCGGGCAGCGGGCCCCATCAGATGCTGCGGATCGCCGCCCGCGATGTTGAAGAACACGAGATAGGTTGGCGCGTTGTCGAGGAAGCTCGACAGCCCTCCGGAAAGCCAGAAGTATGCTGCATCGATCGGCTCGCCGCCGGCGCCGGTCACGAGCCCGACCACCGGCGCGAGCGAGCCGTGCATTCCGGCTCGAAGGATCGCGAGAGATGGGATCATCGTGATGAAGATTCCGGCAAACAGGATGGCCACTTCCTGGATCGGGCCCCACGAGAACGCGTTTTCCTCGCGAAGACCGTGCGGCGTCAGGCGAAGCGACAGGACCGCAATGACGATCAGTGCGATGTCGCGCACGACGTTCTGCAGCTCGATTTCGACTCCGCCGACCTCCCACGACACTGCCGGGTGCCAGAGGCCGCTCAAGAGCACCGCAGCCACGACACCGGCGAGCAGGACGAAATTGACACGCCCGTCGACCGCAATGGGGCTGTCGGGCGTCGGATCGTAGACCGCACGAAACTGATGATCGCGGCTGTAAAGCACCGAATCGATGATGACGAAGACGACGAGCACGATGACGGCCGCCGTTGTCGCCGGTGCGAACAGATGCACGGTCGGCCAGAAGAAATCGACGCCCTTGAGAAACCCGAGAAAAAGCGGCGGATCTCCGAGAGGAGTCAACGAGCCGCCGATATTGGCGACCAGGAAGATGAAGAAGATGAGAACGTGCGCGTTGTGGCGGCGTCCGTCGTTGGCGCGTACGACCGGACGCACGAGCAGCATCGCTGCTCCGGTCGTCCCCATCACGCTCGCGAGCACCGTGCCGATCGCAAGCAGTGCCGCATTCGTTTTGGGATCGCCGTGCAGGTTGCCGCGCACCAGCACGCCGCCGGCCACCGTGAAGAGCGTCGCGATCAGGATGAGGAACGGCACGTATTCGAGGACCATCGTGTGCGCGAGCACGTGGACTGCCCTGTCCACGCCGTGGAGCGCTGCTGCCGGCAGCAGCACGAGCGCGCTCCATGCGGCCGAGATTTTGCCGAAATGGTGATGCCACAGGTGCGGCGCGGCCAGCGGCAGGATCGCGATCGACAGCAGCATGCCGACGAACGGCAGTGCCCACGGCAACGGCAGCGTCGAGCCGTCGAGGCCGGCCGATTCGGACGCGCATGCAAGCGAAGGCGACAGGGCAAGGACAGCGAAGAAGAGAGCCGAGAGGATCCGATTCATGAAGTTGCGCCTTTGGCGGATGTGCCGGATGCGTTCGCTGCTTCGAACGCGGAGAGTTTCGGCCGGCGCATGGTCCACCAGTAGCGCACCGTGAAGTCGGACCAGTTGTTGGTGATCTTGCCGCCTTCGGTCTTGTACCAGCTCGTACAGCCCGTCGCCCAGACCGACTTGCCGAGCCGCTTCTGCAGGCCCTCGTTGAAGCGCGCCATCGCGGCCGGCCTGACGTCGAGCCAGCGCGCGCGCATCCGCTTCATCGCGGCAATCAGCGAAACGACGTAGCGAACCTGGCACTCGATCATGAAGATGATCGAGTTGTGGCCGAGATTGGTGTTCGGCCCGTACAGCATGAAGAAATTCGGAAAGCCGGACACCGCGACGCCGAGATACGCCTCGGCGCCCTCCTTCCAGACCTCTTCGAGCCGGTGTCCGCCGCGCCCGACGACGCGCATCGGCGCAAGAAACGACGTGGTCTCGAAGCCGGTCCCGTAGATGATCGCATCGACCGGATGCTCGCGTCCGCCGGCCGTCACGATCGACTCCGGCTTCACGCGGACGATCGGATCGGTGACGACCTCGACGTTGTCGCGCACCAGGGCCGGGTAATAGTCGTCGCCGATCAGGATGCGCTTGCAGCCGATCGGATAGTCCGGCGTCAGGCGCTCGCGAAGCACGGGATCGGCAACCTGCGCCGCGAGCTGCGCCCGCGCGCGCTGCTCCATGATCTTTGCCATCAGGGTTCCGGGCCGGAACGCAAAGAAGTTCTTCTCGAGCAGGAGGTAGATCAGGCCGCGGTGCAGCAGGCGAAGCGCGGTCGACTGCCGGAACCAGCGCTTCTCGCGTTCGGTGTACGGCCGGTCGCCGCGCGGAACGATCCAGTTGTTGCTGCGCTGGAAGATCGAAAGCCTGCCGACCACCGGGGCGATCTTCGGAATGAACTGCAGCGCGCTTGCGCCGTTGCCGATGACGGCGACGCGTTTGCCGGCAAGATCGTACCCGTGGTTCCATCGCGCAGAGTGAAACGTCTTTCCGCGGAACGACTCGAGCCCGTCGATCTTCGGATACATCGGGCGGTTGAGCTGTCCGACGCCGCTGATGAGCACATCGCACGCGATCTCCGCGCCGTCTTTGGTCAGCAGCCTCCATACGCCGGCGGCCTCGTCGAAGGTCGCGGATTCGAGCTCGGTGCGGAAACGACAGTGCCGGAGGAGGTCGAAGCGGCGCGCGCAGTCTTCGAAGTATTCGAGGATTTCCGGCTGCAGCGAGAACGCGTGCGTCCAGTCCGGATTGGGCGCGAACGAAAACGAGTAGAGGTGCGACGGCACGTCACAGCCGGAGCCCGGATACGTGTTGTCGCGCCACGTGCCGCCCACGCCGCCGGATTTTTCGAAGATCGTGAACGTGTCGATGCCGGCTTTCTTGAGCGCGATGGCCATGCAGAGGCCGGAGGCTCCGGCTCCGACGATGGCTACGCGCGGCGACGCGGTTTCGCCGGCTGCTGCTCCCGGAGCAGCGGCCCTCTCATCAGCCGAGGCTGCTGTCATGCGACCTGCGATCTCCAAAGCGCGGGCAGTCTATGGGAAACTCCGGACAGGTACACGGTTTCACGCCGTGCCCGGATCGCGGCGGCGGCGCCCGATCCGGTCGAGCAGCACCAGGCTTGCCGGCAGCACCAGAAGATCGCAGACGACGCCGGTGATCATCGTCAGGCCCGTCAGCAGCGAGAAATAAATCGTCGGAAGGAAGCTGCCGAGCGCGCCCACCCAGAAGCCGAGCACGAGGCTCGTCGATGCCACCGTGACCGGGGCGCCAATGGCACGGCTGGTCGTGCGTATCGCCGCAATGGCATCGCCGCGGTAGACGCGCCGGTAGTACGAGAGGTAATGGATCGTGTCGTCGACGACGAGGCCGAGCACGGCCGACGCAATCATCGCGGTGCCGGTGCTCAGCTCGATGCCCGAGTAGCCCATGAGCCCGCCGGTCCACAGGATCGGCATCACGTTCGGGATCATCGCGACGATCGTGAACGTGAACGATCGCAGCAGAAGGCCGATTGCGGCGACCACGAGCAGGATCGCGCTGCCAAAGCTCGTCACCTGCTGATCGACGAGCGTTTCGGAATCGCGAACGACCTCCCAGAGCGATCCGACCGGCTGCAGCTCGATGCCGGGTCCGAGGATACGCGCCGCATCCTTCCGGATTGCCGCGACGAGCGGCCCGGAGACGGCGCTTCCGACGGCGTGCAGGCGCGCCGTCATGCGCAGCGACGTCATCTCCGGTGCGGCAAAGCGCCGCACCAGCGAATGCCCGCTTTCGTCGAGCAGATCGATCTCGGCCTGCAGGGTTTCGGCGTCCGCGGGAAGCGCCAGACGATGGTCGTCCGACTCGGCACGATGGACCTGACGCACCAGCGCGAGGACGCTGGTCACGCTCGCCACGTGTTCGCGCGCGGTAATCGAACGCTCGAGCTCTTCGAGGCGGCGCGCGCCGTCGAGCGTGAGCACGGGCTTTCCGTCGGTTCGGCGGATCACGAAGTCCAGAGGCATCGTTCCGGCCAGGTGCTCGTCGATCCACGTCGTATCGACGCGCAGCGGAGCGTCTTTTCGAAGGAAGCCGACGAGATCGGTATTGGTACGGATCAGCGGAATGCCCGCCGAAAGAAGAAGCGTGACCGCGGTGAACGTCGCGAGCACGGCGACCGGCCTGCGCGTCGCGAGGCCGGAGGTCGCGCCGAGAAGCCGGAACGTCCATCCGTGCGCATCCGACGCGCGATGCGCGGGCGGCTTGATGCCCGCAAGCGCGACCGGCACGACGGTCATTGCGACGAGGAACGCGACCACGCTGCCGAATGCGGCGAAGATGCCGAACTCGTGCACAGCCGGCAGGTTTCCGCCGATCAGAAGCGACAGGAAGCCTTGTGCAGTGGTCACCGCGCACAGCAGCGCGGGCACGAAGACGGCGCGCACGGCAAGCGCGGCGCGATCCTCGCCGCCAGCGTCATCGCGCCCGTCCGGATCATGACCATCCCGATCGTGCCCGTCGCCCCCGTGCCCGTCCGGATGTGCACCGGCCGGCGAGTGCCCTGCCAGCCACGCATCGTAAACGTGCACGGTCGTCGCAAGCGCGATGACGAGCAGCACCGGCGGCAGCAGCGCAGTGATCGCGTTGAGCGAATGACCGCTGGCCGCGTATGCACCGACTGTCCACACCACCGTGATGCCGGCAACTGCGAGCGGGACGACGACGCCGGAGATGTGGCGGAAGAACAGCGCGAGCGTCAGCCCGAGCACGATGACCGCTGCCGGCAGCAGCACGGCCTGATCGCGATCGACGTATTCGGAAACGTCGATCTTCTGCACCGGCACGCCGGTCACATGCATCTCGCCGCCGGCCGCTGCGATATCCGGCGACAGCGCGCGGATGCTTGCGACCAGACGGGCCCGGTACTCGCTGTCGTCAGGGCGGTCCTCGATCTCGACGACGATGCCCGCAGTCTTTCGATCGGCCGACACGAGCCAGCCCGTGAAATCGGGATTGCGCTCGAGCGCCGCGAGCGTGCGCTCGCGGATGTCCGGCGAATCCCACGGCGGAGCCAGCAGCTGGTGCGGCTCGGCGCCGGTTTCTCCGCTGGCGATCTCTTCGACGTTGACGAGGCTCCACGCCTTGCGGACGCCGTCCATCGCCTGGATCCGCGAAGTGACGTCGGCAATCAGGCCGAGTCCGCGCGCGTCCAGCAGCTGCGGGTGCGCAATGGCGACGAGAATGTCTTCGTCGCTGCCGAACGTGGCCTTGAAGTCTTCGTAGCTGCGGCGGTCGGCGGGATCGGTCGAGCGCAAGGACGAGTTGTCGTGCTCGACTCCGATGCGTGCGGCATGAAGGCCGAGCCACGCACTGATCGCGAGGGTGATCGCGAGGCACGGCGCGCGCAGGCGGCGAAGTCGTTCGCTGGTCAATGCTGGCGCGGCTTCGGGGTCGGCGGCGACCCCATGGAATCGGGAGCGTGTTCTTTCACAGCAGGAGTTGCGGGCTCGCTGCCAGTCGACGTTGCAGGCTTCGCATTGTTCGAAGGCGCAGGCGCAATTGTCGCCGGCGACGTGCTCGCGCTGCTGCCCGTGGCGGCACCGGAGGCCGCGGGGCCGAGCGGACCGAGACGGTCCACCTGGTCTTCCGCCACGTCGAACGAATCGGCCAGGATCAGGCGGATCTCGCGAAGAATATACGCGCGCGGCAGCGCCAGTGTGGAGAAGATCTCGCGGCTTTTCAGGTCGAGATGCCCGACGTCGCCCGCAGCCTGGAACGTGCCGACGAACACGGCCTGGTCGTTCGCGCTCGCTGCAAATTCGATCAGCACGCGGCGGCGGCGCTCCGGCGAATCGGAATCGGACGCGCTCGCTTCGAGGCGTTGGCGCGCGGCATCGAGCGCGGCCAGATACTCGGTCGTGCCGGACGCAACCGGCGCCGCGTCGGAGTCTGCAAGTTTTTGCGCGGTCGGCCAGTTGTGCTCTTCCTTTTTCGCGATCTCCGCCAGCACTCTCGACAGCACTTTCGTCGAAAGCAGCGTCTGCACGACCACGGCGTCGCCGCGCGCCAGCAGCCGCACTTCGCCGACCCTGCGCACCGGGTCAGGAACGATCGTGGAGGCTTCGATTTTGTCGGAAGAGGCGTCGTTCAGGTTTGTGGACGCTGTCGCAACCGCGGCCAGCAGGACGGCAGCCGCAATCGCCGCACCGGCGATGCCGGCGCGCCACGCAACCGGCCGCGAAACGTCCTCGCCCATGCAAGCGGGATAGCGAGCGGATGCCGCAGCATCAACACCGAGCCGATCGTTCGCTCAGAAGAACCGCGCGAGCGGTTCGGTCAGAAGAACCGCGCGAGCGGTTCGGTCAGAAGAACCGCGGCTCGGGATTGCGGCAATCGAGAATGCCCTCGACGCGTTCGCGAAACCTCGTCTTCCCGTCGCTGGTCCACGGCAGGATGTAGAAGCGGTCGGCCCGCAGCCCGTCCATTGCGTGCTCGGCCACCTCGGCGGGTGACGTCGTCTCGAGCTTGCGGCCCATCGCATCGAAAATCTGACCGAGGCTTTCGAGCGTGATCGGCGGCGCGATCTGCTCGGTCTCGCGCCGGAATTCCTCGGGCCGGTTTCGCGCCGCCGTGAAGATGTTGGACGCGACGATGTGAGGACCGGGATAGAGGACGTGCGCGCGGATCTTTGCGCCCTGCATCGCGAGCTGGAGATGCAGGCTCTCGGTGATCGCGCTGACGGCGGCCTTGGTGGCGGAATAGATCGGCGTCGTCGGCACGAGGATCAGGCCGCCGTTTCCGGATGACGTGTTCACGACGTGGCCTTCCTCGCCGTGCGCGAGCATGCCCGGCAGGAATGCCTTGATGCCGTGGATCACGCCCCAGACGTTGACGGCCATGCACCATCGCCAGTCGTTGAGCGGCAGCTCCCAGACCGGAACGTCCTCGTGCGCACCGACGCCCGCGTTGCTGACGAGGATGTGTACGTTGCCGAACGCGGAGACCGCCGCCTTCTCGAGCGCCTGCACCGACTCGAACGATGACACGTCGGTGCGCACACCGATCGCGTCTGCGCCGGTTTCACGCAGCGCAGTGACGGCCGCATCGAGCGCGCCCTGTTCGATATCGGCCAGCACCACGCGCGCGCCCTCGCGCGCCAGCGAATGGGCGAGCGCGTTGCCGATTCCGCTCGCCGATCCCGTGATGACTGCGGTCTTTCCGCGGAAGTCCTTCATCGCCGCGCCTCACAGCTCGAGGCCGTCGCCGGACGTATCGTCGTAACGCTGGTGCAGGAACGGCTCCAGCCACTGGCCGGGAATGCTGCGCAGCACGCGGCCGTTGCTCTCTGCGCTGCCTTCTTCGTATTCCGCCGAGACGATCTCGCGCACGGGCACGTCGGCCACGGGATCGAACGGCGAGTCGTACAGATTGAGGGCAGCGCCGTCGAGCTTCCACGCTCCGGTGTGCTTGTGGCGCCACTCGAGCCGCACCAGAAGCGGATCGCCGTCGAACGCGCGGCTCTTCTCGCACGCCGGAAACGCCTTGTAGCAGTAACCGTACTCGACGAATTCACGGGCCCCGAGCGCAGCACCGATCGTTCCCTTTCCCTCGAGGTACGTCATCCCCATGCGCGTGACTTCGCTCATCACGTTCTGGCCGTCCTTCTTGAACTCGATCGCAGCGATCTTCTTCGGCTCGCCGAAGGTTTCGCGGCCGGGGACGACGGCCTGCTCGGTCGTCATCGGCATCGTCACCAGGTAGATGCCGGCGACGCCCTCGTAGGATGCCTTGACGCCGAAAATCGCCGAGCCGATCTCGAACGTGAAGTCCGGAGACAGGTGGATCGCGACGTGCGAGAACGTCACGCATACGTGCGACGCCGGATCGACCTCGAGCGGCTGCGGCACGAGCGCCGCAGCCACCTCGGGATCGGTCCGGTAGACGAAACGCAGCGAGCGCACGGTGCTCTCGAGGAACTCCGCATTGTTCTGCCGTGCCTTTGCAATCTGATCGGAGGTCTTGACGTAACGCAGCTTCCCCATCGTTGTTCTCCTTGGAAAAATGGGGACAGGTACATTTAAAAAACGTGTGGTATTTCGGGCACGCTATTTTTCGCGCCGCGGAATTGCAGTGGAATTTTAAATGTACCTGTCCCCTTTATTTAAAACTCGCGGTTGCAGGACCTATGCGCGCGGCGATCGGGGCTAGCGCGTCGACGTCGAAGCCGTAGAAGCGCGCGGCGTTGAGGCCGAGCATGGCGGCGACTTCGTTCTCGGGAAGGCCGTCGAACGTTTCATGCACCTGCGGCATCGTCACCGGCCACGTGCCTTCGGGATGCGGATAATCGCTGCCCCACATGATGTTCGAAAGCCCGATCGCGTAGCGCAGCTCGGCTTCGCGGCGTGACATGCACGACGCGCCGAGCGCAACCTGGCGCGCGAAGTACTCGCTCGGCTTGCTCTTGAGATGACTTCGGTAGTCGCCGAGCTTCGCCGAATAGTGCGTTTCCGAATAGCGCTGGTCGAGCAGCGCGAGATACTCCGGCGCCCAGATCGTGGTGCTCTCGGTGATCGCGATGCGGAGCTTCGGATGCCGCTCGAGCACGCCGCCCCAGATCAGGAACGTGAGCGGGCGCACGGCCCACCACACCACCTCGGAAACGTAGATGCCCATCGCGCCCGGCCGCACGACGCCGTCCGGATTGGCGATCGGGCCGAACGCGTCCTCCATCGGCGCGGGGCCCGAATGAAAATGCACCGCGACGTCGTTCGCCACGCACGCCGACCACAGCGGCTCGTATTTGGGATGGTGGTACGGATCGAGATGCCGCCACATGCACGGCAGCAGCACGCCGCCGAGCCCGTTCTTCCGCGCCCACTCGACTTCCTTGACCGCCTCGTCGACGTCCCACAGTGCGGGAACCAGCGCGACGCCGAGACGGCGCGCCGGCGCCATCGATACGAGCTCGGCCAGCCAGCGGTTGTGTGCGCGCGCGCCGGCCCACTGCAGCTCGGGCACGATGCGGTCCTCGACCGGCAGCGACAGGCCCGCGCCGAACGGCGGCGTGTTCATCTCGGTGATTCCGTCGGGGAAGATGATTTCGCCGGCGATGCCGTCCGCGTCCATCACGCGCAGGCGCTCGTCGTGATCCCACGCGCCGGTCAGGGCGTCGCCGACTTCGTCGCGCCACTTGCGGTTGATGTCGTCGATCAGGAACATCTTCGACATCTTTTCCATTTCTGCGATCTGCAGAGGCAGCGCGACGTCGAACAACTCGCGGTACTGCGGATCGAGATAGTTGCGGTACTGATCGGGCGGCAGCCCGGCGTGACAATCCGACGAAATGACGAGGAAGCGATCCATTTCCATATCTCCGTGCTCGATATCTCCGTGCTCCATGTCTCCGCGTGGAACTCCGATAAGCCTACTGCGTCTGCACGGGCTGGCTGTAGAACTGCTTCACCCACTGCCGGAACTCGGCGAGATACGTGTCGGCCTCGCACAAGACCGGCCGCGCGCGATGGACCTTGTTCGACCAGATGCGCAGGTCCTGCATCACGCCGGTCGTCAGCCCGTTCATGAAGTCCTCGCCGGCAAGGTCGACCATGTTGTTGGTCGCGGTCAGCAGCCAGCGCGAGAACGTGCGATCGTGGTCGACCGGGCTGGTCGACGAGAACATCAGAAGCCCCGCGTTCGGAATGCCTTCGGTGCTGACCGCCGACAGTCCGATGCCCCACGAATCGCGGATCAGCGTCGTCTCGAAGCGCCCGTACGGTGTGTCGCGGATCTGCCGGCTCGAGATGCGATAGGCACGCCCGTCTGCGGCGTACGAGATTTCCGACGGCAGCGGCTCGAGGTTTCCGTGCACGAACTGGAAATGAACCGGATCGTTGTTGTTCTCGTGCATGTCCTGCACGTGCACCGGCACTTCGAGCTCGAACGTGCGCGGCTCGGACCAGTCCGCGTGACCGATCTCGGCAAGCAGCGGCACTTCCCACGTCGGCGCCTGGCCCTCGCTGTGATGCCAGACAAAGATCATTCCGTTCTTTTCGCACGTCGGCCACGCACGTACCGCGGCTTTGGCCGGAATCCGCTCGCAGTACGGAATCGACGTGCACTGGCCGGTCGAGCCGTCGTACGTCCAGCCGTGGAACGGGCAGCGCAGGCCGTCTCCGAGCACGCGGCCGCCTTCGCCGAGATGCGCGCCGAGGTGCGGGCAGTACGGATCGAGCACGTGCGCCTCGCCGGAGCGCCCGCGGAAAAGCACCAGGTCTTCCCCGAAGTAGTGGATGCTCTTGACCTGGCCCGCGATGAGCTCCTTGGTCCACTCGACGGCGAACCAGCCGTTCGGGATCGGCAGGATCGAATTTTCCTTGTCACGCCTTGCCATGAAGAGTCTCCTTGCGTGGCACGTTCTTTCGAATCGGTCGCGGGCGCGCTGCGTGCCCCGTGCCCGCCGCTTCGCTCGGACGGCTCGCCTCCGAGCCCTGCGGCGCCAGCGCATCCGCGAGGAACTTCGATGCGGCCCGCGCCCTGGCTGCGATCGGATAATGTTCGAGGTTCGCCCAGTTGAACATCAGCGCGTAATACATCCCGAGAATCGTCTCGGTCAGCGTCTCGCTCGGATGCTTGCGCGTGACTTCTCCGGCGCGAACGCCGTCGGCAACGATCGCACCGAACGCCGCATGCAGCCGTCGCGCGTCGGTGGGCTCGTCGGCGCCCTGTGCGGCATGGATGATCTCGGTCATCAGCTCGCGGTGCATCGGGCCCGCCGCCGATGCGCGCGTCGCGACGCTCTCGAAAAACGCGTCGAGACGTCCCGCCGTCGAGCGGCCGCTTGCGTGCGCAGTCGCGATGTCGTCGAGGAGGAACTCGATCGCCTCGCGCGCCATTGCGCGGACGAGGTCCTGCTTGGCCGGGAAGTGATTGAAGAACGTCTTGTGCGCGACGTCGGCTCGCTCGCAGATCTCGACGACGGTGGTCGCGTGGACGCCGCGCTCTTCGAAGAGGGCCTGCGCGGCATCGATCATCCGCCGGCGCACCTCGAGCTTGCGGCGCTCGCGGCGGCCGGACGCGATCGGAGTCGGGGAAGCGGCGACGCTCACGGCGGCGGACCCTAGTCGCCGGTATACGCCAATGCAAGAGTATACTGCCGGTATATTTATTTTTCCGGCCGCCGCTGCACACTCCCGCCGGACCGACTCGACTCGGGCTCAGCGGTCGCAGATGTTTCCCCAATGACCGGTGCCAAGTCCGCGAGATCGCGCATTTTCGGCGCTCTCGTCCTGTTGATCCTCGCCGCCGGCGCGTACGTGCGCTTCAGCGGGATCGGGCTGAGATCAGTCTGGTTCGACGAAGGCCAGACGCTCGGGATGGTGCAGGTCCCGATCGTCGATCTGCTGCGCCATCTCGACAATCCGGTACTGAACAACCAGGTTTTCTACTACCTGGCGCTGCGGCCATGGCACCTGCTCGGCGACGACATCTCGACGGTTCGCGGCTTCTCGGCGATCTGTTCGATCGTCGCAATCCTCCTCACCTGTCTTCTCGGGCGGCGCCTTTTCGGTATGGCCGCCGGACTCGTCGCGGGCGCACTGCTTTCGATTCACTGGTTTTCGATCCGCTATGCGCAGGAAGCGCGCGGCTACTCGCTCGCGATGATGTGCTCGTGCCTTGCGGCGCTCTTTCTGGCGAAGGCTCTCGACAGCGGTCGTCGCCGCGATATCGCGTGGTGGGTCGTCGCGAGCGGCCTTGCGATGTACTCGCATTCGTTCGCGCTGTTCACCATCGCATTCCAGATCCTTTCGCTGGCTGCGCTCGGCCCGCGCGCGCTGTTTGCGAAAAAAAACCTGCTGATCGGGATTGCCGCGATCACCGCGCTGACGGCGCCGATCCTCTACACGCTCGGCACCGCGTCGCACAAGGTGATCAGCTGGATTCCGCCGGTGACGAGCCAGTACCTGATCTGGCAGACGGGATACCTCGCGGGAGGCGGCTCGGGAGTTCCGTACGTTTACGTAGCCGTGCTGGCAATTCTCGTCGTTCGTATCTTGCGCGAACGCGATCCGGTCGCGCGCTGGGGCGCGACGCTTTTCATCCTGTGGGGTCTCGGGCCGCTCGCGGCGCTTGCCACGATCTCGCTGTGGGGTCCGGTCCTGCTCAACCGCTATCTGGTGATGTCGATCCCGGCGTGGACGCTCGCTGCGGGCGCGGCCGTCGCGAGCGTCCGCCAGAACCGAACGCTGGCACCGGTTGCCTGGGTTCTGGTCGGAGTCATTCTCACTTCCCAGCTGAAAGTCGCCAGCGGGTTTGCCGAGGGGCCACACGAGGAAGACTGGACGACTCCGGCGAACCTCGTTGCCCAGGACGCGCGGCCGGGCGATGCGATCCTGTACGACAGCTCGTGGAGCGCGTTCGCACTCGAATACTATCTGAAGAGGTCCGGCGCGCCGCAGCCGGCACGGCTCCAGCACGGCGAGCTGCTGTTCTCGAACGAGTTCGACAAAGCCGAAGCTTCCGCGGCCGATCGCGTCTGGCTCGTCCTGTCGCGCGAAGACATCGTGCGCGCGATCCGCATCCAGGCGCTGCTCGAAGCCACGCATTCGAAGGTGTCGTCGAAGTACGCCGACGAGGTCCGCATCATGCTTTACGAGCGCTGACGGCCTCCGCTCCGCGCGCATATGGCACGCCGAGAACGGCCGCCGCTGCGCGTTCGCCATCCATCGCCGCCGACACTATGCCGCCGGCGGCTCCGGCCCCTTCGCCGCATGGAAACAGGCCGCGGACTTCCGGATGCATTCCGGTCGAGGCGTCGCGTGGTATTCGCGCCGGCGCCGACGTCCTCGTCTCGACGCCGACGACGACCGCGTCGTTGGTCAGGAAGCCGCGCATGCGTTCGCCGAACAGCCGCAGGCCGTCACGAAGCGCGTGCGCGGCAAAGCCGGGCAGCACGTCGCCGAGCTCGGCCGCGCGGATTCCCGGCGGGTACGAGCACGATGGAAGATCCGTGCTCGCGCGCGCGTCGACGAAGTCCATCAGGCGCTGCGCCGGTGCGACCGCGAGCCCTCCGCCGGCTTCGGCCGCACGCTGCTCGATCGACGCCTGCAGCCGCGCGCCCGCAAGCACCCCGTCGCCGCAAAGCCGGCGCGCGTCTTCGATCGTCGTCTCGACGACGATACCGGAGTTTGCCCAGCGCGAGTTGCGCCTCGACGGCGACCAGCCGTTGACGACGACCTCGTCCTGCGAAGTCGTTGCCGGGCAGATGACGCCGCCCGGGCACATGCAGAACGAGTACACGCCGCGCCCGTCGACGCGCCGGAGCAGCGAGTACGACGCCGGCGGAAGCTCGGCCGGACGCCGCTCGCAGCGATACTGGATCGAGTCGACGAGGGCCTGCGGATGCTCGACGCGGACTCCGAACGCGAACGCTTTCGGTTCGAGCCGGATGCCGCTCTCGTCGAGCATCGCGTACACGTCGCGCGCCGAATGGCCGGTGGCGAGGATGACGGAGCCCGCGACAACGCGCTCCCCGTCCGCGAGCACGACGCCGCGCACCGCGCCGGCTTCCCGCACGAGCCCGTCGACGCGCGCGCCGAAACGAACCTCGCCGCCGCATTCGACGATGGTCCGGCGGATCGCATCGACGACGCGCGGCAGCCGGTTGGTGCCGATGTGCGGATGCGCATCGACGAGGATGTCGGCCGGCGCGCCGTGCCGGACGAGGATCTGGAGGATGCGCTCGACGTCGCCGCGCTTGGTCGAGCGCGTGTAGAGCTTGCCGTCGGAAAACGTCCCGGCGCCGCCTTCGCCGTAGCAGTAATTGCTTTCCGGGTTGACGATCCCGTCGCGGCTCAGCCGTGCGACGTCGATGCGCCGGCCGCGTACGTCCTTGCCCCTCTCGAGCACGATCGGGCGCAGCCCGCCCTCGATCAGGCGGAGCGCGGCAAACAGTCCCGCCGGGCCTGCCCCGACGACGACGACGGGCGGCGCCGAGCGCACGTCGCGAAGAGCGAGCTCGAGGAGCTCCGGCGCGCGCGGCTCCTCATCGATCCAGACGCGGACGCGGAGTTGATAGACGGGAGATCGCGGACGGGCATCGAGCGAACGGCGCAGGGCGGTCACGCCCCGGACGCGCGACGGCGAGACGCCGGCGGCCCGGGCTGCCGCGTCGCGAAGGGCGTCCGGCTGCGTGGCGAGCGAAGGCAGCAGGCGAAGCTCGAGATCCCGGAACATACGAAGTGGCGCCCGCGGGCGGCCTCACGTTGTAGCCCGCACCCGCCCGCAACGCTCGCGGGAAATCGGGGACGGACACTGATTTCGACAAATCAGTGTCTGTCCCCGATTTCGCTTCGCTCCATCGACGGGCTCGCGTCGCTCGACACGACGGGCGCATCGCTTAAGGTGCGCGCCATGATGCAGAACGATGCGACCCGGCGCTGGTCGACCCAGGACGCCGCGGAACTGTACGAGGTCAAGGGCTGGGGCAAAGGCTACTTCTCGGTGTCGGCCGCGGGACACCTGCTCTGCCATCCCCAGAAGGATCCGAACCGCTTCGTCGATCTCAAGCAGCTCGTCGACTCGATGCAGCTGCGCGGCCTCGATCTTCCGCTGCTCGTGCGCTTCAACGGAATCCTTCGGGATCGCGTGCGGGAAATCCACGACGTGTTCGCGCGCGCGATCTCGGATCACAAGTACAACGGCACCTACCAGTGCGTCTATCCGATCAAGGTCAACCAGCAGCGCCACGTGGTCGAGCAGATCGTGCAGATCGGAAAGGAGTACGGGTTCGGCCTCGAAGCCGGCAGCAAGCCCGAAATGCTCTGCGTCGTCGCGATGACCGAAGCCAATGCACCGATCATCTGCAACGGCTTCAAGGACGGCGAGTTCATCGAGATGGCGATGCTCGCGCTCAAGATCGGGCGCAACGTGATCCCGGTCGTCGAAAAGTACACCGAGCTCGACCTGATCCTGAAGAGCGCCGAGCGGCTCGGCGTGCGCCCGCAGATCGGCATGCGCGTCAAGCTTGCCGCGCGCGGGTCCGGACGCTGGCAGTCGTCGGGCGGCCACCGTTCGAAGTTCGGCCTTACGGTCAGCGAGATCCTTGCGGCGTTCGAGGAGCTCAAGAGCCGCGGCATGGGCGACTGCTTCAAGCTGCTGCACTTCCACCTCGGAAGCCAGATCACGAACATCCGGCACGTGAAGGCCGCGCTGATCGAGGCGGCGCGCATCTACACCGAGCTCTACCAGCGCGGCGCGGGCCTCGAATACATGAACGTCGGCGGCGGGCTCGGAGTGGACTACGACGGCTCGCAGACCAATTTCGAATCGAGCATGAACTACACGCTCGAGGAGTACGCGAACGACGTCGTCTACCACATCCAGAACGTCTGCGACGAAGTCGGCGTGCCGCACCCGAACATCATCTCGGAAAGCGGACGCGCGCTTACGGCCTACCATTCGGCGCTGATCTTCGGCTGCCTCGGAGTCGCCGACCAGGGCGGCAGCGCGGAGATTCCGCTTGCCGTGCCGGAAGACGCCGAGCAGCCGCTTCACGACCTGCTGCAGACCTACCAGGGCCTGATGCCGCGCAACCTGCTCGAGAGCTACCACGACGCGCAGCAGGCTCTCGACATCGCGATGAACCAGTTCGCGACCGGCTATCTTCCGCTCGACCAGCGCTGCCTGATCGAAAACCTGTTCTTCGCGACGCTGCGCAAGATCCGCAAGCTGACCGAGCAGCTCGAGTTCGTGCCGGAGGAGCTCGAAGGCCTCGACCTCATGCTGTCGGACACGTACTTCTGCAATTTCTCGCTGTTCCAATCGATGCCCGACAGCTGGGCGATCAAGCAGCTGTTCCCGGTGATGCCGATCCACCGGCTGAACGAGATGCCGACCCATCACGCGGTGATCGGCGACGTCACGTGCGACTCCGACGGCAAGATCGACCACTTCATCGACCGGCGCGACGTGCGGCGCACGCTGCGCTTCCATACCTTCGACTGCTCGCCGTACTACCTCGGCGCGTTCCTGATCGGCGCGTATCAGGAAATCCTCGGTGACCTGCACAACCTGTTCGGCGACACCAATACGGTCCACGTCGACCTGACCGAGGAAGGCGAAGTCGTCATCGGCAGCATCATCAAGGGCGACACCGTCAGCGAAGTGCTCGGCTACGTGCAGTTCCCGAAGGAGCAGCTCGTGCACCGCCTGCAGGTGGCCGTTGACAAGGCCGTGCGTGCGGGTCGCCTCGACCATCTCGAAGCCGGCCGCTTCCTGAAGTTCTACGAGGAAGGCCTCAACGGCTACACCTATCTCGAGGAAGTGCACGGCACGTGAGCCTGGCCGCGCCGGCCGTGGACGCGGCGACGAATACAAAGGGTCGCCTCGCGCTGTGGCTGGCGGTGACGGCGACATTCCTCGGGTCGCTGCTTCTTTTCGCGTTCGAGCCGTACGTCGGGAAGATCCTGCTGCCGTCGTTCGGCGGGACGCCGCTGCTGTGGAACACGTGCATGGTGTTCTTCCAGGTGGCGCTGCTCGTCGGCTACCTCTACGCACTCGCGGTGACGCGGCTTGCGAGCCTTACCGCGCAGATCGCGGTCCAGCTTGCGGTGCTCGCGACGCTGTTCGTCGCGTATCCGGGCTCGGTCGTCCATCTCCCGCACGTAACCGACGCACCGCTCAGGCTGCTGGTCGGGTGGCTTGTCGCCAACGCGCTGCTGCCGTTCGTCGCGCTCGCGGCACTGACGACGCTCGTGCAGAGCTGGTTCGCACGCTCGTCGCATCCGACGGCTGCGCACCCGTACCGCCTCTATGCTGCGAGCAACGCCGGAAGCATGTTCGGGCTATTCGCCTATCCGCTGCTGTTCGAGCCCGAGCTTTCGCTCGGCGCGCAGCGAACGGTGTTTCTCGCGCTGCTGGTCGTGGTGGCCGCTGCAATCGTCGCGTTCGGCGGCGTGCTTCGCCGCGAGCAGCCCGCGCCGGCTGCGCTCGCAACCGACGTCGACCTGACTTCCGGCGGCGTCGAGTGGGCGAAGATCATCGGCCTTACCGCGGTCCCGGCCAGCCTGCTGCTGAGCGTCACCAGCTACATCCTGACCGACATCGCATCGATTCCGTTCTTCTGGACGATTCCGCTCGCGATCTATCTTGCAACGTTCATCGTGGCGTTCGGGCGGCCGCTCTATCCGCTGCCGAACCTGCTGGCGCGCCTGTCGTCGCTCGCACTGATTGCGGTCGTCGTCACGCTGTGCGCCGAGGCCAACTCCCCGGCGATCTTCCTGATTCCGCTGCACCTGATCGTGTTCTTCTACTGCTGCCTGTTCTGCCACGTGCGGGTTACGGCGCTGCAGCCGCCGCCGGCGCTGCTGCCGCAGTATTATCTGGCCATTTCGGTCGGCGGCGCCGTCGGCGGCCTCGTCACGCTGCTCGTTCCGCCGCTTCTGACCGACGGGCTCGTCGAGTATCCGGTTGCGCTCGTGCTCGCATCGATCGTGATGGTGCCGGGAAGCCCGGGCGCACGGTCGGCGCTCAGCCGCGTGCTCGACGTCGTCGTTCCGGCTGCGCTCGTGCTGGTCGGCACGCCGCTGGCGACGCGGATCTCTCCCGACAGCGTCTTCGGACCGGCGCTGCCGTATCTGCCGGCGGCCTTCTACACGCTCGCCGGCAACGAACGCGGGACCGTCTATGCGACGCGGCTCGCGGCGCTGATTGCAACGTCGGTTCTGCTGCCGTCGCCGTTCGGGCACTCGATCTTCGCCGAGCGAAGTTTTTTCGGACGGGTGCGGGTGACGATCGACGAGACCGGTGAGTTCCACCGGGTCGTGCACGGCTCGACCGTTCACGGCATGCAGCGGGTCAGCGGAATGTCCGGCTGCCATCCGGTTTCCTACTATCATCCGGCGGGTCCGGCGGGTCGATACCTCACGGCCGCGGCGGCGACTTCGCCGCCGATGCACGTTGCGCTGATCGGTCTCGGTTCGGGCGCGCTCACCTGTTATGCGCGGCCGGTCGACGAGTGGGATCTGTTCGAGCTCAGCCCGACGATGGCGCGCGTGGCCAGCGACCCGCGCCTGTTCACGTTCGTGACCAACTCGCCGGCGGCGCGCAAGGACATCATCCTCGGCGACGCGCGCCTTTCGATCACCGAGCGCGGAGACAAGCGCTACGACATCATCATCGTCGACGCGTTCAGCTCGGATGCGATCCCGCTTCACCTGATCACCAAAGAGGCGATCGCGACGTACGCGGAACACCTGACGCCGAGCGGCGTGATGCTGTTCCACATCTCGAACCGCTTCTTCCGGCTGCAGCCGGTGCTGGAGAGCGTCGGTGAGCCGTCCGGGTTCGACGGTTACGCGTTCGAGGACCTCAAGCTTCGCGACCAGGACGAGCGCGAAGGAAAAAGCGCTTCAACGTGGATGATCCTGGCACGCCCCGACGAGGGACGCGCGCTTCCGCCGGAATGGAAGCCGGTCAGCGAGCATCTCGAGCGTGCGTGGACGGACGATTTTTCCAATCCGCTCGGCGCACTCGAATGGCACGCGACGGGCGGGAAATAGCACCCGCGAAACTGCGACGGGTCCGCCACGGCGAAACAGCGTCTGTCGCCAGCTGCCAAATAAAAAGCGCGCATCGATTGCTCGATGCGCGCACTCGGTCAGGTTGTTTTTTGCGCGCTCGATCAGAACGCGTGGTAGAAGAGCCCGTACAACGCCAGGATCATCGCGGCGATTGCGAACGGCACCCCAACCCGCCATTCCAGTCGATGTGCGGCCTCGTCGTGGAACATGTCAGGCTGATTGTAGTTCATTTTTGCAGTGTTCATCTGGCACCTCGCTTCGGGCCTCCCTGGAAGCCCGGTGGCGCACTCGCCTTACGGTACTCAAGGTAGGAACCGGACTCCCGCTGTCAACGCGAGATGCGAAATCGGGGACAGACACCGATTTTCGGGAAACTGGCGTCTGTCCCCGATTCCGGGACGATATCCCTCAGAAGATATCGTCGGCGGTACGAAACAGCATGACGAGCTTGATGAAAGCCATCTGCTCGTAGCCGTCGATGCTGTCGTAATCATAGTCGTAACAATGGCCGTGGCCGTCGCAGTAGCTGCTGTTGTCGTCAGTCACGCTGAGGCTGTAGAGAATCTGATACCCGGCCGTCATCCCGAGCGAAATGCGGTCGTTCACGTGGAAATTCAGGCCGATTTCCGGGCCTGCCCCGATCGCGAAATCGAAGTAGTCGCTGTAGCCCGATGGAGTGAAGAAGTCCGTGCTGAGCCGAACGGCCGGTCCGATCCACAGGCGCATGCGGCTGTTGCGGACCAGGCCGAATCCGAACGCGCTGTCGACCGCGATCCCGTCCCCGTCTTCGTCGCTCGAGAATTTGGCCCCGTCGATCTTCACTTTGTAGTCCGCGGAGACATGCTCGTAGCCGACGCTCAGCCGGTAGTTGAACAGCTTGTCCATCGCGACCGCCGTATCGAACGTAAAACCGACGCCGTAGTGGTCTTCTTCGTAGTCGATGTCGCTGTCGCCGTTGAAATCGCAGCCGTCGCATCCGTTGGTGAACTTGCCGTCGAACACGTTCGCGTACTCGAAGTAGGCGCCGTAACCCGCGGCCCGGGCATTCGGTACGACCGCGAGCGCGAGCAGGACCGTCATAAGGGTTCGTTTCATTGCCGGTGGTCTCCTCCGGGCGCGACGGTACCAGCCGTCGAGCCGCGACGGGCATGTACACAGTGCGCCTGACGGACGCACGCGCGTCTCAGTCGGGGTGCTTACGGTAAACTTCGTTGACGTTCTGGTTTTCGACGTCGCTCGCGACCTCGATGACCTCGATGCCGTGACGACGGTACATGTCGCAGACCGGAGCGCGATCGTCGATGGCCAGCGTGACGCGACCGGCCGGCAGCTCGTGCAGAAGGTCCTCTTTCGCGACGAAATCCTGGCGATGGTCGCCCGAGCGCCGCATGAGCAGGCGTGAGAACGGCACGTCGTGCCGGGCGAGCCACGCCAGCGTGCGCGCTTCATAGCTCTCGGGACGTCCGGTGATAATGACGATCTCGCTGGTCTTCGCGAGCTCGCGAACGCGCTCGATGACGGGCGCGATCGGCGTGTCGCGATCCATCGCTTCAAAGAACGCTTTCCAGTTTTTCTTCTTCGGGCCGTTGATGTGGTGCAGACGGTGACGCACGTCGGCGATCGTCCCGTCGATGTCGACGATGACGATCTCGCGTGACGGGTCGGACGAGGATCGCGCTGGCGGGGGTTTATTCATCTCGGCGCGACAGATGACGCCGGATCGACGGTCGTGGCAAGGGATACGAGTGCATGCCGCGAAACCGGCGATCCTCAACCGGGCGAATCGGCAGCGGCACGATCTTGCGCCGATGCATCGGGCCTGCGAATGCTGGAGGCGAGCAAGGAGCTACGATCATGAGAACAATCGGTCTGCTGCTGGCTATGGTTCTCGCCTGCCCTGTCGTCGCCGCGGCGGCGGGTCCGCCTCTCCAGGCGAGCCTTTCCATCGCGATGCCGGCCGAGAATGGAGAGATGCGCTACGACGTCGAGCCCCTCGAAGGCGGCGGAGCCGAGGCGTTCGCGGTCGCGATCAACGGCGACGACGGTCGTACGGTCGAGGTGCGATTCCGCTTTTCGTACTCGATCCCGCCCGACACGATCGCGCTCGACGAGATCGTCGATCATGTGACGGTCGCGACCATCGACGACGCCGGAAACGTGATCGGGAGTGCGCGCCTGCGCACGGGTGAGATCAACGTCAATCCGAACGGACCGTGGATAAGGTACCGTGTGACCCTGTACCGGCCGGAGTCGGCGTATCGCGTGCGGGTGCGCGTGTTCGGCAATTACGAGTAGACGGCAACGACGGCAGTCCGCACGCGGCGGGTGCGAACAGGCCTGCGCCGGCATTTCACGGCGGCACTGGCTTGGTTCGCGAGAAACCGTAATGGTTCGGACCCTGCCTGACGGGCAAGGAATCGAAACGGAGGAAACCGATGGCGAACTCGAGTTACAAAAGCGGCTGCGCGTGTGGCGCGGTGGAAATTGCGATCGAAGGCGATCCGGCCGTGCAGGCGTACTGTCACTGCGATTCGTGCCGGGGATGGCTCGGTGCGCCGATCCACGCCGCCACGCTGTGGCCGACTCCGAAGGTCAACGTCGTAAAAGGCGCCGACAAGCTCGGCGTCTACAAGAAGACCGAAGCCAGCCACCGCCACTTCTGCACGAGTTGCGGCGCGCCGGTGCTGATCCGGCATCCGCAGCTCGGCATGACCGACGTGCCGGCGGGCAACGTGCACGGGCTCCATTATGAGCCCACGCTGCACGTCAACTACGGCGAGAAGGTCATGAACGTGCGCGACGGGTTGCCGAAGTTCAAGGATTTCCCGAAGAGCTTCGGAGGATCCGACGAGACTCTTCCGGAATAGATCGCGCCTCGCGTTTCGTCATCGGCGCTTCGCGTCGCGGACGGACGCGTGGTAGCGTCGCCGTGCGATGAGAGCTTTTCGTTCCACGGCATTTTTCGTTCTCGCAACGGTCCTGACGGCGGCGCCGGCAATGGCCGACTCGCACAAGGGCTGGGGCGATACCGGCTGGAACCACGACAACAAGCGCGACTGCTGCGAAGACGCGATCTGGCTCGCGCAGGAAGACAGCATGAACCTGTGCGAGATGGCGGGCGGCCATCCGAAGGTGCCGTCCGGCAGCTCGCGCGGCCTTTGTGACTGGGATGCGCGCGGCAGTGGTCGCGATCGCGTGTATCGCTGTGTCGGCAGGGCCGACGTTTACTGTCGCTGAGCTTTCGTCGTCAGGCGCGGCTTGAACGTGCCATCACGCAGGGCCGTCAGACGCTCGTCGAGCACACCGGCCCATCGGTCGAACACGCCGCGCACATCTTCCCACGTCGCAACGTTTCCCTTCGGCGACTGGTCGCCGCGACGCACGTCGTAGATCGCCGCGCGAACGGTGCGGGGAGCACGGTGCTTCTTTCCCTGCGGCTTTGAGCCGTCCTGCTCCGACATTTCCGCTTCCAGCGCGCAAGCGCGCACGAAGGCGCGGGTTGCGGGCGACAGCGCACCGCTTCGCGGCGTGACGTCCTTTGCGGGAATCGCGGTCGAATAGAAGTCGACGCTCGAGCTCGGATCCGTCACCAGCGTAAGCGCAAGCTGGATTTCGAGAACGCCCTTGCCGGGCGCGTCGACGATCTCGAACGATCCGGCGAGCCGGCCACGGACTGCCTGGTAGAACGAGTCGGCGAGGAACTGGAGGTCTTCCTCCGGAACGTCGGTGAGCAGCTTGTCGGCGCCGCGCCATACCTCGACGGGACGGAACAGGATGCGGCGGTAACCGGTCCTGTGCGACTCGTCACGGTAAAAACGCAGATCCGGGAACTGCTCGCTCGGAGCAAGCTTCGCATAATCGGAAAGGAAGCCGGACTCGACGGCGGCCGGTGCGGCCGCCGTCTTGCCGGATTCCATCGTGCGTGTGCCCGCGGGGCTGCACCCTGCAACCCCCGCGACCGCTGCAAGCGAAGCCGCAGCGGCAACGCGAAGGAAGCTCGTTCGAATCGTCACGATCAATCGCCCGTCGGGTCCCAGCTGTCGTCCGGATCGTAGGTCGTGATCGCGCTCGCTACAGACTCGGTGTTCTCACCGAGATCCTTCTGGAACACGATGCCCCGGTCGCTGACGAGGAACGTCATCTTGCCGGAGTTTCCGTAGTTCGCCGGCCACGCGACCATTGCGAATCCCTTCGTCATCGCGCCCTTCGCATCGAGGTAGCTCTTTGCACCCTCGGGTGCGTTCGCTCCCTGCGCGGTCAGCATTTTGAAGTAGTAGCCGTGGTACGGCTGCGGTTCGTTGCCGGCCTTGTACCCTTCGGCCGCGGCCTCGGCCACGAGCGGACCAAGCGGGCTCGACGGCTTTCCCGCCGCAACCGGCCAGTACAGGCCGTCGTGCTTGCCCTTGCTGCTGATCACGCGCTGCGCGTAAGCGCCGCCGTGGCTCGCGCCGTATTCGCGCTGCGCATCGACGACCGCGTGCAGAGTCGCCAGCGTCTCGAGCTCGTTGCGACCGACGCGCCTGTTCTCGACTTCCTCGCGTCCGGCTTCGGTGTCGAAGTACCAGCCGCTCCGGCCCTTGACGAGCGGGATCGGAAACGGCCAGGCATCGTCTCCGAGAAGTGCGACCTTCATGTTCGTGTCGAGGTCTTCGAACGCGACCTTCCTGTCGATCATCGCCTTGACCTCGAGCGCGCGGTCGTGATCGGCCACCTCGTCGCCGGAGCGAACCAGATCGTTGGAGCCCGGGCCGAAGATTTCCTCAGTGCGTTTTTCGTCTCCGCCGCCGGCCATCGCACCGACGGCGCGAACGGCTTCCTCCGGAGTAGCGAACGTCTGCTGGCCGGCGGCCGGCGCAGCGCTGTGTCCGCTGTTCATGGTCGAGCAGGCCGACAATGCGGCAAGCGCGATCAGGATCGGAAAGGACTTCAGTGTCGTCATCGTCTTGTCTCTCGTTTTCATGTTGTCCCCCATTCCTCAGCGACGCCCGCCGCCGCCGCGTCCGCCGCCACCGCCGCCGCGTCCTCCACCGCCACCGCCGCGAGAGAATCCGCCGCCGCCGCCGCCGCGCGAGCCGCCGCCGTAGCCGCCTCCGCGCGAGCCGCCGTAAGAGC
>Ga0134124_10000468_pt1 | contig 34264 bp, 33 predicted proteins | sample KB304_FD_96880 | JGI IMG/M metagenome (GOLD analysis project Ga0134124, IMG submission 96880) | Terrestrial soil microbial communities without Nitrogen fertilizer from Kellogg Biological Station, Michigan, USA - KB3-0-4 | ecosystem: Environmental > Terrestrial > Soil > Unclassified ... | reverse complement strand
CCGCCGAGCATGCCTTCCTGATAGAGCTGGGTGGCGTCGAGCGGGACGGGGCGCTGGCCATCGAGGGGAATCGAGAGACGAGCCTGAGTGGTCATGACCCTCTCCTTTCGGGACAGGACCGAACCCTCGGACGTGTGGGGTGATTCTACTCCCGCACGACCTCGCCGCCCACGACCGTCATCACGACCGGCAGGTGGCGCAGGTCCTTCACCGGCACCCGGGCGATGTCGTCGCCCAGCACGACCAGGTCGGCGAGCTTGCCGGGCTCCAGACTCCCCTTGACCGTCTCCTCGAACGAGGCAAAGGCGCCGTTGATCGTGTGCATCCGGATGGCCGTGGTCAGATCCACGCGCTCGGCGGGGCCGCACACCTGCCCGTCGGAGGTCGCCCGCGTCAGCGCCTGCTCGATCCCGAACAGCGGCGCGTAGTGCGTCACCGGCGCGTCGGACGACCCGGCGACGGGAACGCCGGCGGCGATGAGGCTCTGGGCCGGGAACATCGTGTCGGCACGGTGCTGACCGTAATTGGCGATGTAGCCGTCGCCGAACTCCCAGAAGAACGCCGGCTGCATGATCGGCAGGATGCGCTGCGCGTGCACACGCGCGCGCAGGTCCGGCGGGCAGATACCGCAGTGCTCGATACGATGGCGGAGCCCCTGGCGCGGCGACTCCCGCTGGGCGCGCTGCATCGCGTTCAGCGTCTGCTCGATGGCACGATCGCCGACCGCGTGCACCGTGCACTGGAAGCCCTGGCGGTGCGCCCGACCGATCAGGTCGTCGAGATCCTCCTGGTCCCAGTAGAGGATGCCATGGTCGTGGCAGTTCGAGGTGTACGGCTCGCGCGTGGCGGCCGTCGGCCCGCTCGAGGAGCCGTCGGTCATCACCTTGAACGCCCCCAGCTTCAGCCGCGCGTCGCCGAGACCGGTGTGCACGCCGGTCCCGAGCAGACCCATCAGCGGATGCTGGCGGCTGTTCACCGTGGCGAAGGCGTAGATACGGATCCGGAGCTTCGCCGCCGTCGCCAGGTCCTGGCCCGGTACGAAGGCCGGGCCGACGAACCCACCGGCGTCGTGCACGCTGGTGCCGCCGGAGGCGATGTACGCCTCGTCCGCGCGGAGCAGGGCCTCGCGGAACTCGTCGGCCGAGGGCAGCGCCGCCACCTGCAGGGGCGTCTGGGCCGTCTCGTAGGCGACGCCCAGATTCTTGCCGCCCTCGCGGTCGTAGCGGCCGCCGGGAGGATCGGGCGTGGCGTCGGTGATGCCGGCCGCCGCCAGCGCGCGGCCATTGGCGGAGGCGATGTGGCCGCACGTCCGCGTGAAGATCACCGGATGCCCGGGCGCCACGACGTCCCAGTCGAGCCGGTTCGGGTGGCGCTTCTCGGCCAGGCGGGATTGATCGTAGCCACGCCCGCGGATCCAGGTGCCCGGCGGCTGGCTCGCCGCCCGGGCGCGCACGGCCTCCTGCAGCGCACGGATCGACTGCATGCCCTTCGCCTTGCAGTCGATCGAGGTCACCGCCATGCCGATGCTCGGCAGGTGGCAGTGGGCGTCGACGAAGCCCGGCAGCAGCGAGCGGCCGCGGAGGTCGACGACGCGGGCGCCGGGCCCGGCCAGCGCGCGGACGTCGGCGTCGCTGCCGGCGGCCAGCACGCGGCCGCCGCCCACGGCCAGCGCGGGGACCACGTCGTTGGTTGCGTTGACGGTGTGGACCTGGCCCCCGGTCAAGATCAGGTCGGCGTGCGTGTTCATGGTGCGATAGCATACCGCGCATGCCTTCCGACCACTGGCTCGAGACCTATCGCGGCACCGTGTTCCGCTGGGAAGTGGACAGCAACGATCACCTCACCGTGGCCTACTACCTGGCGCGCTTCGACGACGCCGCCGTCAAGGTCCTCCACACGCTCGGCCTCGGGCCGGCGGTGACGACCGACTGCTTCATCCACTACAGCCGGGAGCTGCGGGTCGGCGACCTCATGCACGTCGAGAGCGCCGTGATCGGGGTGGAGCCCGACGCGCTCGTGCTCGGCCACAAGCTCGTCGAGTCCACCGAGGGCGCGCTGTGCACGACCGTCGAGCACCGGCTGGCGGTGACGCTGACGCCCGAGCAGCGCCGCGCGGCCGAGGCGCGGCGCGCGGCCTGGGACGGCCCCAAGCGCGAGCGCCGGCCGCGGCCGCCGACGCTGGACGGCTTTCACGACTCGGCGCGCGACGCCGTCAAGCCGTCGGAAGTGGACACGCTCGGACGGCTCGCCCTGGCCGCCGCCGTTCATCGCTTCTCGACGTCCAACGGGCACGTGCTCGCCGGCTTCGGTCTCACGCCGCGGTACATGCGCGACCACAGCCGCGGCTTCTCGACGTTCGAGTTCCAGCTCGGGTTCGAGAACGGCGTGCGGGTCGGCGACCCGCTGGTGGTGCGTAGCGCCCTGACCCACGTCGGCAACTCGTCGGTGCGCATCCTGCACGTCATGATCGACGAGCGCAGCGGCGAGCGGGTGGCGACCCTGGAGCAGTCGGGCGTCCAGCTGGACCTCGACGCCCGCCGCCCGGCGCCCCTGACCGCGGACCTCCGCGCGCAGGCCCTGACCCGGCTGGTGTCCGCGCAATAGACGGCGACCGCGCCCGGGGGCGCCCCGGAACCTCCACCCCGGCCTCGGCGTTATTGCTCATATTTCGCCGCCGGCGCACCCGCCGACACCACGGGCGGCCGCCCGGCGCGTCGGTTGCCGCCCGACGAGCGGTGATCTAAGATGCGTCCGCCAACCACGCAGACGACCCGGACGGTCACACTGGAGGAGACGATGAGCGGGACTCGCAAGACGCTATGCCTCGTCCTCGGGACGCTGTTACTGATGTCGCTGCCGATCCCCGCCCACGCCCAGAAGAAGACGCTGGTGGTGGCGCTCAATCAGGACCCCGACATCCTCGACCCCTCGCTGTCGCGCACCTACGTCGGGCGCATCGTCTTCGCCCAGATGTGCGAGAAGCTCTACGAGATCGACGAGGGGCTGAACATCCATCCCCAGCTCGCCGCCGCGATGCCCGCGGTCGGCGACGGCGGCAAGACGGTGACGATCAAGCTGCGGCCGAACGTCAAGTTCAACGACGGCACGCCGATGAACGCCGAGGCGGTGCGCTACTCGCTCGACCGCCACATGAACCTCAAGGGCTCCAACCGGCGCAGCGAGCTGGAGTCGGTGGCCACGGTGGAGGTCGTCGATCCGACCACCGTGCGCCTGAAGCTCAAGGCGCCGTTCTCGCCGCTGACCGCGCAGCTGGCGGACCGGGCCGGAATGCCCGTGTCGCCGACGGCCGACAAGAAGCTGGGCGACAAGTTCGGGACCGCCCCGGTGTGCGTGGGGCCGTGGCAGTTCGTGGAGCGTGTGCCCCAGGATCGGATCGTGGTCGAGCGTTCCCCGCACTACTTCGACCCGAGCGTCGCGAAGTTCGATCGCATCGTGTTCCGGATCATCCCCGACGACAACGTCCGGCTGGCCAACCTCCGCTCGGGCGACATCGACGTCATGCACCTGGTCGCGCCCACCGACGCGGCCAGCATCAAGAAGGAAGGGCGCTTCGAGGTCTCCAGCGTGACCGGTCTCGGCTTCAACTCGATCACGATCAACCTGCACAACAAGACCGGAAAGCGGAACCCCCCGGGTGACCTCGGCACGCCCCTGGCCAACGATCCGCGGGTGCGCGAGGCGCTCGAGCTCTCGATCGACCGCCAGGCCCTCAACCAGGTGGCGTACGACGGCCAGAACACCGTCGGGTGCGGGCCCATCTCGCCCAACAGCGTGTTCTTCGACAAGACGCGCAAGTGCTCCACGCGCGACGTGGCGCAGGCCAAGAAGCTCCTGGCCGAGGCCGGGCTGCCCAATGGGTACAAGTTCGAGATGGTGATCGTCAACAACCCTCAGCAGCGACGCGTGGGCGAGGTCATCCAGGGCATGGCGCGTGAGGCCGGGTTCGACATCAGCCTGCGCCCCTCGGAGTTCGCCTCCGCGCTCAAGGACAACGACGACGGCAAGCATCAGGCGTTCCTGATCGGGTGGAGCGGCCGCGTCGACCCCGACGGCAACATCCACCAGGGGCAGGCGTGCGGCGGCAGCCTCAACGCCACGCTGGCCTGCGACGAGAAGGTCGACGCCCTGCTGAACAAGGCGCGTGAGGTGACCGACGTCGCCCAGCGGCGGGCGCTCTATCGCGAGGCCATCGACCTGATCGGCGCCCGGCGCAACACGATCTTCCTCTATCACCCGAACTATATCGTGGCGTTCCCCAAGAACTTCAAGAGCTACAAGGCCGTCCCCGATGGGCTGATCCGGATCAAGGGGACGTCCTGGCAGTAGTCATCGCGTGATCGAGTTCCTCGTCCGCCGGGCCTTCATCTCGGCGATCACGCTGCTGCTCATCAGTCTGATCGTCTTCACCGGCGTGCGGATGATCCCGGGCGACCCGGCCCGGGTGCTCGCCGGTACCGAGGCCGACGCCGCCGGCCTCGAGGAGATCCGCGAGAAGTACGGGCTGAACGCACCGCTGCCGGTCCAGTACGTGCGGTGGCTGGGGCTGGCCGCCACCGGCGACCTCGGCGAGTCGATCCGCACGCGTACCTCGGTGGCCTGGATGGTCACCACGAAGCTGCCGATCACGATCGAGCTCACCTGCCTGTCGCTGGTGGTCGCCCTGGCGATCGCCATTCCGGCCGGCGTGGTGGCGGCGGTGCATCGCAACACCGCCTGGGACGTGCTGGCCAGCGGCGTGTCGCTCTGCGGCGTGTCGGTCCCGAACTTCTGGCTCGGGATCATGCTGATCCTGCTCGTCTCCGTGCGCCTGGGCTGGCTGCCCGCCTCCGGCTTCGTGCCGATCGCCGAGGATCCCGTGGCTAACCTCCAGCGCATGCTCATGCCGGCCCTCGTGCTCGGCACCGGCCTGGCGGCGGTGCTCATGCGCCAGACCCGCAACGCGATGATCGAGGTGCTGAGCGCCGACTACGTGCGCACCGCCCGGGCCAAGGGCCTGGCCCAGAAGGCCGTGGTCGTCCGCCACGCGCTCCGTAACGGGCTCATTCCGGTAGTGACGATCCTCGGGCTGCAGATGGGCGCGCTGATGGGCGGCGCCGTCGTCACCGAGCAGATCTTCGTCCTGCCCGGCTTCGGCCGCCTGATCGTGGAGGCCGTGTTCACGCGTGACTATCCGGTCGTGCAGGGCGTCGTGCTGATCACCGCGTCCTCGTACGTGCTGATCAACCTGCTCGTCGACCTCTCCTACACCGTGCTGAACCCGCGCATTCGCATCCGGGGTGCCGCCGGTGGCGGATAACGCGGCGACGCCGGCCTATCCGCTGCCGCTGGCCGCCGGCCCCCGGGCGGCCCGGCCCGGCCTGCTGTCCCGGGTCTGGCGCGTGGGCCGGCGGCGGCCGGCAGCGCTGGTCGGCGCGGCCATCGTGGCGGTGTTCGTCGTCACGGCGGTGGGCGCGCCGTGGCTCGCCACCACCGATCCCGTACGCACGGACTGGGCGAAGATCCGCAAGGCGCCGTCGTGGGCGCATCCCTTCGGCACCGACGACCTCGGGCGCGACGGGTTCTCGCGCGTGGTGTGGGGCACGCGCATCTCGATGCAGGCCGGCGTGTTCTCGATCCTGCTCGCGATGGCCATCGGCGTGCCGGTCGGCCTCGTGGCCGGCTACTACCGCGGCGCGCTCGACCAGATCATCATGCGGCTCACCGACGCCTGGCTGGCGTTTCCGTTCCTGATCCTGGCGATCGGCCTCGTCACGATCCTGGGCCCCTCGCTCACCAACGCCACCCTGGCCATCGGCCTGGGCGCCACGCCGACCTACATCCGCCTCACGCGCGGGCTCGTGCTCGCGACCAAGGAAGAGGAGTACGTGCATGGCGCGCGGGCGCTGGGCGCCGGCGACCTGCGGGTGATGGCCCGCCACATCCTCCCCAACGTGGCCAGCGCGATCCTCGTGCAGGCCACCGTCGCCATCCCGACCGCGGTCATCGCCGAGGCCGTGCTCTCGTTCCTGGGGCTGGGCGTGCAGCCGCCGGCCCCGTCGTGGGGCACGATGCTCAACGCCGCCCAGCAGTTCCTCGAGCAGGCGCCGTGGATGGCGTACTGGCCCGGCCTGGCGATCTTCCTGCTCGCGCTGGCCTTCAACCTGGCCGGCGACGGCCTGCGCGACGTCCTCGATCCACGCGACTACTGACAGGGCGCCATTGCGCCAGAGCCGCGGGTCGACGACAGGCATGCGTGCGGCGCTCCTCCTGGCCCTCGCCGGTGCGGGTCTCGCCATGGCCGTGCTCGCCGCGGCCCAGGAGCGGCCGGGGAATCCACCCGACGGCGTGATCCAGCTCCCGCCGGTGCGGATCCTGGCGCCCGCCCGACTTCCCGGCGAGCCGCTGCCCCTGGACCACGTCCCCGGCAGCGTGCAGATCATCTCCGGCGACACGCTCCGCGGCCGGGGCGTCGTCACCGTGCAGGATGCACTCGTCGGCCTGCCCGGCGTCACGCTGGGCGACGAGCAGGGCAACCGCGCGCAGCCCGACGTGACCTTCCGCGGCTTCCAGGCGACCTCGGTGACCGGCGTGCCGCAAGGAATCAGCGTCTTCGTCGACGGCGTCCGGGTGAACGAGCCGACCGTCGAGGAAGTGAACTTCGACCTCATCCCTCTCGATGATGTCGAGCGTATCGAGCTGATCCGGGGACCGTCGGTCCTCTTCGGGCGCAACACGCTGGGCGGCAGCCTCAACATCCTGACCCGCCGGGGCGGCGACACCCACGAGATCGTGCCCGAGCTCGAATTCGGCAGCTTCGGCCGCCAGAAGTACCGCCTGCGCGCCAGCGGGCCGGCCGGCCCCTTCGATTACTACGTGGCCGGCACCTACAGCGAGGAGGATGGCTGGCGCGACGTCTCGGCGGTGCGGCTGGGCCGGCTCTTCGCCAAGCTCGGCCTCTCGCTCGGCGACACCGACGCCACCCTGTCCTTCCAACGCGCCCAGAACCGGATCGAGCAGCCCGGCTCGCTGCCGCTCAGCGATCTCCGGCGCGACCGGAGGCAGAACTTCACCGGCGGCGACTTCTTCGCGCCACTGCTCAACCTGGTCACCCTCGACGTGCATCAGACCGTGGCCGAGCATGCGCGGGTGAGCGTCAACGGCTTCGCCCGCACCCTCGACGCCGAGCAGTTCAACGTCAACCTGATCGGCGCCGACACCCGCTCGTTCACGCGCACGACCACGGCCGGCGGCACCGTGCAGCTCGACTACGACGGACGGGTGCTCGACCGCCCCAATCGCCTGACGGTGGGGCTGGACTACGTCCACCACGACGTCGGCGCGAAGGTGCTGGAGGAAGAGAGCGGGGTGGCCTCGCTCGACAGCAAGGTCCACGACGATCAGCACGCCTTCGCCATCTACGCCCAGGATAGCCTCGACCTCGGCGGGGACCTGCTCGTGCCCGGCGACGTCCTCGTGCTCACCACCGCGGCCCGCTGGGATTGGCTCCGTCACCACATCGGCGATTTCGGCCCGGGGAACGGGCCGCGAGTGGGGGGCATCAGCACATTCAACCGCGTCAACCCACGGTTCGGCGTGAACTACAACCCGACCAAGGCGGCCAGCGTCTACTTCACCTTCGCGCAGGGTTTCCGGCCCCCCGCGTTCCTGGAGCTGACGTGCGCCAGCCCGGGAACCGTCTGCCCGGGGCTGCAGGCCGGCGTGGCGCCCGACCCTCCGCTGAAGGCGGTGAAGGCCAATCACTACGAGGTCGGTGCACGCGTGTCGCCGCTCCCGTGGCTCGGCCTGGAGCTGGCGGCGTATCGCACCGACCTGCGCGACGACATCTTCTCGGTCTCGCCCACCGGCACCACCGGGCTCTTCTTCCAGAACGTGGGCGCGACGCGCCGCCAGGGCCTCGAGCTCGCGGCCGACGCGCGTGTCGACACGCGCTGGGACCTGCGCCTCAGCTACACGTACACCGAGGCGACGTTCCGCGAGGACGTCGACCTCGCCACGCCACGGCTGACGCCCGGTTGCGTCGCCTCCCCCTGCACTCAGCGCGTCCGGGCCGGCAGCGATCTTCCGCTCATCCCGCGCCACCGCCTCGGCGCCGGCGTCGACTATCGCGCCACCCCCTGGCTGACGCTGTGGGCCGCCGGCGCCTGGGTCGGCGCCCAGCGCCTGCGCGGCGACGAGGCGAACGTCGAGCGGACGCTCGATGCCTACGGCGTGGTCAGCGCCGGCGCCCGGCTGCAGGTCAAGGCGTTCAGCGCGTTCGTCACGATCAACAATGCGCTGAACGAGCAGTACGAGACGTTCGGTACGTTCGGCCCCAACGGCAAGCGGGCGGGCACGCCGATCGAGCCGTTCCTCACCCCGGCGCCCCCGCTGCACGTGGACGTCGGGCTCGCCTACCGGTTCTGATGCGCGTCCACCTGGTGGGCGCCTCCGGCTCGGGGACGACGACGCTCGGCCGCGCGCTGGCCGCCCGCCGCGGCGTCCCGCACTTCGACACCGACGACTACTTCTGGCTGCCGAGCGAGCCACCGTTTCAGCACATCCGGGAGCGCGGCGAGCGCCAGGGCCGCCTCGGCGCCGCCCTGCGGGCGCAGCCTGACTGGGTGCTGTCCGGCTCGCTGTGCGGCTGGGGCGACATCTTCATCCCGCTGTTCGGGCTGGTCGTGTTCCTCTGGGTGCCGCCCGACGTCCGGATCGCCCGGCTGCGGGCGCGCGAGCGCGCGCGCTACGGCGACGCCATCGCCCCCGGCGGCCCGCTGCGCGACAGGGTCGAGGCCTTCCTCGCCTGGGCGGCGGCGTACGACGAGGGCCTCGAGGTCCCCGAGCGGTGCCGGCGGTTGCACGAGGAGTGGCTGGCGGCGCTGCCCTGTCCGGTCCTCCGCATCGAGGGCGCCGACTCCGTCGAGGCCAATCTGGATCTCGTGTTGACCGCCCTCGGTTGACGGCGCCGCGCCGACCCGCTACGGTTGACCGGCCGTCATTCCCGATCGGAGGTCCGCGATGAAACTCTGTCAGTTCTTCCTGCCCGGCAAGGGCAGGCGCGTAGGCGTGGTCGCCGGCGAGGCCGTGCTGGACATCACCGCGCCGCGCGCCGGCGTGGGCTCGGTCACCGAGCTCATCACCGCCGCCGGGACCGCGGCCCGGCTGGAGAGCCGCGTGCGCACGCTGGCCCGGGCGGCGCGGACGCGCGTGCCGTGGGCCTCGCTCGATCGCGCGCCGTCGCCACGCCATCCGCACCTGCTGGCGCCGCTCGACCCGCCCGAGATCTGGGGGGCCGGCATCACCTACCGGCGCAGCCGCGAGTACTACGAGGCCCACACCGGCGAGGGCGGGCGCACGAAGGGCATCTACGACTTCGTGTACGAGTCCGAGCGGCCCGAGCTGTTCTTCAAGGCGACCGCGTCCCGCATGGCCGGCCCCAACGCGCCGATCAGCGTCCGCGTGGACTCGACGCTCACGGCGGTGGAGCCCGAGCTGGCGCTCGTGATCGGCCGCGCCGGCGCCATCGTCGGCTACACGATCGGCAACGACCTCTCGGCGTGGGACATCGAGCGCGCCAACCCGCTCTTCCTGCCGCAGTCCAAGACCTTCGACGGCTGCTTCGCCTGCGGCCCCGTGCTCGTCACCGCCGCCGAGATCGGCGACCCCCACACCCTCGACCTCACGTGCACGATCCAGCGCGGCGGCCGCCGCCTCTACGAGGGCCGCGTGAACACCAAGGAGATGAAGCGCCAGTGCCCGGACCTCGTGAGCTGGCTCGGCCGGAGCAACACGTGTCCGCCCGGCACCCTGCTCTCGACGGGCACCGGCATCCTGGTGCCGGACGAGCACGCGCTCGCCGACGGCGACGTCGTCGAGATCACGCTGGAGCGCGTCGGGACCCTGCGCAACCCGGTGCGCCGGCTCGAAGCCTGAGCGCGACGCTCAGATCACCTCGCGGAGCTCGGCCAGCGGATCGCTGAGCTCGGCGTCGGCCGCCGCCGGCGGCGTCAGGTGCTGCTCTTCCCTCCGCGCGGCCAGGAAGGCGACCGCGGCGGCGACCACATCGGGATCGCGCAGGATCCGGCGATGGCCGAGGCCGTCGGTCATCAGCAGCCCCGCCCCGCGCCAGGCGTGCGCGATCACCCGGCCGTGCTGCCAGGGGATCTCGGCGTCGGCGTGATCGTGGATGACGAGCAGCGGCGCGCGCAGCGCCGGGGCCAGCGCCGCCACGTCGAACGCCGCGAACGGCCGGCCGACGCGGGCTTCGATCCGCGCCTGCATCGCGTCCCTCACCTCGCGCGAGAATCCCAGCGTCGCGGTGAAGCGCGTGGCCGGGCCGGCCAGGTCGGCGGCCGGGCCCACGAAGACGGCGGCGGTGACGTCGAGCCCCTCGTACATGGCGCGGGCGGCGACGGTGGCGCCCACCGAGTGCGCGATCAGCCCCAACAGCGGCCCGCGCGAGGCCGCGACCGCACGCGTCGCGTCCACCATCTCCGGGATCGTGACCATGCCCGAGTCGCCGGGGCCGTGGCCGGGCGCGTCGAAGGTGACGACCGAGAATCCGTGAGCCACGAGCGGCTCGACGAACGACGCCAGCTGCGCGCCGCGGCCGCCCCAGCCGTGCACCAGCAGCACGCTCGGTCCGGAGCCCCACAGCCAGACGTCGACGTGACGCTTCCCCACCTGCAGCGGGCGCGCCCGCGCCGTGGAGAGCTGCGCGATCTCCGAGGCTGGCCAGTGTGGGCGGGGCGGCGTGAGAAACAGTCGCTCGGCCAGCCCGGCCGCCAGCGACGGCGCCAGCGTCGAGAGCGCGCGGCTCCCGGCCCGCGCGAGCGGCATCAGCTTCGGTTTCTTTCTAGACCGAACGATCGTGCTATTTTCCATCGCCAGGTATTCGGCATCGGTCATGACGGTGTCTCCTCTCTGGGGGTTAGCGGCGCCGGCCGCTGGACGCGGCGGCGGCGGTTGGACGGGGGCCGGCGTACGAGGGCGCGCGGGCGGCGCGCACGAGCGCTTCGAACGCGGTGGCGGCACGGGCGTGGGCCTTGGGATCGCGCATCAGCCGCGAGGCGTGCACGAACGCCAGGCCGATACCCTGACAGTCGTGGGCGAACTGCTCGCAGTCGAGATCGGAGCGGAAGTGGCCCTCCTGCACCGCGATGCGGGCGGCGCCGGCCAGCGTGTCGATCCAGTCGCGCAGGTTCTGGACGACGTAGTCGCGCACGGGCCCCGGACGGTCATCGAGCTCGAACGAGGCGGCCATGAACGGGCAGCCGCCCGGCAGGCTCGGCGATTGTTCCCAGGCGAGCCACCGCTCGAACAGCGCCCGCACGCGCGGCTCACCGCGCGGGACCGTCAGCGCCGGCTTGACGACCGTCTCGACCATGCGGGCACCGGCCATGCGGAGGATCTCGAGCTGCAGTCCTTCCTTGGACCGGAAGTGGGCGAAGAGCCCGCTCTTGGACATCTGGAGGTCGTCGGCCAGCCGGCCGATCGTCAGCCCCTCGAAGCCGATACGGGTGGCCAGTCCCAACGCGTGGGCGAGGATCGCCTCGCGCGTCTGCTCTCCTTTGGACGTCGTCCTGGACGGCGCCTTCACCGAGGCCATGACGCAAAAATAGTACGACCGTTCTGTTCTGTCAAGCGCCGCGGGAGACCAGAGCGGCGCCGGCGGCGAGGGCGGTCAGCTTGGCCCGGGCGACGTCGCGGGCCAGGTACTTCATCCCGCAATCGGGTGCGGCGACCAGCCGCGACGGGGGGACGAGCCTCAGCGCGGCCTCGACCCGCCGCGCGACCGTGTCGGGCGTCTCCGGCGTGGCGTCGCCGAGATCGAGCACGCCGAGCACGATCGTCTTCGACGGCAGCTCCTTCAGGACGGCGAGATCCAGCCTCGGCTGCGCGGCCTCGATCGAGACCTGCGTCGCCGACGAGCGCTCCAGCTCCGACAGGAACGCGTAGCCGCCGGACTTCGTCGAGCCGGCCAGCGCGTGGGAGTACGCGTAGCCGAAGCAGAGGTGGATGCAGGTCGGCTTGCGCAGGCCGGCCAGGGCCCGATCGATGGCGGCCAGACCGTAGGCGCGGCCGCGATCGGGATGCGCCTGCAGATAGGGCTCGTCGAGCTGCAGCCAGTCGACGATCGGCTCGAGCTCGCGCAGCTCGGCGTTGACCGCGGCCGCGTAGGCCATCGCCAGCCTCTCCGGATCGCGGTAGTGCTCGTCCTGGGCGAGGCTCGACAGCGTGAACGGCCCGGGCACGGTGATCTTGATCTTCCGGTCGGTGACGCTGCGCAGGAACCGCGCCTCCGGCACCGATACCGGGCGAATGCGCTCGATCGGGCCGACGATGCGCGGCACCGGTGTGGGCCGGCCGAGCCGCGCGATCGCGCTGCCCGGACGGTCCGGATCGACGCCGCCGAGCGCGTTGGCGAACCGGTTGAAGTACGACTCCCGCCGCTGCTCGCCGTCGCTGATCACGTCGATGTCGGCCCGCTCCATCTCCATCACCGCGAGGCGTACCGCGTCGTCCTGCGCCTCGTCGAGGTGGGCGGAGTCCACTCGCCACACCTCCGGCATGCGGATGCGCGGCACCACGTTCTTCTTGAACCGCTCGCGGTCCACCAGCCAGTCGGGCTGGGGGTAGCTGCCGACGACGGTCGTGGTGATCATTCCATCAGCCGGCGCAGGCGGTCCTCGGCGTCCGTGATCGGCGAGCTGCCGCGCGTCATCTCCTTGGCCACGGTCAGCATCGGATAGCCGTTCTGCGCCTCGTCCTGGAAGCGGCGGGCGAAGGCCCCGCTGGTGATATCGTGCAGGATCGTCCGGAAGCTGGTGGCGATCGCTTCGCGGTCCATCTCGACGGTGCGCGTGATGCCGCCGAAGAGCGCGGTCGGGCCGTGCTCCTCGGAGGCGCGGAGGAACCCGGCCTCCCGGAAGGAGCGGAAGACGCCCTCCATCTCGCCGGACATGTACATCTCCATCGCGAGCGCCTCGGCCGGGATGCCGGCCTCGGTGCCGGCGTCGAACGCGATCAGCATCGCCGTGCCGAGGAGCGCGCCGACGGTCTGCTCGACGAACAGGTCGAGCGCGGCCTCGCTCTTGGCGGTCATCTCCATGGCGCCGGCCCGCAGCACCCCGAGGCCCTCGGCCAGGGCGAGCAGGCGCCGCAGGGCCTGCCCCGAGTGGTCGGCCTCCACGCCGATGCAGGCCCAGAATCCTTCCCCGGCCTGGTAGCGGGTGCGGGCCTGACGGCCCGCCAGCCGCGGCGCGAGCAGCAGGACGTCGACGTGCGCGGGCGGCCGGATGAGATCGAAGGCCAGGCAGTAGCCCGAGCCGAAGGCCACCGCGGCGCCCGCGCGCAGGGCCCGCGCGACCTCGTCCTCGAAGACGGCCGGGATCACCTCGTCGGGCAGCAGCACGTACACCATCGTGTCGGTGGCCGCCTCGGCCAGCGGCACGACCTCGAACCCGTCGGCCCGGGCCAGCACGGCATACTCGTCCTCTCGGTTCCCGATGCGAACCTTGGCCCCCGAGTCCCGCAGATTCAGCGCGGCGCTCCGTCCTAAGTTGCCGTAGCCCAGCACCGCCACGGATTCGCCGGCGAGACCCCCGGAAGGCGCATCGGCCGCTCGGTATACCTTCATCGTTCCTCCTCGCTGGTGACGGACGCTCACGGGATCAGTACCGGTTGGCGATCGGAAGCTCGTCGGCCGGGAAGAGCGTGATGATCGTGGCGCCGGCCGGCGTGACGATGACCTCCTCCTCGATCCGGGCCGCCGACACGCCGTCGGTGGCCGGGCAGTACGTCTCGACGGCGAACATCATGCCGGCCTGCAGCTCCATCGGGTCGTCGAACGAGTTCAGCCGGCTGATGATCGGCCGCTCGTGCAGGCCCAGGCCGATGCCGTGGCAGAAGTTCAGGCCGAAGGCCGCCATCTCGCTGTCGAAGCCGATCTCCTGGGCCTTCGGGAACGACTTGGCGATCTTGTCGGTGGTGACGCCGGGCTTGATCAGCGCGATGGCCTCGTCCATCCACTCGCGCGCCTTCTTGTAGGCGTTGAGCTGGGGCTTGGTGGCCTTGCCGACGCTGAACGTTCGGTAGTAGCAGGTGCGGTAGCCGACGAACGACATGATGATGTCGAAGAAGGCCTGGTCGCCGGGCCGGATGATGCGATCGGTGAAGTTGTGCGGGTGCGGGCTGCAGCGCTCGCCCGAGATGGCGTTGATGGCCTCGACGTTGTCCGAGCCCATCTCGTAGAGCCGCTTGTTGGCCAGCGCCACGATCTCGTTCTCGCGCGCGCCGGGCTTGAGCGCCTCGAAGATGTCCTGGTAGACGCCGTCCACCATGGCCGCCGCCATGTTCAGGAGCGTCAGCTCGTCCTGGCTCTTGAGCATCCGCGCCTCCAGCATCACCTGCTGGCCGTCGCGGATCTCGACGCCGGCATCTTGGAGGGCGAACAGGAACGGCGGCTCCACCACGTCGATGCCGAGCGGCATGCCGTCCACGCCCTCGGCCTTGAGGATGTCGCGGATCTCCAGCGCCGCCTTCTTGAACAGGCCGGCCTTGGGCGACACCGCACCGCGCATCCCGACCATGCCGGCCAGTGACTGCTTGGCCGGGATCTGCGGCGCGTAGAGGCGGTGGTGGCGGGCGGCCGAGCCGAAGTCCCACACCCACGGCTCGCCGGTGCCGGTCAGCAGGCACCAGCGCGTGAGCTTGTCGCGCGCCCACTCGCCGATGACCGTCCCGGAGAGATAGCGGATGTTGTACTGGTCGAAGACGAGGACGGCGCCCAGGCCGGAGGCCGCCAGCGCCTGGCGGGCGCGGCCGAGGCGGTAGGCGTGCAGCCGGCGGAAGTCCACGCGCTCCTCGAAGTCGACCTGCATGTGGCCGGGCGCCTGCAGCGGCCGGTCCCAGCGGTAGCGCGGGTCCACGTCGTCGGCGGTCACGGGCCGGGCCGTGGGTTCATGCTTGCGTGCCATCGGAGCCTCCTAGCGGTGCGGCGCTACTCTACCGCGGCCCGACGATGCGCGCCCACATCCCCCGGCAGCATCGGGAGCGCGGCCTCGACCGCGGCCACGAGCATCGAACGATCACCGCGCGCCAGCAGCTGCTCGACGTCCCAGGCATCTTGCGGCCCGCCGGCGTAGAGCCTGAGCAATATGAGGTCGTCCGCCGCCACCACGGGCACGGCGACGCCTTCGATCGTCCGCCCGGTCGCGCGGCTGATGGCGTCGTCCAGCCACGCCGCCCGTCCGACGACGACGTCGATCGGTGCATCGCCGGCGGCCGTCACCCTGACCGCGCCCGCGAGGGGATCATCCGCGTCACCCCGCCGAATGCTGACGCCCAGTCCGTCGTGCTCGAGCGCGGCCCAGGTCGCCGGGACCAGACACTCGGGGGAGATCACGAGGAGATCGAGGTCACGGGTCGCGCGGCTGACCCCGTGCACCGCCATGGCGGCCGCCCCGATCAGCGCGAACCCGACACCTCGCTCGCGCAGGAGCGCCGCGACGCGGGCGAGCAGACTCAGCCGATCAGCTCCTGGAGGCAGCGCGAGGGGCGGCGAGCCTGCTGGCGACGCCGTCGCAGGACGCGATCGGCCTCGGCGGCCTCCAGCGGAGGGCTCTGGGCCAGCCTGAACGACTCGAGATCGCGAGCCCCGAGCCGCAGCGCCAGTGTCACGCGCTCGCCCGGCTCCAGCTCGGCGAGCGCCCGGCGCTCTTCGGTCCTGAGGAGGTCCGCGACCCGCGACATGGCGCGACTATAATACGCCCCGGAGGTTCGTCGATGCGCCCACCGTCCCAGCCCGAGCTGTACCGTCCGCGACTGACGTACCCCGAGATCCCCTACGGGGAGATGCTGGACCGCCCGGCGATGCTCCATCCCGAACGCGAGGCCATCAGCTTCCAGGACGTCAGCCTGACGTTCCGCGAGCTCGAGGGGCTGGTCAACGCCTTCGCCAACGCGCTGCGCGGCCTCGGCATCGGCCGGGGCGACCGCGTGTGCCTGTTCATGACCAACCGGCCGGAGTACGTCATCGCCTTCTACGCGATCGCCAGGCTGGGCGCGGTGTCGAGCCCGATGAACCCCTCCTACAAGGAGCGTGAGGTCGCCTACCAGCTCGGCGACGCGCAGGCGGTGGCGGTGGTAGTGCAGCAGGACCTGCTGCCGATCGTGCGCGCCGTGCGGGGCGAGGTCCCGCGGCTCAAGCACGCGATCGTGGTGGGGCCGGGCGCGGAGCCGGCGTCCGACGTGGTGCGCTTCGCCGACCTGATCGCGACGGCGACGACGGTGCGGCCGCCGGCGCTGGACATCCCCGGCGACGAGCTGCTGGTGCTCCCCTACTCGAGCGGCACCACCGGGCTGCCCAAGGGCGTGCTGCTCAGCCACCAGGTCTTCCTGGCCAACAACATCCAGTTCATGTCGGCGATCCGCGCCACCGACGCCGACACCTTCATGGTGTTCCTGCCCTTCTATCACATCTACGGGCTCATGCTGATGGGCGGGGCGGTGCACGGCGGCACCCGCATGATCGTGATGGAGCGCTTCGACATGGCCGAGTCGCTCCGGCTCATCGTCGACAAACGCGTGAGCATCGTGTTCGTCGTGCCGCCGATCCTCCTGGCGCTCGCCAACCGCCCCGACATCGGCAAGGTCGACTGGAGCAGCGTGAAGATGTTCATGGTCGGCGCCGCCCCGGTGGCGCCGGAGCTCGCCCGCCGGGTCACCGAGCTGACGGGCGTGAAGGTCGTGCAGGGCTACGGCCTCACCGAGGCCGGGCCGGTGACGCACCTGAACCCCGTGCACGACGACGCGTTCCTGACGATCGACACCGGCGGGCTGCCGGTGAACGACACCGAGCAGAGGATCGTCGACCTCGAGACGGGCGAGCGCGAGCTTCCGGTGGGCGAGGTGGGCGAGATCATCGTGCGCGGGCCGCAGGTGATGCTCGGTTACTGGAACGCGCCGGAGTCGACGGCGGCGGCGCTGCGCAACGGATGGCTCTACACGGGCGACATCGGCCGCATCGACGAGCTCGGCTTCCTGACCATCACCGATCGCAAGAAGGAGATGATCAAGTACAAGGGCTTCGGCATCGCCCCCGCCGAGATCGAGGCGCTGCTGTTCGAGCACCCCGGCGTGGCCGACTGCGCGGTGATCGGCAAGCCCGACCCCGAGGCGGGCGAGGTACCGAAGGCGTTCGTCGTGCGGAAGGACCCGGCGCTGACGGCGGAGGCGCTGCTGGCGTGGGCGCGCGGCCGGCTGGCCGGCTACAAGACGCTGCACGAGATCGCGCTCGTCGACGCGATTCCCAAGACGGCCTCCGGCAAGATCCTGCGCCGCGTGCTCAAGGACGAAGAGCGGAAGCGGCTGCGGCTCGCCTGACCGGCGACGAGCCTCACGTGACGGTTTCCTCCGACTGCAGCTGGGCCAGGAGCTGACTCGACGCCGCCTCGCCCCGCACGTCTTCGAGACTCGGCGGGAGGCACACCGTCACCTCGAGCAGGGCGGACGATGCGCCGCGTCGGGTGACGCGAGCCGCATCAACTCCAGCGCCGCGCGGCCCAGCAGCCCATCCGGGCTGGCCAGCGTCTCCGGAATCTCGAAGTGGTTCAATCCCGGTCCCACGACGAGCCGGCGCAGCCGGCCGAGCCGGGCCAACGCCTCTGCGAACTCGCGCGCCTGCCGCTGGAACTCCGGGGAATCGCGCTCGGCGTACGCCACGACCACCGGCGCGCTGAGCCGGGCCAGGTGGCGCTGCGGGCTCAGCTCGTGCTCGATACGATCGTCGAACTTCACGTACGACGAGCGCGCCGACAGCCGCACCGCCTGCAGGTCGTACATGCCACTGACGCAAAGCCCGCCCTTCACCACGTCGGCGGGCAGTCCGAAGTCCTTCACCCAGTCGGTCACGAGCACGTTGGCGGCCAGGTGAGCACCGGAGGAGTGGCCGCCGACGTAGACGCGGGCGGGATCGCCGCCGAAGCTGGCGGCGTGTCGCGCGACCCACGCCACCGCCCGCCGCACCTGCGCGACCATGCCGTCGAGGCCGACGTCCATCACGGTGGCGAAGTCCGGCACCACCCAGTGGACGCCGGCCTGCACGAACGTCGCGGCCGCGTACGCCTGGCTGCGGGCATCGCCGCCGCGCCAGGCGCCGCCGTGGAGGAAGACCATCACCGGCGCGTTCGCGCGCGACGTCGGATAGAGGTCGAGGTGCTCGATGGCGGTGGGGCCGTAGGCCAGCGTTCGCGGCGCCCCCAGTCGCGCGCGGACGGCGTCGCTGGCCGCGGCACGGCGCTGCAAGACCTCCTGCATGTTGGGCGCCCACGACGGCTGGTCGTAGGCGCGATCGAGCGCGGCCTGATCGTAGTCGAGGAAGACCCGGGGCGCCGTGCTCACCGCGTCCGGCGCAGCTCGAGGAAGTACTGGTGGGGCAGGAACGCGCGCTCGGCCACCAGCTTCAGCCCGGCCCGCCTCGCGTCGCGCAGGAACCGGGCGCGCGGCACGCGGCGCTTGGGCGGCGGGCCGAACTCCGAGTCCTCGTTCCAGTCGACGTTGATCACGCGGGCGCCGCGCGGGAGCTGACGGACCAGACGGCGCAGGAACGCGGCGCCGCCATGCATGTGGTGGTAGACGTTGATGATCACCGCCGCGTCGCAGCGGCCGCTCGGCAGGCAGGGATCGTCGTCGCGGCTCAGGACCGGCGTGACGTTACGCACACCCGCCTGCTTGATGCGGCGGCGCATCACGTCCAGCACCGCCGGCTCCGGATCGAGCGCGTACACGTGACCGGACGGCCCGACCGCGCGGGCCAGCCGCGGCGTGAAGTAGCCCGGGCCCGAGCCGACCTCGGCGATCACCTGCCCCCGGCGCAGTCCCAGCGCCCGCACCACCGCGGTGGGCTTCTGCCATCGGGCCCGGCGTGGATTCAGTTGCCGCTTCAGCGCGCCCTTCAGCTCCTCAGGCGTCATAGACTTTCTTCAGCTCTCCGGCCGCCCAGGCGACGGCGTCCTCGGGCTTCATGCCCTGGATCGCCTTGGCGAACATGTCGACGATGATGTACTTCGACAGCACCTCGGTGGCCTTGCGTCCGGGCGGGCCCGCGTGGCCGACCTGGCGCGCCGAGGCCAGCGTCTCCGGGAACACCGAGGTCCTGGGGTCCTTCTTCCACAGCGAGTGGTCGCGATACGCCTGGGTGGCTGGAATCCCGAAGGTGTCCATCGTCTCGAAGTAGGGATCGAACCGCGGGCGGTCCATGTAGAAACGGATGAAGTCCTTGGCGACCTTCTGGTTCTTCGAGTATTTCAGCACGACGGAGTTCCAGGCCGGCAGCCAGTAGAAGCGGCCGGCCGGGCCCGGCGGATAGTGGCCGTGGTTCGTGCCCTTGTAGACGTCCGGAAACTTCTGGCGCGCCGCCACGTAGATGCTCGGCGCGTTGCCGGTGAGCGAGATCTCGCTGGAGAGGAATGCGCGGTTGTTGTTGCTGTCGTCCCAGGCCAGCCCGCCCTCGTCGAAGACCTCTTTCCAGAGGACGTTGTTGAACTTCACCGCCTCCAGCGTGTTCTTGCTGTTGAGCACCACGGTGCGCCCGTCGGGCTGCACCTCCATACCGCCCCACATCCACACCAGCGGGTAGCACCAGTTGTTGGGGTCGTTGATGCTGTGACCGAAGGCCTGGCCGAACGGCTTGCCCTTGGCCTTCAGCGTGCGGCCGGCCTTGCGGAAGTCGTCCCAGGTCTTCGGATACTCGAACCCGGCTTCCTTCAGCCAGTCCTCCCGGTACGTGATCGCCCACGAGATGATGAACTGCGGCACGCCGATCCAGCGGCCGCCGGCCACGCAGTTGACCTTGGCGTAGTCATACCAGCCGCCCTGCTTGCGCCCGATCTCCTCGGCGACGTCGCTGACGTCGACGAGCGACGACTCGTAGAGGTGCGCGTGGTTGTTGGCCACGATGATGATGTCGGGGCCGGCGCCGCTCTGGATCGCCGCCGTGACGCGCGTCTGGATGTCGTTCTGGTTGATGCGCTCGATGGCGATCTCGACGCCGGCCTGCTTGCCGAACTCCTTGGCCTGCGCCTCGAACAGCGTATCGGCGGCGGGAATGAAGTGCGACCACTGCAGCAGGTGCAGGCGCGTGCCCTGCGCGTGGGCCGGCGCCCGCTGGGCGGCGACGATCCCCTCGATGCCGGAGGCGGCGACGGCTCCGGACAGGGCGAGGAAGTGACGGCGGCTGAGAGCGCTCATGAATGCCTCCACGCGCTCCGCCGACGGTGGCGGAGCGCGTGGGCATCCTAGCGCGGGGGCCGCCGCTGCGAAAGCCTCAGCGCGGCAGGCCCGTGCGGGGATCCACGGTCGACGGCGTGATCGGCTGGCCGGCCGGCGGTGACGGGCGCGGCGGTCCGGTCTGCGGAACCGGCGACGGTGCCAGTGGCGGGGGCGGCGACGTGAGCCCACCGCCCGGGAGGCCGGTGTTCGGCGACGTCGACGGGAACCCGGTCTGCGGCTGGCTGGTCGGCAGTCCGGTGCTTGGATCGATCGTCGACGGCACTCCGACCGGCGGCGCTGGAGTCAGCGTCGGCGATGGCGTGCCGCTCGTGGACGGCGACGTCGGACTCGTTCCCAGCGGCGGTGCGGTGGGTCGGGTTTGCGCGAGGGCCGGGACGGCCGCGAGCAGCACGGCACCCAGCGTCAGCGCGACGGTGCGAGCGTGCGTCATCACAATCTCCTTGGCGCGGTCAGCGACCGCTCGACGATGAAGTCCCCGTACGCGGATCGATGAGCGAGCCGGTCGCGGGATTGATCAGCATGCCAGTGCTCGGCTGGATCACGAGCCCCGACCGCTGGTCCATCAGGAGCCCGGTGCGCGGATCCCGCGCGGGCGCGGTCAGTGGCGCACCCGTCGCCGGGTCCAGTGCGGCGCCCGTGCGCGGGTCCAAGACCAGGCCCGTCATCGGATTCGAGAGCAGCCCCGTCGACGGATCGATCGCCAGACCGGTGCGCGGGTCGAGCGTCGGTGTCGTCAGCGGCTGCCCGGTGGCCCAGTCGATGGCGACGCCGGTCCGAGGGTCGACGGAGAACGGGCTCACTGGCAGCCCCGTGCGCGCGTCGATCGGGACGCTCGAAGGCAGCCCCGTCGTAAACGAGCCGCCGATGATGCTGGGCGGCGTCGTCGTGGGGCTGGCCGACGGTGGAATGGTCGACGGCAAGCCCACGCGCGGGTCGGTCGGCTGCGGGGTGGCGGAGCGAGGACCGCTGCGTGGGTCGGTCGGCGGCGCCGTCGTGGGTGGCCCCATGCGGGGGTCGGTCGGCGGTGCCGTCGTCGGCGGTGCCAGGCGCGGATCGGTCGGAGGTGAGGTCGCCGGCGGCATGGTGCTTGTCGTCGGCAGCCCCGGCACCGGCGGCCCCTGCAGCACCGAGGGCGTGCGCGCGGGCGGGGGGGCGGTCGTCGGGTTACCGACCTGCGCCGACACCGGCCCGGCGGCGAGTGCGATCACGGCGAGGACCATCATGGAGCGTGCACGCCTCTTCATTCGCCACCTCCTCGTGTGACTACACGAAGAGAGCAAGGAGAATGCCGACGACCGGAGCGAGTGTCGAAGTTACAGAGTGGCTAGCGGCCGATTTGTGCGCGGAGGAAGGCCCCGACCGCGGCATTGTACGCCGCCGCGCGAACGCCCGGCGCCCCGTGGCCGCCGGTGTCGAGCACGACCAGCTTGGCGCCCGGCACGCGGCTGGCGAGCTCGTCCGAATAGAAGCGCGGCGTGATGATGTCGTCCTGCGCGACGATCACCAGCGTCGGCACGCGGATGTCGCCCAGGCGCGCCCGTCGATCGTGGCGCAGGATGGCGTCGATGCGGCTGGCCGTCACCTCCACGGGCGAGGCCTCGGCCAGCGCGGCCTTCTGCTGCTCGGCCAGCAGCGCGTCGTGGGCGCTGATCCACGCCGGCGGCGTCATGAACAGCGCGGAGGCGCGGATGTATGCCTCGACGCCCTGGCTCAGCAGCACGCCCTTGCGCGACTCGAACAGGCGCTGGAAGTAGGGATCGGGCCCGGCCCAGGTGGCGCTCAGCACGAGACTGCGCAGGCGCCGGGGATGCTCGAGCGCGATCACCTGTCCGATGGCGCCGCCGGTCGAGTGACCGACGAGATGCGCCGCCTCGATGCCGAGCGCATCCATGAGGCGCAAGACGTCGTCGGCCATCTGCTCGACCGAGTAGCGGATGCGCGAGTGCGTGCTGCGCCCCGTACCCCGGTGATCGTGGATCACCACCCGGAAGTCGCGCGAGAACTCCGTGACCTGATTCGCCCAGAACGAGCCGCGCCCCGACAGACCGGGCACGAGCAGCAGCGGCTCGCCGCCGCCGGCGTCTTCGTAGTAGAGCTCGGCGTCGCCGATGGAGAGCGTGGGCATCGCGCCGGCTAGCCGTTGGCGCGCGTGTCGTTCATGCCGAGCGAGCGCTCGATGGCGACCACGTCGGTCGGCCGCGCGAACGGTGCCGGCGCCGGCTCCCCGGGCGTCCGCGGTCGGCCGACGGCCTCGAAGAAGTTCTCGAGGCCGGGCGGCGTGATCACCCAGAGCATCACGAGGTCCTCGGGACCATCGTTGACGATCTCGTGCTTGACGTCGTATCCGAGCAGGCAGGCGGTCCCCGGCGTGAGCGGGTGGCTGGCGCCGTCCACCACGACGTGCCCGCGGCCCCGGAAGCAGATCTGCAGCTCGACCTGGTCGCCGTGCGAGTGCTCACGCACGCGACCGCCCACGGCGATCGTCTGGTAGCCCATCGCCAGCGTGCCGAAGCCGGTCGATGCGGGGAACAGTGCGGGGTCGGCGTGTCCGTTGGCGGGAACCGGCTGCCAGTACGACGGGCCCTCGCCGGGCTGGACGACGACGGCGCGGCCGCGAACGGTGTCGGTTTGGCTCATGGCGGCGACCTCCGTGTGAAGTGGGCCAAGTGTACCGCGCCTCGGGCGGGCCGATCCTGTCACGCGCCGGACAGTGTAGCGTGACAACAGGACAGAAAACGCTTCGCCCGACGCTCGGCCCGCCCATAAACTCCCAGCAAATCGTGGGAGCCGACCCGGCGGATTCTGGCACTCCTGCTGCACCGGCTCGGCGCGTGCTCTCCCCCACGCGCGGCGCCGTCTACCACTTCTCCGGCATCGCCGGCGCCGGCATGAACCCCCTAGCCCAGCTGATGCGGACCCGGGGTCACCAGGTCCAGGGCTCCGACCGGTCGCTCGACCAGGGCAAGAACCAGGAGCTGGCCGCCCGCCTCCGCCGCCTGGGCATCGACCTGCGCCCTCACGACGGGACCGCCGTCGTCGCCGGCATCGACCGCTTCGTCTACTCGACCGCCGTCGAGGCGGACACGCCGGAGATGCGGGCGGCGCGCGCGCTGGGCATGGACCTGGTGCCGCGGCCGGCGCTCCTGGCCGAGGTGGTCAACGGGGGTCAGCCCGGGGTGGCGATCGCGGGGACCAGCGGCAAGAGCACGATCACCGCGATGCTGGGGTGGCTACTGCGCGAGAGCGGCCTGCCCGCCACCGTCATCGGCGGCGCCGGCCTGGCGCGCGAGGGCAGCAGCAGCTGCTTCACGGCGGGACCGGCCAACGGCCCGGTGGTCGTGGAGGCGTGCGAGTCCGACGGCACGCTGGTCGGCTACGAGCCGACGATCGGCCTCGTGCACAACATCAGCCGTGACCACGCCGAGCTGGAGTCGCTGCGCGCCCAGTTCGGCGCCTTCGCCCGCAACTGCGGCCGGCTCTTCGTCAACGCGGGCTGCCCGGAGGCGGCGGCGCTGGGCCGCCGGCTCCACGGCGTGTCGTACGGCGTGACCTCGGACGCCGACGCCCGGCTCGAGGTCGTCGGCGTGGGGCCCGAGCGCGCCAGCGGCATCCTGAAGCTGCGCGCCGGTGTGGTCATGCTCGACGTGCCGCAGCCCGGCCTGCACAACCTCGAGAACGCCGCCGCCGCCGCGATGATCGCCGTCGAGCTGGGGATCGATCCCGACGAGGTGACGGGACTGCTGGCGCTCTTCCCCGGCGTGTCGCGCCGCTTCGAGGTGGTCGGCGTCACGCCCTCCGGCATTCGCGTGGTCGACGACTACGCTCACAACGGCGAGAAGCTGCGCGCCGCCATCACCACGGCCCAGGCCGGACTCGGGCGCGTCGTCGCGGTCTTCCAGCCGCACGGCTTCGGCCCGGCCCGCTTCCTGCGGCCGGAGCTGAAGACCCTGCTGCCGGGGCTCCTGCGCATCGAAGACCGCTTCTGCTACGCGGAGATCTTCTACGCCGGCGGCACGGTCGCCAAGGACATCTCCAGCCGGGCCCTCGCCGAGGACTTGCCGGGGCTGCTGCGCTGCGGCTACGCGCCCGATCACGAGGCGGCGCGGCGCTGGGCGGTGGCCGAGGCCCGACCGGGCGACACCGTGCTCGTCATGGGCGCCCGCGATCCTGATCTGCCGCGCCTGGCCCGCTCGATCTTCGACTCGCTCGCCCGCGCTTGACTTCGCGCCGTCACCGCGACTAGCCTCCACTCACCCGCTCGAGCACCATGGTTCGTCGGAGGAGTGGTCATGACCTACGCCTCGATCCAGGTGGAGAAGCTCACCCCCCACGCCGGCGCCGAGATCCGTGGTGTCGACCTCTCGCGGCCGCTCGACGAGCGGACGTTCAAGGAGATCCACGCGGCGCTGATCGACAACGGCGTGATCTTCTTCCGCGACCAGCACCTCACTCCCGATCAGCAGAAGGCGTTCGGGCGGTTGTTCGGCGAGCTGCACATGCACCCGGCGGCGCCTAGGGAGCTGCCGGAGCATCCGGAGATCCTGGTCATCCACGCCGACGAGAAATCCAAGCACGTGGCCGGCGAGAACTGGCACTCGGACGTCTCCTGCGACCTCGAGCCCCCGATGGGCAGCATCCTCTACATGCACGAGCTGCCGCCGGTGGGCGGCGACACGCTCTTCGCCAGCATGTACGCCGCCTACGAGGGGCTGTCGGAGCCGATGAAGCGCTTTCTGGAGCCGCTGACCGCGATGCACGAGGGCGAGCACGTCTACCGCGGCCGCTACGGCGTGAACGACGCCGGCAAGGTCTTCCCCAAGGCCGAGCACCCGATCGTTCGCACGCACCCCGTCTCCGGGCGCAAGGCGCTGTACGTCAACGGCGGGTTCACGACGAAGATCGTGCAGCTCAAGCGACCGGAGAGCGATGCCCTGCTGCAGTTCCTCTATCGCCACGTCGAGACGCCGGAGTTCCACTGCCGGTTCCGCTGGCAGGTGAACTCGATCGCGTTCTGGGACAACCGGTGCATGCAGCACCACGCGATGTGGGACTACTACCCCCAGCGCCGCCACGGCCACCGGGTGACGATCAAGGGCGACAAGCCGTTCTATCGCGCGTAGCCGGGGCCCGTATGCCGGGCTCGGTGACCCTGCGCGGTGCGGCGACCTTGCTGGTCGTGCGGGACGTGCTGCAAGCGGTCGCGCACTACCGTGACGTGCTCGGGTTCCGCGTCGAGTTCACCTATGGCGAGCCGACGTTCTACGCGGGCGTCGAACGGGACGACGTGCTCATCCATCTCCAGGCCGCCGACCACACCACGCGCCTGCCCGGACACGGCGCCGTCAACGTCTTCGTGACCGACGTCGACGCCCTCTACCAGGAGCTGAAATCCCCCGGGGAGCCCGAGTGCTGAAAGAGCCGAAGGACTATCCCTACGGCATGCGCGACTTCGACGTCCATGATCTGGACGGCAACCAGCTGTGCTTCGGCATGGAGTCGAAGAACCCAGGGTGAGGACGTCCCTCAGGGCAGACTCTGGAGGAAGTCCCGCAGCACGCGATTGAAGATCTCCGGCTGATCGAGGTTCGAGGAGTGGCCGGCGCCGGGAATGACTTCCAGGCGCGCGCTCGGGATCTTCTTGGCCATGTACTCGCATGGCGCCAGGAACGGCTGGTCCTGGTCACCGACGATGATGAGCGTCGGAACCTTGATCGTCCCCAGGCCGTCGATCACCTGCGAGCCGTCCTGCGCCAGCATGCCGCGCGCGGCGTGCGCCAGCCCTTGCGCCGAGCGATGGTGGCCCATCGCCTCGCGCATCTCCCGGCTGCGACCGGCCAGCGCCTCGAGACCCTTGCTCTCCAGCTCGGCGGCACGCTCGTGGGCGCGCTTGTTCCAGGCCGCGCGCGCCTCGGCGTTGCGATAGCCCGGGCCGGAGTCGCAGATCACCAGGGCGCGCACCAGCTCCGGGTGCGCCAGGTAGAAGGCCAGCGAGACGTAGCCGCCGAGCGAGAGTCCGCCGATGACCGCGCGCTGAACCCCGCAGTGCCCCAGCAGCGCGCGCATGTCGGCGACGGTGAGCGCGGCGGAATACTGCGCGGGGTCGTGGGGGCTCTGGGTCTGGCCGTGACCCCGCATGTCCCAGCTGATGATCCGCCAGCGATCGGCGAGCGCCGCCCGCTGGCCGTCCCACATGCGCCCCGTCGCCGAATATCCGTGGCCGAGCAGCACCGCCGGGCCCTGGCCGCCGTCCTGGTACTCGATCTCGATACCGTTCAGCGTCGCTTGCATCGCCTCACCTCGCCGGCGCAGCGCGCGCCGGTCGGTATTGTAGTCGTCGGGGCGACGAAACGCCCTCGGAAGATCGCACACGTTCTTGGTAGGCTGGATCTGCTCATCGCTCTCTTCCGATTCGGTTGGGGCCGACGGGTCACGGCCGCGCTCGGGTGCCGCCGACGCGCGGGTCGGGTTCCACTCTCCGCACCACGGGGAAGCGCCATACCGTATCTGCGGCCGCTCCACGCCTGCCCGGAGTGCGGATCAGGGCAGATCGATCGAGTGCCGAAACGCGGCATCCGCGACTGGATCGCCGGCCTCTTCGGTTGGCGGCCCTACCGCTGCCACGAATGCCGCCACACATTCTACGATCGCCCTTCCGCGCAGCAGACCCGGTAGCGGCCTCCGCCTCGACAGTCTCGCCGTCGTCCTTGACACCGCCCGCCTCGGCCACTAGCCTCCGGGCAGCCGATTCCCTCACCGTTGGAGGACAGCATGGAGTACCGCATCGTGTCGGCCGACGACCACATCGACATGCAGTGGCTGCCGCAGGACCTCTGGCAGAAGCGCGTGCCGGCCGCGTGGCGTGAGCGCGCGCCGAAGGTGGTCGACACGCCCGAGGGGCCGTACTGGGTCTGCGGCGAGGACCGGTGGGATTCGTGGGGCGGGCGCAAGGGTGTGGCCGGCGCGATGGGCGGCCGCCGGCTCGCTCTGGAGAAGGGCGGCGTGCTGGAGCACGGTGTGCTGCGCCCGACGACGACCGCGCTGCGCCTGGCGGACATGGATCGCGACGGCGTGGACGCGACGGTCATGTACGGGCCGATCGTGCCGTTGCTCGTCGCCGATCCCGAGCTGCGCCGCGTCTGCTACCGCGCCTACAACGAGTGGCTGGCGGAGTTCTGCGCGACGGCGCCCGAGCGGCTGGTCGGCGCCGGTCTGATCCCGATCGACGATCCCCAGAGCGCCGCCGACGAGGTGCGCCATCTCGGGCAGCTCCGTCTGCGCACCGGGATGTTCCTGGCGGCCAGCGTGAAGGAGCCGCTCTGGGACGACGCGTGGGAGCCGCTGTGGCAGGCCGCCGCCGAGACCGGCATCGTCATCGGCTTCCACCTGGGCGGCGGGCTGCGCACGGTCACCTTCAAGGGGCCCAAGGCCACGCACCGGGGGAACATGGGCGTGCGCGTGGCGGCCTCGACGCTGCAGATGGACGAGCCACTGGCCGCCGTGATCTTCTCCGGCGCGCTCGAGCGCCATCCGAATCTGAAGATCGTGCTGGCCGAGACCGGCATCGGCTGGCTGCCCTACATGCTCGAGCGGCTGGACGATACCTACGACAAGTTCCTGGACGCCGCCGAGTTCTGGAAGCGCAACGGGGGGCTCGCGCTCACCATGGAGCCGAGCCGCTACTTCAAGCGACAGGTGTGGGCCACGTTTCAGACGGATCATGCCGGACTACGGCTGCTGGACGTCCTCGGCGACGACCGCGTGATGTGGGCCTCCGACTATCCACACGCCGACAGCACGTGGCCGGAGTCGCAGAAGGCCATCGAGGACAACTTCAAGGACGTTCCGACCGGCTCCCGCCGTCGCATCCTCTGCGACAACGCGCGGACACTCTACGGACTGTAACTTCCATGGATGTGGCAGTGCGAGCCGAAGCCGTTCGACGGATGAGGCGAGTCAATGAACTTTGAATACGCGCCCGAGCAGGAAGCGTTCCGCAAGGAGCTCCGCGGCTGGCTGGCCGCCAACCTGCCGCCCGACCTCTGCGTCGACGATCCGGCCGACGACCGCGTCGCGTCCACGCGCGAGATGTTCGAGCGCCGGGTGGCGTGGCAGAAGATCATGCACAAGGCCGGCTGGGTCGGCATCGCGTGGCCGAAGGAGTACGGCGGCCGCGGTGCCTCGATCATCGAGCGCGTGATCTGGGACGAGGAGTACGCGCGCGTGCGCGCCCCCGTGCTGCCCGGCATGGGGCTCAACCTGGTCGGCCCGACCATCATCCACTGGGGCACCGACCAGCAGCGGGCCTACTACCTGCCGCGGATCATGAACGCCGACGAGATCTGGGCCCAGGGCTTCTCGGAGCCGGGCGCCGGCTCGGACCTGGCGAGCCTGCGCACGCGCGCGGAAGACCGCGGCGACCACTACCTGGTCAACGGCCAGAAGGTGTGGACCTCCGGCGCGCAGTACGCGGACTCGATCATCCTGCTCGTGCGCACGGATCCCGGCGCGCCGAAGCACAACGGGATCAGCTGCCTGCTGGTCGACCTGAAATCGCCAGGCGTCAGCGTGCGGCCGCTGGTGCTGGCCACCGGCCATCACCACTTCAACGAGGTCTTCTTCACCGACGTCGAGGTGCCGAAGACGCAGCTGCTGGGGCCGGTGAACCAGGGCTGGAAGGTCTCGACGACGACGCTGATGTACGAGCGCCACTCTTCGGGGGCGCGCAACCCGATCGGCCAGGTGCTGGCGCTGATCGCCGTCGCCCGGCGGCTGCCGCTGGACGGCGCCACCGCCTGGGACGATCCGCGCATCCGCCAGCGGTTGTCGCAGCTCTACATCGACTGCGAGGCGATGAAGTACACGCGCTTCCGGGCGCTCACCCGCCAGATCCGCGGCGAGGCCCCCGGCCCCGAGGGCTCGATCCTCAAGCTATCCGGCTCCGAGCTGGGCGTGCGCATCGCGGACGCGGCCGGCGAGCTGCTCGGCATGCACGCGATCGTCAACGAGAGCACCGAGCTCGTGCCCGACGCGCCCCGCTGGTTCAACCGGCTGGTGGCGGCGCGCCAGTACACGATCTCGGCCGGCACCAGCGAGATCCAGCGCAACATCCTGGGCGAGCGCGTGCTGGGCCTCCCAAAAGGTTAGGATGGCGAGCGTCGGGGGGGTCGAGACGCGTCACGGCTCCGCCGGGACGCGGCGAGCGTCGGAGGGTCGAGACGCGTCACGGCTCCGCCGGGACGCGGCGAGCGTCGGGGGGCTTGGGGGCCATATCGGGGCCCCCATGTAAGCTGAACCCCAGGACGTAGTCGCCCAGCTTGGTGCCGAGCTTGCCGTGGCCGCCCGCGGCGATGACCAGGTACTGGGTGCCGTCGACGCTATAGGTCATGGGCGTGGCCTGCCCACCCGCGGGGAGCTCGAAGGCCCACAGCTCCTTCCCCGTGTCGGAATCGAACGCGCGAAGCCGGTTGTCCATGGCGGCGGCGGTGAAGACGAGGCCGCCGGCGGTCGCGATCGGTCCGCCGAGATTCAGGGTGCCGGTGGCCACGCCGGGCGCCGTGCTTCCGAGCGGCACGTCCCAGCGCTTCTCACCCGAGAAGAGATCGACCGCGGCGACCGTGCCCCACGGCGGAGGGTTACAGGGCCGACGGGTCGGGGTCAGCAACGGCACCCGCGACATGCCATAGAGCGTGCCCTTCTGCTCGGCCAGCTCGGCCCGCACCCCGCCGACCTGTCCCGCGCGGGCGGCCTCCTCGGCGAGCTTGTCACGCGGGATGAGCCGCAGCAGGAACGGCAGGCGGTTCGTGTTCACGAAGAGCAGGTGACGCTGGGCATCGTACGCCCCGCTGCCCCAGTTCACGCCGCCGACGAAGCCCGGGAAGACGATCGTGCCCCGCAGGCTCGGCGGCGTGAAGACGCCCTCCGCGCGCGACGCCGAGATCTTCTCCCGACACCACGCAAGGTCCTCCGGCATGGCGCCCCAGGCATCGGCGACGCCGAACTGCTCGGGCGCCACCGAGACGCCGGAGAACGGTTGCGTCGGCGAGGCGTCCTCGCCCGGTACGTCGCTCCGCGGCACCGGGCGCTCCTCGACGGGAAGCAGCGGGACACCGGTGAGCCGGTTGAGGAGGAAGATGCGTCCCATCTTGGTCGCGATGGCGACGGCCGGCGTCCCATCCTTCCACGTGAACAACGTCGGCTGAGCGGCGACGTCGTAGTCCCACAGATCGTGATGCACGACCTGGAAGCCCCAGACGAGCTCGCCCGTCGCGGCCCGCAGGGCCACAACCGAATTGGCCCACTTGTTGTCACCGCGACGGACACCGCCGAAGTGATCCGGGCTCGCGCTGCCGGTGGGCACGAAGACGAGCCCGCGCTCGGTGTCCACCGAGAGCGTCGACCACGCGTTGCCGCCGCCGGTGCGCGGCGTCGTCTGGCTCGCCCAGGGAATCGGATCCCACGACCAGCGCAGCGCGCCGGAGCGCGCGTCGAAGGCGCGCACGATCCCCCGCTCCACGTCGACCGCGCGGTTGTCGCCGATGGAGGAGCCGGTGATGACGACGTCGCCGGCGATCGCCGGGGCGGACGTGACCTGGTACTGGCCGAGGTCGCGCAGGCCGACGCCGCGCGTGAGATCGATCTGCCCCTGCGCGCCGAAGTCGGCACAGGGCCGGCCGGTGTCGCCGTCGAGCGCGGTCAGCCGGGCGTCGAGCGTCGCCGCGAAGATGCGGAGCCGGCAGGCCTGGCCGGGGGGAGCCTTCGTGTCGCGCCACGCCGAGACGCCGCGTGCGGTGACTTCGGAGTAGCTGCGCGCGCGATCCAGCGCCGGGTCGTACTCCCACAGCCGGGTCCCGGTCCGGGGATCGAGCGCGATGACGTTGTTGAACGGGGTGCTGAGGAGCAGCTTGCCGTCGACCAGGATCGGCGTGGCCTCGAACGCCGCCTTGCGATTGAGCGGGCTCTCCGGCTGCAGCGCGCCCGTGCGAAACGTCCACGCCACCCGAAGCTGCGTGACGTTCGAACGGTCGATCTGCGCCAGCCCGGAGTAGCGCGCGCCACCCGGGTCGTTGCCGTAGGCGGGCCAGCCGGAGTCGGCAGGCGATTGGGCGGTGGCAGCGAGGAGCGTGGCGAGCGGGAACAGAATCGTCCACGTCACCGACGGCGCCAGCTTCACGACGTCGAAGATAGCACGCGGGTGCGCAGGCCGGCCGGCGCGCGACCGTGCTAGTCTCCGCGAGACAGGCCACGCCGACGTGGCCGCCAGGAGGAGGCAACGATGCCAACGGACCGGACCCGGCGCGAAGTCCTGACCACGCTCTCCATCACCGCCGCGGCCGGGCTCCTCGCCGGCCACGCCCGGCCGGCCTCCGCCCAGGGTGTCAAGTGGTCGGCGGGCACCGAGGCGCCCAAGCTGAAGGCGCCGGCGAACGCCGCCGATTGCCACCACCACATCTACAACGCCAAGTACCCGGTCGATCCGACGGCCACGCTGCGGCCGGCCGACGCGCTCGTGGACGACTATCGCGCGCTCCAGAAGCGCATCGGCACGACGCGCCACGTGCTCGTGCAGCCGTCGACCTACGGCATCGACAACCGGTGCCACCTCGACGCGCTGGCGGCGTTCGGACCGACCGCCCGCATGGTCGCGGTCGTCAACGACGGCGTATCGACCGAGGAGCTCAAGCGCATGCACGCCCTCGGTGTGCGCGGCATCCGCTTCAACCTGGCCCAGGCCGGCGCGACGACGCCCGAGATGATGGAGCCGCTCTCCAGGCGGATCAACGATCTCGGCTGGCACATCCAGATCAACGCGTCGGCGGCCAAGATCATGGAGGTCATGCCGATCCTCGAACGCGTGTCCTCGCCGATCGTCTTCGATCACCTCGCTCACATCCCGCAACCCGAGGGCGTCAACCATCCGCTCTACGCGAAGGTCCGGGCGCTGATGGACAAGGGCCGTACGTGGGTCAAGCTGTCGGGCGCCTACGCCGACACCAAGGTGGGCCCGCCGACTTACGCGGACTCGAGCGCGGTGGCGCGTGCCTACGCCAAGGCGGCGCCCGAGCGGTGCGTGTGGGGCAGCGACTGGCCGCATCCGACCGAGCAGTCGAAGCAGCTGCCGGACGACGCGGTGCTGTTCGATCTCCTCACCGACTGGGTGCCCGACGAGAAGGTACGGCACCGTGTTCTCGTGGAGAACCCGGCCACGCTGTACGACTTCCCGAAGGGCTGAGCGGCCGTCTACCGGAGGCCGAACAGCTCGGCGACGTTGTCGTGCAGCACCAGCCGGCGCTCGGCGTCGGTCAGATGCGCGGCGTGCTGGGCCAGCAGCGCCTGCGAGTTCGGCCACGTGGAGTCGCTGTGGGGGAAGTCGTTGGCCCACAGCAGACGGCGGATGTTGCAGAGGTCCTTCACCTGGAAGGCCGACCAGTCGTCCTGGAACGTCATGTAGACGTTCTCGCGGAAGTACTCGCTCGGCTTCTTCGTGAGCGTGCCCGACGGCAGCCAGTAGCGGTGCCGGTCGTAGGCGTGATCCATGCGGTACATGAAGTGCGGCGCCCAGCCGGCGTCGGCCTCGACGCACACGACCTTGAGCCGCGGATGTCGCTCGAACACACCCCCGAAGATGAACGTGCCGATGATGTCCTGGCAGCCCCGGATGATCCGCATGAAGGCATTCAGCTTGGGGCCGCGCGTCCGCGCCTGGTCCTGGGTGCTGGTGAGGATGTGAAAGCTGAGGGGAAAGCCGAGGTCGATGGCGGCCTCGTAGAACGGATCGTAGATCGGATCGTGATAGTCGGCGACGGCCGGGTCGCCGGGCATCATCACGCCGCGCAGGCCGAGGCGCTTGATCTGCTGCAGGTCGGCGATGCCGGCCTCGACCGAGCGCATCGCCGTCTGCCCGACGCCGAACAGCCGATCGGGATGGACGCCGCAGTACTCGGCGATCCACAGGTTGTAGGCGTCGAAGCAGGCCTGCTTGTACTCGAAGTCGGGATGGTTGCAGAGCATCATGCCGACGGTCGGGTAGAGGATCTCGCCGTGCACGCCGTCGCGGTCCTGATCGTCCAGCCGCGCCTCGGGATCCCACCCGCCGCGATGCATGTCCTCGAAGCGCGCGTTGAACATCGCCAGCTCCTCGGCGCTCTTGCCGGCGGCGGCGATGAGCCCCATCGGGATCGGCTTGTCCAGGCCTTCGATCACGAACAGGTCGCCGCGCGGCGCCCGATCCTTGAACCGACGGTCGATGCGGTCGAGATACGTCCCGGGGGCTTCGGTGATGTGCGAGTCGGCGGAGATGATCGGGGTCATGGTCGCCTCAGCAATGCTTGCAGGGTGGAAAGTCACGCGAGTACACGGGCTGCTTGAGGAACTCCTCCGGGTTGTACTTCCAGAACTGGCTGACGCGCGGGTACGTGTAGATGACCGTGTTCTGCAGCTTGCCGCCCACCCGCTCGACCTTCCGGATATAGATGTTCTGGGTCGGATTGCCGTAGGCGTCCATCTCGACCGGCCCGCGCGGGGCGTCCCCCACCTTCACCGCCCGCAAGGCCGCCATCAGCGACGCGCGATCCTCGACCTTGCCGCCGACGGCCTTGACCGCCTCGTTGAGGATGCGCGCGCCCGTGTAGCAGTTCTCGCCGTAGAAGCCGGGCAGCCGCTGGTAGGCCTTCTCGTAGGCGGCGCGGAACTTCTGGTTGGCCGGCGTCTCCAGCGCGGCCGAGTAGTGATGGGCGCTGATCACGCCGACCGATTCGTCGCCGAGCTGCGGCAGCACGTGCTCGTCGCTGTAGGTGCCGTTGGCGATGAGCGGCACCCTGCCCTTGAGCCCGCTCTCCACGTACTGCTTGGCGAACAGCAGCGTCCACCGCCCCAGCCCGTTGACGAACACGGCGTCGGCGTCCTTCTTGATCTGGGAAAGATAGGGCCCGTAGTCCTGGACGTTGAGCGGCACCCAGAGCTTCTGGATGATCTG
>Ga0134124_10000467_pt1 | contig 34290 bp, 31 predicted proteins | sample KB304_FD_96880 | JGI IMG/M metagenome (GOLD analysis project Ga0134124, IMG submission 96880) | Terrestrial soil microbial communities without Nitrogen fertilizer from Kellogg Biological Station, Michigan, USA - KB3-0-4 | ecosystem: Environmental > Terrestrial > Soil > Unclassified ... | reverse complement strand
TCAAGGCGTTTCGAGACGGCGGCATCGCGGCGGAGCCTGCGGTCTACCGCGACGACTTCGCCGCCGAAGTGCAACGTCAGCTCGAGCAACTCGATGGCGTTCTCGTCTGGCACAACCCGATCGAGGGCGGCCGTTCGCGTCGGACTCTCGACGCGATGCTGGCCGCCGTCGCGTCGCAGGGTGTCCTCGTCAGCGCTCACCCGGACACGATCCTGCGGCTCGGCACCAAGGACGTCCTCCTCGCTACGCGCGAGCTGCCGTTCGGCAGCGATTCGCACTCCGTTGTCGACATCGCGGCGCTGACCTCGCGCGTGCACGAGCGCCTGGACGCCGGCCCGCGGGTCCTCAAACAGCATCGTGGACACAGCGGCATCGGCGTCTGGCGGATTGAGCGAACCGGCGCGGATCGCTACAAGCTCCGCCATGCCCAGCGCGGCGCGGTCGAGGAGGAGGTCGACTTCGCCACTGTCGTCGCGCGCCTGCAGCCGTACTTCGAGGGCGGCGCTCACATGATCGATCAGGCATGGCAAGCGCGTCTGGTCGAGGGCATGACGCGCGCGTATTTGGTCACGGACCGGGTCGCGGGCTTCGGCCATCAGGCGATCAATGAGCTCTTTCCGGCCACCGCCGGCGATGCGCCGCCGCCACCGGGGCCGCGGCTCTACAGCGGGGCCGACGATTCGCGCTTCCAGGAGCTGCGGCGCCGCCTCGAGGGCGGCTGGATCGAGATGCTGTGCGCGCGTGTCGGCGTCGATCCCGCCCGGGTGCCGCTGCTCTGGGACGTCGACTTCCTGTTCGGCGAGCGTGGCGAGCACGGGCCCGAGCGGTACGTGCTCTGCGAGATCAACGTGAGCAGCGTGTCGCCGTTTCCGGACGCGGCGATCCCTCCGCTCGTCGAGGCCACGCGCGAAGCCTTGTCGATCGGTCGTTGACGTGACGAACGAAAGCGCGCCCGACTGGTTGCTGCTCGTGATCTCGCTGCCGACGGGCAGCGCGACGGCGCGGATGCGCATCTGGCGCGGGCTGAAGAGCCTGGGGTGCGTTGCCCTGCGCGACGGCGCCTACCTGCTGCCGGGAGGCGAGGACCGCGAGCCGGCGCTGCGCGAGCTCGGCGACGAGTGCACGCGCGAAGAAGGCGTCGCCTGGCTGATGGCGGTGCAACCGCGTTCGAGCGAAGAGGAGGAAGCGTATCGCGCGCTCTTCGATCGCAGTGCGGAGTACGGCGAGCTTCGCCGGAGCTGGAAGGAGGCGAACCGGTCGATCAAGGCCATCACGCCGGCCGAGCTGGTGCGGCTGCAGCGCAGGCTCCAGCGCGAAGTCGAGGCCGTGCGAGCGATCGATTTCTTCCCCGGCGACGCCAGCGCCGAAGCGGAAGCGGCGTGGCTGGATTTCAACCGGCGTCTCGAGCAGCTGCTCTCGCCCGACGAGCCGCACGAGCGCGCGGGCGCGACCCCGCGGCTCGATCCGGCGGCGTACCGCGGCCGCACGTGGGCCACCCGCCGTCGGCTCTGGGTCGACCGCGTCGCCAGTGCCTGGCTGATCCGTCGGCACATCGATCCCGACGCCAGATTCAAGTGGCTCGCGCGACCCTCGGACTGCCCGAAGAGCGCTCTCGGATTCGACTTCGACGGCGCGACCTTCACCCACGTCGGCGATCGCGTCACCTTCGAGACGCTCGTCGCCAGCTTCGGTCTCGACGACGATCCCGCGCTCGCCAGGCTCGGCGCGCTCGTCCATCAGCTCGACGTCGGCGGCGAGCCGGTGCCCGAGGCGACGGGTTTCGAGGCGGTCATGGCCGGCGCCCGCGAACGCCTGGACGACGACGATGCGCTGCTGGCAGAGATGAGCACGGTGCTCGATTCGCTGTACACGCACTACGCGCGAGCCGCCGCAGGGTCGACGCCATGAGCACCCTGCCGAGCGAGAACGTCGAGCCGATGTCCGTTGCCGCCGCCTCGCCGAGCTACACCCGCTGGCAGCTCGTGCGCTACATGCTCGGCTTGGGAACGTGGGGCTTCGGCGGACCGGTGGCGCTGGTCGGCTACATGTACCGCGATCTCGTCGAGCGGCGGCGCTGGATCGCCGAGAGCGACTACAAGGAGGGCATGGCGCTGGCGCAGCTGATGCCCGGTCCGCTCGCCGCGCAGCTGGCGATCTACCTGGGCTACGTCCACTACCGGGTGATCGGCGCCACCCTCGCGGGCGTGGCATTCGTCCTGCCCTCGTTCGTGATGGTCGTGATCCTCGGCGCGGCCTACGCCGCCTACGGCGGCATCGCGTGGATGCAGGCGGTGTTCTACGGTGTCGGCGCGGCGGTGATCGGCATCATCGCCATGAGCGCGTGGAAGCTGACCACGAAGAACATCGGCAAGGACGCGCTGCTCTGGACCATCTTCGCCGTGAGCGCGCTCGTCACGGTGATCACGCACTCCGAAGTCGTGTGGCTCTTTCTCGGCGCGGGGATCGTGGTCTGGCTGTGGCGCGTGCCGCCGGACTGGCTCCAGCGCGGCAAGCTCCATTCGGTCGCCGGCCCGCTGGCGGCACTGCTCGGCACCGAGACCGTCGACTGGCACAAGCTCGGCCAGATCGGCGCCTACTTCGCGTATGCCGGCAGCTTCGTGTTCGGCAGCAGGCTCGCCATCGTTCCGTTCCTGTACGGCGGGGTGGTGAAGGAGTACGGCTGGCTCACGGATCGGCAATTCGTCGATGCGGTCGCCGTTGCCATGATCACTCCCGGACCGGTCGTCATCACGACGGGCTTCATCGGCTTTCTCGTCGCAGGCTTCTGGGGTGCCGTGGTCGCTGCGCTCGCCACGTTCGTGCCGTGCTATCTGTTCACGATCGTGCCGGCACCGTACTTCAAGAGGCACGGCAAGCGCCCCGCGATCGTCGCCTTCGTCGACGGCGTGACCGCGGCAGCGATCGGCGCAATCGCCGGTGCGGTCGTCGTCATCGGGCAGCGCTCGATCACCGACTGGATCACGGCAGCGCTCGCCGTCGCCACCGCCGCCTTGCTGTGGCGCTACAAGAAGCTGCCGGAGCCCATCATCGTGGTCGCGGCTGCGCTGATCGGCCTGCTCGTCCATCCGCTCGTCTCACACGCCTGAAAGGAGGCCCGCAATGAAGCCATCCATCGTCGGAGCCGCTGCCGCGGCGATCGCTGCGACCGGCGTCGCGCAGACGGTCGACTTCAGCGGCGAAGCGATCGGCGCGATTCCCGCCGGGTGGGTTTGCGGCGTCACGGGGAAGGGTGCTCCGAAGTGGGCGGTGTCCACCGACCCCGTCGACAAAGCCAACGTTCTTCTGCAGAGCGGCAGCGGCACGTTTCCATGGTGTGTCAGGAGAGGCACCGCGCTGGTCGACGGCTCGGTCGAGACGACCTTCAAGCCGATGGCCGGTCGCGAGGACCGCGCCGGCGGCGTCGTCTGGCGCTGGAAGGATGGCGACAACTACTACGTCGCGCGCGCGAACGCGCTCGAGAACAACGTCTCGCTCTACTACACCGAGCGCGGCAGCCGCAAGACGCTGAAATACGTCGATGCGCCCGTTGCGGCGGGCGTCTGGCACAAGCTGCGGGTTGACTTCGCGGGCACGCGAATCACCGTGTCGCTCGACGGCAAGCGCTACATCGACATGGATGACGCGCACATCGCCGGTGCCGGAGCAGTGGGTGTCTGGACCAAGGCCGACAGCGTCACCGCCTTCAGGGACTTCTCGTTCACCGCAGTGGGCCGTTGAGGTTGCAGCGCACGCCCGTTGCCCGAAGCGCTAGTGCCGATGCTCGTGGTGAGCGTCCGGAACGTGCGCGTGGGCGTGACGCGCCGGCTCGTGACGATGCCAATGGCTGTGCGGACCGCTCGGCATCGGATCGTGCCGGTGGGCGTGGTGGCCGTCGTCGTGTCCATGCGCGTGCTCGTGCTCGAGCGCCTCGTGCGCGTGCTCGTGCGCATGCGATTCGGCGAGGTGAAGCACGACGCCCGTCAGCATCAGCGCGCCTGCGAAGGCCGTGAGCAAATCGGTCGAGCGATCGCCGATGGCCATCGCCACGCCGGCGCCGATGAAAGGCGCGAAGGCGAAGACCGAACCGGTTCGGGCCGCCCCGAACGCACGTTGCGCGAGCAGGTAGAAGCGGAGACTCAGGCCGTACCCGGTCGCTCCAATCGCCAGCAGCGCGGCCGCTGCACCCAAGCTGGGGAGCGGCTCACGCAGCAAGAACGCGCCCGCGGCGGTGAGCATCGTGCCCAACGAAGCTTTTGCCAGCACGACCTGTCCCGGGTCGCGCTCTGCGAGGCCGCGTGAAATCGCGTTGTCGACGCCCCAGGCGGCTGTGGCCAGCAACACCGCTGCGAGACCGATCGCGCTCACGCCACCCGCGGCGCCGGCGTCGAGCACGAGCACGACGCTGCCAAGCACGAGAAAGCCCATCGCCATCCAGACTCGACGGTCCATGGATTCCTTGTAGAGTATCCGTGCGAGGAGCGCTGTGAACGACGCTTCCAGCGTCAGCATCAACGATCCGCTCGTCGCACTCGTGCGCTGCAGTCCCCAAGCGAGAGCCACGGGCCCCAACGCGGCGCCGAACGCCGCCATGAGGGCGAGGCGCGGCACATCCGATCGACGCAAGGCGGCTTCACGCGCTGTCGGACGACGCAGCAGGGCTCCGGCCAGCGCTGCTCCAGCGTAGAGGAGCGCTCCGGTCGTCAGCGCTCCGACGTGCGCGCCGGCTCGCTGCACCAGCGGTGTCGTAACGCCAAAGAGTATCGCCGCGAGCAAAGCAACCGTGGCGCCCCTCACGGCAGGAAAGCTCGTCGCTGTCATCATGCGTCCAAGAGTTCTAGCACGTCCCCTTCTTGAAGGCGTGTGTTCGTTGCGCGATCGAATGGCTGTCGTCGGTGATCCACGGGGAGAAGAGCAAACTCGCGGCTCCGCGGTCGAGGTCTTTCTCGCCTTTTTGAAGCTCGGGCTGACGTCGTTCGGCGGGCCCATTGCGCACCTCGGCTACTTCCGCGCCGAGTTCGTCGAGCGCCGACGCTGGCTGGATGACCAGCGCTATTCGGACCTCGTGGCGCTCTGCCAGTTCCTGCCCGGACCGACGAGCAGCCAGGTCGGCATGGCGCTCGGCCTCGGTCGCGCCGGATGGCCCGGAACGCTGGCCGCGTGGTGCGGCTTCACGCTGCCGTCGGCCGTGGCGCTCATCGTGTTCGCGTATGGCGTGTCGCGTTGGGCCGGCGTGGCGTCCTCGGGCGCCGTGCACGGGCTCAAGGTCGTCGCCGTGGCGGTCGTCGCGCAGGCCGTCTGGGGCATGTCGAGGACGTTGTGCCCGGACCGCTTGCGCGGCGGGCTGGCGGTGCTGGCGGGCCTGCTCGTGCTCGTCATGCCGACCGCGCTCGGCCAGATCGCCGCGATCGCGCTCGGCGGACTGGTCGGCGCCGTCGCAGTCCGCTCGAACGAACTGCCGCCGGCGCAGCATCTGGATTACGAGGTCAGCAAGCGGGTGGCAGGGACGATGCTCGCCGTGTTCGTCGTGCTGCTCGTTCTGCTCCCGATCGCGGCGAGCAACAGCGGCGCGATGCCGTTGGCCGCGGTCTCCGTGTTCTACAAGGCCGGTGCCCTGGTCTTCGGCGGCGGACACGTGGTGTTGCCGCTGCTGCAGGCGGGCGTGGTCCCGACCGGGTGGGTGAGCAACGACGCGTTTGTCGCCGGCTACGGCGCCGCGCAAGCCGTCCCCGGCCCGTTGTTCACGTTCGCAGCCTACCTCGGCGCCGCGATGCCGGAGCCGTTGGGAGGATGGAGCGGCGGCCTGCTGCTGCTGCTCGCCATCTTCTTGCCCGCGTTCCTGCTCGTGATCGGTGTGATGCCGTTCTGGGAAACGCTGCGCCGGCACCGATCGGTCCAACAGGCGCTCGCGGGAATCAACGCTGCCGTGGTGGGCGTTCTCGCTGCGGCGTTGTACGACCCGGTGTGGACGAGCGCGATTCGCAGCAAGGCCGACTTCGGCCTGGCGCTCGCGGCGTTCGGCCTCTTGGTCTTTGGTCGCGTGTCGCCGGTGGTCGTCGTCGGGGCTGCCGCGCTTGCAGGGTGGGTGCTGGCGCGCTGATGGCGGCGCTTCCGGGCGCTGGCCGCCTCAGTGCTGCGCGCTGGCTGTCTTGTCGAGCGCGGCGCGCAGCCCTCTGGCCAGCTTGGTCGCGTCGTCGTTCGCCCAGAAGTGCATGAAGAAGAGGCGCGGCTGCTCGGTCAACATGTGACTGTGCAGGGCGGTCACCTCGATGCCGTTCGCGCGCAAGGTCGTCAGCACCGGGTTCACCTCGTCGCTGCTCAACACGAAGTCGCCGGTGATGGCGGCCTTGCCGCCGCCGGTGGGCTGGAAGTTGATCCCGGTGGCCAGACCCAAGGGCGCCGACGGGCTCATCGCCATCCCCGCGTCGCTGACCACATCGCGGCGAGCGACGCTGACTTGATAGACGCCACCGTTGACCTGTCCCTTGCCGCCGAGGATCTGGTCGAGCCGCGCCGTCTCCAGATCGATGGCCGGCGGCGGTGACGACGAGGCCGGGACCGACAGCGGCGTCTTGCTCTCGGCAAGCGCATCTCTCAGCGCGGTCGCGATCCTGACCGCGTCGCCGTGGCCGGCGATGTGCATGTAGAACGTGGCCGGGCTGGCCTTCAGCAGGTGGTTGTGCACCGCGGTGATTTCCAGCCCGCCCGAGACCATCTTCTGCATGACGGGATTGATCTCCTGCTCTAGCAGCACGAGGTCTCCCATCGCCATGACGCCGCCCGGCATGGGCTTGAACGCCACCCAGCCTCCCAGCGCCAGCGCCGGTTTGATCGTCACTCCGTCGAGATTCACCGTGAGGTCGCTGCGGGCGAAGCCGTAGCGATGCACGTCGTCGGTGACGGCGGGCTTTCTGCCCAGCGTGTCGTCGACCTTCTGCCAATCCACTGTCTGCGCATGTGCGAAGACGCAGGCGCCGACGCCGAGCAAGCCCCAGATCGTGGTCTTCATCCGAGTCGAGTGGCAATCTACAAGCCCGAGGCCTGATTCGACGCGCAGAATCCGCGAAAGACCCGATCCGTTCGATCCGCCCGGTTCACACAATCGGGACCACCGGCCTTCGGGCCGCGCGCCGCACAGGGAGATCCGATGTCAGCCAACCGCCACGATGCACTTCGTCGCCGACTACTCGCAGCCGGTCTCGGCACGGCCGCTTCCGCGAGCCTCGGAGCGTTCGCGAGGAGCGCCTCCGCGCAGGGCGCAACGTACGAGCATCCGTTCGCCAACGGCAGCCGCAAGCTCGTCGCCTTCCCCGAGAAGCGTCCGCTGATCGTGCTGACGTCGCGGCCGCCGCAGCTCGAGACGCCGTTCGAGGTCTTCAACGACGGCATCATCACGCCGAACGATGCGTTCTTCGTCCGCTACCACAACGCCGCGATCCCGACCTCGATCGACCCCGACACGTACGTCATCAAGATCGGCGGCAACGCGGCGGGCAAACCCTTTCAGCTGACGCTGGCGGAGCTGAAGTCGCAGTTCAGGCCGGTCGAGATCGTCGCCGTCAACCAGTGCTCGGGCAACAGCCGCGCCTTCTTCAACCCGCGCGTCACCGGTGGCCAGCTCGGCAACGGCGCGATGGGCAACGCGCGCTGGACCGGCGTGCCGCTGAAGGACGTGCTCGCGCGCGCCGAGCCGAAGAACTCGGCGCGCCAGGTCAGCTTCGACGGCCTCGACAACGGCGTCTTCGGCGGCGGCGATTTCGTCAAGGCGCTCGACGTCGTGGAGGCGATGGATCCGGACATCCTCATCGCCTACCAGATGAACGGCGCCGACATCCCGATGCTGAACGGCTATCCCGTGAAGCTCGTCGTCCCCGGCCGCTACGGCACGTACTGGGTCAAGCACCTGTCGAACATCGAGGTCATCGATCACGCGTTCGAGGGCTTCTGGATGGCTCCGGGGTACCGTGTTCCCGACAACGATTGCGTCTGCGTCGCTCCCGGCACACCTCCGGCGAAGACGCGGCCGATCACCCGCTTCACGGTGCGCTCGTTCGTCACTTCGCTCTCGAACGGCCAACGCATCGCGGCCGGGCGTCCGACGATCGTCCGCGGCATCGCGTTCGACGGCGGCAAGGGCATCCGCGAGGTCGGCGTCTCGCTCGACGGTGGCGCGACGTGGCTGCAGTCGATGCTCGGTCCCGAGCTCAGCCGCTATTCGTTCCGCGAGTTCACGTTCGGCTTCACCCCCGTCGCCGGCCGCACCTACGACATCCAATCCTGCGCCTGGAGCCGCGGCGGCGAAGGCCAGCCGACGACCGCCGTCTGGCAGCCGGCGGGCTACATGCGCAACGTCATCGAGACGGTCAAGGTCACCGCAGCCTGAATCGCCGCACCGGAGTCATTGCCATGCCGAACCCCATCCGCCTCCTTGCTCTCTCGGCAGTCTTCGCGTGTGGCGTCGCCGCGGTCGGCGCTGCGCCCAAGACGATCGTGCTGCCCCCCGACGGGGCGCAGCTCATCCCGAGCACGCTGCCCGGCTACGCGAAGGCGCAGGCGAATTGCGTCGCCTGCCATTCGGCCGAGTACATGCTCACCCAGCCGCCGAACGCCGGTCGGCCGTACTGGGACGCGATGACCAAGCGGATGAAGACCGTCTTCAAGGCGCCGCTCAACGACGCCGACATCCCCGAGATCGTCGACTACCTGACCGCGACGTACGGCAACCAGGGCAAGTAGGTCGAGCGACCGCCGCCCGCTCAGCGCGACGGCAGCATCCAGCGCAGCATCCGCAGCAGCGGCGCCGCGTCTTCGAGGACCTGCTGCTGCGCACGGCGCACCGCGTCGTCATGCGCCCGGCCGTCGAGCTCGCCCTCGAACGACTCGCTGCTCAGCTTGCCGTCCTCGAGCGAGACGCGCTTGGCCTTCACCTGCGTGCGGCCGCCCTGCGACGAGACGACCGTCGACGAATAGCGAAAGCTGAGGAAGCCCGATCCCTTCGCCGGCGGCGACGCCGGCACGACCGCATCCGCGTCGATCTCGCGCAGCGACGTGTTTCGCTTCGGCGTGACGGTGGTCAGCGGGTACTTGGGCATCTGGCGAGCTCCGGTGCAGGCGACGATTTTCGCCAATCCGAAGCGGCCAGCGCGGCGAGAGCCCACAAAGAAAGAGGGGCGTCCGCAACCGCGCACGCCCTCGCATCGGCTCCCGGCTAGCCCTTCACGCAGACCACCTGCTTCAGCGTGTGCACGACCTCGACGAGGTCGCGCTGGGCCGTCATCACCGCGTCGATGTCCTTGTACGCGGCGGGCGTTTCGTCGATGACGCCGGAATCCTTGCGGCACTCGACGCCCTCGGTCGCGACGCGGTGGTCGTCGAGCGTGAAGCGGCGCTTCGCTTCGCCGCGGCTCATCGTGCGGCCCGCGCCGTGCGAGCACGACGCGAAGCTCTCCGGATTGCCCTTGCCGCGCACGATGTAGCTGCGCGCGCCCATGCTGCCCGGGATGATGCCGAGCTCGCCTGCCTGCGCGCTCACCGCGCCCTTGCGCGTGACGAACACGTCCTGGCCGAAGTGGTGCTCCTGCTGGACGTAGTTGTGGTGGCAGTTGACCGCCTCGACGTGGCTCCGGAAGCCCTTGCCGATCACCGTCTTCGCGGCTTCGATCACGCCGCGCATCATCACCTCGCGGTTCAGGCGCGCGAACTTCTGCGCCCAGCCGACGGCGCGGACGTAGTCGGCGAAGTGGCGCGAGCCCTCGTCGAAGTAGGCGAGGTCGCGGTCGGGGAGGTTCGCCTGGTAGCGCAGCGCGTCCTGCTTCGCCAGCTCGATGAACATCGTGCCGATCGCGTTGCCGACGCCGCGCGAGCCCGAGTGCAGCATGAACCAGACCGCACCCTGCTCGTCGAGGCAGACCTCGATGAAGTGGTTGCCGGTGCCGAGCGTTCCGAGATGCGCGCGGTTGTTGGTCTTCGCCAGCTTCGGGTGGTCGCGGCACAGCTCGGCGAACTCGGGCTCGAGCCCGACCCACGCGGTGTCGACCGACGCCGGCACCTTGCTCCATGCGCCGGGATCGCGCGCGCCCGGCGCGCGCCCGTGCGGCACCGCGCGCTCGATCGCGGCGCGCAGCGGTGCCAGGTTGTCGGGCAGGTCCGCGGCGACGAGCGTCGCCTTGCACGCGATCATTCCGCAGCCGATGTCGACCCCGACCGCGGCCGGGATGATCGCCTTCACGGTCGGGATCACCGAGCCGACGGTCGCGCCGATGCCGAAGTGGACGTCGGGCATCGCCGCGATGTGCTTGAAGACGATCGGCAGGCGAGCCGCGTTGGTGAGCTGGCGCTTCGCCTCGTCCTCGACCGGAACGCCGCGCGTCCACATCTTGAGCGGGACGCCGCCGGCAACTTCTTCTTCGATGTAGCAGGCTTCCATGTCGCGCGAGCACGCGAGGCGGGACGCTACGGGCGAAAGCCCAGCCGCTTCAGCTCCTCCTGCACGTCGTGCTGCGCGAGCAGCGCGCGAAACACCTTCATCGTCGGCCGCTCGAGCTTCGCGGTCGGAACGATGAAGTCGTAGTGCTCTTCCTGTAGCGGGATGAAGGCGAGCCCGTACTGGCGCGCGACGGTGTCGATCGCGACGCCCCAGTCGGCGCGTCCCTGGTGCACCGCCGCGGCGACTGCGTTGTGCGACTTCGTCTGCACGCCGTGGCCCGGCGGACGTTGCGTGCCGAGCAGCTTGTCGATCAGGACCCGCGTGCCGCTGCCGGCGTTGCGGTTGACCATCGTGCAGTCGGGGTCGGCGAGCGCGGCCGCGACCGCGTCTTGCGCGCTCTTGCCGGCGAAGCGCGGGTCGCCGGTGCGAAAGACGATGCCCTGCATCCGTCGATAGCCCGGGACGAGCGTCATCGCATCGGTCAGCAGGTGGCGGTTGTATTCGCCCGTCGCCGGGTCCATGAGGTGCACGCTCGCGATGTCGCACTCGCCGCGCTGCGCTGCCTTCGCGCCGCCCATGCTGCCGACGTAGAGCACCTTCGGCCGCACACCGTCGCGGATCAGGCGGCCGATGATCGCGTCGAGGCCGACGCAGTGGCTGCCGATGATCACGAGGTCGGCGGGCTGCAGGCCGGAGGAGAGCAGCTGCACCTCGACCTCGGTGCCGCTGTCGACGATCTCGGTGTGCTGGTCGATGGTGATGAAGCCGTCGGCGCCGCTGAACGTCGTCACCGACCCCGAGCCCTTGCCCATCGGATACGCGCTCAGCTTGCCGTCGTTCTCGACGAGACCGACGAGCAGGTACTCGGTGCGGCCGCGCTCGGAGTTGACGCGCATCGGCAGCGTCGCCGTCACCGTCTCGCGCCGCTCTCGCGGCAAGCCGGCGAACGCGCGGATCACCGGCGCGACGAACTCGTGGAACGTGAAGATCGCCGACGTCGGAAAGCCCGGCAGGATGACGACCGGCTTGCCGTGGCTGACGGCGAGGCAGATCGGCTTGCCGGGCTTGAGCGCGACGCCGTGCGCGACGATCCCCGGATCGCCGAGCCGGCTCGCGACGCGATACGAGAGATCTCCTGCGCCCTTCGACGTCCCACCCGAAAGCAGCACGACGTCGTGCTCGAGCGCGCGCGTCAGCGCTGCGGTGAGGGCCGCTTCCTCGTCGCGGACGACACCGAGCTGCACCGGCTCGCCGCCGAGCTCGGTGACCGCCGCGCCGATGATCGCGGCGTTCGAGTCGTAGATCGCGCCGAGCGGCAGCGGCGATCCCGGCGCGACGATCTCGTCGCCGGTCGACAGGATCGCCACCCGCGGCCGCCGGCAGACGCGGACTTCGGCAACGCCGATCGCGGCGAGGACGCCGATCTCGCGCGACGTCAGCACCTGACCGGCGCGCAGCACGGTCTCGCCGCGCGCGATGTCGGTGCCGGCATAGCTGACGTTCTCGCCTGCGGTGACGGCGCGGCCGACCTCGACGATGCGCGTGCCGTCGCGTTCGGCCACGACCTCGGTGTGCTCGACCATCACGACGGCGTCGGCGCCGCGCGGCAGCATCGCGCCGGTCGCGATCACCGTCGCACGGCGCTCGCTGACGACTTCGCGCGCGACGACGCCCGGCGTCAGCACCTCGCTGCCGAGCGCGAGCCGGCGCCGGTCTTCTTCGCCGGCGCCGAAGGTGTCGGCGGCCTGCACCGCGAAGCCGTCGACGTTCGAGCGGTCGAAGCCGGGCACGTCGACCGCGGCGATGACGTCGACGCCGAGGACGCGTCCGAGCGCATCGCCGGGCGCGACGGTCTCGTGGCCGAGCGGCGCGAGCGTGAGGTGGCGGCGGAAGCGCTCGGTCGCTTCGTCGCGGCTGAGGACGCTCAGGAACTGCGTCTGGCGGCCGTCGGTGGCCGGTGCTGCATCGCTGCGCGAAGTCGTGTCCGCCATCGCTTCAAGCCGCGTCGTAGAGGTGGACCGTGACCTCGCTGCCCGGCGCGAAGCCTTCGCTGTCGGCCGGGATGACGACGAAGCCGTCGGCGCGTGTCGTCGACGACAGCACGGAGGCACCGCTCAGCGCGAGGGGCTCGACTTCGCCGTCGCGCAGGCGCACGCGGCAGTAGTCGACGCGGCCGATCGCCGAGACGATCTTGCGCGCGACGCGTGCGTTGCGTTCGACGTACGGCCAACGCTGCGGCAGGCCGCCGCGCATCCGGATGGCGCGGCCGGCGAAGAAGTCGTACGCGCACAGGCACGAGACCGGATTGCCGGGCAGGAGGAACACGAGCGTCTCGCCGATGCGGCCGCATCCGGCCGGGCTCGACGGCCGCATCGCGACGCCGTGGATCGCGAGCTCGCCCGCTTCGGCGAGGAGCCGCGGCGCGTGGTCCTCGGTGCCGACGCTCGAGCCGCCGGAGACGAGGACGACGTCGGCGCCACCGCGCGTCAGCGCGTCGCGGATGACGGCCGGGTCGTCGCCGGCGCGGAGATGCTCGTGCAACTCGCCCCCGTCGCGCGCGACGAGACCCTGCAGCATCGCCGAGTTGGCGTCGTAGATGTCGTATGTGCCTTTGGGCTGCCCGGGCGCGACGACCTCGTTGCCGGTGACGACGATGCGAACGCGCGGCCGTCGGATCGCGTCGATGCGGTCGATGCCGAGCGACGCGAGCACGCCGGCGTCCTGCGGCCGCAGCCTCCTGCCGGCGGCGAGCACGATGGCGCCGCGCGCGATGTCCTCGCCGACGCGGCCGACGTGCTTGCCGGGGCCGAACGCCATCGAGGTCTCGATCCCTTGCGCCGTCTCGCGCACGTATTCGGCAGGGACGACCGCGTCGGCGCCGCTCGGCAGCGGTGCGCCGGTCATGATCCGCACCGCCTCGCCCGGCTGCACCGTCCCCGCGAACGGTTCTCCCGGCAGGGCGCGGCCGACGACGCTAAACGCGAGCGGGTTGTAGTCGCCTGCGCCGATCGTCTCGTCGCCGCGCACCGCATAGCCGTCCATCGCGGAGCGGTCGAACGCCGGGACGTCGGCGGTCGCGACGACGTCGCGCGCGAGGACGCGGCCGGGCGCGTCGTCGATCGCGACCGCCTCTGCCGGCAGCGCGCTCGCGTGGCGATCGATCCACTGCCAGACGTCGGCGACCTCGGCGCGACTGCTGAAGCCGCGCATGCGGACGTCGCGCGGCGGCGCGCTGCTCGTCGAATGCGCCTCCGTGCGGCGGCCTGGATCGAAGCCGGTCATGTCGTTCGCGCCGATCGTTGCTGCGGGGTGGCGAGGCATCGAGTCTATCGGGCGACCGGCGGCGTCCGGGCGGCACCTGGCATGGGGGCATCGCCGATTTGTACGCGATCACCATTCGTATATAGCGACACCCGATCTTGGCATGGGCGACCCGCCCCTTGTACTGGTGTTCCCTCTCGCGAGCGAAGCGACACCGTCGTATAACGACCTACACAACGACCGCCGCCAATGCAACCATCGCCGTCGTTCAGTGCGCCCGCCTGGCTGCGCCGCAGCCTGGTCCTTCTCGTCCTCGCCGCGAGCGCGGTGGCCGCGCACGCCGCCGACCTGACCGTCTCGGCGGCAGCGAGTCTCACCAACGCGTTCAAGGAGCTCGGCCCGCTGTACGAGGCGGCCAACCCGGGCGCGAAGGTCTTCTTCAACTTCGGCGCGTCGGGCGCGCTGCTGCAGCAGATCGTCAAGGGAGGCGCGCCGGTCGACGTCTTCGTCAGCGCCGACGAGGAGACGATGGACCAGGCGCAGCAGCGGGGAGTCGTCCAGGCTGCGCAGCGCCGCGACGTCGTCTCCAACACGCTGGTCGTGATCGTCCCGGCGTCGGCGCGCAACGTGCCGAAGGCGGTGGGCGATCTCGCGCAAGCGAGCTACCAGCGCATTGCGATCGGGCTGCCGGCGAGCGTCCCGGTCGGCCGCTACACCAAGGGCGTCCTCGAGGCCGCGGGCCTCTGGTCGGCGGTCGAGCCGAAGACGATCGGCGCCAACACCGTGCGCCAGGCACTCGACTACGTCGCGCGCGCCGAGGTCGATGCCGGCTTCGTCTATGCGACCGACGCCGCTCTGATGCCCGACAAGGTCAAGGTCGCGCTCACGGTGCCGACGCCAACTCCGGTGCGCTATCCGGCCGCGCCGATCGCCGCGAGCGCGAACGCGCAGCTCGCGGCGAAGTTCGTCGAATTCCTGCAGTCGGCGCCGGCGCAGGCCGTCCTCGCGAAGCACGGCTTCGGCAAGCCCTGACGCGGCACGCTGCGATGGAGGGAGCATGGATCGCGCTCGCGCTGACGCTCAAGGTCGCCGGCTGGGCGACGGTGCTGAACCTCGTCTTCGGCATCGCGGTGGGGTTCGCGATCGCGCGCGCGCGCTTCCCGGGACGCGACGTCCTCGACGCCGTGCTGACGTTGCCGATGGTGATGCCGCCGACAGTGCTCGGCTACTACCTGCTCGTGCTGCTCGGATCGCACGGCCTGCTCGGCGCGTGGCTGATCGAGCAGTTCGGCATCCGCCTCATCTTCACCTGGCAAGGCGCGGTGATCGCGGCGATGGTCGTCGCGTTCCCGCTGGTCTTCAAGGCCGCACGCGCAGCGTTCGAGACGATCGACTCGCAGCTCGAGGACGCGGCGCGCACCCTCGGCATGCACGAGATCGCGATCTTCTTTCGCGTCACGTTGCCGCTCGCGTGGCGCGGCATCCTCGCCGGTCTGCTGCTGTCGTTCGCGCGCGCGCTCGGCGAGTTCGGCGCGACGCTGATGGTCGCGGGCAGCATCCCCGGGCGCACGCAGACGATGTCGATCGCGGTCTACGAAGCGGTGCAGGCAGGGCAGGACGATGCCGCGAACTTTCTCGTCGCGGTGACGTCGATCGTCTGCGTCGCGGTGCTGCTCGCTGCGGGGCGGCTCGTTCCCGGGCGCGTCGCGGCGCGCGGCGGTTGAGGGCGTCGCCGTGATCTGGGACGTCGAGCTGCACCGCGGGCTGGTCCACGACGGGACGAGATTCGATCTGGCAATCCGTTTTGCGAGCGAGGCCGAGCGGCTCGTCCTCCACGGCCCTTCCGGTGCCGGCAAGACGCAGACGTTGAAGATGATCGCCGGCATCGCGCGACCCGACAGCGGCCGCGTCGCCGTCGCGGGCCGGACGCTCTACGACAGCGCTGCGCGGGCGTTCCTGTCGGCGCAGGAGCGCAGGCTCGGCTACGTGTTCCAGGACTACGCGCTCTTTCCGCATCTGACGGTGCGCCAGAACATCGCGTTCGGCCTGCGGCGCGGCTGGTTGAATCCGGCACGGTCGTTCACGGATCCGGCGGTCGGGCGCTGGATCGGGGCGTTCCATCTCGACGCCGTCGCCGGTCACTACCCGCACCAGCTCTCGGGCGGCCAGCGCCAGCGCACCGCGCTCGCGCGCGCCTTGGTCAACGGCCCGCACGCACTGCTGCTCGACGAGCCGTTCGCTGCGCTCGACAAGGCGCTCGCCAAGCGACTGCGTGCCGAGTTGAAGGAGCTGCAGGAGCAGCTGCGCGTCCCGCTGCTGCTGATCACGCACGACGACGACGACCTGCGCGATCTCGCGCACGACGTCGTCCACCTGCACGGCGGTCGCGTCGTCGCCGCTGCTGCGGTCGCGGAGGCGACATGACGCCGCGCCGGCGCAAGCTCCAGCGTCGCCTCGAGCTGCAGGGCTCGGTCTGGATCTCGGTCGGCGACGAAACGCTCGGCGGCAGCGAGCGCTTCGGTCTGCTGCGCGCGGTCGCGAGCGAGGGCTCGATCACGCGCGCTGCGAAGGCCTACGGCATCAGCTACAAGTCGGCGTGGGACGCGATCGCGGCGATGAACGCGCTCGCCGGCGAAGCGCTCGTCGAAGGCAGCGTCGGCGGCCGCGGCGGCGGGTCGACGCGCCTGACCGCGCGCGGCCAGTTGCTCGTCGACCGGTTCGCGGAGATCGACGCTGCGCATCGACGCTTCCTGAAGCTGCTCGACGACCGATCGATCGACCTGAGCCATCCTTTCTCGTTGCTCGAGGTCCTGAACATGAAGACCAGCGCAAGAAACCAGTTCGTCGGCACGGTCACCTCGCTGCGCTCCGGTGCGGTCAACGATGAGGTCGAGCTCACGCTCGCCGGCGGCCAGCGCATCGTCGCCGTGGTGACGCAGGAGAGCACACAGTCGCTCGGCCTGCGCACCAAGGCGACTGCGATCGCGCTCGTCAAGGCGTCGTCGGTGGTCGTCGCGACCGACCTCGAAGGCGCGAAGGTGTCGACTCGCAACCAGTTGGCCGGCAAGGTCGGCGCGGTGACGCCCGGTGCGGTCAACGCCGAGGTGGTGATCGACCTCGACGGCGGCGGCAGCATCGCGGCGATCGTCACCCAAGGCAGCGTCAAGTCGCTCGGCCTGGCGCCGGGCAAGCGCGCGATCGCGCTCTTCAAGGCGACGAGCGTCATCGTCGCGGTGCCGGCGTGACGCCGTCGCGCACGCCGTCCTGAGGCCAAAGGCCGGCTCGACCCGGCCGATCTGGGAACTACGTCCCAGATCCCGCCATTTCGACGCATCCGTGGAACCGCCGACGGGCTCTGGATGCCTCGAAATGCGGGCATGCGCTGCTACAGTCGGCCGCGCCTCCCGCGACCTCGCGCGAGCCTGAGCCGTGCGCATCTAGACCAAGACGCATCGGGCGCCGGAGGCGACTCGACTTGGAAGCCGAGTGTCGATTCCGACTCGTTCCGGACGTCCGATGGAAGCGAGCACCAAGGCGAGAACGGAAGCCAGATGGGCATCGTTGCCTGTGCTCGAGCGCGTGCGCCGTTGGAGCCATCGCCGGTCATGGCCGGTGCTCTCGGTGTTCATCTCGATCGTCGCGTTGCAGATGCTCGTCACGGTGCTCAGCATCGACTTGATGTCCGCGGTGCGCTCGTATGTCACCGGCGAAAGTCTCTACTCGAAGGGCGAGAAGGACGCCCAGCTGCACCTGATCGCGTATGCCGAGTCGCACCGCGAAGAGGACTACAGGCTCTTCCTGAGCTCGCTCAGGATGCCGCGCGGCGATCGGATGGCGCGCGAGGAGATGCAGAAGGATGAGTTTGACGTCGACGCGACGCGCCAGTTCTATCTCGCAGGCGGCAACCATCCCGACGACATCGGTCGTGCGATCCGCCTGTTCAGATGGTTCCAGCACACGCCGTTCATGGCCAAGGCGATCGCGACCTGGACCGAGGGCGACCGGATGGTCGAAGAGATGCGGGTTCTCGCTGAGAAGGCCCACGCTCGCGTCCTCGCCGGCGATCTCCAGGCTCCCGAAGTTGTCAGCCTGAAGAACGAGATCGCGCGGATCAACGGCATCCTCACCCCGCTCGAGGCGCGCTTCGCTGCCGAGCTTTCGGACGCGGCCCGCCTGAGCGAGCGGCTGCTCATCTGGTTCAACCTCGGCATGGCGGTGCTGCTCGGGATGAGCGGATCGGCGTTCGTGAGGCGCAGCGTGCGCCTGCAGGCATCCGCGGAGGATGAAGTGAGGCTGCGGACCGAATCGCTGCAGCGCATCCTCGACTCCGCTGCCGAAGGCCTGTACGGCGTCGACGTCGCCGGACGCTGTACGTTCATCAATCGCTCAGCCTTGCAGATGCTCGGCTATCGCGCCGAGTCCGATCTGCTCGGGCGTGAAATGCACGTGCTGATCCACCATTCGGACGCGAGCGGCAGAAGGCTGCCACCCGAGCTCTCGCCGATCTCGCACTCCTACCGCGAGCAGCGCGCGCTTCACATTGCCGCCGAGGTGTTTTGGCGCTCCGACGGGACCTCGTTCCCGGTCGAGTACTGGTCGCATCCGATGCTGAGGAACGGTCGCGTCACCGGCGCGGTCGCGACGTTCTTCGACATCAGCGAGCGCGTCAACATGCAGGCGGCACTCCGCCAGGGCGAGATCCGGATGGCGGGGCTCGTCGACGCAGTCAATGACGGCGTCGTCAGCTTCGACGCCGACGAGCGGATCGTCCAGTTCAATCGCGCCGCCGAGCGGCTGTTCGGGGTCAACGCGAGCGAAGCGCTCGGCTGCAGCATCGAGCGCTTCGTTCCGCGGGGATCATTGCAGCGAGCCGGCGCCGAGCGTCGCGAGATCCGCTTCGACTACATCGAGACCGGCAAGGTCCGCGAGATCTTCGGCCGACGCGCTGACGGCTCGCAGTTTCCGCTCGAGGCGTCGCTTTCGCGCTTGGAGACCGAGCGCGGGACGCTCGTCACTGCCGTCTTGCGTGACGTGACCGACCTGCAGAATGCGCGCGCCGAGCGCGAGGCGCGCGAGGCGCTCGAGGCGTCGAATCGCGCCAAGAGCGAGTTTCTGTCGCGGATGAGCCACGAGCTTCGGACGCCGCTCAATGCCGTGCTCGGTTTCGCGCGGCTGATGCGGCTGGATGCGGGAAAGCCGCCGCCGCCCGAGCACGTCGAGCGATTGCAGCGAATCGAGGACGCAGGAGCGCACCTGCTTGCGCTCGTCAACGACGTCCTCGATCTGTCACGGGTCGAGTCGGGGCAGATGACAGTCAGCCCCGAGCCGCTCGACCTTCGCACCGCGGTCGAGGATGCGATTTCGATGGTCCTTCCGCTTGCCAGCGTCGTCGGTGTCAGGACGTGGATCTCGGGCCGGCAGAGCGACTTCGTCACCCTCGGGCTTGACGACGACGGCCACGTCACGGTGCTCGCCGATCGCGTTCGCCTTCGCCAGGTCCTCGTCAATTTGCTGAGCAACGCGGTCAAGTACAACCGGTCGGGCGGCGAAGTCCGCGTCGGCTGGCAAATCGGCGACGGACACTGCGAGATCTTCGTCAAGGACGACGGCGTGGGCATGGGGCCCGACAAGGTCGATCAACTGTTCGAGCCGTTCAATCGGCTCGGTGCCGAGAACTCGAAGATCGAGGGCACCGGAATCGGCTTGGTCCTGTCGCGGCGCTTGGTGGAGTTGATGCGCGGCCAACTGCGAATCGAGAGCGCGCTCGGCGTCGGCACGACGGCATTCGTGACGCTCGAACGTTCGAACGAGCGGCCGCAACAGCCGATCGGTCTGCCGCCGCCGAGCCAGCACGGCGAGCTCGATTCGCCGTTGCGCGTCCTTTATGCCGAGGACAACGATGTCAACGTCGAAATCGTGCGCCAAGTCGTGCGTCTGCGACCTGCGGTCGCCTTCGACACCGCAGAAAGTGGAGCGGCTGCGTTCGCGAAGGCGCGCCAGGATCAGCCCGACCTCATCCTCGTCGACATGCACCTGGGCGACATGACGGGATTTGATCTGGCGCAAGCTTTGCGGTCGGATCCGGGAACCGCGCACATTCGGCTCGTGGCGCTTTCGGCAGATGCCCTGCCCGAGCAGATCGCGGCGGCGCTGGCCATGGGCTTCGAGGACTATCTGACCAAGCCGGTGAACTTCCGCGACCTGCTCAACGTGCTCGACGGGCGCGGCAATCGCCGAAGACACGTCTGACGCGCACGGCCGGCCGGCCCGACTGCGCCCTATTGCACGAAAGTGACGAACGCCGCCACAATTGCTTCCAAACGACCGTACAACGGGGAAACGGCATATGGGGCAGCCGTTCAGGCGGGAAGGTGACCTGAAGGACCTGAGCAGCTATCCCCGCTGGCTACAGGACGTCGTCCGAAGCACCACGCGCCAGAAGCAGCGCATCGTCGACCACGATTTCTTCGCTCTGCTCCGCGAAGCGACGCTGCCGAAGGCCGCCCTGCGCCGGTTCCTGGTCGGGGCTTGGCCGACGATCGAGCAGTTCCCCCGGTTCATGGCGATGACGCTCAAGAAGCTCGGCGTCGGCGATTCCCCTGGCGAGGATCTGGCGCGCCGGTTTCTCATTCACAACATCCGCGTCGAGCAGAAGCACGCAGATCTATGGATCGACTGGGCCCGAGCGGTCGACCTCACCCTCGACGACTTCAAGGCCGCCGACGGCATCGAGGTCCCGAACACGCTCACGCATTGGTGTTGGTACGTGTGCGATTCCGCCAGCACCGCGACGGCGATCGCTGCGACGAACTACGCGGTCGAAGGGCTCACCGGTGAGTGGGCGGCGCTCGTCTGCTCGAAGCCGACCTATGCCGAATCGCTGCCGGAGGAGATCCGGGTCTCGGCGACGCGGTGGCTCCGCGTGCACGCGCACTACGACGACGCGCATCCGTGGGAGGCACTCGAGGTCATTGCGACGCTGCTTGGCGCGTCGCCGACCGTGTTGGAAGTCGAGGCGGTTCGTCGTGCGATCCGCTCGACCTACTGCTACTACGAGCTCGGTCTCGAGTATCCGATGGCTTCGTTGATGCACGGAAGCTTCGACGAGACGGCCTCGAACGCTTCGACTCTCGGCGCTCTCGACGCCGCCTAGCTTCAGCGCAGCCTCCGCCGCGAGTGCGCGTGCTGCTCATGCAGTCGCGGGTTGGTGGCTCTGGTATCTGGCCACCGCCGTCGCGAGGTTGAATTGCATCCTCTCGCGGCCGAGCGTCGCGGCGAGCGGGGATCGCCGCACCACCTCGAGCACATCGGGGTTCAGGCCGACGAGCCAGACGTCGATGCCGCGTTCGCGCATGCGCTGCTCGCCGTCGACGAGCATCTTGAGCGCGGTGTATTCGAGGTCGTGAACGCGGCTGAGGTCGAGCGCGACGACGCGCGGCTGCGTTTCGTCGACGAGCTCGCGGATGCGGTCGCCGAGGCGCTCGGCGTTGAGGAAGAAGACGCGCCCCTCGGGTCGCAGCATCAGCAGCCCCGGGAAGGTCTCGTCGTCGTTGTCACCGGTCAGCGGCCGGAAGACGTCGGTCCTGCGCTTGCGGCCGACGACATAGAGCTGTGGCGTCGCTGCCTGCATCGCGAGCGCCGCCATCGACACCACGATCGCGACCAGAATCCCCTTCAGCGTGCCGAGCAGCACGACGCCGAGCACCGCTGCGATCGCCCACACGAACTCGGTCCGCCGGATGGCGAGGATGCTGCGGAATGCCGCGGGCTCGATCAGGCCGACGGAGTAGACGATGACGATCGCCGCCAGCGTCGTCTGCGGCATGAGGCCGATGAGCGGCGCGAGAACGAGCATCGTGAGCAGCGCGATGCCGGCGGTGACGATCGATGCCAGCTGCGAGCGCGCACCGGCTTGCTTGTTGACCGCGGTCTGCGACGTGCCGCCGCCGGAGGCCATGGCACCCAACAGCGCTCCCCCCGCGTTCGCGATCCCGGTCGCGAACAGTTCGCGGTTGGGCTGCAGCGGCGGATCGCCGCGCGAGGCGAACGCCCGCGCCGCAGCGATCGACTCGGTGAAGCTCATGAGCGCGCAGCCGAGCGCGCCGGGCCAGAGCTCGTCGACGAGCGAGAGATCGGGCAGCACCAGCGACGGCAACCCGCGCGGGATCGTGCCGACCGTCTCGACGCCGCGCGCGTCGAGGCCGAGGAATGCGATCGCTGCGACGCCGACCGCGACCGCGACGAGCGGCGCTGGAACCTTCGGGACGAAGCGCTCGAGCGCGACCAACAGGAGCAGCGTCGCGGCGCCGAGCACGAACGTGGGCACCAGCAGATGCGGCACGGCGTCGACCATCGCAACGATGTTGTGGAAGAACCCGCCCTTGGGGAAATGGACGCCGAGCAACTTCGGAATCTGGTCGAGGACGATCACCAGGCCGATCCCGGCCTTGAACCCCACGAGCACCGGTTCCGAGATGAAGCTCGCGACGAAGCCGAGGCGCAGCACGCACGCGAGCACCAGGAATGCACCCGTGAGCAGCGCCAATGTCGCCGATGCGGTCAGCGCGGCGGCCGCGTTGCCGGAATCGGCGAGCGAGCCGAGCTGGGCTCCGACGAGGATCGCCAGCGTCGTCGTGCTGGTGACGCTCAGCACGCGCGACGTGCCGAGCAACGCATACAGGACGATCGGCACGAGGACCGTGTACAGGCCGATCTGAATCGGAAGACCGGCGATGGACGCATAGGCCATCGCCTTCGGAATGACGATCGCCGCGGCGATCAGGCCGGCAATGACGTCGGCGCCGAGCCACTCGCGCCGATAGTGCACGAGCCAGGCGGGCAGAGGAACGGCGAAGGAGCGCGTTTGCGGATCGACGGCGGGGGACACGATGCTGTCGAAGCGAACGATTCGGGCGCGCGGGCTTGGCCGCGCGCCCGAATCATGCGCGGGACACGCCGAGCGCTGTATGGGACCAAGGTCTCACCGAACCGCCGACGCGACCGCGGCGCGGCCGCGCCGCGGCATCGACGCTCACCGCCGCACGATCACCACCTCGGCGTATTCGCTCGGCACGACGAGCGAGCCTTCGCCCGCGATGTTCATCCGGTTCAGGAGCGCGGTGAGGTCTGCGGCGAGCGCTTCTCCCTTCTCGGGCGGGAGCGCGAGGAACGCCTTGTGGATCGGTCCGTACCAGGTCCGGAACACCTCGAGGAAGTGCGCGGCCGAGCGGTAGCGGAAGTTGAAGTGTCGCGGCGTGATGCGGATCGTCGCCGCGGACTCGCCGAACAGCTCGCGCAGGTGGTTGGCGAGTCCCCACAGCGACGGCGACTTCGCACCCGCGGGCGGCGGCATGTGCTGGCCGAGCGTCTTGAACACCTGGCCGATGAAGCCGTCCGGAGTCCAGTTGGCCATCCCGATGCGCCCACCCGGTTTGCAGACGCGCGCCAGCTCGGCCGCGGCCTTGGCGTGGTCGGCGACGAACATGACGCCGAACGTCGAGACGACGGCGTCGAAACTCGCGTCCGGATAAGGGAGTGCCTCTGCGTCGGCGCTCTCGAAGGTGACGTCGAGGCTCTCGGCGTGGGCACGCGCGGCGCCTTTCTCGAGCAGCGCCGGGACGTAGTCGGTCGCCGTCACCATGCAGCCGCGGCGCGCCGCGGCGAGCGTCGCGTTGCCGTTGCCGGCGGCGACGTCGAGGACGCGCTCGTCGAACCGGAGGTCGAGCGCTTCGGCGAGCTGCTCGCCGACGATCTGCAGGGTCGTGCCGACGACGGCATAGTCGCCGCTCGCCCAAGCCGCCTGCTGGCGGGTCTTGAGCGTGGCGAGGTCGATGTTCGCTGACATGGAGCTTTCCTTTTCCGTGGTGGGGCAGAAGGCATCGCGGTGCCGCGCCTCCCGGAAGGCACCGCGAGGAGAGAGGGCCGCGAGCAGCGCTCGGCGCGCCGTTCAGCTCTCGTCCTGCGGTTGAAATCGGAATCGGGCCGGAAAACCCGACATGCCTCACCCCTGCGGGGCGAATGCGCGGTCGCCGTCAGGTCCTGAGCAAGGTGCGCTCGAGGCGCTGCATCTCCGGGCTCGCGACGATCTCGCCGTCGTTCGCGAACGCCTCGTGGTTGCGCTCGACGGCGCCGAGGTCGTAGAGGTAGTTGACCATGAAGCCGGCACCCTGGGCGAGGCCCTTCTCGCTGGTGTCGGCCATCCATTGCAGGCGCTCGAGGCGGGCGCCATTGCCGAGGTGGAAGCGTGCGACCGAATCGATCGGCTTTCCCGCCGCATCCTTGGCGTCGAAGAGGTAGCGCAGCGCTGCGCGCGAGAGCGCCTCGCGCACCCCCTTCGACGGCGCCAGGTGCCAATCCGCGCGACGCAGCGGATCGAGCAGCGGACCGATCGCCGGATCGACCAACGCGGCGTTCTCGCCGTGCTGCGCCGACAGCCACCGGCAGAACCCGGGCAGCGGCGACAACGTGACGAAGGTGCTCAGCGACGGCAGCTCGCGCTTCAAGTCCTCGGCGACCTGCTTGATCAGGAAATTGCCGAACGAGATGCCCCGAAGGCCGCGCTGGCAGTTCGAGATCGAATAGAAGACTGCCGTCGTCGCCCGCTCCGGCGCGACCGGAACGCGCCCGCTGCCGAGCAGCGGCGCGATCGCCGTCGGCACCTCGGTCGTCAGCGCGACCTCGACGAAGATCAGCGGCTCGCCGACGAGTGCCGGGTGGAAGAAGGCGAAGCAGCGGCGGTCGGCGGGCTCGAGACGAAGCCGGAGGTCGTCCCAGCTCGTGATCGCATGGACCGCTTCGTAGTGGATGATCTTCTCGAGGATGTGCGCCGGCGTCGACCAGTCGATCCGCTGCAGGGCGAGAAAGCCGCGGTTGAACCACGACCCGAAGAGATGGCGGAAGTCGGCGTCGACGGCGGCGAGCGAGCCGTCTTCCTGCAGCGCCTGCAGCAGATCCTCGCGCATCGCGACGAGCTGGCTCGTGCCGCCGGGTGCGAGGTTCATGCGTCGGATCAGCTCCTGGCGGCGCGGCTCGGCCAGCGCGTGCAGGCGCGCCGCCGCGATCGAGTCGGGCTTCTGCGCGAACTCGGTGACCGCGCGCCGCACGAGCTCGAGGTCGGGGCCGAAGCGCGTCGCGAGGAGCGCGAAGAACCGCCGCTGGTCGGCGCGCGGCAAGGCACGGTAGGCAGCGAGCAGGTGCGATGCGAGCGCGACACCCGATGCTTCGCCCTTGCCCGAGAGCAGCACGCAGGCCATCGACTCGAAGTCGGCGGTCGCGGTGACCCGTCTGCTGCTCCACCAGCGGGTCAGTCCCGAAAGGAATCCCGGTGCCTTCGCGCTCATCGCGTCGCCATTCTGCGAGCAACGGGTCGATCCGCGCTTCCCCTGGTTCGGGTGGCGTCCCGGCTGCCGTGGTCGCAAGCGTGCCTTGGGCCCGTGTCAGGCCGATGTCGGGCGGCGCGACGGCGCGCGCCGAGGTCGTTCGTTCAGGCGGCCGGCTTCGCCAGGATGCGCTCGATCCAGCCGGCGAACGCGGTGAGGAACTTGTCGACGAACTGCTTCGTCTCGGGCTTCTTGATTGCCCCCGACGCGTCGAACAAGTCGGCGGCGCCGCCGATGTAGGCCTCGGGCTGCTGCAGCACCGGCATGTCGAGAAAGACGAGCGACTGGCGCAGATGGTGGTTGGCGCCGAAGCCGCCGATCGCGCCGGGAGAGACCGAGATCACGGCGGCGGGCTTGCCGCTCCACGCGCTCTGGCCGTACGGCCGCGAAGCGATGTCGATCGCGTTCTTGAGGACGCCGGGCACCGAGCGGTTGTATTCGGGAGTGACGAAGAGGACGGCCTCGGCGTCGGCGATCTTTTTCTTGAACGCCGCCGACGCCGGCGGCGGCTGCGCCTCGTCGTCCTGGTTGAAGAGCGGCAGCTCGCGGATCTCGACGATCTCGAAGGCGAGCTGCGGCGCAGCGTCGGCGACGATCGCCTTGGCGAGCTTGCGATTGAACGACTCCTTGCGGAGGCTGCCGACGACGACGGCGACGCGGCGGGGGTTGGCCATTCGGATTCCTTGCAGAAGGGGATTGCTGCAACGGCAGAATTCGTACCCGGCGCTTGTCCCGCCTGGCACGTCATGAACAAGGCTTTCACCCGCGAGGTCGACCGCGACGACGAGGACGACGAGGCGGATCTCGAATCGCCCGTTCTGCCGAGCGGCGCCAAGAACTACATCACCGCAGGCGGTTACCGGCGCCTGCGCGACGAGCTGAAGGCGCTGCTCGATGACGAGCGGCCGAAGATCGTCGAAACGGTCTCGTGGGCGGCCAAGAACGGCGACCGCTCCGAAAACGGCGACTACCTCTACGGCAAGAAGCGGCTGCGCGAGATCGATCGCCGGATCCGCTTCCTGACCAAGCGGCTCGACCTCGCCGAGGTCGTCGATTCGACCGTCCACCACGGCAACGACCAGGTGTTCTTCGGCGCGACGGTGCGCTTCGCGAGCGACCAGGGCGAGGAGCGCACGATCCGCATCCTCGGCGTCGACGAGGCCGAGAGCGCGCGCGGCGAGGTGAGCTGGGTGGCGCCGATCGCGCGCGCGCTGCTGAAGGCGCGCGTCGGCGACGAGGTGAAGTTGGTGACGCCGCGCGGCGTCGAGACGATCGAGGTGCTCGAGGTTCGCTATCCGCCGCCGGGCGGCGAAGCAGACGCGGTCAGGGCTTGACGCGCGCGACCCGCAGCACCGCGGGCGAGCGGCGAAGGGTGCGCATCACGTCGGCGAGATGGTGGCGGTCGCGCACGCTCAGCAGCAGCTGCAGCTCGGTCGTCTCGGCGGCCTTCTCGTGGCCCATGTCGATGTGGGTGATGTCGGCCTCGGCATGGCTCACCGCGGAGGCGACCTGCGCCAGCACGCCCTTGCCGTTCTTGACGAGGAGGTTGACCGCGGTCTCGAACGAGCGCGTCGGCTGCTCGGCCCAGTCGACGCGCATCCAGCGCTCGCTGTCGCGCTCGAGCAGGCGCTTGCCGACGCCGCAGTCGGCGGTGTGCACGGTGAGACCCTCGCCGCGGCCGAGGTTGCCGACGATCGCGTCGCCCGGGATCGGCCGGCAGCACGTCGCGAGCTGCACCGAGGCGCCTTCGCTGCCGTCGATCAGCACCAGCCCCTGCGACGGCACCGAGTCGTCGACCGCCGCATAGCGGCCCATCGTCAGCGCGACCGCGCCGGCGCGCACTCCGCCCTCGGCGAGCAGGCGCGCCAGCCGCGTCGCGACGATCGTCGCGATCTTGCGGCCGACGCCGATGTCGACGAAGAGGTCGGCGCGCGTCTTGTTGCCGGTCCAGCGCAGCAGCTGCTGCCAGACCTGGGCGCCGGCGCCGTCTTCGGGAGGCATCGTCAGCCCCTCGGCGCGCAGCGCCTGCGCGAGCATCTTCTCGCCGAGGCTTTCGGACTCCTCGAGCTCCATGTTCTTCAGGTAGTGCCGGATCTTCGAGCGCGCGCGGCCGGTGACGACGAAGTTGAGCCACCCGGGATTCGGCCGCGCGTTCGGCGCGCCGATGATCTCGACGACGTCGCCGCTCTTCAACTCGGCGCGCAGCGGCACCGGCTCGCCGTTGACGTTGGCGGCGACGCAGTGGTCACCGACGTCGGTGTGGATCGCGTACGCGAAGTCGACCGGCGTCGCGCCGCGCGGAAGCGCCAGGATCTTCGACATCGGCGTGAAGACGTAGACCGCGTCGGGGTAGAGGTCGATCTTGACGTGCTCGAGGAACTCGCCGGCGTCGCGCGTCTCGTCCTGGATGTCGAGCAGCGACTGCAGCCAGAGCGCCCCGAGGCGCTGCGCCTCGTGGCCCTGCAGCGGGCCGTCGTCGTGCTCCTTGTAGAGCCAGTGCGCGGCGATCCCCTTCTCGGCGACGGCGTGCATCGGGTCGGTGCGGATCTGGAACTCGACCGCGGTGCCGAGCGGGCTGACGAGCGTCGTGTGCAGCGACTGGTAGCCGTTCGCCTTCGGGATTGCGATGTAGTCCTTGAAGCGACCGGGCACCGGCTTCATCAGCTGGTGCAGCACGCCGAGCGCCATGTAGCACTCGGGCAGCGTGCCGACGACGATGCGAAAGCCGAAGATGTCGCTCACCTGCGCGAACGACAGGTGCTTCTCGCGCATCTTGGTGTAGATCGAGTAGAGCGTCTTCTCGCGGCCGAAGATCTGCGCCGAAAGCCTGGCCGCGGCGAATGCCTTCTCGACGTCCTTCTGGATCCGGTCGACGACGTCGCGCCGGTAGCCGCGCGCCTTCTGCACCGCCTTCGAGAGCGCCCCTTCGCGCCAGGGATGGAGGTGCTTGAACGAGAGCTCCTGCAGCTCGCGGTAGGTCTGGTTGAGGCCGAGGCGGTGCGCGATCGGCGCGTAGATCTCGAGCGTCTCGGCTGCGATGCGCATTCGCTTCGCGGCCTCGACCGCATTCATCGTCCGCATGTTGTGGAGGCGATCGGCGAGCTTGACGAGGATGACGCGGACGTCGCGCGTCATCGCCAGCAGCATCTTGCGGAACGACTCGGCCTGCGACTCCTCGCGCGTCGAGAAGCGCAACTTGTCGAGCTTGGTGAGGCCGTCGACGAGGTCGGCGGTGGGCGCACCGAAGCGCTCGATCAGCTCGGCCTTGCTGATGCCGCAGTCCTCCATCGCGTCGTGCATCAGCGCTGCCATGATCGCCTGGACGTCGAGCTTCCACTCGGCGCAGATCCCGGCGACCGCGATCGGGTGCGTGATGTAGGGCTCGCCGGAGGCGCGGAACTGGCCGAGGTGCGCCTCGTCGGCAAAGCGGTAGGCGTCGCGGACGCGGCGGATGTCGGCGGCGTCGAGGTAGTCGAGCTTGACGGTGAGCGCGGCGAACGACGCCGCCGCGGCGTCGCCGGGCGACGCCCCTTGCGCCGGTGCCGGCGTCGAGGGCGGAGCGCGCTTCTTCGGCGCCCGACGGGCACCGAAGATCGAGGTCAGAGAACCGAGCGAGCGCGCAGCCATGCTCGGATTTTGCGCCGGCTCGGCAAAACCCGTGCCGCGGACGGCAGCACCGGAACCGATGGAATCGAGGGCGGGCGCGCCCTCGGCGATCGAAGGCTAGACCGGAACCTTCTTCAGCATCTCAATGCCGACTTCGCCGGCGGCGATCTCGCGCAGCGCGGTGACCCCGGGCTTGTTCTTGGTCTCGACCTTGGGCGCGTGGCCCTGGCTCAGCATGCGTGCGCGGTACGTCGCGGCGAGCACGAGCTGAAAGCGGTTCGGGATCTTCTCGAGGCAGTCTTCGACGGTGATGCGGGCCATGGCGGATCCGAAAGAGGAGACGGTGAACGGTCAGGGAAGGCCGAGCGCAGCGAAGATCGCGGGCCGGGCCCTTCTGAGCGCTGCGTACTTGAGACGCTGCGAGTGGACGATCGCCTTCAGGTCGAACAGCGCCGTCTCGAACAAGGCGTTGATTATAACGAAGTCGAACTGGCTCGCCTTCGCGACCTCGAGACGCGCGTTCTCCATCCGCTGCGCGATCACCGCGCCGTCGTCCTCGCCGCGGCGCTCGAGCCGCAGGCGCAGCTCGTCCCAGCTCGGCGGCAGGATGAAGATCAGCACCGCGTTCGGATAGAGCCGCTTGATCTGCAGCGCGCCCTGCCAGTCGATCTCGAGCAGCACGTCGTTGCCGCCGGTGATCCGGTCCTCGATGCTGGCGCGCGACGTGCCGTAGAGATGGCCGTGGACCTCGGCCCACTCGACGAACTCGCCGCGATCGATCATCGCGCGAAACGTCTTCTCGTCGACGAAGTGGTACTCACGGCCGTGCTGGTCCTGGCCGCGCGGCTTTCTGGTCGTGTGCGAGATCGACAATGTCAAGTGCGAGTCGAGCTCGAGGAGTGCCTTGACGAGGCTCGACTTGCCCGCGCCGCTCGGCGCAGCGACTGCGTAGAGGTTGCCCGGGTATTCCATGTCCGGTCAGTGTACGTGCCGCCTCGGCGGCGGCTCGCGTGCGCCACGATCGGCGTGCGCTTTTTCGCGCCTAGAACGCCGCGCCGATCGAGAGCACGAAGACCTGGTCCGACGAACCGGGGTTGAACCAGAACCCGCCGACGGTGACGCGCCGCCAGCTCGCCTGCACGAACGGGCCGCGCTGGAAGTCGCGCTCGCCGCCGTAGGCGCGCGTGCGTTGTCCAACGAGGCCCGCGCGCAACCACTCGACCGGGCGAAAGCCGAGCTCGCTCCAGGCGTACAGGTAGCTGCTCTCGTGGTCGCCGTGGTCGCGAACGTATTCGCCCTCGACATAGAAATCGAACCGGCCCGCGGCGACGCTCGCCTCGACGCCGGGAACGAACGCCCGGACCGTACCCCAGGCGCCGCCGACGATGGGTGTCACTTCCCACGTGACCGCGTCGCCGCCGGAGAAGGTCCAGCCGACGAACGCCGACCGCGCGCCCACCGCCTCGTAGCTGATCCGGCCCTCGAGATGGAGCGGCCCGCGATCGGCAGCGACGATCGCCGATGCGTAGTCGTCGCCGCCGCGAATCGATGTGTGATAGCCCGTCGCCGCGAATTCCCATGACGGCTTGGCCGGCGGACCGGCGCGGCGTCCGCTGCCCGCTTCGTCGCCGCCGAACGCGGGCGAGATCACAGCGGCGGCGAGCAGCGCCAGCGTTCGCGGCGCCGCGCTCATCCGCCGAGCGCCTTGATCGCGCCGACCAGCAGCACGCCGAGCAGCGCCATCGTGATGCCGGCACGCCAAGAGCCGTAGCCCGCGTAGCGGCCGAGCGCGAAGCCGGCGAGAAAGAGCATCACCAGGGCGATCAGGCGCGACGCGTTCTTGGCGGCGGCGACGTCGTGCATCAGCGCGAACGGGACGACGACCGGAAAGGTCGAGACCACGACGACGATGAAGATCGCGAGGGCGGCGAGCAGGTCGCCGCGGTTCAGCGAGGCGCGCGCGGCCGGCTCCGGCAGCGCGACGATGCGGCCGCGGATCGCCTCGACCTCGGTCGTCGAGACGAGGCCGGCCGCGGTTTGCGAGAGCTCGTTCTCGATCACCGCGCGCCCGGCCTGCGCGTCGGCCGCGGCGCGAACCGTCCGTATCAGCGTGAGCGAGCGGCCGCGGGCGATGACGGTGCGGACCAGGTACATCACGGCGTCGACGAGACCCCAGGCGAGGTTGCAGCCGAGGGCGGTGATGAAGAGCTCGCGCACCTCTTCACGCCCCGACTGCGCGACGGACATGGCGCCCGTGAAGCTGAGCGCCATCAGCAGGCCGAACAGCAGCTCCATGATCCGGTCGACCGGGTGCAACACCGGTCCGCGGGCGCGCTCGTCCGCGCCGGCGCCGCTCGAAGTCTCGGTCGTGATCGATTCGCCCGGCATGTGGCGCGGCCCTCGTTATTCGACGTTCTGCACCTGCTCGCGCAGCTGCTCGATCGCGACCTTCATGTCGACCGCGATCGCAGTCATCTCGATCGACGACGACTTCGAGCCGAGTGTGTTCGCCTCGCGCAGCAGCTCCTGGATGAGGAACTCGAGGCGCTTGCCGATCTCGCCGCCCTTGGCGAGCAGCCGCGCGATCTCGTCGAGGTGCGAGCGCAGCCGCGCGACCTCCTCGGCGACGTCGACGCGGATCGCGACAGCGGCCGCTTCGCTCAACGCGCGCTCCTCGATCGCCTCGCGTGTGACGGATTGCGCAGCGCCGGCCTTTTCGAGCGCCTCCCGCCAGCGCTCGAGAAAGCGCTGCTGCATGCGCGCGACGGCGGCGGGGACGAGCGGCTCGGCGGCAGCGGCGAGCGCTCGCAGGTGCGCGACGCGCTCGGCGAGGACGGCGGCGAGCCGCTCGCCTTCGCGCGCGCGCGCCTCGGCGAGCAGCTCGACGCAGCGCTCGGCCGCTTCGACGACCGCATGCTCGGGCTCGGTCGCGGCCGCGCTGCGGCACCACTGCAGCGTTTCGTGCACCGAGAGCCCCCGCGCGTTCGGCAGGAGCTCGCGGACCGCGGCGTCGACGCGTGCGAGGTGCGCGAGCTGCTCGGGACTCGGCTCGGGGACCGCGCTCTCGGCGGCTGCGGCCGTCGTCACCCGCAGCTCGATCTTGCCGCGCCTGAAGCGCGCCGTGAGCATCGCCCGCAGCTGCGGCTCGAGCCCGCGCAACTCGTCGGGAAGGCGCAGCGCGAGGTCGAGGAAACGGCCGTTGACCGAGCGGATCTCGACGGTGGACGCGGCGTCCGGGCGGCCGCGCTCGGATCGTCTTGCGGATGCTTCGTGCAATGCTGCCGCACCCGCTGCGGAAGCGCCTGTCGAGGCATTCGCGTAGCCGGTCATGCTGTAGACTGACACGCGCTTTTGCTCCCCTTTTTCGCTCGATTATGTCAAAGCCTAAACCCGCGCCATTGCCATCCGGCACGGTCGTGGGCGGCTACCAGGTCATCAAGAAACTGGCGGCCGGTGGTTTCGGCGTGGTCTATCTGTGCGAGGACGGCGAGCGCAAGCTCGTTGCGCTCAAGGAATATCTGCCGTCGTCGCTCGCCGAGCGCTCGCCGGGCGAGCTGACGCCCCGCGTCAAGCCCGAGAAGCAGCCGCTCTACCGGCTCGGCCTGAAGAGCTTCTTCGAAGAAGGCCGCTCGCTCGCGCAGATATCGCATACGAGCGTCGTTTCGGTTCTCAATTTCTTCCGCGAGAACGAAACCGTCTACATGGTCATGAATTACCTGCAGGGAGATACCTTGCAGGATTTCATCGTCACCGCGCGCGACCTGAAACGTGACAAAGTATTTCGCGAATCGACGATCCGTTCCCTGTTCGACGAGATATTGCGAGGGCTGCGCATCGTCCACCAGCACAAGATGCTGCACCTGGACATCAAGCCCGCGAACATCTTCATCACCAACGAGAACAAGGCGGTCCTGCTCGACTTCGGCGCTGCGCGCGAGGTGCTGAGCAAGGAAGGCAACTTCATCCGTCCGATGTACACGCCCGGCTTCGCCGCGCCCGAGATGTATCGCCGCGACGGCACGCTGGGACCCTGGACCGACATCTACGCGATCGGCGCATGCATCTACGCCTGCATGCAGGGCTATCCGCCCAACGATGCGCCGCAGCGGATCGAGAAGGACCGCCTCGCGCTCTCGCTCTCGCGCCTTCGCAACGTCTACAGCGACAACCTGATCGAGGTCACCGAGTGGTGCATGTCGCTCGATCCGCTGTCGCGTCCGCAGAGCGTCTTCGCGCTGCAGAAGGAGCTGTCGCGCGAGACCGAGCGGCAGTACACCAAGCTCAGCTTCAGCGAGCGTCTGAAGCTGCAGCTCGAGAACCTGACCGCGAGCGCGAAGGCTTGACGCCTCGTCCTCGGCCGGTCGACTAGCGATGCGCTTCTCTGTCTACCAAGTGAGCCGCAAGGGCGGCCGCGAGAAGAACGAAGACCGCATGGGCTACTGCTACACGCGGGAGGCGGGCCTGTTCGCGCTCGCCGACGGCATGGGCGGGCATCCCGAAGGCGAGGTCGCGTCGCAGCTGGCGCTGCAGACCCTCGCTGCGATGTTCCAGCGCGACTGCAAGCCGACGCTCGGCGACCCGCTGCGCTTCCTCCACGAGTCGATCGTCTCCGGCCACCACCAGCTGCTTCGCTACGCGACGCAGAAGGCGCTGATCGACACGCCGCGGACGACGATCGTCGCCTGCCTCCTGCAGGGCAACGCCGCGTACTGGGCGCACTGCGGCGACTCGCGGCTCTACATGGTGCGCGGCGAAAAGCTGATCGCGCGCACGCGCGACCATTCGTACTCGGAGCTGCAGCAGACGATGAGCCAGGTCGTTCCGATGGGTGACCGCTTCAACCGCAACGTCCTCTTCACGTGCCTCGGCAGCCCGGGCAAGCCCGTCGTCGACACCGTCGGGCCGCTGCTCATGCAGGCGGGCGATCGGCTGCTGCTCTGCTCCGACGGCCTCTGGGGCACGGTGAGCGACAGCGAGATCGCCGAGCAGCTCTCGTCGCTGCCGCTCTCCGACTCGGTCCCCGAGCTCGTCGAGCAGGCGCTGCGCAACGGTGGCCCGAAGTGCGACAACGTTTCGGTGCTCGCGGTCGAGTTCGAAGGCGTCGAGGGCGACAGCCAGCTCGGCGGCATCGAGACCGCCGCGCTCGGCGAGGCGGTGTTCGCGTCGACGATCCAGGCGAGCGTGCTCGGCAGCGATGTCTCACCGGACGAGCTCGACGACGCCGAGATCGAACGCTCGATCAAGGAGATCAACGAAGCGATCAAGCGCAGCTCGCAGCACAAGAAGGGCTAAGCCCTTCTGCGCTGCAAGCCGCGCTCGCTCGCGCGCCAGGATCGCTCCCTCCCCAGCTTCGCTCCCCTCCCTCCAGGAGGGAGGGGCGGGCGCCTTCGGCGCCCCTGAGATGGCGGCGACAATCGCGGGATGACATTTCAACGTTCGAAAGGCCGGGCGCACGACGCGCTCAGGCCGGTGTCGATCGTGCGCGGGTTCACGCGCCATGCCGAAGGGTCGGTGCTGGTGTCGTTCGGCGACACGCGAGTGCTGTGCACGGCGTCGGTCGACGAGAAGGTGCCGCCGCACAAGCGCGGCAGCGGCGAGGGGTGGGTGACGGCGGAGTACGGG
>Ga0134124_10000466_pt1 | contig 34312 bp, 33 predicted proteins | sample KB304_FD_96880 | JGI IMG/M metagenome (GOLD analysis project Ga0134124, IMG submission 96880) | Terrestrial soil microbial communities without Nitrogen fertilizer from Kellogg Biological Station, Michigan, USA - KB3-0-4 | ecosystem: Environmental > Terrestrial > Soil > Unclassified ... | reverse complement strand
CCGCTCTTACAGGCGCTTTCAGATTCAGACTTCAACGATCTAGAACCCGACTACTGCAACCAACTGACTCTATTCGAGTAACGTTGGGACAGTAGTGATGACCAATGACTAATGACCAATGCCTCCCTCTTTGCCCTTTGCGCTTTGCTCCTGGCCTTTCTATAATCTGACCCGCCAACATTGGAGGGTACATGCTAGTTCCGAAGGTTCAATTAATACCGTCGTCCGATCAGGTCACTGATCTTCTGCGCGAGACCGGCGCTTTGCGCGAAGGCCATTTCGAATTTCCGACCGGCCAGCACTCGGGTCATTACTTTCAGATGCCGCTCGCGATGCGTTATCACGGAAATGCGCGTGTGCTGAATGTTGCTCTATCGCGACTGCTTCGCCGCGAGCCGGAAGTCCTGGCTGCCTTGCCAAACTGCGCGATCGTCGCGCCCGCAGCCGGCGGAATACCGGTAGCCTTTGGAGTGCGCGAGGCTTTGAACGCCGATCAAATTTTCTGGGCAGAAAAAGACGACGGCCGCTACCATTTCAGGCAATACCTCGATGCAAAAGGATTGAAGTGCATACTTGTCGATGACGTCGTCCGATCCGGCAAGGTCATTACCAATATGATCGATGTCATTCAGAACGCCGGCGCCGAAGTGGTTGCAATCGGTTCTCTTGTACACTTCAAGGATGCCCATTTCGATGCCGGTAATGTACCCTACTACGCTCTGCTTGAAGTTGGGGCTCGTTTCTATGGGCCTGACGAATGCCCGCTTTGCAAGACTGGCGAGCCGCTCGAGAAGGTTTGGGCGTAGCGAGAGCGTTAGTCACGCGCGCAGTAGGGCGGCGCGAGGCCAGGAAAACGGGATACTGTTTGCGACAACGTTGCGAAGAAATCTCCGGCGAGGTGAATGAATATGCAAACGCGAGTTAACGAAAAGGCTGAACATCTACGGCGAACGGCGCTTGCTGCATTCTTGTTGCTGATCGTTTCAGTTGGCGGAATGGCGCAAACGCTGTCGGCGAGTCCCAACGCTGCCTCAACCGTCAAAGTAACAACTGTTCGCGCGGCAGCGACGCCGGCAAATCAAGACTCGCAGGTTGCGGACAAGTTCACTACGGTGTTTGGCGCCAGGATTCATTACCTCGAGGCGGGCAGCGGTCCGGTTGTGATCCTGCTTCATGGCCTCGGAGGAAGCGTGTCAAACTGGGCGCCGACTATCGCGCCGCTCGCGCAGAAGTATCGAGTGATCGCGCCTGACCAGATCGGCTTCGGCAAATCAGACAAGCCGATGTTGAACTATCGCGTTGGCACGCTTGTGGATTTTCTTGACGGCTTTTACAAACAGCTTGGAATTCAGAAAGCGTCACTGGTAGGCAATTCCCTCGGCGGGTTCACGGCAGCGGCTTTCGCTCTGGCGCATCCGGAAAAAGTCGACAAGTTGGTTTTGGTAGACGCCGCCGGTTTCACCGTCACCGGTGACATTGATCCGAGAGTCCTCAACGGTCTGAACCCCTCGACTCGACAACAGGTGAAGGACCTCATCGGTTTGATCTTCTACAACAAAGAACCGTTCAGCAGTGATGCCGCGGTTGACGCGTTCCTGGCGAGCCGAGTGACGGCGGGTGATGGCTACACGATTCAGCGGTTTATCGATTCGATAGGGCACAACGAAGACATGCTTGACGGCAAGCTTGGCGCGATCAAGCACCCGACGCTGATCATCTGGGGAAGGGAAGACGGCTTGACGCAATTGGCGATGGGCCAGCGCTTCAACAAAGAGATAGCTGGTTCGCAGATGTTGATCATCGAAAAGTGCGGACACGTGCCACAACTCGAGAAGGCGGCGGAGTTCAACGCCGGCTTGATGAAGTTTCTCACCAGTGCTAGGTAAGATATAGGTAAGAACTGAAGCATTGAAGCCAGGGTCGGTGCAACTTCCCGTATATGTGGTGACGATCTGAAGACGGGAAGCCTTTCAAAAAAAAACTATTTGGCAGCCAGCGGTGCGACTTTGTTAACCGCATTGATTGACATTCTCCGCGCGCCGCGCTCAGCGGCTGTGGCTGCTCTCTTGGACCAGGTGAGATCTTCGTCGCGGCTTGATGGCCGCGCCCCGATCCTGCTTCAGATCAGGACGGAACCGGTCCAGTGTTATGTTTTTGATCTGACATCCATCAATGTATAGATCGTGTGCAGCCGATAGGTGAAAAGCTACCAGGGCAGATTCATCTTCGACCGATATGTCGTTGAACGACATTATGTGGGCGCGACATCGGTATTAGCGGTACGGGGCTGACGCACGGCAATTTTTGAAAGGGAAAGGAGCAACTATGCCAAGCTTCATGCACGACTACTGGTCTCTATACACAAAAAAAGAGCCTTCAAGCCAGGAATGGATTAGAAGAGATATCAGGATTCAGGATTTGCCTGACCTGCCGGGTGCCTTTGGCATCATCTTCCCGGACCGAACGCCTGATGGGTACGGCTGTTTTACCCTGAACGCAAATCCCCTACTCATCACCGTATTCTTTTTGGAACCGCAGACTGACAAATCGGGTGCGTATTCGGCGCCTTACCTGTATGTAGGGCAGGTGTATTCTCATGAAGAAAGAGATGGGAAACCTTATACCGTCTTCAAGGGTAAGCGGCGGCTTCTCGGCTCACCCGGCTCTGAAGTAGCGGGTGATGAGGATTGGACCAGCAACAGACCTGTGGGAGAGGGCGGCGCGAACTAGCAGAGTCCAGGATTCGTCTGCCCGAAGTCCTAAGGTTGTTTGCCAGGAAACAGATTGAGCAAGAAACTGGTACGCCGGCCGAACACCGCGGCGTCAGGGAGGGAATGTGGGTAATCCAGTAGATCCGACACTCATCGATCCGGTTACGGTCAATGTCTTGATTGTGGCTGATGGGAGGCTCAGGTTCGTAAAGAACGCTGCGCGTGAGAACGGCGATTTCAGTTTATCGCTTCTCACCGAAGCTCTATCGGAGAGACTTGGCCCGATCGCTCGGTTTTCAATCACTACTGCGTTTAGGCAGCCTCAGCGGCATATTCGCTCGGAAGAGGAAGATAGCATTGGGGAGGGAGCCGACTTCAAGGATTTTCATTTCACCGATGGACTCCGGACAGCTTTCGATGAGGTGTGGTTCTTTGGAGATCAGGAGGAGACTCTGAATCCGAGCGGCACACCAATCATTCCTACGACACAGCTTCTGAACGATGAGCCGAGAATAGTCAGTGAGTTCATGGACACCGGAGGTGGAGTTTTCGCCACCGGAGACCATTTGAGTCTTGGCGCGTCAATGAGTCGTCTGTTACCAAGAGTTGGTTCGATGCGGCAATGGAACGGCATTAGACCGGGAACCGGCCGCGATCGAAACGACACTACCTCTGGGAGGCTAGACCCAAGCGAGGAAACCGACGAAGTCCCTCAGACCATCCGACCTCGTTTCTACGGACGAGAAGGGTCTCGGGTTTATCCGCACCCGCTACTAAGCGGATACAGAGGGACGATTAATGTGTTGCCCGATCACACTCACGAAGGAGACTGCCGCGAGGATCAGAGTGAACCGGAACTGCGAGAATATAATGGTCAGCAACCGCTGATTGTTGCAGATTCAGACAGTCATTCGGAGGCCGGAACCCCCTTTCGAGCGATAGGGGGTTACGATGGCCATCGGGTTGATAGAGGGCGCATTGTTGTTGACTCAAGCTTTCGTCACTTCATTGACAGTAATCTACGGGGCTTGTCAGCTACACCGGCTGCAGGTCCGCCAAACACAATCCCGCGAGCCGATAGGGGAGCGTGCGCTTACGAAGACATCAAGACGTATTACCGGAATATCGCGACTTGGCTGGCGCCGTCGGCAGCCCAGGCGGAGATGTTCAAGCGTGCGCTCTGGGAAACTCGATGGCGCTCGCGCTTGTATGCGTTACTCGCGCCCGATACCGGTCTGATCGATCCTGGCCAGGTCGATCCCGAGCGCGACTCCAACCTCGTTCTGTCGGTTGGCTCCGCCACGCGAGATGTGCTCGAACGTTTGACGTCGCCTGCGTTCACCCTCCTGTGGTCAATAGAGAGGTTCAAGGACGGTACGGGTGGCGACCCGGACCTCCGCTTGTTGTATCCCTGGCTGCGTGAGAACCAACGTCAAGGGTCCGCACCTTCCAATGATAGCGACTCCGAACGAGTGGTTGCTTTCATACTCGGGGGCGTACTGATCAAGTTTGCTATAAGGTTTCCACGAAAGCCGATGGCCGCTGTGCCCAACCCCTCCGCTGAACTCGATACGATCGTGAGTGACGGGGTTGAGTTCGGCCTCATTGCCTTCAGGAAAGCCCAGTAAGAGTAACCTGAGGCAACGAATCATCATGAAGGCCACTTCCGAAGACCCAGGTCTACGTGGTGGCCAATCTTCCGGGTGCGATGCACCTAATACAACGCTCTGATCAGGAGCAAAAAAGGAGAGAGCAATGGCAAGTTTCTTCGTAGGTGATTGGTTCTTGTGTACCGGCCAAACAACGGACTGCACAGGTGGGTCAACGAACGTGCGAGAGATCTCGATAGCGGATGACGACCTATCCGTCGGGCTTCCTAAGCTGAAGGTGAATTTCCCTCCTCCGACTGGGGGTCCAGTGGGACACGGCTTCTACTGCGTCTCCCCGGATCCAGTCGGCAACCTAATATACTTTAACGAGCCCCTGGCCGACGGCATGATTCTCTATGTTGGACACGTAACGCGGCACGTAGATCCAAATACTACGTCTGTAGTTGGAAAACGCCGGCGTGTAGACCTGAACGGGGCCACCGTTCCCTTTGCCGCTGGTGAAGAGGACTGGACGAGCAACAGGCCGGTTCAATAGTAGAGACTACGGTTCGTGAAGTCGCGAATCCGCGCGCCTTCGAGCGCCGTGTAGCTCATCTTACCGAGCCGAATAGCAAAGCGCGATTCTTCCCGATGTTGGGAAGAGTCGCGCTTCGTGTACTTCTACTCTCCCTCCGATGTCGGATGCACGTCGACACAATCCCTTTTCAGCCGTCGCACAATCGACACCAACAACGCAATCCGGTGTTGCGAATTTGCTTTACACGCTTCTCAACTAATAATAGAATCGCGTCACCCGTCCTCGGAATGATATCCGCCAGAGGTGATTCGTTGTGCGTACAGCACGGTTGATTGCGCTTCGCCATAAGGCTCTCGACAGGGTTTCGCGAACTGCGCGCATATTGCTTATTCAATGCTGTGCCGTCTGCCCGATCTTTTCATCCGGGTTGAACGAGCATCAGTTGCCTCGCCCGATTGCCACTCAGTCACCCGCAGGTAGTGGTCAGATCGATTCCCCATCCGAACTTGCAGGTCCGCAGGAGAAGCGGTTAATGGCGGCTGGCGTGCGGTCCGAGGGGGAACTTCGAGCGGGTGAATCGAAGTGGTTCCAAATTTCTCTTAACCGGGGAGTTTTTGCCCGAATAATTGCTGAACAACTAGACGTCGACTTGTCGATCTATCTTTACACCGCGGATAACAAACTTATTGCCGAGATGGATGGACCCACCGGGGACCGCGGCAACGAATCGATTTCCCTGATAGCCGATGCTGATTCGGATTATGTTATCGAGCTGCGGACGAACAAGAGCGCTTCTCCCGCGGGGCGCTTCAAGATAAGCATTGATGGTCCTCGAGACCCTACGCCAACCGATCTAATCCGCATCTGGGCCGAACGGTCTTACACGACTGCTCGGAAGTTGACTGGCGACGACGACTCAAAACTAGCCGCGATTACACTATACAAAGACGCGGTTAAACTATTTGAAGATGTAGGTGATCGATATGAGAAGGCCAAGGCGTTGTTGTCGCTCGCGAGAGTGATATGGGTCCGTTCAGATCGAGCAGCAGAGGCTGAGGTGGATGGGTATGACACTCAGGTGATCAATCTAAGTCGCGAGATCGGGGATGTTCACTTGGAGGCATTGACGCTGCGGCACCTGACGTTGATGTACATCACATCGGACCCAAGAAAGGCTCTTGGCTACGCGACTCAGTCGCTTGAGCTTTTTCGAAAAGAGGCTCATAGGAACAACGAAGCCATTGCTATCAACACGATCGGCGGTGCATTCGAGAATCTGGGCGACCCCCAGGGCGCATTTCAGTGTTACCAGGAAGCTCTGAGTCTGCAGAAGGAGCTGAACGATGTAGTCGGGATCGCGAACATGCTAAATAACATCGGTCAGATCTATGACCGCCTCGGAGAGTCACAGGAAGCGCTGACGCATTTCCAACAATCCATTGACCTCCTCGCCTCCACACCGCATATCGGAGCCAAGCCCCTGGCAGCCGCACTCAATAATACCGCTTACACACTTCTTGCAGTGGGAGATGCTCAGGGGGCCCTGGAGTATTCAACGCGCTCGTTACCGCTGCAACGAGAGGCCGAAAATGTGTTAGGGGAAGTGGGAACTCTGTTAAACATAGGATACTCGCACCTTCAGCTTGGGAATCCAACCACGGCGCTGAGTTTCTATGAGACCGCGGACCAGTTGTGCCGAACGTCTAAGCGCGACATAGAAAGGGCATACGTCCTCATGTACATAGGCGAGGCGGATGTCGCGCTAGGCAGAGTGCAAGCAGCGCGGTCCCGGTACTTCGAAGCTCTCCAAATACTCAATAAGAAGCTAAACAAGGAAGGCAAGGCAATCGCACTCACGAGAATTGCGGCGCTGTCGGCTGCAGAAGGTGATTTGTCGGGAGCATCAAACGGATATGACGAGGCGCTGGTCATTTGGCAAGCGCTAAAGGATCCGAGAGGAGAAGCGGCGACGTTATTTGGTATCGCTCAAGTCGAGCGCACACGGGGAAACTTGGCGGAGGCGCACAAGAGAGCCGAGGCGGCGATAAAGAAGATCGAGATGCTTCGCGTGCGAGTTGTCAGCAGAGAACTTCGCACTTCATATCTCGCCTCCGTTCGCGACTACTACGATCTCGACATCGACATCCTCATGCAACTACACAAGAGGCAGCCATTCGAGGGATTTGATTCTCGCGCTCTGCAACTAAGCGAACACGCGCGAGCGCGAAGTTTCCTCGAGAGCTTCGGCGAGATTGGTCAGGAGATCCGCGAGGGCGTTGATCCGAAGCTGCTTGGGTTGGAGCAATCCCTGCAAACACAAATTGAAGCGAAGATTCAGCTTCAGGTTGGACTTCTTAAGGATAAGGCTACTGAAAAACAAGCCGCACAGATCGACGCCGAGATTAAGGCGTTGATTACGGAGAGGAAGGACGTCGATGAGAAGATTCGTGTCCAGAGCCCCCGATATGCCACTCTGATTCAACCTCAGCCCATCGGTGTTGAGGAAACTCAACAGAAATTGCTTGACCCGGATACGCTGCTCCTCGAATACGCGCTTGGTGAACAACGCAGCTATCTGTGGCTTGTGAGCGCTTCTCAGATTAAGAGCTACGAGCTCCCGGGACGCACCGCCATCGAAGCGTCCGCAAGTCAGGTCTACAATTTGGTGAAATCCAGCGAAGCTGTCTTTCCTCGAGGCAAAGCCGCCTACTGGCAGAAAGCCGCTGCGCTCAGCCAAATGATTCTTGGTCCGGTTGCGGCCGAACTTGGCGATAAGCGTCTGCTGATTGTAGGCGAAGGCGCGCTGCAGTACGTGCCCTTTAATGCCCTTCCTATTCCACAAGGCGCATCGCGAAACGTGTCGCGGGCAGCGCCGTTAATCGCGGAACACGAAATCGTAAGTCTCCCGTCGATCTCGGTCGCCGCGGCGCTGCGTGCGGAGCTAACCAAGCGCAAACCTGCAGGCAAAGGAGTAGTTGTATTTGCCGATCCTGTCTTCGGCCTTGATGATGACCGCTTCGATTTGGCAAGGAATCGAGTGACCATGCGTTTCTCGCAAGGCGAGGAGCCGAAACGAAGAGGTGGTTTGCGAGAGTTTGCAAAATACGGCATCAAGTTGGACCGGTTGAAGAACTCGCGAGCGGAAGCCGAGGCGATCCGATCCATGTCCACCGACGCGAGGATCAACGTGGACTTCGATGCGAATTTGCAAAACGCAAGGAGCGCTGATCTGAGCAGCTACAGGATAGTTCACTTCGCTACCCACGGACTGCTCGACAGCAATCAACCCGATCTGTCGTGTATTGCCCTGTCGTTGGTGAATGCAGCCGGGGTAAAACAAGATGGATTTCTTTTGCTCAATGATATATATAACCTGAAGCTTTCGGCCGACCTTGTTGTACTGAGCGCGTGCAGCACTGCACTGGGTAAAGACATAAAGGGCGAGGGACTTGTCGGGTTGACCCGCGGCTTCATGTACGCCGGCGCCGCGCGGGTGATGGCTAGTTTATGGAACGTTGACGACCAGAGGACGGCTGAGCTAATGAAGCGCTTCTACGAAAAAGTTTTGAAAGAGAAGATGCAACCAGCCGCTGCACTGAGAGCCGCTCAACTTGAGATGTGGAGAGGCAGGAACAACTCGCCCTATTACTGGGGCGCCTTTATTCTGCAGGGTGAATGGAGATAAGTCCATCAGCAGATTCGTGAAGCGTGCAACACATAAGGATCCTCCCCGTAAAAGGAAGTGTTATTGGATCAGGAGAGTTTCTACAGACTGCTCGCGTGGCTTGATCCGGATCGCGATCTGGCCGCGACGAAATTCGAAGCTATAAGGTCAAGGGCTATCAAAATACTTATCTTTCGCGGCTGCTACGAGGAAGAAGATATCTGGGACGAAACCGTCGATCGCGTCGCAAGAAAGCTACCGGGAATTGAAGAGGATTATGTCGGCGATCCCGGTCGCTATTTTTACGGTGTCGCAAAAATGGTGTGCAGGGAACGCAGGCACAAACCATCCACTCCTGTCCCCATACCGGATCCAGACCCAACGGAACCGAAGGAACTATACGATCGGTGCCTGACGACTTGTCTTGACCGGTTGGACGAACGCGAGCGTAAACTTATATTGGAATATTTCAAAGAGACAGGAAGGGCGAAGATAGACACGCATAATGCCATGGCCGAGAAGTTGGGAAGTAACATAAAGGCGTTGCGAACGCGCGCTCACAGAATTAAGAAGACGCTAAAACTGTGTGTACTTGAGTGCATCGAGCGTAATGAAGACGCAGCCATTTGTGGTTATATTTAATGCCGAGGTGCCATAGATACATGAGGAGGAACGCTAGCAAGCGTTGTACAACTTAAGCAAATGAGTTCGGAAGACGAAAGAACAATCAGGCGATATCTGCTTCAGGATCTTACTGAGTCGGAACGGCAAATAGTTGAAGAACGGATGATGACCGATTCTGATTTTTTCGAGGAGGTCACGTTTGCCGAGGATGAGCTTGTTGCTGAGTACGCTCGCAAAGGCCTCAAAGGCGCCGAACGAAGAAAGTTCGAGGATTCGTTCCTGACGACTCCCCGAGGACGTCAGGACCTTGATTTCAACCGAGCTTTTAACCGTTATATCTCGAAGGGGCCCGTCGCGTTCGCGGACCGAGACAAATCTCAGCCTCGATCCTTAGCGTCTCTCATTGAATCATTTTGGCACTCTCAACGAGTCCGTGCGGCATTTGCGATGGGCGTTATGATGATAATTGTAGCGTTCAGTGGCAGTTTATTGGTTACCGAGCGCCGAGGTCGCTCCGAGATTGAACGCCTTCGAGCTCAAGTGCAGCAACTCGAACGAGAGCTGGCCGATGAGAACAGCCAAGCGTCCCAAGTACAGCGGGATCTTAAGGAGGCGCAGGAACGAAATGCCGCTCAAGAGGCGCAACTGGTTGAACTGAAGAACGCGAGCCCTCGAGTCGGTCCGTCTCACGCGCTTGCGTCCGGCCTTCTGTCGGTAATTCTCTCTCCCGGTCTCGAGAGAGGGTCTGCGAAAACGCAGCTTGTGATTCCTCCCGGCAAGGAGGAGGTTGAATTAAGGCTGAGGTTGGCTACGTCAGGCCATGAAAGATACAGTGCTGATGTGACCACTATTCAGGGAAAATCGATCAGGCATCGAATGCTCGGAACAAAGCGGGTAGGACAAGAGAAGCAAGTGATACTAAGAGTGCCAGTCGCGACACTCGCGAGCGGGGACTATGAAGTCAAATTGATAGGAGTCACCGCTCAAGGTAGGACCGAGTCGCTCGATTCGTATTTTTTTGCGGTAGTCAAAAACTAGGACTTCCATGCCGATTGCGCCCGGCGGCAATCGTATCCCGACGCCAATCACTAATGGTGAGCGCGCCAAGATCGTTATCTCAGCCATGGTCTCATTCGCGGTGGGATCGCAGACCAAGATAGACAACAACATCTTTCAGGAAAAGACGATCGACGTCTTATCCAGAAGATGCGCGCCGGCCGGCTGCGTATGGATGCGCTTATCTCGGACCCTAACAAAGGCGCAATCGATCAGAACGGATCCGCAGACCATCCCCGATTTGGGTTCTCCTCACTGACCGTGAAACGTTTTGGCGATTTTTACCATAGAATAGCAGGTGCGAGCCGGCGGAAAACAACGCTCCACCCGAGAACGCGCGCGCAGCGAAGAAACGAAAGGCGGCACGCTCCGTGGGGACAAGGCAGAATTACAAGGCAAAGGACTGATGGCTTGCGTCCGTCCGAGCGGAACCGTTCGTGTTGTGCCGGGTGAGGAAGTTGACTCATTAAACGATGCTTAGGAGACAACGGTGATGAGCACGTCGATTAGAATGGAAGACAGCGCGGTCAGGCGCCGTCCTCTTGCAGTTTATGCCTTCGATCCGTCGCGGGGCCGCACGCTTGGCAACTACATGACGATCAACACCGAGTACGAAGATGTAGCGCGGGGACCGGTTGGCAAGTACCTTGAAGTAATCGATTATGACGCCACGCGAAACCAATACTATCGCGCGGTCGATCTGAACGATGCGGATATCCTGATCCAGGGCGGGTTGGATCCCAACGAATCCGACCCTCGCTTCCATCAGCAAATGGTCTATGCGGTTGTAAGCGAGACCATCAGGCGGTTCAAGTTTGCGCTCGGGCGAGACATTGTGTGGAGCTTTGGTCGGTGGGTGTCCGAAGAGTCGAACCTAAGAGAGCGGCTTCGAATATTCCCGCACGCGATGCAGGAGCCGAACGCGTACTATGACCGTGATTTGCGTGCGCTTTTGTTCGGGTACTTCAGGGCTTCTGAAACTGATGCCGGATTGAACATTCCGGGGCAGACGGTCTTTACCTGTCTGTCGCACGACATCATTGTGCATGAAGCAACTCACGCGCTGGTTGATAGTCAGCGCGATTTCTTTACGGTGCCTGCCAGCCCCGATGCGCCGGCCTTTCACGAGGCCTTTGCGGATATAGTGGCGCTGTTCCAGCACTTCAGCTTTAGCGAAGCGTTGCTCGAGATGATACAGCAGACCGGCGGTAACATTTTCCGGAGCGTGATCGATCCGGAAAGCGCGCCGAGCGATAACGGTCCCGCAATCCAGGCTAACCTGACGACCGATAATCCGCTCGTCGGTCTGGCCAAACAGTTCGGCGATGCAATGGGAATGCGAAAGGCTTTGCGCTCGGCATTGGGCACACCTCCGGACACCAACGATCTTGCGAAATTTACTGAGCCTCACACTCGCGGTTCAATACTCGTGGCGGCGGTGTTCGACGCGTTCTTCACTGTCTACGTGCGACGCACGCGTGATCTTATCCGAATAGCCCGAGCCGGGGGAGCCAGGATATCGTCGGGCGACTTGAATCATGATTTGGCAAGTCGTCTTGCGGAAACCGCCGCAAGAACGGCAGAAGGGTTTCTCAACATTTGCATACGAGCCCTCGACTACTGCCCTCCAGTGGACATCAGGTTCGGAGACTTCCTCCGCGCTATTGTCACCGCTGATTTCGATCTTGTCTCGAGCGACAAGTACGATTTCAGGATGGCGTTGATCCAGGCGTTTCGATCCCGTGGCATCCATCCGGAAGGCGCAGGTTCATACTCGGAAGAGGCCCTGTTATGGCGATCACCGGAGGACTTCTCAGGCAAGCCTCTTCCTCGCTGCGCGGGGCTGAAGTTCGACGTATTCAAAGCCGATGATCCGCAGCAGCGACGGGCAAACGGAGTCGCCTTGCACGCTTTTGCGGTAAAGAACGCCGACGGGCTGTGCCTCCTGCGCGACGATAAGATCAAGATTCAAGCACGCACGCATCACGAAGTGCACAGAGTAGGCCCCGACGGCCAGGTCATCTTTAATGTGGTTGCCGAGATTACTCAGCGCAGACCCGTGCTGTTGGACCCGGCGTACCCTGACCTGGGAACGTTTGATTTTGTTGGCGGCACGACGCTGATTCTCGATCGCGAGGGGAATGTGAAGTATTCCATTCAGAAGCCTCTGGGCGATCCGCGGAACGATGCCGACAATCAGCGGCTGATGAGGCAGAGGGAATATCAGTTCTCGCGCGAGGCCAACATGGCGGCTGCTGGTTATTCAAAAGAGCGACTGTTAGGCAGGCTGGTTTCGCAGCTTCCTAAAAGCTTCAACTTGGTGCATAGGGGGTACTAGGATGGGCGCTGGCAAGACAACGAATTCCCGAAGAGTGACCGCGAAGCCCGCTGCGAAGGCTACGAAGAAGCGCGCCGCCAAACCCGACGGCGGTCGCCGCAGGAGCGTTCGCATTCGCATGTACAGGATCGGCTTTGGCGACTGTTTCCTGATTTCTTTTCCGCCCGATGGCCACGGTTCGAATGGCAACAGCGGTACACATATCCTTGTTGATTGCGGCGTCCATGCTCGAGGCGACATCAAGACGATGGAAAGAGTCATTCAGAACATCGCGGATGTTACGGATCACAAGCTTGCCATTGTCATAGCAACGCACGCACATCAGGATCACATATCAGCGTTCGGAAAATTTGCCGAGGAGTTTGCGAAATTCGATGTGGGCGAGGTTTGGCTGCCCTGGGCAATGGACAAAAGCGACAAAAGGGCCGCCAAGTTCGAAAAGAAAACACTCGCTCTGTCGTCTCAGCTTGAAACTCATTTTGCTGCGATGGCCGCCAGGGGTGCGGCGGTGGACAACGAAGTCCTTAATGCCATCAAGAATCTGAAGGGCAATGAGAGAGCGCTTGAACTGCTCCGCCGCGGATTTGGCGCGAATGCCAAGGTCCGCTATCTGAAGGCCGGTGATGAACTGAAAACCATCTCCGGAATCCCCGGGTTGTCTGTAAAAGTGCTTGGGCCTCCTGATTCTGAAGACTTCCTTTCTCAGATGGATCCGCCTCAGGGCCACCATTATCTCGCGTTGGTTGACGGTGAGCTAAAAGGTGTCGATGATTACCAAATTTTCGCGCCAAAGTGGATAGCTAAGGACTCCGACGCCGCTCCAAGACTGACCAGGGAGGAGATGAGGAAGCTCCGCGATACCGCCGCAATGCCCCTGGACGAGCTTGCTTTCGCTCTGGATAAAGCAATGAACAACACCAGTCTGGTCACACTGCTTATGTTCCGCGAAACGTATCTGCTTTTTCCTGGTGATGCACAGTACGGAAACTGGAGATGGTGGCTGGAGAACGAGAATGCAGACGACATCCTGTCAAGAATAAACTTTTATAAGGTGTCCCATCACGGGAGCGTGAATGCGACTCCCAAGGATGCCGTGGAGAAGATGAGCGTAGGAAACTTTGCAGCGATGGTCTCGACGCAGAGCTCGCCCTGGGAATCAATCCCAAAGCCGGAGTTGATGACCGCGCTGAGCGACCGCGCCACAAAGCGGATTGTTCGAAGCGACTGGCTGCATATCGCTGATGCGCCGGACCCACTTAAATCAGCCGAGCCGATCCAGCCCAAACAACTGCCCGCGGGGTTTAGCAAGGGCTCTCTTTGGTTCGACTACTCGTTGGAACTGTAATTGTGCACCCTGCGGCTCGCGATCACGTGCAGCGATCGTGTGAATACCGGCAGGCATAGGCGGGCTGGAGACCATTCGTCGTCAATTCCCGTTCGCATCAGACTCACTCGATTACCCAGAAAGGATAAGTGATGGCAAAACGAAATAACTCTGCTTCGAAGCCCGCATCGGCCGACCCGATGGTCTGCTTACCGAAACGACTTCCCAAAAAACTCTGGATCACCGCAGCCCGCACGGCGAGCGAGATCAACCCGGTCAATCATCCGAATCTCAATCGGCTCGTCGGGCTCATCCCGAACTTCAAGCCTACAAAGGAACGCATAGCAGTGGTAACGACAAAGTACTGGGGGAACGGCGGCGTGCACCTGACGGTAGGATTCCTCGACAACCCCCCGGCGAATCTGCGCAAACGGATTCTGTCGCACATGAATGCGTGGGGTGCTACCGCGAATGTTAAGTTTGTCGAGACCAAAACCGACCCGCAGGTTCGCATTGCTCGTACGCCTGGTGACGGGTACTGGTCCTACGTCGGCACCGATATCAACCTTATTGATAAGAACGAGCCAACCATGAACCTCGATTCGTTTACAATGCAGACGCTCGACTCAGAGTATCACAGGGTTGTTCGCCACGAGACGGGTCATACGTTGGGTTGTCCTCACGAGCACATGCGGCGCGCGCTTGTGAACTTGATCGATCCAAAGAAGGCAATCGACTTCTTTGGGCGAACGCAGGGCTGGAATCCCCAGGAAGTGCGCCAACAGGTGCTGACCCCAATCGAAGAGTCCGCACTGATACATACCGCACAGGCCGATCAGAAATCGATAATGTGTTACCAAATCCCCGGCATCATCACCAAGAATGGCAAACCGATAATCGGCGGGCTGGATATCGATAAATCAGACGCCGAATTCATGGCTTCGGTTTACAAAAAGGGATGAACAACCTCAGGCCGTTCAGTCCCTGGTCAGAGGAAGGCGGACTATAGCTGTTTGATCAATGCGGCGACGGACTCCTGTGCAGCAGCATCGCGCGTTCTATTTCGAAGACCTTTTGATCGAACTTGCCCTCGAAGAGGTCAACGCCTCGTCTAATAAGCTCGATCGGCGCTTCATTCTTCACACCGACAAGCTTGAAGCGAACGATGCCTGTTTGCTCGTCGCGTTCCTGTTTCTCGATGACTCGAGATGCGGCATAAAGCGTGTCGCCAGCAAGAACCGGATTTGGGTGAGTGCCTTTATCGTAGCCGATCTCCCACAAGGCGTTCGCTGTTGTGTCGCGGCTCGCAAGCGACGCGATCCACGCGAAAACCAATCCGCCTTCGACTACTCGGGTCTTAGTGAAGCTGCGCTCTCGGCAGTAGACCTCGTCGAAGTGCAGCGGGTGGCTGTTCCGCGTCAAGATCGTCAACTGCATGTGCTCGCTCTCGCCGACGGTGTGACCGATGCTATGAAGAATCACGTCGCCGACTTCAAAGTCCTCGAAACACCCTCGCGGCCGGCCCGGCCACCGGGGAAACTTGATCTCGCCATCAAGTTCCGGAGGTAACGAGCTGTCTGGTACCGCGGCCGGCGGCGGCGCGGCGGCTAACTCTCTGCTGTCAGGCGTCACCGACTTCAGTCCTTCGCCGGTTCCTGCAGACGCGGCCTCGGCCGAGAGCTGAGTATCCTTGCTCACCGACGCGGCTGGGTCCGCTGACACCACCGCATCGGAAGGATTGACGTGGGCATCGGGATGCGCCCGGCCTTCAAGCCGGCCCGTCGGTATCAATGCTTTGCGCTCGAACGTTACGACTGCCAGACCATCTTGATTGATTCCCGTGGTTCGAAGATGAACCACCCCGCGATCGGGTTTCGACTCGGACACTCGGACGCCAAGGATTTCTGAATAAACCGAAAGCGTGTCGCCCGAATAAGCGGCGTTTGGAAACTTCAACTCGATGTAGGCCAGGTGAGCGATCGCTTGTTCGGAGATGTCGTGAACCGTAAAGCTCAAGGCTAAGTTCAACATCACCAGCGGGTGAACTACGCGATCGCGAAAGCCAAGTTCGCTAGCAAAGCGGCGGCTTGAATAGAGAGGGTTCGGATCGAGAAACGAGCCCGCAAACATCGCCAGCATTCCGTCGTCGATGGTTACTTCCCACGGATGGTGATACACATCGCCGACTCGAAAGTCGTCAAGCAGGCGGCCGTACTTCGGTTCGATGAGTCTGGGTCCGGATGATTTCATGTGTCGTCAATCCTTGGCGTGCTTTGCGGTCCTTTGCGACTTTGTGCTGAGTATTGGGTCTTACTCCTTCAATACTCAACGCAAAGTCGCAAAGGACCGCAAAGCACGCGGAGCTTAAAGCAACGCAGAATTCGAACACTGCCCAAGCTTCAGGCTCGGTTGAAGCCTGTCTCTTCAGGCACGCCCGATTATGACGCTGCTCATTCGTCGCGCAAAAAAGCCAACGCGGTCTCCACGAAGCGCGCGGTGATATCGCCGAAGATCGGGCCGTGGCCCGCGTTCGGAAGCACCCATAAATACGATTGAGGGATTGCCTGATACATTTCCATTGCCAGGCCGACCGGGTACAACGGATCTCGATCGCCGTGCACGATCAGAGTGCGAGCTGTGATAGTCGACAAATAAGGCGGTGTGAAATTCATGTCGTCGTAACTATCCTTGAGCGCACTCATCAACTCCCATAACTTCTTGATTTGTTCATCGCCGTGCTTGTGCCATTGTCGCATTTGTTGCCACTCTGCCTCGGTGTGTTCCAGCGTGCTCAGTTGGTTCATAAGCGAGCGCGCCTGCTGGGGAAAATATGGTGTTGCGCTTACCAGGACCATTGCTTCGACCCGGCTGGGCTGCTGAGTGGCCATGTGGAGAAGCGTCTTGGCTCCAAGGCTCAAACCTATGGCTTTGAAGCGGTCGATGCCGAGGCGATCCAACAGCGCGAATACATCGAGGGCCACTTGCTTGAAGGTGAACGTCGACGAAGGATTGGTTGATCTGCCGTGACCGCGCAAATCCGGTATTACCAGCTTGTACCCGGAGGGCGGCTCTTTGAAGATAAGTTCCCAATTGGAGCCCACGCCGCCTCCGCCATGCAGCAGCAGCAGCGGCTCACCTTCACCGCGAGTCTCGTAATACATCTCGATATCGTTGACAGTCTCGATGTGCCCGGCGGCCGGACTTGTGTTCATTCAGCTATCTTACTAGATTGAGCGACCTTGACCATCGGAAAAGGAACCGCTGATTAGCGCTGACGTTGTTTCGCTGATCTGCGCTGATCTGCGTGCCGAAGGCAGCGTGAATCAGCGGTTCCGTCTCTCAGGCAGGTCGGGGCGCATTGCCAAATGAGTCCTCATGAAATCGATTGCGCTTCGAATAATTTCACGAGACCTTTCGTCGTCGGTCTGATTGTCAAATCCGTGAACTCCTTGAGGATGATTTACGACGATGATTGATGCGTTTTTGGAAAGCGCCTCGCGGACAAACCGATCAATCGAATCATTCATCGTAGGAACTTCGTCGAGACCGGCGCGCGCGATAAACATCGGCGCAAGCTTGCCCGCGTCATTCGCCAGATATGTGATTGGTGAGAATCTCTCGATCATCTCGGACGGTTCGTTAGTTCTATGCGGTTCGGATTGTTGGATGTCAAGGAAGGCATAAAACGCCACGAGACAGCGGACGTATTCAGGCTTGTCACGCATTCCGAGGCTCAGCAACGGACCTCCGGCGGAATAAGCCGCCAGGCAAAGCCGCTCCTTATCAATGTTGAGGGAGTCGGCGTTCGCGCGAACATAGTTGATAGCGGCGGTAACGTCGCTCGCGGCTTCCGCAAGCAGAGGCTTTGGATAACCGAGCCGGTGCGTAAAGGTGACGGCTATCATGCCAGAGGCGGCTATCAATCGTCCCCACGATTTGTAGATGCCCCAGTCTTTCGGTTTGAATTGCGCGCCCGCGCCTCCGTGGATGAAGACGACAGCCGGACGACGCTCGCCTTTTGTGAGCCTCGGAGGAAGGTATACATCCATCAGCAGGTTTGGATCGTCAGTCGTGGTGTACTTCAAATCAGACTTGACGATGACCTTGTCCATATCTGGGACGCGATACACCACGGGCATATTCACTATCTCGCGCATGCTTCGCTGGGGAGGCGCTTGCTTTACGGGAGGCCTGGGTTTTTGGACTGGTTGCTGTGCTTGTGCGGAGGCCGAGGTTACGGCGATAAGAGCGAAACAAATCAACCGAAGAATTACGGGTGTATTTCTGATGAAACGCAACGTCATATGAACCGCGTACTTCCTGCGAAGCGTGCCACGTAATCAGTCGTCCACGTCAAGTTTCTGCTCGCCTTCAATGAGTTCTTCTGATATTGCTCTCAATCACGCGCTATGGCGAATTCGCAGGATTCTCACCACGTCTTCACGCGTTTCGTCATCATACCCAACAGCGAAATATCAACGCGATGTGCCATGCTTTCGGCGAAGCTCCTTTAGTGCCTTTCGCGCCGGACGAAACTCGCCTCGTTCAACCTCTTCAATGCCTTTACGCAGAGCGGCCACGGTTTCGGCTCGCTCGACCCGGTCAAGCATCGCCTGATAAGCCCTCGCGTCTTGCACGACAAGCTGAGCCTTTCCGTTGACGGTCAACACCACGGGACTCTTGCTTCTCTTAATCTTCTTCAGATACCTTGCGGTGTTGCGTTTGAAATCCGTTAGCGACTGAATATCTTCTATGTTGATCATATTAGCCTCAAGAACATACTATTCGATGCTAATTGAGTGCGCAGGACCGTGCAAGCGATTCTCGCTCCTTCGCCCCTTACTCGATTTTCTTGATGCTGTTTATTACCGCTTCCAGTTCGTTGTTAATGTCACCCCGTGATTTGGCTGCGACCAGGGTAATGAACACCATCTTCTCGGCGTCCAGAAGAAAGAACACGCCTTCGACGTCGTGCCCGTTGTTCTTTCCTTCATAAGGACGCACGGATACCTTCATGCCGCCCATCGTTTCATTGTCAACGTAGCCGCCCGGCTTCATGTCGGTGATCCCGGCTTTCTCCGCCAGGGAATCGAAGAGGCTAGCCCGCTCTTCCCTGGCGAGGTTCGCAGGTATCGGTAACGCGACGAAGGCGATCTGCGCGCTTCCGCCTTTCGGTGATACTTTGACGGAGTCGTTGTCCGCCCTAATATCCCATCCCGCCGGCACGGTGAATTGAATGCCGCCGTCTTTGAACTTGTAGACTCTTGCGGCATCTTGTCGCGTAACAGCGTGGCTTGATATCACGGCTGAAGAAACTGACACCGAAGCCGCGGCGCATATCGCAGCCGACAACAAAGTGCAAAGCGCGCCCCTGAGCAGTTCTTCTTTCATCTATTCTCCCAGATCATTTATTTGAGGCTGAGATCCACCGAATTGCTTTCGAAGTTCACGGGCACCAGACTCCCTGCTTTATGTCGGCAACCGTTTGTTTGATGATTGTCTTCAGGGTTGATTCATCCACATCGGCGAGTTTCTTGAGATACAAGCAGCCCTTTCCCGTCTTGTGCTTGCCCAGCTTCTTCAGTGACTCGGCATGCCGAAGGAATCCCGACATCAAGTACAAAGTGAGATCGTTCTTGCGAGGCGAGAAGCCAATGAGAGGCCACTCGCCGGTGCCGCTCGCGCCCTTGTATTGATGCCGTCCAAATCCGACTATGCTGGTCCCCCACATCTCGGGTTCGGTTTTGGTCGCGGCTTTCATTATCGCAACCAGGCGGAAGCAGTCGTTGCGACGTTGTTCATCGGCGATCCCGATGAGGAACTTCTCGACACTCTCAGTGGTCGGTCTTGTTTTTGGTTCAGCCATTTCTAACTCCTTGAGGATCTCATCGCGTCGCCGTCTTAGCCGCGAGCAGCTTGACCAGGGCGTCGTGATGGTACGTCTTAGCCAGGTCGAATGCGGTTAAGCCCTCTTTGTTCTTCGCCGTCGTGTCTGCGCCGGCCGCGATAAGTTTTTCCATCACTGTGGTGTCACCGTGATTTATCGATGCTGCATACAGCAAGGGCGTCATGCCAAACCTGTCCACCGTGTTCACTTGCGCTCCGTGCGCGAGAAGGGATTGGACGATGCTTACGCGGTTCGCGATTGCCGCCCACGCCAGATTGGATATTTTGTCGGCGTCAACTTCATTTGGATCGCCGCCTTTGCCGATCAGAAACTCGACCATGGGCAGAGAGTCCAGCGTCGTGGTGTAGTTGAGTGGAGACACCAGGAAGGTCCCAAGGATCTTCATGCGTTGGATCTTCGCGCCGGCATCGACGAGCGCTCCGGCTATCTCAACGTCGCCGGCCATTGCTGCGAAAAACAAAGCTGATGCTTCGTTCCGAACCTCGACACCCTTGTCGGCGTTGGGCCGCGCGCCTTTCTTCAGCAGCAGTCGAACTACTTCCGCGTTGCCCCGGTAGCGCGACGCTATCATCAGCGGCGTCAGGCCGGTAGCCGCGCGCGCGTTCACATCGGCCCCGCGGTCGATCAGGAGTCTTACCTTGTTGACGTCGCTTGCCGCCAGCATCAGCGCCGTTGTTCCTTGAGCCGTTTTGGAGTCCGGCTTCATTCCGGCGTCGAGGAGTTTTTTCAACTCGGCGACTTCGCCGCTGACTGCTACTCGTATCCACTCAGCTTGCTCAGCCGGCGCGAAGTCTGCGATTTGATATGTCGACATTCTGTCCATCGATTGCGAAGGTATCGCGTGCAGCAGAGCCGCGGTCGCCCAATTCGTCGCCATGATCGAGACAAACTGATCGTGCTGAAACGGGGGAAACTCGGTGTTGACATAGGGCGGGCTAACAGGCGCTGGCGGATGAAGCCGCGATGTAACTCTCCAGGAGCCGTCCGCTTGCTGCGTCTTCAGCAGGAACTGAATGCCGCGTTGATACGCGGGATCGCCGATCGGAACGCCGGCGCCTTCGTGCAGGGCGACGAGAACTTCTCCTGTTGCGTAAGCGTCGCTGGCGAGCTCCGGTAGCTGAGCCCACCCGCCGTCCTCGCGTTGCAGGTCAAGAAGCTGGCGCGCGGCTTTCTTGCGAAAGCTCTCGCCGGCCTTTGTCCAACTTAGTCCAAAGAGTTGAAAGGTCCGATCCTCGGTCGTTCGAGGTTGTGTCTTGAGCAGCCATTCTCTGGCAAGCCGTAACCGGGTCCCTTTCTCGCCTTTGAGCTGGTCCGGCAAATATTGCTCGAGTGCGTTGGCGCAGATGGCGGTCGTTGTGAACAGACTGATGGATTGCGGAGGCCGCTGGTCTATGGTGGGCCAACTGCCATCCGAAAGCTGACGCGAGGCGATGAACTTCGCTTCAGCCGCGGTGGCCGTGCTCGGCCGCACGCCCGCGAGCCGCGCAGCGGTCAACGCCCAACCATCAAAGGTCACATCTATATAATCGTAGCCCTGAACCACACCGTCGAGGTCCTTCAAAAAGGCGAAAGTGTTTGATGTTGTTTCTCGCGCGATCTTTTCATCAACGGGCACTCCGCGTTCACGAGCCAGGTTGAAAGAAATTTCGGGAAGCAGTTGGTGATGGCATGAAGCGCAAGTTTCCCTCTGGTACCAGATGACCTGCGAATGCTGAATGACCTTGATCGCTTTCGCGGAAGCCGCGCGCAATTCCGTTTCACCGATAGCCTTATCCGGGTAAGTAGCCATCGCTACAACGGAACCGAGAACTGTGTGAGACTCACTTTTTCTCTGGGCTCCAACGGCGCAGAGCACAATAACGAAGCAAAATAGAAATAGTCTTTTCATAAGTCACCTTTCCATATCGAAGCTATAGATCTAACCACTGGCCGAGCGATTCCACAAAATGAAATTGCGTCGGCAGTGGGTCTTGAACTGGCAGTCACGCCATGTAGGGGCGGCCCTCCGTGGCCGCCCCTCTTCGGTAAGCGCGGACGCGTGAACTTGCAAAGAGGGGCGGCCACGGAGGGCCGCCCCTACATGGATGCCTCGAACACTACACTAATATGCGCCTTCGAATGCCAAAGACCAGCAATACCGCGATGAGAAAATAGATCGCCGAGCTCGCGCTTATACAGGCGCTCATTCCAAAGCGCTCGCTTGCGGCGGCTATCGCAATCGGCGCGACTCCTCCGCCAATCCAGCCGAGCGAGTTCATCAACCCAACCGCCGATGCCCGACGCTCGGGTCGCACCACATCGTGAAGCGAGGCCCATATGTTGGCATCGTAGAGTCCCTTGAAATAACCGAACCCGACGAGTGCTAAGATAACCATTGGGACCGAGATCGTCCATCCCGCGAGAAAGATAAACGGGACGCCCAGCGCCAGTCCAATCGCTTGAGTCAGCATCCGTCCGCCGGGTGTTCTTCGAGCGAGCCTGTCCGCAAGCACCCCGCCGGTCAGCACTCCCAGCACCGAGGCTATCTGCAAGTAGACGGTCGCGCTGAGGCCGGCCATCGCAAGACTGAGATCAAATTTGCGATACAGGAATGTCGGCATCCATGTCAGAAAAATCATAGCTACAAAGTTCGCGCCGATGAACACAATGGTTAAGATTCGAACCATCGGGTTGGTCAGCAAATCGATCAGCGTTGTTATTGCTGAACGGGGTTGCCTCGAAGACGCGAGTTCCGGTTGCGCTGTCACCTGGGCCCGCTCGTTTGCCAATTCAGCGCCTGGCTCGCGCAGCAACAGAAGCAGCACCACGCCGAGCAGCACCCCCAATGACCCGAACAGATAAAAGCTTGATCGCCAGCCGTAATGCTGCCCCAAAACTCCGGCGACGCTGCCTCCCGCTATCGTGCCTGCGTAGACGCTGGACTGGTGAATCGACATCGCCCGAGATCGAGTCTCGGGTCCGTGGTAGGCGCTTATGAGCGACATCGAAGCTGGGAAGTAGAATGCTTCGCCGAAGCCTTCGAGCGCTCGGAATATGACCAGATGCGCGTACCTCGTTGAAAGCGCCGTCGCAATCGTGATCGCTGACCAGAAGACCAGACCGCCGATGATCAAGGGTTTGCGTTTCAACCGATCGCCTATCAGACCGGCGATGGTTCCGAAGCCCGCGTACACCCACATGAACGCGGCGCCCACAACGCCCAGTTGCACGTCGGTGAGATTCATCTCTGATTTGAGCGGCTCAAAAACGGAGAAGATGGCCTGGCGATCGGCGTAGTTGAAGAAGCACACAAACCAGAGCATGGCGACGACTGCCCACTTGTAGTTTCTTTGGGTCAAGCACCTCCGCGTCCTCTGCGCCCTCCGCGGTTGAAATCCTCCTTAACCGCGGAGGACGCCGAGGAATACTCTGGATCATTGAGGCCAGCGTCCATCGGGCATGTCTTGAAGCACCAGCTTTCGTGGATCGATAACCACGTGCTTGATCCGCTCGCGTTTCCACGTGTAGGTGACGTGCACGAGCCCGTCGCCGGTTTGGATCACAGCAGGGTAAGAGTACTCGCCCGGTTGGTCTTCGAGCACCAGCGCAGCCTTCCACGTTTTGGCGTCAACCGAAACCGCAATGTTCAATGGACTGCGGGCCGTCTCAGTGTGGTTGTACACAACCAACGCCCGTCCGTCGGCGAGAGTCACCGCATCGATGCCGGCGCTTGGGTTCGGGAGCGACGTTGCTTTCATTTGCCCCCAGCTCTTGCCGCCATCGGTCGACCAGCATTCGGTGATTCGCTTCTGTCTGCTGCGACACAGGATCTGAATCGCGCCCGAGCGGTGAACGACGATCGCCGGTTGAATCGCTCCAAACTGGTCTCGATCATTGAGGGGTCCGCTTTTCTGCCAGGTGACGCCGAGGTCTTTGGTGACTTCCATGTGCACGCGCCAGCCCGCGTTCTCGGTGCTGGAGCCGCACAAGATCGAACCGTCTTTCAAGCGAACCGGTTTGTTCTTGATCGGTCCGAGGATGCCATCCGGTAGACGCGCCGGCCTGGACCAACTCACACCGCCGTCAGGGGATGTGATCAACATTCCCCACCACTCACTTGGACTCGGCCCCACTTTGTAGAAGAGCAGCAGCGGTCCGCGCTCGACTTGAAACAACACCGGGTTCCAGCAGGGATGACGCGCGCCGCCTGGCTGGATTCCGTTTGCGACTTCAACCGGCTTGGACCAGACGTTCTTATTTCGACGGGCGACCCAGACGCCGACGTCAGGATTTCTCTCGCGGGTCCCGCCGAACCACGCCGCCACGAGTCCAGTCTTAGTCTCGGCAATGGTCGAAGCGTGACAGGAAGGGAAGGTCGCTTGTTCGAAGACAAACTCCGATGCAACGATCGGATTGGTCGTTTGGTTGCCGAGCTGTGTTGATGAATGAGTCGCGGCTACACCAGGTAAGAGCAAAATAACGACACTCGACCCAAGAAGCTTCAGCAAGCTCGCGCGCGTGTTCATAAGGGTTCCTTTTGCTCCACGTCAAAATCCGTGTGAACCCGTCAAATCCTTGTTGTCCGTGGTCTATTCTTCATCGGCCACGGATGACACTGATTTGACTGATCTACGCGGGTCGCAACCCAAGCTCTTTTGCCAGAGCGTCGTCAATCCGACCCATTGCTAAAGCCTTCTTCAGCGTGTTGCGATTTAAGCGGTCGGTCGCTCGATCGGCCATCTTGCCGTCGATCATCGTAGCTCCGCGACCCGCTGCTTCGGCTTCGAGGAATTGCTTCGCTTCGGCAATCGCGCGTTCTATTTCGTCGTCGGGAGTTTGAAAGATCTCGACCGCGGCAGCAGTCTGATCAGGAATGCCAGTCCACTTGCCGGCGAATCCGAAGTCGCGAGCGAGCAAAGCATCGCGGTGAAACTCTTCCATCGCCGCGCGCCGTTCCTCTTCGCTCTTATCACGAGTCGGGTAGTTCGTAGTCATCTCGGCGATTGCCGGAATGCCAACCGCCGCCGCGGCTTTGACGATTCGTCCGCGAGCCTGCGCGATCAGAGGATGATCGACTCTGTAACTTATCGCCCCAAGGCCTAAGCTGGCCCAGTAATCATACGAGCCGAACACCAGCCCGACGAGTCGGGGCGAGGAGCGGGCGATTTCGAAGACGTTCTCTTCGGCCGAAGCCGATTCAATCAACGGCTCGACCTTGATACGGCCGCGCTCGATACCAAGCTGTTCTTCCAGTGCAGTCAATGCTTCATCGATCGAACGAACCTCTTCAGCGTCCTCGATCTTTGGATAGATCAAACCGTCAAGCTTGGAGCCCGCGGCTTCAACGATCGTCGCGATGTCCTCGAAACCCGGATCGAGTTCCAGTCCTCGCGGGCGAAAGAACTTCAAACGCGATCCCCAATCGAGCTCATTGAACGCCCGAATGACATTCGATCTACCCTGGGCGAGTAACTCATCGTTGTTTCGCGGGATCGAGTCTTCGAGGTCGAGCATCACCAGATTGGCTTTTGATTTGGTAACCGCGCTCTCTACGTATTTCCACACCGTAGCCGGCGTCGTGAGGTGAGCCATCTGCAGAAGATACTTCGGCTCGAGATCGATGACCTGGTCGCGATAGCCGTCGAGAAGCGTCGAGTTCCGTTTGTATGCGGCTTCGGCAATTGGGGTTGAGTACTTTATCGGCATCTCGTTTGTTCCAGTCTGCGAGCGCCCAACTCCGTAGGAGTGAAATGCTATAGGAGTGCCGGCCTGGAGTGTGCTAACGCCTAGGGAGTTCGGTCATCAAAGACGCCTCCCTACTATAAACTCCAAAACATAAGAGATTGAACAGGGATGGACAGGATTCACAGGATAGGCAATGAGGCAAAAAGAACTCTCGCAGTATTTGTCTCTTCTATCCTGTTCATCCTGTCTATCCCTGTTGATTACTTATATCGCTTCCCGGACGCCCTCGAGGAAGCGCAGGCCCGACATCTCACTCCTACGAGTTCGGTCATCAAAGACGCCTCCCTACTATAAACATCTCACTCCTACGGTGTTCGCATCCACGTTCGCCCGTACAAAAGGCGGATGTCAAAACAGACTGCCCTGGACAGAACCAGGCTGCATCGCCGGCACGTGTTCGGCAAACCAGTCAGCCAAAGATGATGGAGCATCATCGAACCAGGAAGGAAACGGAATCGCGCCACGTTTGATCAGCAGCCGATTTCCCGCCGGCGACTCCGGTCCATCGACCACGAAGACGGGAACCCAGCCGGCCTTCATCGCCTCTTCCGCCCCTGCCCAGGTGCCGCCTTTCTCAGCGTCGCTTGCGATAACAAGCGCGAAATCCGCGAGCGCGTAGATCAGTTTGTTGCGCGCCATTGCCATCCCTACGTTGAAGCTGGCGTGAGGCGAGTACGGCGTCGCAAGCACAAGTTGTCCCTCTTCGATTGCCGTTCGCGCATCGGCCGCTCGCAAAGCTTTCTCGAGGCTGTCGGCAAGCAAGCCGGCCGCGCTACCGCCCGAAGCAAGCGCCGCACCCATTGCGGTCTTATCAACACCGCGAGCGCCGCCTGAATATACCTGCAGCTTTGATTCGGCGCACGCATTGCCGATTTGCTCAGTCAATGCGAACCCTCGTTGATCGATGTTTCGCGAACCGACGACTGCAAGCCCGTTATGCTGCAACAACCCAACTTCGCCCGCGCCATAAAGCATCAGCGGCGCAGCACCCTTCAATCGCTGAGAGAGACGCGGGGGATAGTCTTCATCGAATCGAGTCGCAATCCAGATCCCAAGTTCCCCAAGCCTCCGCAGTTCCTCTCCCATCACTTCGCCGCGATCGAGCAATCGCGCAAGCCTGTCCGACTCGTCATCGTCGGTCTGCAGAGCCAATCGCATTTTTCCGGCGCTTGCGCCCGGCAGTTCCGATATCAAAGTCGTTGTGGAAGAGAGCTTACGTTCAAGCTCGTTCCATTCACGGGTACTGAGCGGTTTCACATCGGGCTCGTCCGGGAGGCCGAGATGCGAACAGAGCAGAAAGAGGGCGAATGAATCGTTGTTGAGGTTCATAGTCTAATTTTATTGGGCATGTTTGCCGTAAGGCGAGCGCCCCGATGATTACGATGATTACGACACTGGCGTTTTGCCAGAACCTTGCCCCGCGTATTAACGACGGATATGACCATCCTTCACGCCACGAGTGTGTTCTGTGGGCTCTGCTGAGCAGCGAGTTCGTCGAACGTCAGCGTGTTGATACTCCTTCGCTTCGTTGGGTCAAACTGAACGGAAGCGACCGGCACCTCTCCGACTAGACTAACGGCGCGTTCCGGCAAACGCACCCACGAACCCTTGAGCTCTTCTTCCGGGATTGCAGGAAGCTCATAAACCCGGTAGCGGTCCAGATACTCGTCGAGTTGGTCATCGAAAGGACAATCGAAAAGATATAGCTTTCCATCATGAGTCGTGATGAAGATGCGAGGAACATCGTAAAAATCGCGATAACGAATTGTTGCCCAACTCATAACGAGAACTCCTTTTCGATGAGCTTCACGCGATCCGACCCGATCGCGGTATCGGATTGGGCATCGGGTCGGAGAACGTCGACGGTATCGAGCCTTAAACGACAACGACGTGATGCTCGTTGATTAAGCCGCTTCTGGTCGGTTCAGGTTTAAGTGTGACTGAGCCGCCGGCAGCCAGGATCGCGCCGATCGTCGTAAACCGAATCATACCATGCGGAACGTAGGCCGCGGCGTCTTCAATCGTTTCGCCGACCGCGCCAGAGAACGCCGTTCCTGGAGGCGGCAATTCACGCAATCCACCGCGAACAACGATCACCAGGGCGCTAAGTTTTAATGAGAGAAATGAAGCCTCCGCCAATCGACTTCTCAGTCAATCATTTCTTTCGTGCGGTTGCGCGAGCCAGTGTAAACGGATGAACCACGCCGCTGCCTTTTTCTCTCAGCAGCCAGCCGGCCATCGTCAAGGTCCAGCCCGAATCTATTATGTCGTCAATCAACAAAACCGCGCCGGCTGGTACGCGTTCGGCCGCTTCGAGTGTCCCGGCTACGTTGCGCGCTTGCATGGAAGTGTTCGCCATGAGCTTTTGCTCGGGCGCTTCCTTCGTGCGCGCAAGAGCTTCAACAAACGGAACATCGAGCGCGGCGGCCAATCGCGAGGCGAAATCATACACCAGCCGCGGATGGCGTCGCGAGGGAATGGCCGTGATCCATTTGGGAAATGGCTCGGGCAGCCAACGTTCGCGGATCAAACTCGTCGATGCGTCAACCAATTGATCGTCGAAGTGACCGCGTTCATATTTGCCCTCTCGCACAAGGCGCCCCCAACCGGCATCGCCGTAATAGCAAAGTGACCGTCCGGGCGCGTTCTGAAGCTCAACGGGAATGATCGACGTTGCCGACAGAATCATATCCTGCGGCCAACGCTTTCTGGGTTCGATCACAATATCCACGCGACCAAGAAACTCGGAGGCCTGGCTGATAGTTTCGGCGGACGCGCCGGCGCGAAAGCCCCGGCCCTGGCAGTTGGCGCACACTCCGCAAGGCTTCGCATCGGGATCGTCGAGCGCTCGTGCGAGGAACTCCATCAAACACCCGCGGTGCGCAACGTAGCGTTGCATCTCGGCAAGCTCGGCCCTTCGCAGAGCGGTGATTCGATTTGTTCGTTCGACATCGGGCTGCCACGCCTTCGCGGTGCGAGTGTAAATGACCTTCTTCTCGAATTTGATCCCTACTACGCCGTCGATCTCCAATAGCTTCAACGCGCGGTCGGCCACCGAGCGCGATACATTAACGCGTGCGAGCAGTTCATTCATCGAAAGCCCACCGCTCGCGGCAAGGGCATCGAGTATCGACATCACGGCCTCCGGAGACGGAAACGCGCTTTCGATGAAGTAATCCTGAATGTCATCGTCCTCACGTCCGCTCAGTAATATTCCATACGCGCGATCGACTGCGCGGCCGGCCCTTCCGACTTGTTGATAGTAATGCACGACCGAACCCGGCCGTTGAAAGTGAATTACGAACGCCAGGTCCGGCTTGTCGAAACCCATCCCGAGCGCGACGGTTGCGACGAGCGCCTTCAGTTCGTTTCCGAGCAAAGCTTTCTCGAGCGCCTCGCGATTCATCTTTGCATCATCGCCGGCGTGATAGGCGTCTGCGCTGATGCCTTGCGACTTCAGCCAGTTGGTGACTCGCTCGACGTCTGCCACGGTCAAACAGTAAATGACGCCGCTCCCTTTGAACTTTTGGATATTCTCAGCCAGCCACGCGAGTCTTTCGGCCTGGCTCGAAAGAACGATGTTCTGCAGCCGCAGCGACGTTCGCGCAAGCGAACCGCGCAAAACAACAAGACCGGGCCCGAGCTGTTGTTGAACGTCGGCCACTACGCGGTCGTTTGCGGTCGCGGTTGTGCCCAGCACCGGGATTCCCGCGGGCAAGCTCTCGATCACGCGCACAATGCGCCGATAATCCGGCCTGAAGTCATGTCCCCAATCCGAGATGCAGTGAACCTCATCGACTACGAAAAGACCCGCGCGGCCAGACATGCCGGGCAGCAGCGATTTCATGAAGCGTTCGTTCGCTAATCGTTCCGGCGAGATCAAGAGTATGTCACAAGTATCATGAGCGAGGGCGCTCTCGGCAGCATCCCATTCCGCCCGGTTCGAGCTGTTGATGGTAAAAGCTCGAATGCCGATACGCGAGGCCGCTTCAATCTGATTGCGCATCAGCGAGAGCAACGGGCTTACCAGTATCGTAGGACCTGCGTTCTGCTCGCGCAGAAGTTTAGTAGCGAGAAAATAGACGAGACTCTTGCCCCAACCGGTCCGTTGAACGACGAGAACTCGGCTACGCTGCCGGACTATCGCTTCGATGGCTTGCCATTGCCCTTCGCGAAAACCGGCACTCGGTCCAAGCATCTGATCCAGCAGGCTTCTTGCCCTTCCAAGCAGGTTGCTGCTCATATGTTGACCGTTCTATCTCGCCCAGCTTTTCTGATGAATAATTGGCATGATATCCGGAGGTAAATTGATCGCCTCGCAGACTCAACGGCTGCTTTCGGTTTTACTACAGCATCTTTCGTCCGTTAGCCGATTCTTCTATCAGCGTCGCCAGCCGCTTCAGTCTGGTCTCTTCTCTTTTTGCGCTTACTATCCACCAACCCATGGTCTTTCGGTACCACGGCGATTGAGCCTGAAAGAAATCCCACGCCCTCTTGTTCCGTTTGAAGAGTTTTGCATAAGGATCAGGGAGTTCTTCACTACGCTGCTCGTAAGAATAGATTCCGGACCTGTATTCTTTCCGCGCTTGAAATGCTTTTAGCCCGGCGGGCCTCATCAAACCCTGGTCGATTAGCTCCTGTGCGCGCTTGATGTTGACGACGCTCCAGGTGCTGATCGCCTTGCGCGGCGTGAAGCGAATGGAATAGCTGCTCTCGTCAATACTCCGTCGAATGCCGTCGATCCAACCGAAGCAGAGAGCTTCGTCCACGGACTGCGGCCACGTGATGCTTGGACGGCCCGAGCCTTTTTTGTAAAAGCCGACCAGTAATTCTTTGGAACTCTCGTGATGCTCTTCGAACCATTTACGAAAGTCAGAAGGCGTCTTGAAAAATTTAGGCTTCATTTGTAATCGGTCTTTCACTTTGCGGGAGCGTTCAAGACTTTGACGATGGCATTGATAGTGTTCCAGTTGCGCGTGGTTGCCGACACGCCGAGTCGTTTCTCGACCTGGCCCAGGAAGCCGATGGTTTTCATGTGTCGCCGGTACATACCAAAAGCATACCTGCCCTTGATCGCGATGATCTTCACAAGCCAATCGCCGTCGGCAGGCAACACGATCGGAATGGCGGGGAGCTCGGAAGAAGTTTTCGCCAACACGCTCACGAAGCGGACGATGTCAGGGCCTGCGCGTTCTCCGGCAAAAGGGTCCTCTGAGACGATGCGGATAATATCCTGCGCCGGACAGATCATGATGTCGGGTTCGAAGGGGAGCTGCCGGAGTATCTCGGCGCGCAGCTTTGTCTGGCTGATTGGCTTTCGAACTACAAAGGTTCCGGCTGCGCCGATGTTGACGACGCCGTACTGGGCCAACTCTTTGGCGAGGAGGCTGGGCTGAAAGGTCTTGTGACCTCCAACGTTGACGCCTCGCAGGAATACGACTAAGGGCATCGTCTTTCTCCAGCGGCAGTTCCGCGCGATGATATACTCGCGCATCCGGTGAGCTCGTTCGAATAGCTCAGCGGCCTGGTCTGCACACCCCGTTCTGGATTCAGGTACTTCTCGAGTTGCTTCACTTATGAAGCAAGACCAAGTAATTCGTCGAGGGATCTAATTACCCAAGATTAGCCATTGCCCTGCGGTTCGCGCTTTCTTGGTTTTTAGTAGCGTCGCCGAGCCAAGGGCTGCCAGCGTCAATCCACCAAATCCCAGAGATCCCAGAAGTAGTTCGGCGATCCCAAGGGGAAGTGATAACGCCGTTGTCCACCAGCCGACCTTGCGAAGCCGCCCAAGATAACGAAGAGTTTCATTCGCGGCTTGAATCTCCTTACGTAGTCGCTGCTCAGCATCTGGCTCACCGGCGCGGATCGCACTGGTCCATTCCTGTAGAGATGACCTGAACCTCTTGATCTCTTTTCGAGATCGCAATGCTTCTACATCCCGGATGCTTCGTAATAGCGGGAAAGTCGCAACTTCCTGAAGATAGATTTGAAAGGCGCGTTCATAATCAGCGCTGGTATTCATCGAGATTGTTTTGTTTTTGACCGCACGCACACGTGGAGTCGCGACTGGTATTCCGAGCTTTGCTGATTTGCTTAGAAGCCAATCTAGCATCTTGAGTTCCTCGAACATACGAGATGCCGCAAGCTTAACTCCCCAAGCCAAATTATCTCGCTTTTCATTTCTTCCGATGGCTTGCCAAACCCGATAGGAAAATGAGTCACCGGTCAAGAGACCAATAACCGTTTCAAAGTGAAGTTTCGTTACTCGGGTCTGAAACGTACTGGGTCTCGTCCTAAGATATGGCAACAACATTCCCTGGATCACGAGTAGTCTGTCTATGTCCGATTTCTTGAAAGCCCTAAGAACCGCACTGTTCAGCGGAATTGCTTCGTAGTGCTTGTCGCGAGGAGCCGTTACGGGTTCTTTGGTTACCTCTCTTAAACACTCGATCAGCCACTCAAACCAGGCTGAATCCTTCCAGTAGGTAGTATCGTCCCGAATAACCCGAACGAACCTCTTGGCCTCTTGTGTGAGGCTGACACGTAAGATGCGGGCGGGGATGTATAGCCGATCATAGAGAAGCAAAAACTCAAGAGCTTGTTGGGAGCGTTTTCTTCCCCTTCGAACTTCTTCTTTGTCGAAGAAGTGATTTCCTTTCAATTTAGCCAAACCTGCATCGACCAACGCATATTGCACGCCAAAAGCGATCTCGGCATCGACTAAAAGAGCACTTTGACCTTTATTCTCCCGGTGCATGCTTTGTTATAACTCAATCCCCTTTTGTGGTCAGTGTCGAGTACAAAGAACATCTCATCGCTTCTTTCGTTTGGGTGGTTGCTTGGCTGCGCTTTTGGATGCCTTGGGACGAAGCGATTCGCGGTACTCGCGTCCTAAGCGCATCGCTTCCTCATACAGCGGATCGTCTTCAAAGGTACCGCAGATTTCTTGCCACCACGGACCAGATGGTTTGTTCAAAGCCGCAATCTGTTGCTTCAAGCGAGCAACTTCAACTTCCAACGCCGCAACGCGGTCCTCAATTCCCGGCACTCCCATCACGACTTGTCCTTTGTCGTTGACTCAACTAGCTCTTTTCTGAAACGGCTTGCTTCATCTCATCGAAGGAGAGCGTTCTACCCGTTGCGAAATCTTCTCGAGCCTTATCGAGGATCTCGATGAACTCCGCGTTAAAGCTCAGCGACAACGCCTCCCTGTCGACTTTTCTCAACGATACAATCGCCGCGACGGGCTGGTCATTAGAGGTCAGGACAATTATCTCTTCACCTATCTCGCTTGCATAATCACACAACGGTCTTGAGGCTGTTGAAATCTCTATAGTTCTCATAACTCGATCTCCTGATTTCCGACAAGTATCTTATTACCCTTCTTCTGACCGACAGCCAAAATGCGGACCACATTGGGTTCATCAGAGGCAACTTCATAGTAAACACGTAGACTGCCTATCCGCAATTCCCAGGGAGCAACAGGGTTTGGTCGAAGAGGTTTTCTATTCCGGGTTTCGACCAGCGGCTCGTGAGTGAGGCGCTTCTCGATAGCGTCAAATACCGTAGTGCGCTGGCGAGCGGCTAGACTCTTAATCTGCTCCTTAACGGACTCTGCAAATTTAATACTGTAGGGCATCTGTGTATTGTTGCTGCGTTTATTCACCGAGGATTTCTTTCACCAGCTTGTCCGCGCCGTAAAGTTTTTTCAGCGCTTCGATGATCGCTGCGCTGTGAACTCCGACCGCGCGGCCGCCTTCGGATTCTTCGACGTACCAGTAGCGATTCGGCAGCTTCTGAACGTTGCTGTCGAAGTTGATTCCGACGAACTCGGCGTTGCGGTTGATCACCGGGCTTCCCGAGTTCCCGCCGATCGTGTCCGCGGTGTAGACGAAGTTCAACGGCGTCGCCAGGTCGAGCTTGTCTTTGCCTTCACGATAGCGGCGCGGCAAGTCATAAGGCGCTTTCTCGTCGAAGCTGCGTGCGCGATCATACAACCCGAAGAAAGTCGTCTTGTAAGGCACCAGTGTCGTGTCTTCTTCGTAGCCCAGCACGCGGCCGTAGCTGATTCGCAGGTTGAAATTCGCATCGGGCGGCAGGGTCTTCCCGTAAACCGCGAATCGCGCTTTGGCGATTTTCTCGCCGGCGCTGGCCTCGACGTTCAGAATGTGTTCTTCATTCCAGGCGCGCAGCTCTCGGATCATCGGTTCGACTCGCCGCGCGAGCGCAATCATCGGATCATCGGACCTGGCGATCGCATCAGCGCCGCCCAAACGTAGCGACTGGCGGAACTCAGTCTTGCGAAGTTGTGTTCCGCTGACGGCTTGCTTTGCCACATCGGCCGGAGTTGATCCGCCAAGCGCGGCTTTGATGAATGGGTCGGTTGGCCCAAGAGTTTTGAGCCCTTCTTCGAGCCACGCAGTGAGCACGGCTTCTTCCATCTCCGGATAAATCGGCGCGGGCGACATCAGCGAAAAAGTCAGAGACTCGAGCTTGGAATCGCGGAACTCGTCATAGCGCTTGTCGTTGGGCTTCTGAATTTCCTCCGCGTAGCGCACAAGCTGCGAGGCGATGGTTCCCAACCGCGAAGGCGTCAGGTTAGAGAAGGCGATTCGAGCCGCCATTTTAGGCAGATCGCGGTAGGCAGCGCCGATCTGCTCCCACGCAATACCGTAAGACTTCTGGGCTTCCGCCTTTTGAGCCACCGCGTCACGAAGCGCCTTCTCCTCGGCTTCTTTCTTAGACATCATCCGGGGATTCATCAAGCCCTCTTGCTGGCCGACTAATCGCTTGAGTGAATTGTTGAGTGAGCGCATTACGCTGCCGGCTTGCCTTG
>Ga0134124_10000465_pt1 | contig 34319 bp, 30 predicted proteins | sample KB304_FD_96880 | JGI IMG/M metagenome (GOLD analysis project Ga0134124, IMG submission 96880) | Terrestrial soil microbial communities without Nitrogen fertilizer from Kellogg Biological Station, Michigan, USA - KB3-0-4 | ecosystem: Environmental > Terrestrial > Soil > Unclassified ... | reverse complement strand
TCGAGGCGCCCGGCTGGCAAGGCGCGACGAAGGCGCATACTGCTGGTATGTAACTGAGGAGCAACGCAGCCAGCCGGGATGCATCGGCCGCGAAGGCGATCGACTTAGCCATTCGCGGGCCCTTAGCACCGAGCGCGTCGTGCGTCCGGGCTGATCGGTGCTATTGTGGACCGATGGTGGTTGGCCGGTCGCGGGTGCTGGGGCTGGAGCGCGCGTTTGCGCCGGGTGCCATCGCCTGCCTGGTACTGGGTGCCGGGGCGTGTAGTGCTCCAGGCCCAGCGCAGACGCCCACCGACACGATCGAGACTGGGGGCGTCGGAGGCGCGGGTTCTATCTTCGCGCCGTCGACCGGCGGGGCGCTTCCGATCGGTCCGATTATCGTGGGGCCCGAGCCCGTTGGGGGGATATCATGCAGCGGGCCAGCCCAAACGGGGACGACCGTGTTCGGGCCGCAGGCGTTCGACTACAAGCGGATCGCGCGTCGAGAATTGTTCACCTGGACGACCGACGAGCAAGCAGCCGAGCTGCGGCGCGACCAAGTCTTGTTCACTCGCAGTGAGCGCCCCGGTATCGGGCCGGGCTACGCGTTCCAGATCATCGAGCAGATGGCTCAGAACCAGAGCTCATCCGAACGCGCGATGCTTGCGAGCTTGCTCGGCGGCGAGTTGTTCGCCAAGGCACGCTTTGCGTGGTCCGAACCTTGGGCCACGCGCATGGGCTGGCCCGGCGAAGAGTACGGCCGAAACCTGCTGCGCATCGTGCTCAAGCCGGAGGCATGGGTAGCCGTGATCAGGCAGGGCAACCTGACCGTGTACGATCAAGGCGGCCAGTACGTGCCGCTGGTTGACGCGTTGGCTGCCCCGACCCGCTTGGGCATGATTTTCTACGAAAAAGACGCCTTCGTCGGCGGCCCCAACTGCGGCGGCAGTTTCGTCTCCGGGGGCAACGGCTATCGCGAATTCATCCTCGGCAACTTGGCCATGGTCGAGGAGTGGTCGCTCGGCACGCAGCAGATCCGTGACCGGCTGACCGCGAACATCCAGCAATTGACCACGTTTTTGGAGCGCATTCGCGTGTGCCCAGTCAGGACCAGCGCGCAGCAGTGGAACTTGGACGTCTGCTGCGCTTGGCCGGCTAGTGGCGATTCGGGTGTCGAACTGTTCGCCTACCAGCAGGCACTCGCAATTCCGAGCGACAATTATTTGCCGGTCCCGGAGCGCATCGCCGCGATGATCGAGACCTTGCAAGGTGATCTGTTCGAACTCGACCCACTGATCGTCACCCCGGGGAGTCCGTGATGTCCGCTCGAATTTTGCGACTGGCGCTCTTGGTGTCTGGGCTCGCCCAGATCGGTTGTGATCTGCGTTCGAACCCGGAGGCCGGGCCGACCCCCATACTCCCGCCCGCGTCCGTCGAGCCCGGGCCCGTCGCGGCGGGCGGCGCCGGAATATTGCTCGGTCCGGAGACCACCCCGCCGGGCCCCTTGTTCGATGGTCTTGCCGTTCGGGCTCAGCACAGCGCGCCGGTCGTCGGCGGGACGCTGCTGGTGACCCGTGACGGTTCGACCATCGTTGCCGCTGATCCGGAGCGCGACGCGATATTTCTGGTGAAAGAGCCTTCGCGCGCGGTCACCGCGCTGTCGCTCTCGCGTGGCGATGAACCGGGGCGAATCGCGGAGGGACCGGATGGCACACTGTTCGTCGCGCTGCGCCGTGCTGGCGCCTTGCTCCAGATTGACGTCCCCAGCGCGACGATCACGCACAGAGTTGCAGTTTGCGCCTCACCGCGCGGTGTCGCTTACGACGCGAAGACCGCATCGGTCTACGTAGCCTGTCGCTCCGGACAACTGCTCACGCTCGACGCAGCCACGCTGAGCCGAAAACGCACGCTTCAGTTGGACACTGATCTGCGAGACGTGATCGTGCGCGAGCATGATTTGCTGGTCACACGTTTCGCCAACGCAGAGTTGATGTTGGTTGCGGACGACGGCAGCATCGCTCGTCGGGCCAGGCCTCCGTCTTCCTGCGGTGATGCCACGGTTGGCTATCGCGCGCTGGCCTTGCCAAACGGACGAGTGGCGTTCGCTCATCAACTATCGAGTAACGACACCGTGGGCGTGGATTCTGGTGCGTACGGCAGCAGCTCATCCTGCAACGCGGGTCTGGTGAGCCGCTTGATCGACACCGTCGATCCGGACACCGCTTCGCAGCTCGACCCACTGGCGACCGTCGCCCCCGGCGTCGACCCCACGGACCTCGGCTCACCTTCTGCGATGACATTTCGGCCCTTTGTTCTGCCCGGTGCGGGCCCTCTCGACGTCGCTTTCGACGCGCAAGCGACGCGCCTGGCTGCCATCGCCCTGGACGATCGCCTGGCTGGCGCGTCTCAGCTTGCGCCCGTCCCGTCCGGCTTTTTCGATCAAGCCGCGACGCTTTGGCTGAGTCGGTGGAACCTGAGTAGTGCCGGGCCTGACCTGACTGAGTCCAGCTCCGTGAAGGTTGCCGGTCAGCCCGTTGCCGTCACGTTCTCGGCGGCGGGGAAATACATCGTGCAGTCGCGCGAGCCTGCCACCCTCGAGTTCGAAGACGGCAGCAGCGTCCGCCTCAGTGACGAATCACACGCCGACACCGGACACCTGATGTTCCACATGAATAGCGGCATCGGCATTGCGTGCGCGTCGTGTCATCCCGAAGGCGGCGACGACGGCCACGTCTGGCGCTTCCCAGAAGGTTTGCGCCGCACCATGCCACTCGAAGGCGGCGTGCTCGAGCGCGCTCCTTTCCATTGGGACGGCTCGCTCGCCGACATGAGCGCGCTGGTCAGCACGGTGATGGTTACGCGCATGGGTTTGCCTCAGAAGCCCACTGAAGAGCAGATCTCCGCACTGGGCGCGTTTTTGGAGCAGTTGCCCGTGTTGCCGGCCGCCGAGGGCTTGGACCCGGCAGCGGTAGCGCGTGGCGAGGTCCTGTTTCGTCGTTCCGACGTGGGCTGTGCCACTTGCCACAGCGGCGCGCAGTTTACCGACAATCGTCTGGTAGACGTGGGCACGGGCGGCAAACTGGTGACGCCGACGCTGCTCGGCGTCGGCCTTCGGCCCGCCTTGTTTCACGACGGCTGCGCCAAGAGCATCGCTCAGCGCTTTGGCGTGTGCGGCGGCACCGCGCACGGCAAGCCGGAGCTGCTTTCTGCTGACGAGCGGGCTGATTTGATCACATTCTTGCGCTCGCTTTGAGCAAAAAGAGAAAGACCAGCGCCGCGGTAGTGTGCCCGTTCTGCGGCGAGGCGGAAGAATTGTACGTCGACCTCGGAGGCGGCGAGCAGCAAACCTATACCGAAGATTGCGCGGTTTGCTGCCGACCGCGTGTGGTGCACGTGGAGGCCGGTGAGTTCCCGGGCGAGGTGTCGGTTTGGCTCGAGCGCGAAGAATAGCCCGCTTGCCGCTTGGGGGACCGGCGCCAGAAGCGCTAATGGTGCGTCATGGCCCTGACCGCGACGATGTACCATTTCCAAATCACGCTCTCCGACGTGGACCGCGCGGTGTACGAAGCGCTAGACCTTCGGGTCGCGCGTCACCCCTCGGAGACGATGCGCTACCTGGTGACGCGCACGTTGGCCTACTGCTTGAGTTACGAAGAGGGCATCGCCTTCAGCAAAGGCGGCTTATCGTCTGTCGAAGAAGCGCCGGTCTCCATTCGTGACGCCACCGGCGTGCTGCGCGCCTGGATCGACGTGGGCTCACCCTCTGCCGAGCGCTTGCACAAGGCCAGCAAGGCCGCGGGCAGGGTGGCGCTGTTCACGCACGTCGAACTGCCGCTGCTCTTGCGTGAAGCCAGCGCGCGGGTGATTCATCGCGTCGAGCAGCTAGAAGTGTTTCGCTTCGAGCCCGAATTTTTGGACGCACTCGACCAAAAGCTGGACAAGAACAGCAAATTCGAAATCGTGCGCACCGACGGTCAACTGTACGTGACGATCGGCGGAGAGACCCTCAATGGGAGCCTCACGCCCTGCTCGCTCGTCGCGAGCGAGTGACAATCCGGCAAACTTTCGCCGCTCGGCAGCGCGTGACGTTTCGAGCTGGACAAAGGTGTGGTCTGCTCCCGTGAGGTGAGCGACGTAGAACGCTGGTCGGATCGCGCGCTGCGCTTCGTGCGTGCGCTGGTCGTCGGCAGCGGTGCGACCCTGGTCGATTTTTCGCTGTTCTCGGCCTGCATTCGCCTGGTCGGCATGACGCCCACGGCCGCTCGCTTACCGGCACTGTGCGCCGGCGCTTCGCTGCAATTCTTCGGCAATCGCACGTACACATTTCGTGCGCAGGCCGGCAGCATCTCACGTCAGGCGCGCTTTTTCGTGGTCGCCGAGCTAGTCACGCTGCTCTTGAACTACGGCGTCTTCAGTTGGCTCGTGCCACGTGTGCACGGGGTCGCTCCGGAGCTGGTCAGCTTCGCCGGCACCTTCTTGGTGTTCGTGACCTTCGCCTATCCCATGCGCCGCCTCGTAATCTTCAAATTGCCGAACGAAAAGCGACCCGACTAAGCCGGCCCGCACCCAGGGTGTGGCATCGGGCAAAGCCACACCCAGGGTGTGGCATCGGGTAAAGCCACACCCAGGGTGTGGCATCGGGTAAAGCCACACCCAGGGTGTGGCATCGGGCAAAGCCACACCCAGGGTGTGGCATCGGGTAAAGCCACACCCAGGGTGTGGCATCGGGCAAAGCCACACCCTGGGTGCGGGGTGGGCCGGGACGGGTCTCGGGCTGGGGACCTGTGGCGGCTCGGAGCGGTGTGGGGAAAGTCGAAAATTCCGCGGCTTTGCCCGTCCCGGTGCGAGATCGACGCATGCGCGCCGGACTAGTGCTAGGAGCGGCCGCAATATGGCTACGGTTGACTTCGCCGAACTGCTCGGCCCCGCGCTCGGCGCTGCAATTTCCGCAAAAGGTTTCACGGAGCTCACGCCCGTACAGAAGGCAGTGCTCGACCCGGCGTTGGCCGGCCGAGATCTGCGGGTGACGTCTCAGACGGGCTCCGGCAAAACCGTCGCCATCGGGCTCGTGATTCGCGAGCTCGCGGGTCAGCCCAGCAATGCCAAAGACAAGCTGGCCCATCCCCGGGCCTTGGTAATCGTTCCGACGCGCGAGCTCGCCAAGCAGGTCGTGCAGGAGCTGACCTGGTTGTATGCGCCGCTCGACGCCAAGGTGGCGTCGGTCACCGGAGGCGCAGTCTATCGCGACGAGCATCGGGCATTGTCTGCGGGGCCTTCGGTGGTGGTCGGCACGCCCGGACGCATGCTCGATCATTTGAATCGCGGCTCGATCGATCCCAGCAAGGTGGCGGCGGTCGTGCTCGACGAGGCCGATCGCATGCTCGATCTCGGGTTTCGCGAAGAGCTCGAGGCGATTTTGGGCAAGACCCCCGAGCAGCGCGCGACGCACCTCGTGTCCGCGACCTTCCCGCGCGAGGTCGAGGCGTTGGCCAACCGCGTGCAGCGTGATCCTGCTCGCGTCGAGGCCACGCGCCTGGGCGTTGCCAACGTGGACATCGAGCACGTGATGCACGTGCTCGAACCGCGCCAGCGTTTGGACGCGCTGATCAATTTGCTGCTCGCCAGCCCCGAAGCTCAGACGCTGGTTTTTGCCCGCACTCGTGCGGACGTGAGCGACGTCGCCGAGCGCCTGTCCGAGAACGGCTTCGCGGTCACCGCCCTGTCGGGCGAGATGGACCAACGCGAGCGCGATCGCGCACTCACCTCGTTTCGCCGCGCGGATCATCGCATTTTGGTGGCAACCGACGTGGCCGCGCGCGGCATCGACGTGCAGGACATCACGCTCGTCGTTCACCTCGACCCGCCGACGGACTCCGACAGCTACACGCACCGCAGCGGGCGGACTGGCCGCGCGGGCCGCAAGGGCCGCAGCGTACTTTTGGTTTCGCCGTCCGCAGTCGGCAAGACCACGATGCTCCTCAAGCGAATCAAGATCAGCGCGCGCACCGAGCCGGTGCCGAGCGCCGAACAGATCCGTGCCGGTGCGGATCAGAAATTCTTCGACTCGTTGACGCGCGAGGACGACCCGGAGGAAGTGGTCTCGGCTCGGCAAAAGGCGCTCGCCGAGCGGCTCGCTTCGCGTGAGGATAGCGTGCGTACCATCTCGCGCTTGCTGGCCATGGCTCGCTTCTCGGGACCGACCGAGCCACGCGAGATTCGGCGCATCGATCGCGGTCCGGATCGCAAACTGCCGCGCGAACGTGACACGCGCGATCAGCGTGGTCCGGCTCCGCGCGCGGCGCAGCGCGATGAGTATCCGTCGCGTCAGCGCCCGGACGGCGCGCGCCCGACTCAGCGCGGCGCAGGGCGTGATTCCGGCGAATGGGTTTCCTTTCACATCACCTGGGGCGGCGAACACGGAGCCGACGCGCGTAAGCTGCTGGCGATGGCTTGTCGCTGGGGCGAGATCCGCGGCTCGGACGTGGGCGCGATCGAAATCGAGCGCGATTATTCGCGCTTGAGCGTCAAAGCTTCGGTGGCCGCGGGTTTTGCGGAAGCCACCAGCAAGCCGGATCCGCGCAATCCTCGCGTGACCATCCAGCCGGACCGCTCGAATCAGGGCTTCGCCCCGCGCACCATGCCGCCCCCGCGCGAAGCGTTCAAAGGCCGCGACGCGCCGAAGCCGCGTGACGCCGAAGCGGAGGCGGATTCGGTGCCGCGCCAAGCGGAACGCGCCCACAAACGCCACGTCGAGCGCCCGCGCGACGCGGCTCCGCCCGCACACGCCCCGCGCGCGCACGCCCCGCGTGAAGCCGCACACGCCCCGCGTGAGGGCGCCCACGCGCCCCGCGCGCACGCCCCTCGTCCCGCCGCACACACGCCGCGTGAACACGCGCCGGCCCCGCGCTCCGGCGCAGGGCTGCCGCGGGAGGCCTCGCGTCCGCGCTCGGTGAAAGGTTACCCGCGCGACGCCAAGAAATCAGGGCGTGACGCGGTTCGTCCGCAAGCTGCGCCTCGTTTCGCGTCGCGCGCGGCAGAGGCGCCGCCGCGTGATGGCGGAGAGCCGCCGAAGCGTCGTCGCGTGGTCACGCGCTGAGCGTCGAGAGTTCCTGCCATGGCAGACTTTTCCCCCGAGGAACTCGCGCGCTGCATCGAGATCTTGGAGCTCTTGGTCGAAGATCGCAGCCGGCTAGTCACTCTTTCGGGTGAAACTCGAACCGCGCTGCTGATCGCCGCCGGGCGCTTGTCTCGGCCCACGCGCCACGAGGGAGTGCGAGAAAATAAGGCCTTCCGTCGCTACTCCAAGAAGGTCGCCCGTGAAGATGATCGCGTGGCGCGCGCCGAGACCGAGATCCGAAAGGCCCGCCAGTCAGCGGTGTACGAGGCGCCCCCGCAGCTCACGGGTGAGCTCGCGGGTTCGACGCTGCGAGAGTTGAAGAACCCGCGCGGTTGCTACGTATGCAAAGCCGAGTACCGGCGGCTGCACTTCTTCTACGACTCGATGTGCGAGTCGTGCGCAGACTTTAACTACAAGAAGCGCTTCCAAACGGCGTCGCTGGTCGGCAAGACCGCGCTCATCACCGGCGCCCGGCTGAAGATTGGCTACCAAGCGGCGTTGATGATGCTGCGCGCGGGCGCGCGCGTGATCGTCACCACGCGCTTCCCGCGCGACGCAGCGCAGCGCTTCGCGCGCGAACTCGACTTCGAGGCTTTCGCCGAGCGGTTGCAGATCCACGGCCTCGACTTGCGGCATTGTTCCAGCGTCGAGCTGTTCGCGCGCTTCCTCAATCAGACGCTCGATCGCCTGGATATCGTGATCAACAACGCGGCCCAAACCGTGCGCCGTCCGCCCGGCTTCTATCAGCACCTGCTCGATCTCGAACTCGGCCCGCTGTCGGCGGTAGACGCGCGCGCTCAGCGCTTGCTACACGATCACGAAGCCTGCAAGACGGCGCTCAGCGGTTCCTCGCTTCAACCGCTGCAGCTCGGTTTGGGTGAGAGCACCGGGCTCAGCGCGCCCGCGACCAACGGCGCGGCACAGGGTATTTTCCGCTCCGCGGCGTTGTCTCAGATCCCGCTCGCGTACGACGCGACGATGACGGAGGGGGAGCTGTTTCCGCTGGGTCGCGTCGACGCGGATCTGCAGCAGGTCGATCTGCGCGTGATGAACAGCTGGCGCATGGCGCTGGCCGACGTCCCCGCGCCCGAGATGCTCGAAGTGCAGCTGGTGAACGCGGTCGCGCCCTTCATCTTGTGCAGCAAATTGAAGGCGCTGATGATGCGCGTGCCCTCGCGCGACAAACACATCGTCAACGTGTCGGCGATGGAAGGCCAGTTTTCGCGCCATACCAAGACCGACAAGCACCCGCACACCAACATGGCCAAAGCGGCGCTGAACATGATGACGTTCACCTCGGCGCCCGACTACGCCGAACACGGCATCTTCATGAACGCGGTCGACACCGGCTGGGTCACCGACGAAGATCCGTTGCATCACGCCGAACGCAAACAACGCGACGCAGACTTTCAACCGCCGCTCGACATCGTCGACGGCGCCGCGCGCATCTGCGATCCGTTCTTCTCCGGGCTGCTCACCGGCGAGCACGTGTTCGGCAAATTCTTGAAGGACTACACTCCCGTTCCTTGGTGAGCGTGAGCCGCGCGAGAGAGCGGAGCGAGAGAGCGGAGCGAGAGGGGAGGTTGGGTTGATGGTCACGCGCCACGACGGAGCGCGTCACAGCCTTCGGCGGCGCGGACGCCGGTCAGCGCGCGGCCGTCAAATTCACTTCGATAACCAAAGTCAATGCGCGTACTTGCGCGTGCATGGACCGACAATGTCCGGGCTCCAGCGCGCGCTCGCCTGGCGCACTGAACAGAAGTGCAGTATGTCTGGCACATGCTGCAGCGCCTGAAAATCCAGGGCTTTACGCTTTTGGACGACGTGACCATCAACCTGACTCCGGGCCTGAACGTGCTCAGCGGTGAAACGGGCTCCGGAAAGTCGCTCGTGCTCACCGCACTCGGCTTGTTGCTCGGCGCGCGCAGCCCGGCCTCCTGCGTGCGTGAAGGCCACGAGACCGCCTTGATCGAAGCCGAGTTTCGCACCGAGTCTGGAGCGCTTCGTCTGGCACGCAACGTTCGTCGCACCGGCCGCGGCACTTGCTTGTTGGGCGACGACGCGGTGCCGTTGTCGAAGCTCGCGGAGGCGGGCAAGTCTCTATTGTGTTTTGCGTTTCAGCACGCACAAATCGAAATCGGTAGCCCCGCGCTGTTCATCTCCGGGCTCGACGTGCTGGCGGGGCAAGCCGCCCTCGTGCGTGAATACAGCGCCGCGTACGCGGATCTGTCGCTGGCCCGTGCGGAGCTGGCGCGCATCCGTGCCGAGCTTGCGGGTCGTGACGCGCGGCAGCAGGTGGTGCGCGAGCAGCTGGCCAAGCTCGAACGGCTCGCTCCGCGTCAGGGGGAACACGGCCGTTTGGCGGAGCGGCTCCGCGTCCTGCGCCGCGCGCAGACGTACCTCGAACTCGCGGCTTTGGTCGAGCACGCGCTGTCGGAACGTGAAGCTTCGGTCTCGCAAGAACTCTCGGGCCTGATGCGCGCTGCCGCTCGCGTTGCGGATGATTCGAGCCAGGCCCGCGCCGTGCATGAAGCCTTGCAGCGCGCCGCCTCGGAAGTGGAAGAAGCGCTGCGCGCCGCCGAGCGCCTGCGAGCTGATTTGGATGTCGAGGCGCATGATCTAGATGCGCTCGAGCAACGCTTCGCCGAGTTGGATCGCCTGGCGCACTCGCTGTCTGTTTCCGGTGATGCGCTGCTGGAGCGACTGGAGTCGTTACGTCAGGAACTGACGGTGCTGGAAGGGGCGGAGGAGCGCGCTGGCCTCGCCGAGGCGGAGGTCGGGGCGGCCACGGAGCGCGCGCTCGGCCTGGCTCGGAAATTACACGCTGGCCGCGTCCAGCACGTGGCCGAGCTCGTGCGGCGCATCGAGCTCGAGCTCGGGGCGCTGTGCTTGTCCGGCGCCCGCATCGAGCTTTCACTGACCGAGGCGAAGCCGAGTGAACTCGGCACCCACGGCGTCTCCGTGCTCGAGCCGCGCTTTGCTGCCAACCCGGGTGAGCCCTTTGGTCCGTTGGCAGAGGTTGCCTCCGGCGGTGAGCGCTCCCGGTTGCTGGTTGCGCTGCGTTGCGCAGGCCTCGAAACCGGCAGCGAAACCCTGGTCTTCGACGAGATTGACGCGGGGGTCGGCGGTGCCGCGGCCGAGGCGGTCGCAGCGCGCCTACGGCGCGCGGCCGAGTCTCGACAGATCATCTGCGTGACGCACCAAGCCTGTGTTGCCGCGCGCGCGGCCGGTCACTTTCGGGTGCACAAGTTGGCCCGCGGTGGCCGAACCCGCACCGAGGTCGAACGCCTGAGCCAAACCTCACGGGTAGACGAGCTGATGCGCATGCTGTCTGGCTCGCGCACCGAGAACGCCCGGCGCCTGGCGATGGACTTGGTCAATGCGGCCCGCTCGGAGCGCAAGCCCGAGCGCAAGCGCCCCGCGGCTTGATGTGCCGTGCGAGAACCAATCTGCAAGGTGTGGCGCCCGGCCCGCGCTTGTCGTAAGCCTGCCCGTGCATGACCTACACGCCCAGCGAGCTCGACTCGCCATTCGCCCGCTTGGGCGGTGAAGAATCCGTGCGTCGCCTCGCTGAATCGTTCTACGACCAGATGGAAGCCACGGAGCCGGAGCTAGCGCGGTTGCACGAACTCGATGAACACGGGCGAGTGAGTCGGCGTTCGCGCGACAATTTTGGGCTATTTTTGAGTGAATGGCTGGGCGGCCCGCGCAATTTCAGCGCCACCCGCGGTCACCCACGCCTCCGAATGCGTCACGGGCGGATCGAGATCGGCGAGGGGATGCGCGACGCTTGGCTGCGCGCGATGACACGCGCGCTCGACGCGCAGGGCGTGACCGGTGACGTACGCGGCTTCCTCGACGCGCGCTTCGCCGAGGTCGCGAATTTCCTGCGCAACGTGCCGGAGTAGCGTGCCCCTCACGCACCGGGGGGGCGCGGCGCGGTCAGTCGCGCTCGAGCCTCGCGGCGCGGTCAGTCGCGCGCTGCCGCTTCGCGTTCGGCAGCGAGGCGCCGCGCGAAAGCGGCCAAGCGTCGGCCGGCGAGCAACGTCTCCTTGTCGGGGCGCGGCAAGCGTTTGACCGCGAGTTCTAGGCGCAGCGCGTCGCCTTTGCTCGGACAACGGCGTTGCGCGCACACCGAGAGCGGCCCGCGCCCGCGCGTGTAGCGTGCGCCGCGGCCCGCGTTGTGCGCCGCGATGCGCAGCAGCACGTCGCGCGCAATGCCGGTGTACAGCGAGCCGTCGTTGCAGCGCGCGATGTACACGAACCAAGCCTCCCCCCGTCGAGGACCGCGAGGCGCGTCGGTTTTGGCGGTTTCTCGGGCCAGAAAGCGATCTTCTACCACTCGGCGCCGAAAGCGAGAAGTTTTGGACCCTATCCCGATAGGCCCCCCGAGGAGGCTGCCGAGACCCGAGAGATCGACTGACGACGATCAGACCTATTGGGACAGGCTCTCAGCAGCCACTCCGGCGAAGCGGCACGGGCCAGCAAGCGCGGGCGCGGCTCACTGCCCGCTTGGAGGGCCCAGCCGCCCTTGGCTTGTTCGGAGCCATGCTTGCCGTAAAAGGTGCCTGCGCACAGCCAGGTATCGTGAATCAACCCGGGGTGTCGATTCAACAGCTCACGAAGCGTGTTGATCAGACTCGGCGGCGGCGCCCCATGAGTCCGCAGTAGATCCGCGCGGGCCACGCGCATTTCGAGCACTCCGACACGTTGAACCAGCCGCACGTCGAGTGCGTAGTTGGGCCAGGGCCAGCCACCGAGCGTCGCCACGACGCGAGGCCGCGCACCGAGGCACGAAAGGAGGGCCGCTCGTGCGCTCGCCAGTGCGCCATCGTCCCCGTGCAGCGCCGCCAGCAACGGCTCGCTGCGCGCCCAGGCCTCGAACTCCAGGTCGGCTTTGGCGACGCGCTCGAAGAAGCGCCGGTACAGCCACAGCCCGAGTCCGGCGAGGGCCCAGGACTTGATCACGAAAAGCACGCCTTCCATGAGGTTCATCATCGTGTGGCTGGCCCGCGTGCGCTGGACCGCGCGCGCCAATTGTCTTGTCCGAACGCGCCAGCTCAATCCGTCCGACTGCGAAAGCTGCGCGGGGTCTGGCCAGTCCAGCGCACGAACGCGCGATGAAACGCGCTCGCTTCCGAAAATCCGAGCAAAAAAGCGGTCTCTTGCAGGCTGATCCGCGGATCGGCCAAGAAACGCAGCGAGAGCTGATGGCGCGCTTGGTCGAGCTCCGCCCCGAACGTCGTCCCGGCCGCACTCAGCTGCCTCTGCAAGGTTCGTCGCGACAGGTGCATGCGCTGACAGACGGCCTCGACCGAAGGCGGGCCAGCCGGCAAAAGTTCGTGGATTTGCGCGCGAACTCGGGCCGCGATGTCGCTCGTGCTGGGTAAGCGCGCGAGCGCAGCTTCCGCGTGGGCTTCGACGATACGAGCCAAAGTCGGATCTGCACCCAGCACGGGCAACGCGAGCGCGTTGCGATCCAACACGAGCTCGTCCACCTCGGCTGAGAACGAGAGGCCGGGCCCGAACCAGGCATGGTGCCTGCTCGCATCGCGCGGCGCCGCGTGCCGAAACAGCATGCGACGCGGCACGATGGGCTGACCCGTCATCCGGCGCGCCAACTGTAAAAACGAAAGGAAGCCGAATTCCAGCGCGGGGCTTGGTGCGCGAAACGGTGGCGGTCCGATTTGATGTCGATAACGGATCTCCTCTGGACCGACGAACAGCTCGCTGCGAGCCTGGTCATGGAGCAGCCGTTGATATCGGAGCGCGCGCTCGAAGCCTTGCCCCAATGTGGGACTGCTGCTGATCACCCAGGTGGCCAGACTGAGGGGAGGGGCCTGGAGCCGCTCTGCCAACCAAAATCCAAAGCTTTCGTCCGTGCAGTGGCTGGGCAGGTACTGCCAAAGGCGCAGTAACAAGTCAGCCGGCACACGGCCGTCCGGGTCGGCCAAGACACTCTCGGAGAACGTAGCCGTCGGCACGTTCATGGTTTGGGCCAATTGCTCGTTGCTAATCCCGAGTTCGCTCGCGCCCCGCACTAGCGCGCGCAAGAGCAGCACCGATGCAGTACTGCCATCACCCGCATTGGCTGAGTCATCGGGGCTCGACCGCCGCGCGCGCGTTCCGCCGCTCATCGGCCCAGATGATGCTACTCTGCCGGCCCCGTGTCGATCCCCGGAAGCTCGCTCGACGCTCGTCCGCCGCCCAAGTCGCGTGCGCCGAGCCTGTACTTGCAGGTGCTGCTGGCGATCGCGCTTGCGGTTCTGCTCGGAGTCGTACGCCCGACGTGGGCGGTCGCCATGCAGCCGCTCGGCGAGGGCTTCGTCAAATTGATCAAGATGCTGATCGCGCCGGTCGTGTTCACGACCCTGGTCGTCGGCATCGCCGGGATGGAGGACCTCAAGGCGGTCGGTCGGACCGGCGCGAAGGCGCTGCTTTGGTTCGAGTTCACGACCACGTTGGCACTCGCAATCGGCATTGGCGTCGCGCACCTCGTCCGGCCGGGGGCCGGTCTGCACGTCGTCGTGGAGAAGCTCGATCACCGCGCGTTGGACAACAAGCTGCTCGCCCCGGGGCCGCATGGCTTCGCCGAGCACGTGCTTTCGCTGATCCCCGATTCGTTTTTCGGGGCGTTCGCCAAGGGCGACATGCTCCAGGTCTTGTTGCTCGCGCTGCTGACCGGGGTGGTCGTGTCGCGGCTCGGACGGCGGGCGCGACCGCTGGTCGAATTGCTCGAGAGCGCGCAGTCGGTGCTGTTCGGCATCGTCGGCATCGTCATGAGGCTCTCTCCCATCGGCGCCTTCGGGGCGATGGCATTTACCGTCGGCAGGTACGGCCTCGGCACGCTGAGCAGCTTGGCCAAGCTGATAGCGGTGTTCTACGGCACTTCAGTGTTGTTCGTGTGCTTGGTCTTGGGCCTCGCGCTGCGCATGCTGGGTCTCTCCCTCTTCCGGCTGCTGGGCTATCTCCGCGAAGAGCTCGCGATCGTGCTCGGCACTTCCTCGTCCGAGTCGGCGCTGCCTCGGCTGATGGCGAAGCTGGAGGCCGTCGGCTGCGCGCCGCCGGTGGTTCGTTTGGTCGTTCCCTCCGGCTACTCGTTCAATCTCGATGGCACCTCGATCTATATCACCCTGGCTGCCTTGTTCGTCGCGCAAGCGCTGGATATAAGGCTGAGTTTTGGCCAAGAGCTGTCCCTGCTCTTGGTCCTGCTCCTGACCTCGAAGGGTGCAGCGGGCGTGACGGGCAGTGGCTTCATTACCCTGGCGGCGACGCTGTCAGCCACCGGTAGCATCCCAGTCGCCGGCCTGACGCTGTTGCTTGGTATTGATCGTTTCATGTCCGAGGCACGCGCGTTGACCAACTTCGTGGGCAATGCCGTAGCGACGATAGTGGTGTCGCGTTGGGAAAATCAGCTGGATCTGCCGCTCGCGCGCGCGCGGCTCGGGGTTGCCAGTGCTGAGCCGGAAACTGCTGACGCGTTGTCCAGTGCCGGAGGAATGCCACCCGGATCGAGCTGAGCTGACGGAAGCGATGGCCAAGCCCAGCGATCGATGGCAGCATTTCCGTCGTCGAATGCCGTCCTCGTCGCTGCGCCGTGTGACTCGTTGCGTGCAATTCGGCTCGCTCTACGCGTGCGTGGCGTGTGGTGCTACGGGTCTAGACTGGGTCGGTGAGGCGCATCTGGAGTCTGCCTCGCAGCAACAGGTGAATGTGGTTCATGCGTCCACATTTGGCGCGGCGAATTCGGCCTCGATTCCAGCGACAGCAGAGGAAAATGAGTCGCGGCCACGCCTGAACCGCACAGTCACGCTTGGCGAAGTCGATGTCGCTCCGACACAGAGCGACACGTCCCGAGCGGGCTTCCCAGGACCGAGCGTGGTCGTCAACAACTACAATCAGGTGAACGTCGTGACGCCCGCATTCGGTTACGGAAGCTACGGCTATTCGCGCGGTTCGGCCCGCTTTTCGCCGGGGTTTGTCAGCCCCTACCGGCCTTCGTCCGGCGCCCCGAGCCCCCTGCCGGGGCAGAACTGGCCGGCGGTCGCGGACCACGGTCCGAGCTTTCCCTACCAAGCAACGCCTGCGGTACCGTGGACTCGCACCCAGTAGGTTAGAGTCGGAGTTGCGCTCCGCCTAGCGCTCGGGTGATGCTCGGGAATCGCTTGGCGCACTGTCGGGCACGAGAGTTCGTTATGTTGGGTCGTTAGGGATGAGTAAGCGACGCGAAGACGATTCGCGGCCGATTGCTAGCGCAATCTCACAGCGCGCCACCGTGCGCGAAGTGCCCGCTGCGAAGTACAAGGACGCCTCCGTTGGCACCGTTGCGCCTCGCGGTTTGCGCGGACCTTCGTTGCTGCCCGGGCAAGGTGCTCCCGAGCGGCTCGTTCCGGAAGAAGTCGAGCTCGCAGTGATGCGGGACGCAGAGACGCTCGACGGTCCGAAGGTCGCGCGCGTCGCTGCGAGCAAGAGCGCAACCTCAGCGGCTCGTTCGAGTTTACCGACACCGGTGTCCGTCGAGGTCCCGCGCGTGCGCTCGGTGCCTCCCGTGCACGGCGAGTACTCTTCGACTCCGCCCACGCCGAGTGCGCGTTCGATCCAAAGCGGTACGCTGATGTCGATCGGCTCGGTGGATCCGCGCGCACCGACCGAACTCTCGTTGCCGAGTCCGCGCCCACTGTCGGTCTCCGAACCGACGCCTTACCTCCCGCCTCCGGCCGTGGTCGATCGCACACCGCAGCGGTCATTGCCCAACCAGCGGGCGATCGTCGACAAGCCCCTCGGGGGTGGAGTGACTCAGCGCCCCGGGCCCGCGAGTGTCCCGCCGTCGTTGCGCGCTCCGCGCAGCGTGCCTCCCGCAACGCCCAGCGCGCCTCCAGCACCCAGCGTGCCTGCTGCGCGCAGTGTGCCGCCTGCGCGCAGTGTGCCTCCAGCTCCGAGCGCGTTTCCCGCAGCGCGCAGCGTGCCTCCCGCAGCGCGCAGCGTGCCTCCCGCGCCGAGTGTCCGCCCTCCGCTCGAGCCGCACGCCACGCTCGCCGAAGACTCCGTCGCGCCTCCGGCGCAGAATTTTGCGCGTGCACCTCGCTCGAATGCGCCGCCGTCGCTTTTGTCCACCGCGACGCCGATGAGGCCGCCGCGTCCAACCCCGACGCCGATGAGGCCGCCGCGTCCGACTCCGAAACCACCGCCGCCCTCGCTCGCTCCGCCGTCCCCACCTCCGGCGTCGCAAAGCTCGGAACTCGACGAGCCGCCGCAATTTCAGATCCACGCCGAGCTGTCCGCGGTGCCCCACGAGGTTCAAGAGGACGGCTTCGACTTGCGCAGTGTGTCAACCTTGCGCGAGCCGTTGGCGGGTCGCAAAGTCCCACCCTCGGTGGACTTTCGCGCGCCGCCGCCCGTGGCAGCAGCGCCGCCCAGTGAGCGGAGCTTGCGCGCCAATCGCAGTAGTTCACCTGCCGTGACCATCCTCGTCGATCGTGCGCGTGACGGCGTTTCACCCGTCAGCGAGCGCATGGCGCCGCAACGGGCCGCGGTGCCGCTGAGCTGGGTGCTCGGCGCTGCGCTGTTCGCGGTGGTCCTGGCTTTGATCGTGGCGTTCGCCATGCGCCCGAACGCGCCGCAGCAAGCCGTAGCCCCGCTCGATGGTCCTCCGTCGGCCGCAGCGCCCAACACCGCGGAGCTCGCGCCGCGCGACGCAACGCCCCAGTCGGTCGCTCCTGGCGCCAAACGACCGGGCACGACGAGCTCGGCGCGCCCGCCGAGCAGCGCGCCCAAATCCTCGGCACGCCCCGCCAGCAGCACCGTCAGTTCGGCCAGCCCCGCCCCTCCGAGTTCGGCTGATCCGAACTCCAAAGCTCACCAATCGATCTACTGACCCTCGGATCGGTCCGACCGGGCCTGATGCGAGCGTTCCGCCTGATTCGAGCGTCCCGTGGTTCGTCTGCTATCGTCGGCATCGTGACCGCTTCGCGCAACCGGCGCGCGCCTCGCACCTCGCTCGTCGGCACTTTTTCGATGGTCGTCTCGCTGCTGGTGGTGGCTCGCTTCGCCCTCCTGCAGTGCAGTTCGCTCCCCGCGCACCCTTCGCCGCCCACGCCTTCCGTGCCGAGTGCGGGGGCTTCGCTCACATCACCCAGTCACGCGACACGACCCGCGCCGCGCGGAACCGAAGCCTGCGTTTCCAATAGCGTGCACGTGGCACTCGGCACTCCGCGTGACGCCGATCCGTCGGACGAGTATTTCATCGACGAGCGCTCGTTCGTCCTCTCGTACAGCCCGGAAAAGCGCGTACCGAACTGGGTTGCGTGGCGGCTCGATCGCCAGCACTTGGGGCATGTTCGCAGGCAGGACGATTTCCGCGCGGACCTGGCTCTGCCGGCGCGCTTCTATCGAGTGCAGGACAGTGACTACGCGCACAGTGGCTATGACCGCGGCCACCTCTGCCCTTCCGCCGATCGCAAGAATTCCGTCGAGGACAACTCGCGAACGTTTCTCTTCACGAACATCGTGCCTCAGCTCCACGAGCTGAATGCAGGACCGTGGGAACACCTGGAGAGCTATGCGCGGGCGCGCGTGCAGGCCGGCGCGCTGTTGTATCTCGTCGCGGGTAACCTATTCAGCGCTCCCTTTCCAACCATCGGCAATGGCGTGGCGGTGCCAGCGGCAAACTTCAAAATCATGCTGGTGCTTTCGCCCGGGCAACGAGCGAGCGACGTCGACGAGAACACCGAGCTGCTGGCGGTCTCGATGCCCAACCAACGCGGCGTGGGTGAGCACGAATGGACAGAGTACCTGACGACGGTCGACGCCATCGAGCAAGCGTCGGGCTATGACTTCTTGAACGCATTGCCCGAGCGCGTGCAGCGAGTGATTGAGGCCCGTGTCCCAGCAGCCAGTGAGCTTCGCACGCCTCGACGCCCTTCCAGTAGGGCGCACTGACGCTCGCCGGGCGAAGGACGGTGGTGTTTGGCTGGCGCTCGTCGTAGATTCCGGCAAAGTTTCAGGCCTCTCGACCGCCGAGTTTTCATGCACAGCTTGCCAAAGTCTCTCGTTCTCGTTGCTTGCTTGTCTTTGGGTCTTCTCGGGGGCTGCAAAAAGTCCGAGCCGCCTCCGGTGCCTTTGACGCGCGGCGCGGAGCTGTACGGTCGCATGTGCGCGGTCTGTCACGGCGAGAAGGGTGAAGGCTACAAGGCAGATCAAGCGCCGCGCCTGTCGCATCCAGGGTTCCAAGCCACGGTCAGCAACGAACATTTGCGCGAGGCGATCAAGAACGGACGCAACGCGACCACCATGTCCGCCTGGTCGAAGGATCGCGGTGGCCCGTTGAGCCCCGAAGACATCGACGAAGTGGTCAAGTTTCTGCGCACGTGGCGCAGCGAGCCCACGCCGGCTCTGGATGAAAAGCCGGTCAGCGGGGACCAGACCCGCGCTGAAGCGCTGTTCGCGCGCGAGTGCGTGCGCTGCCACGGAGAGCGTGGCGTGGGCGGACCGAACGTACACATCGGCAACCCGCAATTGCTCCAAACCGTGAGCAACGGCTTCCTGCGCTACGCCATCAAAAATGGGCGTCCTGGTACGCTCATGCCGAGTTTCTCCGAGACCCTTGGCGATCAGGGCATCGAGGATCTGGCGACTCTTTTGCGTAGCTGGGCAAACCCGCCGCCTCCGCCACCCCCTCCGCCGCCCCCTCCGCCGTCGCCGCTCCCGCTCGGTCCAGTGCCGCTCAATCCCCGCGGGCCCGATCCGGTGGGTTTCAAGCTCACACCGGACACCACGTCGATGGAGGTGATTCACGCGCAGCTTTCGCGTGGAGCGCGCATGGCCCTGCTCGATGCGCGCGCGCCCTCTGACTACATCAATCAACACATTGCAGGCGCGGTCAGCGTGCCGTTTTACGACCCGACCCCGTACTTGGCAAAATTACCAAAGAACTCGTGGTTGGTTTGTTATTGCGCATGCCCCCATGCAGAGTCCGGCTCGCTCGCGGACCGCCTGTTGAAAGCCGGATTCAAGAAGGTGACTGTGCTCGACGAAGGTCTGGGCGCTTGGGCACAAAAAAAATATCCGGTGAGCAGCGGCGAAAAGCCCTGAACGCGCAGCGGGTGCTCACTCGCGTCGAGACCGCGCGGGAGCCGCGCATTTGCCGCTTTTTACGGCCCAACGGCGCTGCGCCGAAACAACCGTCGCGGGCGCAGCCGCTGACGAGAGTGTGGCGAAGATGTCATATTTCTCGGCCAAATTGCGACTGTTGCTATTCGCCGCACTGCGGAATTTCTGGGAGCGACCGTTCACGCTCCATATGGTTCCCGGAAGAGAGCGGCACACGGCGACGGCAGCGCGGGCCTCTGATTTGCATACTTCGGTCGACGTGCGGACCCTGCACTCAGAAACGAAAGTCCTGCTCGTCGACGACGACACCGCCGTTCGCAACGCCCTACGTCGCGTTCTGGAACGCCGCGGCTATCGCGTGTTCGCTTGTGGCAGCGGAAGTGAGGCCCTCGAACACCTCGCAGCGGGCGGCTATGACGCCATGGTGAGTGATGTGCGCATGCCGGGCATGAGCGGCCTCAAGCTCCTGCGCGCGGTACGCGAGCACGACTTGGACCTACCCGTGATCCTGGTTACGGGAAACCCCGACTTGGCGAGTGCTACCGAGGCTGTGGAATACGGCGCGTTCCAATACTTGATCAAACCGGTCGAGAGCGACCGCCTGGACGAAGCGGTCGACCGCGCGGCGGCCATCGGGCGCATGGCGCGCGTGAAACGGGAGTACGTCGAAGAATACGGTAGCTCTACCTTTCGCGTGGGTGACAAAGCGGGCATCACCGCCACGCTCGAGCGCGCGTTGCGCTCGCTGTGGGTGGCCTATCAACCGATCGTCCAGGCCAAAGACGGTGCAGCCTTCGCTCACGAAGCGCTGATGCGCAGCGAAGAGCCCGATCTCCCCAATCCTCAAGCAGTGCTGAAGGCCGCCGAGCGTGTCGACCGCCTGCGCGATTTGGGAGGCACGATGCGGCGGCTGACCGCCCTCGACCTAGCCGCGACGCAGCACTCGGTGGTGTTCGTCAATTTGCACCCAATAGATTTGTGCGACGACGCCCTGTACGAAGCGGCATCACCGCTCACGCCGTTCGCACCCCGCGTCGTGCTCGAAATCACCGAACGCGCGTCGCTCGAGCACATCGCCAATTTGCGCGATCGTGTCGCGCGCTTGCGCGCTCTCGGCTTCCGTATCGCGCTGGACGATCTGGGTGCGGGTTACGCGGGACTGACCAGCTTCACGCAGCTGGAGCCCGAATTCGTCAAACTCGACATGGAACTCATTCGCGGCATCCACCAAAACGACATGAAGCGAAAGATCGTCCGCTCGATGGTCGAACTCTGTCACGACATGGGCAAATCGATCATCGCCGAAGGTGTCGAAGTTCACGAGGAGAGGCAGGCGCTCGTGGATCTGCAATGCGATTTTCTGCAAGGCTACTTGTTGGGTAGACCCTGCAAAAACTCCACGGGTTTGGCAGCCGCCAAGCTCCGCGCGTCCAACGAATAGCTCGCGCTTTCGCCGCTGAACAGCGCGCCTGCCGAGCCGGACAGGCGCCGTTACTTGTGGACCCCAGGCGCTCGTCAGTTGCAGAACCAAGCGCCGCCGATGCAGAGGCACGCGCCAGCAGTCCCGTAGCTGCATTGCCCACTCACCGCGCCGCAGCTGCCACCGGGGGTGGGTTTACTGGCGGGACAGCCGGGCACGAAGCAAGTCCACTTGCCACCCTGGCAATTGCATTGATCACCGCCCGGGTAGGGGCATTGCAGGTTTCCACTGCACGTGCCGCTCGACACGGGATGCGTGGAGGGGCAGGCGTCACCGCTGCCGGTACAGCGCCAAACGGTGTTGTTGCCGAGTTGCCGGCAACGACAGCGCTCTCCGACGTACGAGCAGGTGAGCGACGTGTCATTGCACATCATGTTGTCTTGCGGGGCCGCAGCCGGGCACGACGCGCTGTTTCCGCCGCCCGCGCCCGCGGCGCTCGAACCGCCGCGGCCCGAAGCGCCGCCGTTGCCCGCGGAAGACATGCCTGCGACGCCGCCCGTCGCCGAACCAGCGCTGCCCGCGACGGAAGCGCCGCCGCTGCCGGCGAAAGAAGCCCCACCTCTGCCCGCGGTGGAATTGCCGCCGTTGCCCGCGGTGAAAGCGCCGCCGTTGCCCGCGGTGAAAGCGCCGCCGCTGCCTGCGGTGAAAGCGCCGCCGCTGCCCGCGAAAGAGACTCCTCCGCCGCCTGCGAAAGAAACCCCACCGCTGCCAGCGAAGGAGTGGCCCGCGCTCCCACCTTGGCTCGACGCGCCGCCACCGGAGCCGCCGAAGCCCGCTCCGCCTTGCGCGAAGCCGCCTGCACCGGCCGCGCCTACACCGCCGCTCGACATGAACCCCGAGGCTCCGCTGGCGGCCAGACTCCCCGCAGCACCGGCGACGGAAGTGGTTCCGCCGCTCGACTCCCCAGCGGAGCCTGAACCGGCGTCCGCGATTTCAGAACCACCGGCGCTGAAGTCTCCTCCCGCAGTGCCGACGTCGAAGCCGCCGTTCGCAAACGACGCGGCCCCCGCGATGCCATCAGGCAGGTACAAGTCGTCCGAACTGCGCGAGCCACAGCCGCTCACCAAGCTAGAAAAACCGCAAAAAAGCAGGGCACCGCAAACGAACTGGCGCTTCATCGATTCTCCGTCGGTCTCCGCTCGGTGACCGCAAAAAGCTACGAAGCACCAAGTACCCCACTGCTACGTCCAGCAGGCAAGCGGGATTAGTGTGCGCTTGATCGCTCGATCTTCGGTTCGCTCTATTGGGCGGGCGCACCCGGTAGACACAAGCCGGTCATCGTGTTGCACGTCGCGCCCGCGGCGCAGTCGACCGGTCCGGCACACGGGAACGCGCATTTCTGGAACTGCACGTTGCAGCGTCCAAGCCCGCACGAAGCATCGCTCGTGCACGGCAGAGCGAACGCATTCGGCGTTGCCATCGTACCGGCTGGAGCGGCGCCTGCAGGCGTAGCTGCTGGTGCTGTAGCGACGGGTGCGGGAGTTGCTGCGGTAACTGCGGGCTGCGGCTGGGCGAGTGTCGGCGCGGGTGCGGCGTAAGGCGCTGGCGCTGCTGCCGGCTGATCATTTTCTTTGCCACAGGCACTGACGATCGAGCCAACACCAACGAGAGCGATGAAGGACTTGCGTAGCATCGAGGATCTTCTCTTTCCGCGCCGCATCGGGCGCTTGTCCACCAGGTTTCCGCGTACGTGTACGTGCACGGCCCTGTTCATCCTAGTCGCCCCCGCGCTGTGTCGGCTGCAGAAAACAGTGTGCGGGTTTGTCACGCATCACCCACGCCGCTGGCCAACAGCCCCCTTTTCCCGACCGCGTGTCAGGAGTATGTCAGTTGTTCATGCAGCGCACCGAACGACTCTTCGCTCTCACCGAGTACCTGCGTGGTCGGCGTACGGGGGTGACCGCCGAGGTGCTCGCCGAACGTTTCGGCGTGACCCTGCGCACCATCTATCGCGATCTCGACACGCTGCGCATGGCCGCGCTTCCGCTATCGGCCGAGCGCGGTCGAGGCGGCGGCTACGCGCTCGATCGCAGCTACAGTTTGCCGCCGGTCAATTTCACCGCGCGTGAGGCAGCGCTGCTCGTCGCACTCGGACGCTTCGCGATCGAAATGCGCCTCTTGCCGTTTGCCGAAACACTCGACTCGGCATTGGACAAAGTGCGAGCGGCACTGTCGACGTCTGCGCAACGCGAGCTGCTCGCGCGGCTCTCCGAGCTGTCCTTTCACGGTGTGCCTGGTTTGCCGAGCAAGAAGGCCGTACGCGCTGCATTCGAGCGCGCTTGGTTCGAGCAATGCCCACTGCGCATCGTGTACGTCGACGGCAACTTCATTCAGAGCACGCGTACCATTCGCGTGTTGGGGGTGCTGATGGAAAGACACGAAACTCGGCTGGATGCCGTCGATCTCGAGACCGAAGAGCGCCGTCATTTTCGGCTCGATCGCATCGAACACGCCGAAGTCTTACGCGTCGAAGCGAGCTCCGCAGCGCCGGCCGCTACTTTCGCTGGTAAGCGCCGGTGAACGGGTTTTGCTGGCAAGCGAAGCTGTCGCTGGTGTGGCCGGCACCCGCCAGCCGAATCGCGCCCGTAAACGGGTCGCTGTAACAACGCGCGATGCGCCCGCCACCGGCTTGTGGCGCTGCCATCGTCGGCGGACGCACCGCCGGCGAAGTCGGGTCGACCACCGCCGGCGCGGCTGGGGTCGACGCTGGCGTCGGAGCCGCGGGATTCGGCGGACTGGGTTTGTCGCTCGGGTGAGTCGCGGCTTTTGCCGCCGAGTTTCCGTTGGCGGGAACCTCCGGCAAATCAGGGCTCAAGACCAGCGGTGCGGGCGCACTGGACGGAATCACCGCTGTCGAGGGCTGTTCGGGGATGGGCAACTGCGTCGAGCTCGAGCCGGCCTTGCTGCGCACGAGCAACACCAGAACGCCCAGGCCCAGCGCGATCGCGACGCCCAGGCCGATCACGACGGGTAGCAGCGCGGAGCGCCTCTGCGCGGGGGGCGCGCCAGGGTGAGATCGAATCACCGCTGCGCCGGTCGTGTTGCGCGCGGTTACGGCTTGCGCGATCTGGCTGTCGCTGAAGAGCAGCGTGGGCGGGTCCATCGGCAGTGTGGCGTGCGGTCCCGTTGCCTGGGGTACGCTGAGCAGCGCCGGCTTTGCGCGCCCGGACACCACGTCTGCCAAGCTCGCTGCGAGCTCCTGGGCCGACGCGAAGCGCATCTGCGGGTCGCGGTTCGCGCCCTTCGCAAACCATTCGTCGAAACCGGGCAGAAAAAAGCCTTGCTGCGAGGGAGGCACGATCGGCCGTGCGCAGATGTTGAGCAACAATTCGCCGAACGTCTCGCCGTCGAACGGGCGCGTGCCAGTCATGCACTCGCAGGCGATCACCGCGAGCGACCATAAATCCGAACGAAAATCGAGCGCCTTCTTCCCTTCAGCCTGTTCCGGACTCATGTAATAGGGCGTGCCCATGGTGACACCGGTGCGCGTCTCCGTGCCGCCGAAGCGAGGGCCGGTTGCCTTCGCGATACCGAAGTCCAGCACTTTGGCGATTTCATGATCGTCCTCGCGCACCAAGAAGATGTTGTCTGGCTTGAGATCGCGGTGCACGATGCCGCCCGCGTGCGCGCGGCCAATGGCCCGCGCCACCTGCGTGATCACCGACAGCGCGCGCTCGGGGGAGAGCCGTTTTTCGCGCTCCAGGCAATCGGCCAGACTCTGGCCCTGCAGGAGCTCCATCACCAAGAATGGCGTGTCCTCGTGAACGCCGTAATCGAGCACTTGGACGACGTGCGCGCTGCGCAGCGACGCGGCAGCTTGCGCTTCTCGCTTGAAGCGCTCGGCTCCTTCGACGGTCGACGCGATCGACGGATCCATCAGCTTGACCGCGACCCAGGAATTGAGGGTCAAGTGCTCGGCGAGCCAAACCGAACCCATGCCGCCCTTGCCGAGCTGCCTGTCGAGCCGATAGCGTCCCGCTAGAACCTGCGCTTCCAAGAAACAAGATTGTACGACCAATGCCGGCTCGGTGACTAGCCGGTGGCGAACTCGATCGGCGCCTGCTGCTTCGCTTCTGGAGTGAGTCGCAGGGCGCCTCGAGCCACTTGCTTCGCGACTGCTCCCTGGAAACCGACGCATTCAGGCCTGGATCAAACTGATCAAGTAGTACTAGGCTGGTCGCATGCTTCGACTTTCGCGGCGTTCGCTCGGCGCGCGTGGGTTACGTGCGCACCTCGGACTGGGTCTGTTGCTCGGGGCGCTGGCCACCGCAGCCTGCGGTAGCTGGCGGCTGCCTCCGCCCCACGAAGTGCACGCGTTACCGGACGCGACCGCCACCTACCTCGTCGTCCTGGACACGCTGAAGAACGAGCACTACTCGATCATCGAGCAGGACGCCGCGACGCACACCGTGCGCGTCCGAAGTCACGTGGATGAAAAGAGCGCATCGCGCGTGAGCGTGATTTCGCTGCACGTCGACGGCGGCTCCGTTTATCTATCGGCTTCCGGCTATCTGGTGCGTCCCGACGGCACCGCGCACCACGCGCTGATCTCCGAACTCGCTTCGCTCGACGAGAGCTTGCAAAAGAGGTTCGGAGGCACGAGCCCGGCAGCGAGTGCGTCTGCAGCCCCGCTCGTGGCTCCTGGCGCTCCCTCCGCTGCTCTGCCACTAGCTTGGAGTGAACCCGCGTCGAACCCGACTGTGTGGGGCAACGGCAATTTCACGTGCTTACCGGTCAAGCTGGCGGACGAAGAGCAGACCCAGCTCAGCCTCAAACTGTCGAACGGCGAAACCGCAGACGTGTTGCTCTCACTCGCGCACGCGCCGGAATTGTGCCGCTCGCCCGCCCAGTGCAAACTGAGCGGAGGCTGCCCCGCTCTGGGTATCGCCGACGCGGAGCGCGTTTCGCGTTTGGCGTCGCGCCTTTCGAAGCATGAAATCGGCGCACTTGCCACGCTCTACTCGCGGGGTCAGGCGGTCGCGGTGATTGACTTGGCCAAGCACGGGTCGATCGCGCAGGCCATGGCTGAAAAGCACTAGCCGCGCGCGGGTTCGCGCGCACCCGCGAACGTCATGATCGCATCTCACTGGTTCCTGACCCATCAGGTGGTGTCGATCGCGACGAGCGCGCTGGTGCTCTTGTTCGCCATCTCGCTTTTGCGCCAGCGGCGCCCGACTGGCAATCTGATCGCTTGGCTGCTCGCCATCGTGCTCATCCCGTACCTCGGCATCCCGCTGTACCTGATGATCGGGGGCCGGAAGGTGAAGCAACGCCTTCACCGTAAGCGGTCGCTCGACGCACCTGCAGACCGAGAGAACGACGGGCATGGACCGACCAGCCTGCAGACCGTTCACTGGCTGGACGACGGGGTGCTCGCGTACGATTGTTTTTTGACTCAAATCCGTGGCGCCAAGCGCTCGATTCGCATCGTCACCTTCGTGCTCGCTGACGACGACGCGGGACGACCGCTGGTCAGAGCGTTGATCGAGCGCGCGCGGCAAGGCTTGGAAGTTCGGCTACTGATCGACGACTTGCTGCGCTTTCATGCGCCACGCGGATTGCTGCGTGAGCTTTCTGCCGCTGGTGCTCGGGTCGAGCGCTTCATGCCGCTCTTGCATTTGCCATTTCGCGGCCAAAACAACCTGCGAAACCATCGCAAGATCGCGATCTTCGACGGTGAGCGCGCGATCGTCGGCGGCATGAACCTGGGGCGCGAATACCTAGGACCGAGCCCCGACGCCGACCGCTGGCGCGACCTTTCTTTGCTCGTCAGCGGCGCGGCGGTCTCCGAGCTCGACGCCGTGTTCCGCGCCGATTGGGAATTCGCCTGCGGTGAGCGATTGCCCGCCCCGGCGCGGCTAGAAGCAGGGGAGATCCCCGTGCGAGTCGTGCCGAGTGGGCCCGACGCCGCGAGTGATCCCATCTACGACGCCGATCTGACTGCCATCTTCCGTGCCGAGCGCCGGATTTGGATCGCCACGCCTTACTTCGTTCCGGACGAAGCCCTGCTCCGTGCGTTGATGATCGCGGTGCGTCGCGGCGTCGAGGTGCGCGTGCTCGCGCCAGAACGCTCGAATCATCCGCTGTCGGATTTCGCAGCCGGCTCTTGTTTGCGTGATTTGAGCGCTGCGGGTGCCATCATCCAGCGCTTTCACAAGATGCTACACGCCAAGGCGCTCTTGGTAGACGACTCGCTGTGCGTCGTGGGGTCGGCGAACTTCGACATGCGCAGCCTGTTTTTGAACTACGAGATCGCGCTGTTCTTTTCGGGCAGTGCAGAGGTCGAGCGGTTACGCTCGTGGTTTAGCGCAAGCTTCGGTCAATGCAGCCTCGGGCCACCTCGTGCAGGACTGGTGCGGGCTGCGCTCGACGACTTGGCGCGCTTGGTCGCGCCGCTGCTCTGAGCGCGGCACTGATGTTACGCTCGAGGCATGCCTTTTCTGGGTTTTGCCGATGCCAACGCCAAGTTTTTTCAGCAACTCGCGAAGAACCAAGACCGCGCTTGGTTCCAAGCGCACAAGGCCGAGTTCGAAGAAGGGTGGCAAGCGCCGATGAAAGAGCTCCTCGCCGAAGTGCGCGCTGGCATCGACCGCGCGTATCGACATTGCGATCTGGACGAGCCCAAGCTGTTTCGCATCTTTCGCGACGTACGCTTCGCCAAGGACAAATCGCCGTACAAGACCCACGTCGGGGGTTTGATCCCCATCAGCCGTCGCGGCAAAGTGGCCGAAGTCCCGATGGCGCTCTACGTGCATGTCGGTCAGCCCAATTCGTTTGCCGCAGCGGGGCACTACATGATGGACCCACGCTCGCTCGAGCGTTACCGCGCGGCAGTCGTCGATGACAAGCGTGGCAAAGAACTGACGAAGATCCTCAACGCACTCACGAAGAAGGGGTTCGTCGTGCGTTCGTACGACGCTTACAAACGGATGCCGAAAGGCTACGACGCCGATCACCCGCGCGCCGAACACCTCCTCCGCAAGGGCCTGACCGTGGGCTTTCCAGAACTTCCCAAGGGCATCTTGGCCTCCTCCAAGTTCAGTCCCTGGCTCGTCACACAGGCGAAGTTTGCCGCTCCGCTAGTGGAGTGGCTGACCTTCGCCACGCACTGAGCGTGCGCTCCGTCAAAATCGGGCGCCCGGCGTTGACCCTCGCGAACCCTCGCCTCGTCAATTGTGACAATTACGTGTCATTGCGTTGACTGAATGTGACATTTGCGTAAACTGATCGTGTCGAATGACGCTCTCAGCAAACGCGGCGCGCCCGCTGTTCGTCCCGCCAGGGATCCAAGTGGTCCGCACTGGGCCGACCACGCACGAGGAGTTCGAGCGCCTGCTCGACGACGACGAACAGGTCGAGCGCTCGCAGGTTCGTCCAATCCCTGGCACTCCTGCGCGCAGCCACGGCTTGCTCCAATTCGTCGTCGAAGCGCTCCAGTCAACGCCACGGCGAGAGCGCTCTCGGCGCTGATTCCGAAGAAGGTTGCCCCATGCCCAATACCGCACAAATTTTGTTTGCGCTTGCGATGGTCATTTGGGTAGTCGACGTGCGGTTTGCACCAAAGACCGCATCGGTCGAGGTTGCCTCCGAAGCCGCTGCGGAACACTCGAAGGGGTGGAGCGTGTGTCACGGCGGCCCCAGCCCCGATGCCCCGAGCGGGACTGATTTCGAAGTCGTCGTTTGCGCGCCGCGTGGCAAGTAGACGCTCGGCGCTTCCGAGCGCCGAGGTCGGCCGATGCTTACGCAGCCCCTGGGTGCGCGTCGCGCGTGCTTTCGCGCGCCCGCGCCGCGCGCGATTTCTGAAATTTAGCGGCGCCGCGTAGCGCGAAGCCGAGCGCCAGAATCAGCCCATACACGATGGGCTGCGTGTGATTCGCCTTCACACGCAGGTAGAAGTGCAGCACCGCCAAGATCCCGATCAGATAGGCTAGGCGGTGCAACAGCTGCCAGCGCCGAAATCCGAGGCGCGCGACGCTCCGCTTGGTCGAGGTGAGCGCGAGCGGCACCAAGCATACCAAGGCTGCAAAGCCGAGCGCGATGAACGGCCGCTTCAGCACATCGGCGGCAACCGCACCGATGGCCAAGCTCTGATCGAGCGCCAGGTACACCAAAAAGTGCAGCAAGACGCTGAAGAACGCGCACAAGCCCAAGCTGCGACGGACGCGCAAGGGCCAGTTCCAGTTGAACGCGATCTTGAGCGGCGTGCACGAGAGCGACGCGCACAGAAATATCAGCGACAGTAGCCCGATCTGATTCAGCGCCGTGGCGATTGGGTTGGCGCCCAGGCGATGTTGCGACAGGCGCCAAGCGATCGACGCGAATGGCACGAGGGCTCCAGTCACGGTCGCCGGCACCAACCAAGTGAGCTTGGATTTTGCCACTCAGAAGTACCGCACCAGGTCCATGCCCCGATACAAGTCGGCGACTTGGTCGGCATAGCCGTTGAAGGGCAGCGTCTTTCGACGGGACAGTTCGCCGATACGCCGTTCGCTGGCTTGGCTCCAACGTGGGTGATCGACGTCCGGGTTGACGTTGGCGTAGAAGCCGTATTCGCTTGGCGCGGCGCGACTCCAAGTGGTTTCTGGTTCGCGCTCTTGAAACCGGATCTCGACCAACGATTTACCGCCCTTGAAGCCGTATTTCCAGGGCACGACTAGCCGCAACGGCGCGCCGTTCTGGCCCGGCAACGGCGCGCCGTATAGCCCAAGCGCGAGGAATGCCAGCGGATTCGTGGCCTCGTCGATGCGCAAACCTTCGACGTACGGCCAGCTCAAGACACGGCTTTCTTGGTTCGGCAATTGCTCCGGGTCGAGCAGGGTGGTGAAGCGCACGTACTTGGCGCGCGAGGTGGGCGCGAGCCTTTTTACGAGATCTGCGAGCGGCACGCCCAGCCACGGAATCACCATCGACCATGCTTCCACGCAGCGCATGCGGTACACGCGCTCTTCCAAGCCCAACCAGCGGATCAGCGTGTCGACGTCCAAAGTGCGCTCTTGCTCCACCTCGCCAGTGACGCGCAGCGTCCACGGCTGTGATTTGAGGCGAAACGCCGCTTCTGCGGGTTCGGATTTGGAGAAGCCGAGCTCGTAGTAGTTGTTGTAGGTGGTGATGTCGCGATACGAGGTCGGAGTCTCGCTCGTGCCAAACCGACCGCGCTTGTCGATGCGCCAGGGCACGGCGCCGGGGGGCGCTTTCGGCAGCGGTGGCGGCGTTGCCGGTGGGTCCGCGCTGCCCATGCTCGAGAGTGAGGTCAGGCCCGCGCCGAGAGCGGCGCTGGTGCCTACGAATAGCGCGCCCGACTTGATGAACTCACGCCGACGCGCGTACAGCTCGGGGGCGGTAATCTCGCTGCTGGAAGGCGGCCGCGGGGGACTCCGCATGCGCTGAGACTCGGCTCAGACCTCGGCTTTGGAGGTGCGGGGCAGCGCCTCGCGAGTGGCTTCCGGAATATTCGATTCGTCCGTGCCGCCGGCGAACTCTTGGCCTGCGGTGGTGGGCACGAACGGACCGCCGGACTCTTCGGGAATCACGCTTTCGCGGCGCTCGAGCTCGGCGTCTTCGCCGGAAGTCGCTGCCTGGAGGAAGGCTTCGCCCAGCTCTTCAGAAAGCTCTTCACGGGCAGCGCCATCGATGAACGCGCGGCTTTCGCTGTCGCGGCCGCGATTCGCTCCGGATGCCTCCAACAGCTTGCGCTCGTACTCCGGATCGAGGTGGCCGGTCGCATCACGGCGAACGACGGGTTTCTTGCGGCTGCTCATGATCGGGTCCTCCTTGCTCACTCAGACTACTCCTCCGGTTCGGAGTCGCAAGCAGGGCGGCAGTGAAGGGCTGGCCTGTGGCGATCGTGTGTTGCCCGCCACGCACCCGTCGAAGCCGTCGGACGGCGCCAGATGTCTGAGGAACTGCCGATTTGCGCGGCTTTCTGAGCTCGGCCGTGATCTTGCTAGAGCGGGGGCCGCAGCAGTCGTCGAATGTGGCGGACACAAATCAGGGGCTGACCGCTATCGGATCTTTACTACGCGCGTATTCGACCACTTGTCGTGCCAGCCGTTCGGCGGGTTCCCTCCGAACAAGAACGAGAGCGGTTCGAACGGAACGAAGCGGGCGAGCGTGCGGCCCAAGATCTGTCCGGTGCTGGCACGAGCGCCGCTCGCGGACACGACGCGCGTCCCGGTGAGGAACTTGGCCGGCGTGCGGCCAAGCGTCGCTTCGAAGATGAAATGATAGCCAACCAACGCGACCAGCACGGCGATGCCGCTGGCTGCCTCCATGTTGAGCATCGAAAACGGGGTAATCAGGATGAACATGAAGACCATGCGCCCGATGCTATCGATCATCAGGTTCGCGAAGCGCGTGCCGAGCGAAGCATCCTGCAAATTACCGTTGACGGCGGGGGCGGCATAGTCGTCGGCACGAGGCGGTGCATAGGGGGATAGTTCGGACATGGTCGGCACACGATACTCGTGTGCCGAGGTTTTGGTGCTCCCTTCGAGCTGCCGACAATGCACGACAGTGTAGGGAGCGTGCCGCGATCAGGCTTTGAGCTGGTCGAACGCGCCCGGGTCGTGAATCCGCGCATCCGCAATCGCGCCGGCACCGCCACAAAAGTCGGTCGTCAGATCGGAGTAACCAAAATGAGTGACTTCGCTGGCCGGACCGTCCGCCGCGGGAAAGCCGTCCGCGCCCGCCTTCAAGCCCATCGCGTTCATGATGTTGCAGAAGTATTTGTTCACCGGCGCATTGCCGTACTTGGGGTCGGTGCCCGTCCCTTTGCCGATCCCGTCGACCATCATGTCCGTGCCTGGCGTGCATTGGGAGAGACTTCGCCCGAGCATGATCTCCGCGGTTGCGCCCGAGCTAGAGTCGAGGTCGATGACCTTGCCCGTCTTGAAGTAGCCCCCGCCGCTGCCTGCCTGGACGATGGGCGCGTTGTTCAAGTTGTGCGCGCAGCCGTCCGAACACTCGCTCATCCAAACCGCGATCGAGTTGTCGAGCACGGTCTTCCCATCACCCTCCGGGATGCTGTTCAACATGGCTACGAGCTTCGCGAACTTTTGTGCGTAATAGCCGTCGATCTTCAGCAGAGTTTCGATCACGTCCGGCACGCACGGGCCGTTCGTGTTCGCGCTGGACAGGCGATGGGACAGGTTGGCCGAATCGGCAAAGATCCCCAGGCCGCTGAAGGTGAAGTTGTTCGGAAACTTCACCACGATGACGGGGTTTGCGTTGCAGGCCGCCGTGAGCGCTGCGACCGCCAGATAGACGTCTGCGTTGTCCATCGAGTCGTTGACCTTGCGCGTCACGATGTCACCGTCCGTGCCGGTGGACAGTGGATTCGACGCGCCGAGCTTCGCCGCCAAGGCTTCGCTGCATTGGCCGGCGAGAATCGTTCCGACCTCGTTGGTCAGGTCCACCCAGGCCTCGAGCTTGTGCTTGTCCGCCTTGCTCATGTCCTTCCGCGCCAGGCTGCTCAGATCGTCCTTCACCAGGTCCGTGATTGCCTTGCCCTTGGCGACGGCCCAAGTGTCTGCGTTCATGGGCGAGCCGGGAGTGAGCAGCCCGGTGAGCAGGCTGAAGGCTCGAGTGGCGTTGACCGGTTGGAAGATGCTCTCCGCTTTCGAGAAAGAGATCGCCGATTGCGCGCCTTCCCGCGCGATGCCGGACACGTTCATGTACAACGGCTCGCCCTCGCTGGTGAGTTGCTGGGCCATCACGTGGTCCAGCGAGGGCCCGATGGGCAAGGCGTTGAACTTTTGCGCCGAGTTGAAGCTGAACGGATCGTTGCCGTTGGGCGCAATCGGCTGACAGGTAAAGAGCGAGCCGGTGGCATTCAAGTGCATATCATTGGCTTGCCCGAGGCCATGACCCGCGCCCCGGTTGTCTGCGGACCACTCGTTCATCGTGCGGATCCCGCGCGGCATGAGCAGCTTCGACGCAAACGGCGCCAAGGGGGCCAGGCTCGTGGGCGTCAAGTCCGCGGCGGTCAGATCGCCATCGAGCTTGTTCGGAAACCATCGATTCGTGATGCACCCGTAGTGCGTGAACATCACGATGGTTCGCCTTGGAGCCACGAAGGCCGCGCGCGCCGAGCGTTCATGCAAGGAGCCGAGGAACGGCGCTGCGACGAGCGCTCCGCCAAGCCCTCTCAGGAAGATTCTGCGCTTCAGATTGGCCAATTTCTCAGCGCTCCTCGGGGTTCGGGGCTGATCACGACTCCGCGCGCGCGGAACGAGCCGGGCGGCACCCCACGCAGAACGGACAAGGACCCATTCGGAGCCCATCCGAAGCACTAGCGTGCCGACTCGAGCCGGAAAAGGTGAGCTTTCGCTCGTCCGATCCCGCAACTTTCCAGCTGGGGAAAAGCTTGTTGCTATCGCGCTATTGCGGACGGTGGTACTCGAGATGGGTGCCAGGTTCGACGGAGCCCGAGCGCCGCGGGCGAATTTCAGGCGTCGTTCAGGCGCGATCGCCCGCCAGCGCTTGGCTGACGCTGTTGCTGATTTGCCTGACCTCTTGCTCCCTCAACGGCTGCACGTTGGGCGGTGCCGATGCCGAGGGCGCGCTCGAGCCGCCGTCGGCGAAACTGGACCCAATTCTGGGCGGCGCGCGCGCCAAGGTCACGATCCGCCCGGAGGACGCGCTGAAGTCGGCGCCGGAGCTGGTGAATCGCGCTCAGGCCGCGTTGCGCGAGCTTTCGCGCATCGGCGCGCAGGCGCGAGTTCCCGCCGAGCTCGAAGCCCTGTCGCGCGAGTTGCCCAGCCGGCTCGATGAGCTCAAGGCACGCGTCGCGTCCGCCGATGTCGATCTGCGGCGCTCGCGCCGCAACGCCTGGGCGCGTGACATTCGCTTTGCCTTCGTCGAGGACGACGCACAGCTCACGCGCTGGCAGGCGTCTGCAGAGCAGACGGCCAACCGGCTCGCCCGCAGCCGGCAACGCCTGAGCGAATTGCTCGACTTTTGGCGTCGCGCGGACGAGCTCGCGCTGCGTCCGGACGTGGTCCCCGAGATCCGCCTGCAAACCAATAAAGTCGTGCAAGAGGCGCAGAGCATCGAGCTCGTGCTCGCGCGTCCCGACGCGGTGATGATCCCGCTGCAGGCAACCCTGGCCGAAATGCGAAATGTGCTCGATGCTTTCTTGCTCGACGCCGATCGCAACGGACCAAACCTGTGGCGTGATGCGCCGGAACGCGATGCCTCCGTGCTCGGCACGCTGCGCGGGCTCGCCGGCCTGCGGGACGCGGTGACTCCGATTCTGAATGCGAGCCGGCACATGCTGCTCATGGGCCGGCTGTTTTTGGCGGCGAGCGGGGAGCAAGTGCTCGCGCACGCGCTGTTCATGGTGCTGTTGTTGGTCGGCGTGCTGGCGCTGCGCTCACATCGAGCCGAGTGGGTGGGCGAAGAGCGCGAGGGCAGCACGGCGCGGCGGGTGGTCGAGCGTCCGCTGGCGGCCACGGTCTTGCTCGGAATGGTGGCATCCGCCGCATTCTACGACGCGCTTCCGACACTCGCGGTGTTGATGGTCTACGCGCTGGCCATGGCGGCCGCGCTGGTGCTGTTTCCACGCATCCTCGAGCGCGAACTGCTGCGCACCGGCTACGTGCTGCTGGCGTTCATGCTGCTCGACGGTGTGCGACT
>Ga0134124_10000463_pt1 | contig 34352 bp, 26 predicted proteins | sample KB304_FD_96880 | JGI IMG/M metagenome (GOLD analysis project Ga0134124, IMG submission 96880) | Terrestrial soil microbial communities without Nitrogen fertilizer from Kellogg Biological Station, Michigan, USA - KB3-0-4 | ecosystem: Environmental > Terrestrial > Soil > Unclassified ... | reverse complement strand
GGATCTGAACACACGCGGTCGGGGGCGATGGGGCGGGCTGCTGATCAGCGCTGCGCTCGGGATCGTCTTTTCGCTCGGCCCGTCGCCGCCACGCGAGCCGCGCCCACCTGATGCCCCCCTTCTGACTTTTTCTTCGACAAAGTCATCCAGCCTGGTCAGGTTGGAGCCATCGTCATAAGGATGCACACCGCGGAACAGCTTGGACCGGTCGAGCGCAGCTTTGAGGTCAAGACCAATGACCTGCGTCATCCGGTTATCAAGGTTACGCTCGCGGCTACAGTCAAGGCGCTGCCCGACTACGTGAAGCGGATCACGACCGCCGACGTGGGACACGGCGAGGTTATCGGACCGTTCCAGGTGTGGCCAACCGCGCGGCCTCTTGTCAGCGTCGAAGCGGGCGAGCGGCTCACAATGGCCCTCAGGATCCGAGCCGTCGGATTGCAGGGTGCTACGCTCAAGCTTGCGCCCGACGCGCCCGACACATGGAAGCTGCGGCGCGAACCGAAGACCGGCGACTATTGGATGGACATGCAAGTCGATTCAGCGGCCGGGTCCGGACCGCGCACCGCAACGCTCGTTGCCGATCCGGGCGACGGCCGCACTCGAGACATCAGAGTACGGCTGACGGTAAACGTTCTGGCTGAGAATCTGATTGTGACTCCCAAGGCGCTGGACTTCGGGGAGATTTCGATAGCCAAAACCAGGAATGCGTTTCAAAGAGTTGGCATCAGAAAGCTGGTTGGAACATTTCACATCAAAGCATTGTCCTCGAGCCTGCCTTTCCTGAAGCTCGAGCAAACGACTATAGTCGAGAACATCAATTACCTCGTTAGACTCACGATTGATCCGGCCAAGCCGTTGAAAGCCGGAGCATACGACGGCGCTTTGCTGATCGAGACGGATGGGGCCAAACGGCTCGAAGTTCCGATCAAGGTCAAGATTGTGGATTAGTGACCGGTTCGATTCTTGTGTAAGTTATCGTTCATTCGATCTGTCGAGCGCGATCGGATTCCTTGACACCGCCATGACCCGTCTATATTCTAAGGCCGCTATACTTAGGATTTTCCCAGCAGTCATTCTCATAAGCCAATAAGGCCAAAAAAGACCAGGAGGATTCCAGGCAATGGACCGGAAAAGGGTTTTGCAGTTCGCGGTGGACGAGCAGGTCAAATTCGTCGATATCAGATTCACCGACTTGCCGGGTGGTTGGCATCATGTCACCGTGCCCATTAATCAATTCAACGAGGATACCTTTGAATCGGGCATCGGTTTTGACGCGTCGAGCCTGCGCGGCTGGGCCTCGATCAACGAATCAGACATGCTTTTGATACCGGACGCGAGCCGCTTCTGGGTCGACCCGTTTTTCGAAGAACCGACGTTGTGCATGTTCGCCAACGCGGTTGATCCGCTGACCAAAGAAGGTTACGAAATGGATCCGCGCGCGGTGGCCCAGCGCGCCGAAAGTTACCTGCGCTTCACCGGCATCGCCGACGGCTGCTACTTCGGCCCGGAAGCCGAGTTCTTCATTTTCGACAACGTAAGCTATCACAATGAAGTCAACAGCGCGGGCTACAAATTCGACTCCTCCGAAGGCATATGGAATTCGGGCCGCGAGGAAGACAATCTCGGCTATCGAGTGCGAACCAAGGAAGGTTACGTGCCGGTGCCGCCGGTCGACTCGCTGCACGATCTGCGTTCGGACATAGTGCAGAACCTGCAGTCGGTCGGCATCGAACCGGAGATGCATCATCACGAAGTTGCAAGCGGCGGCCAGTGCGAAATCGATTTCAGGTTCTCGACCCTGCTTGGAACCGCTGACAACGTGATGCTGTTCAAATACATAGTCAAGAATACCGCTTATTATTACGGCAAGGCCGCGACCTTCATGCCCAAGCCGATGTTCGGCGACAACGGCAGCGGTATGCACTGTCACCAGAGTTTCTGGAAGGGCGACAAGCCTCTGTTTGCCGGTGACAAGTACGCCGGTATTTCGGAGATGGCGTTGCATTACGCCGGAGGGATTTTGAAGCACGCCGCGGCGATCGCCGCGCTTGCGGCCCCGACGACCAACAGCTACAAACGCCTGGTGCCGGGCTACGAAGCGCCTGTGAATCTTGCATACTCGCGACGGAATCGCTCGGCTGCGATTCGCATTCCGATGTACTCCCAATCGCCGGGAGCAAAACGGCTCGAGATCCGTTTCCCCGATCCGTCCTGCAATCCTTATCTTGCGTTCGCCGCGATGATGATGGCGGGACTCGATGGGGTTCAGAATCAAATCGATCCGGGTGAGCCGCTGGACAAGGACATCTACGACCTCTCGCCCGAAGAGCTAAAGGACGTTCCCACGTTGCCTGGCTCCCTGGACAAAGCGCTCGATGCGCTCGAGGTCGATCACGAGTTCATGCTCAAGGGTGACGTGTTTACTGAGGGGATGATCGAACGTTGGATAAGTTACAAGCGAACTAAAGAGGTTGATCCGATTCGAATGCGGCCACATCCGCTCGAGTTTCAGATGTACTTCGATGTTTAGTGTTTCGAAACTTCCATGCAAAGAAACGCAGACTATGATGTCTGCGTTTTTTTGCCTGTGCAGTAAATTGACCGCTCGACCGAGAGCGATCGCTGTTGTAATTCTTCTGCCGGCGCTCGTTCCCGCTGTTCGAGCCCAAAGCGTCGAATACAAGAAACCTGAAGTGCACCTGAAGGGTGTCGCGGTAGACGGAGTCGACTGGAGCAAGCGCACCGCTGAAACAAAGCTCGCGATCGAAGTCGAAAACACAGGCCCCGCCTTCAAGCTTAAGGACCTGAGCTATCGACTCAAGCTCAACGACAAGCAAACCGGAGAAGGGAAGTATGAACAGCAGATCGCGGTTCCCGCCGGGTCAAGCATAACGTTTGATCTGCCGTGCACGGTTGACCTGTCAGCCGTGCCTGGCATTGCCTGGGGAATCGTCGCCGGCGGGTTCGAGCTTCACTACGAATTGGAAACCGAGTTCACCCTTCCAATCTTTCCGCCGTTCAATCCGAGGATCAAGACGGCCATCGACGGCGACCTCTCATTAGCATCAACCGTCCAGGGGTGGACGGCCAAAATAAAAGATCGGATATCGAAAGAGTGATGGGCGAATCAAATGCACTCACCGCCGCGCTGCTTTCAAAACTCGAAGAACAGATCGAGCTGACTGTTGGTTTGATTACTCTGATTCCACCTGAAAAGTTGGAATACAAGCCTCTGCCCGATTCCTTGCGAGTGTGCGACCTGCTTGGGCATCTTCTCGAGTGTCTCGCGGGATTTTGCGCATCACTCTATGCCGTCAAGCCGGATAGCCTGGCTCACTTCGAAAGTCTTCGTGGGCTAGAGGTGAATCACTGTTGTGGAATTGAGGAAGCTCGCAACCGAATAAGTGATTACGCGAGCCACATCCGGGAAGGCTTCAGTCTGCTGACCGATGATGATCTTGTGCGGCGCGTTCAGACCATCTTTGTTCCTGAAGGTGAAGCTTTGATGACCGTCCTGTTAGGCAACCTCGAGCACTTGATTAATCACAAGCATCAGCTCTTCTTCTATCTCAAGCTGCTTGGAGTTCCGGTTGCCACTCGCGACCTCTATCGAATCCGAGAACTCGCAGACTGACGTCGCGGGTTCATGTAGGGGCGGCTCTCCGTGGGCGGCCCTGATTGGGTTTGCGAAGAGGGGCGGCCACGGAGAGCCGCCCCTACATGAAGACCGCCAGCAACAACTCACTTCTGCTTTGGTTCCTTCGTCAGCGTCAGCGCGGAAGCCGTTTGCAACATGAACTGCGTTCCGCTTTCGAGCTTCGCATTGCCGGTCGCCATTGTGAGTGTGCTCCCCGAAGCCGCGCTTGCGGTAGTCTCGTTCACAATCTGAATCGTCCCCCGAGTAAGTCCTCCGAGAGCTCCGGTTGCGCCGGTGGTCGAACCAAGTGTCGCATTAGTAGTCGAGCCGATCGTCGACCCGGCCTGACCCCCTACGCCGCCCGCGGTTTGGGTCACTCTCCCGACGGTTTGAGTGACGCCACCAACCGTTTGCGTGACCCCACCAAGCAACCCGCCGTTTTGCGAACTGCGCTGCCCGGTCGCACCTCCGCCTGGCGACACGGTCGCCATCGTGTCGTCCTGGGTCATTGCTGTCGTATGGACCGGTTTTGCGATGGCGATTACTACCGCCGACAGTGAAGACGTCAAATGCGTCTTGTTGTACAAAAGCTGATCGAACACCAGCGTAGCTCGAGTCGTTTTGTCAGCGGTAGTCGATTGCTGAACATGCCCGATGATCGTCGATCCTTTGCTGATAATTTCTTTGCCCTGATTCTTGACCGCCTTGGTGGTCTTCATCTTGAAGGAGTCGCCAGGCTTCGCTTTCCTGAGGTCGAGCGCCGAGGTGATTTCAGCGTCTATCTGAGCGCCTGAATCGAGACTGATTGCTCCCGGCCCGGCTTTGGCTTGATCGTGCGTGTTGACGCTGGATCTCGATGTCGCCGTTGCAGTGGATTGCTTTTCGCTTTGCGCCGCAAGGCTGGTTGTACCTGCGAGCAAGATTATCAGAGAGGTCGTGCAGAACGCTTTCATGAGTCCTCCGTTGCAATGTTGTTTAGAGGTTAGACAGAAGAATGATCAGCCTGAGTTGATTTCTCTATTCTTGGAAATGCCCAACCACTTTTCTCAACCTGATCTGCCTTTGACTGGAGCATCATCGCTCGCGATTCAGGACAAACGACGGTTAACGGCAATGAGCGTGCCCGACGCAAGATCCTCTGAAGTGCTTGTATTAGCGTGTCAATATCGGCTCACGCACTTCAGCGATAAGTGCAAAGTACACTGAGGATCGGAAGTTTTTACAGTGTGCGTTAGCAGAGGGTGTCGTCGGATCCCGATTGCGCAGCCTCGCGCCAGCATTCCTCCGCGTCCTCGGCGTCCTCTGCGGTTGACTCCCTGCCTGGATGAAGAAAACCGCAGAGGACGCCGGGGACGCGGAGGTAGGATAAAGCTAGGCATCGAGCTTGCTCTAACAGGACCGGGAGTTGTTGCCAGCGTGTCTACGTCGTCTTTCAATACAAAAGGGCAGTCCCTTTGGCCAGTATCAGTACATCGATGAGGAGCGAGCAATGAATAGCACAGTCATTCGAAACTCGATGCGCTTCTGCGCGCTGACAATACTCGTATTCGCTATTGCGCATGCGACGCCCGCCTTTTCGGTGTTGACCCACGAAGCGATCATAGATTCGGCGTGGGACGACTCAATCAAACCAGTGTTGCTGAAACGGTTTCCTCATACGACCGCCGAGCAGTTGCGAGAGGCGCACGCTTACGCCTATGGCGGCGCGATTATTCAAGACATGGGTTATTACCCGTTCGGAAGCAAGTTCTTCACCGACCTCGTGCACTACGTAAGAAGCGGCGACTTCGTCGAATCGCTGCTCGGAGAATCTCAGGATCTCAATGAATACGCGTTCGCTCTGGGTGCGCTCGCGCACTACGTTGCCGATAACAACGGGCACGCAATGGCGGTGAACCGCGCGGTCCCCGTGCTTTATCCAAAGCTGCGCGCCAAATATGGGGAGCGGGTGACGTACGTTGAAGACCCGGAGGCGCACCTCAAGACTGAGTTCGGGTTCGATGTAGTTCAGGTGGCGCGAGGCCGCTATCGCTCGGAAGACTATCACGACTTCATCGGGTTCAAGGTTTCCAAGCCTGTCCTCCAACGCGCTTTCAAAGTGACTTATGGCTTTGACCTTCAGGACATCTTTGCCAATCTCGATCTTGCTCTCGGCACTTATCGTCGCACGGCGAGCGTGATAATTCCCGAGACGACGAAAGTAGCCTGGGAGATGAAAAAGAATGAGCTCGAGAAAGCAGGCGTGACGCGAGAGAAATTCATGTACAAATTGTCACGCTCGGACTACGACAAGGAATGGGGGACACAGTACGAAAAACCGGGGCTCTCCGATAAGGCCCTTGCATTGTTCCTGCGTGTTGTTCCAAAGGTTGGTCCGTTCGCGCCCCTCGGATTCAAGACCCCTACTCCCGAGGCCGAACACATGTTTATCGAGAGTTTCAATGCGACGCTCAACGGTTATCGAAGCGTGTTGCGTCAGGCGCGCGCAGGCCGGATTAACCTTCAGAACCGCGACTTCGACACTGGAGAACCAACTCGGGCGGGTGAGTACAAGCTGGCAGATGAAACCTATGCGAAATTGCTCGAGCAGACTTCAAAGAAAGAATTCGCGAACATGACCCCAGAGCTGCGCCAGAACATTCTTTCATTCTACGGAAATTTGAACGCGCCGATTGCGACGAAGAAAAATAACGAGGATTGGCAAAAAACATTGCGCGCTCTCGACAGGTTGAAGGCCTCCGCCGTCCAGGCCGGCGGCAGCACCCGACGAACGTGAGTAGCTTGTTGGCTCGGGGATGGCTCGATCGTTCAGCGGAACTGATCGACTTCAGGCTCGGAAGGTGAGCTACGGCGGCTCGACCTCGGCTGCCAATCAGGTAAGAGGCGCGCGCCGGAAGCGCGATTACTTGATCTTCACGACTGGCTGGTCAGGGTGCGCCGGGTTGGGGAATAAGCGCTTATTCGCGCAATCGACGTGGAGGTCAAGCGTCTCGAGAACCGTCTGTCCGATTATTACCTCGTCCCCGAGCACAAGCGCTTCTTCGACCGTCGTGCGTCCAACAATGTCGATCTTGAGGGGTTCCGTCACGCCGACGGCATCCTTCCGCCCGTCGGCGTATTCCGCGATTCGTTCGCCTGTGATCTTGAGGCCAAGCTGCTGAACAACGTGCACTGGTAGCACCGTTCGCACCGCGCCGGTATCAACGAGCGCATCTGCTTGATAAGTCCGTACCTGGTCCGGCCGGATCTGCCCTCGACGCACTAGAGCCTCGTCGATAGCATTGGTAAGATTTGCAATGGTTCTTACTTCTCCCACCTTATCCACCTTCTCTTTCTTCTTCGCGACTAACACGCCTTAATGTTCCCCTGATCGGCTCGATGGCCACGCGATTCTCACTCGCTGATTACTCGGCGGCGCGCTGAGACTGCCCGTCGGCATCGACCATTCTAACTGCAGTTGTTACTTCTACCGCACTCGCTCGCGGTCCGCGTGCGCAGCCTGGACAAAAGCTTCGGCGGCGGGGTCCGCCGGAATCTGCGAGTCAAGATCATTCGAGCGAAACGTATAGGTGACGTGGCCTTCCTTGTCGAGATAGAGACGAAGGTCACCCTCGCGAATATTTCCCGGAGCCGCGCTCACCACCATCGTGTTGCCCACTTGCCGCGGGTTGTAGATCCCACCCGAATCAGCCGCGATTATCACATCGACGTCGAGATTCTCTTCAGCCAGCTTGAGCGCAGGCTCGAGCTCACAGTGAGCGATCACGACAAGGACGTCGCATTCTTTGCGAAGCTTAAGCACGGCTTTCGTTGTGGCCTCGAACATGTTCTTCACCGTGGCGTCCCGCAACCCGTCGCCCGGCGCGTGCGGCCCCGCAACCCCGATGAAGCCGATCTTGAGCTTCTTCTTTCCGCCGAAGATCCGAGGTCCGCCAACTTCTTTGATTACATATGCCGGCGGCGGCGCTGAGTCCGGCCCGAATACGCAGTTTGCCGAGATGACATTCTTCAACATAGGCAAGGCCTGCGCTCGTTCGTTGAGGCCTTCTTTGGCGAACAGCTTGCGGGCGTGGACCATATCGTCGCGCCCAAGGTTAATCACGTCGACAGGCCATCGACTGTAAGCAAGCGCTACTTGTTCGTTTTGCAAATCGAGAGTCGGATATCCCTCCGATCCGTAGAAGAAGAACCCGCCTTCAACCTGAAGCACAGGTGTGTCCTTGAACTTCTTTTTGAAAGCCTCGACATAACCGACACGGCGCGACAGCCCGCCGCGCGGATAGTTGCAGTCGCAAAGCTCGAGATTGCCGCGCATGTTAGCGCCGAAGAGAATCGCGAGGGCCGCGCCGTCGTCGGTCCCGAGTCGTTCCTCGAGGCTGGTCTTGTTCCAAAATTGCTTTTGATATTCTGTTTGAGTAAGGCCGAATGTCGACAGGCAAACGATGGCCAGCAACGCACAAAGAATTCTCATATACAGGGTCCAACTCCTTTATGTTGATCGCGATAATCTTGACAGAGTCTCGAAGCGGTTGCCAAGCGACTTTGCGCCTCGTGTTTTTGCTGTTTGTTTCTTTGCGGGCTTTGCGGTACTTTGCGTCTTTGCGTTGAGTATTTCTTCAAGCCCGCAAAGAATTCTCAACGCAAAGACGCAAAGTACCGCAAAGCCCGCAAAGTCGCCCGTTGAACTAAACTTGAACCAAACTTGCTGATCAATCATCGCATCAACTAAGATCACTGCACTTTGACGGGGATGCAGCCCGGCTCGATCAACCAATTGAAGGGAAGCCCGCGATGAATGTTCTTCTACTCTCGATGCCCGATTCGTTCGAGCATATGCCGTCGGTCGCGATACGCATGCCCAACGGCGCGCTCACCTCACTGGCAGGGAACGTCGATCCCCATCACCACGTCGCCGTTGCAGATCTCGTTCTGGTCCAGGACCGCGTGCGTGAGACTGTCGAACGGCTCGTCGCCCAGCATAAGCCCGATGTAGTCGGCTTGTCGGTGATGACTTTTCAACGCAAGACAGCTAAGAAGATCATCGATCTGGTGCGACAGCTCAAACCTGATGTTCGGGTTGCGGTGGGCGGTTACGATCCGAGTCTCGCGGCCGACGCTTACACCGACAACTCGTCCGGTGTCGTCGACTTCATCGTGCGCGGCGAAGGCGAAATAACTTTTCGTGAGCTGCTCCGAGCCATAGAGGAAGAACGTGGCTTCGATCACATCGCCGGGCTTTCGTATAGAAGCGGCGACCGCTTCTATCACACTCCGGACCGGCCGGTGAACGGACTCGACAACGGCGAAATAAAGATGCCCAATCGCGGCGCGCGAGTGCTCGAGGGCTACACGATTCTTGGCCGCCAGGTTGACGTGATCGAAACGTCGCGCGGGTGCACCTTCGATTGCAGCTTCTGTTCGATCATCGAGATGCGCGGGCGCAACTTCTTCACTTACTCGTTCGATCGCGTGATCGCCGACATTCGCGACGCTTACGATCGAGGCGCGCGCGCGATCTTCATCGTAGACGACAACGTCGTGCTTAACGTAAAGCGCTTCGAAGCACTCTGCCAGGCCATCATCGACGCGGGGCTGAACGACATCGACTACACCGTCCAGGCGATGACCTCCGCGGTCGCGAATCATGGAGACACGCTGGCGCCGCTGATGAAGAAAGCCGGATTTCGATACGTGTTTCTTGGAATCGAGAACGTTCTCGAAGACGATTTGAAGTTCCTCAAGGCCAGCTCAAAGAACACAAAACGCGAGAACGGCGAGAAGGCCGGGAACGCTACGCTGAAAGCCATCGACTACATCCACCGTAACAATATGTACGTGGTAGGCGGCTTGATTGTCGGTAATCCGGATGACACGCGAGAGTCGATCCAGATCAACCTCGAGTTCGCGAAGAAGTACATCGACTGGCCCTACATCCAGCACCCGACGCCTTACCCGCGCACGCCGATGACCAAAGAGTTCCGCGATCGCGGGCTGATCATCAACGAACGTCTCGAAGAGTACGACGGCACTACGGCGGTAGTGAAGACCGAACACGTGTCAGCGGAAGAAGCCGAGTACATGAGATGGAAAGTCGAGCGTTGGATGAAAGTCCGTCACATCCCGGCGGCATTTCGCCGCAACCCGATGTTCGTTTTGAAGAACGCGCCGAAGATGTTCGGCCACACGTTCCGAGGCAGCTCGCTCAAGAACTTCCTGGGCCTCGAAGACGAACGCGAAGCGTTTGCGCGGTATCGAGAGATTCGCAAGGCAGAGCGCGCCTACATTTGATCCGGGCTGGTCGGGCGATAAAATCTCTAACGGCGACTGTATTCTGCCGCCATAAGTCTTAACTCCTCCTTGCCAGGTGGTTCTCAGAGTCCGCGTCGCGACCGGTTGGCTTGAGCGGTTATGAAGAAAATCGGACGAAATGATCCGTGTCCATGCGGCAGCGGAAAAAAATACAAGCATTGCTGCTACGGCAAAGAGGTTACCCCGTTTGTAGCCGAGGATGCGTGGAAGCAAGACCCCGAGTGGTACAGGATCCGTCTCACGGAAGCGGAGGTTATCTTCGGAATCCTGAAGTTTGGCCGCTCGAACTATGGTGACGACTTCATAGCCGAAGCCCTATTTGAGTTCTGCATTTGGGGTGAGTTTGAGCCTGACGAAAAGGATCTCGAGTCGCTGATGATGCCGTGGGTCGCGTTTACCTGGGGCCCGGAAGGCGACGGTGAGGAACCGGAGATTCCGATGGGTCTCGACTATCTCGCCGAAAACGATGCGCAACTTGACGACCATCTGAAGGAGTTTATTCTTGCGGCCTGCTATCAACCGTTCAGCTTTTTCGCGGTCACCGAAGTCGTCATCGGAAAGAGCCTTGGACTGCGCGATATTTTCCTTGATCGAACATTCATGGTGAAGGAGGCGAAGGCGTCACAAACACTCAAACGTGGAGACATCATTTTCGCGCGGGTTGTGCCCATCGACGATCAGGCCATTATCGTCGGCTGTTCTTCAACCACCATTCCACCAAATGAACATGGCAGGCTCCTCGACATTCGCGATGAACTTAAGGAGGAAATGAGCGCCGAGGGCTATGAGATGAGCCAGGAGTCGATGGTCAAATGGGATCTTGAAGTAAGAGCCATCTATCTCGACGCCGTCGAATATCTCGCGAATCCTCGGCTCCCTACGTTGCAGAACACCGACGGCGACCCGATCAGCTTTGTCAAACTTTACTTCGAACTCAACTGCTCGCCCGAGGAGGCGTTGGATGCATTGAGTCCGCTGGCTCTTTATCAATCGCCTGAGGAGATCATCGAAGACGCAACCCACGACGATGACGGAAACCTCGTTGAAGTGAGGTTTAGCTGGCTAAGAAAAGGCAATAAGAAAAACAAGAGCTGGGATAACACGGTACTGGGCAGCCTGGAGATCAAAGGAGATACTCTGATCGCGGAGGTCAATTCCGAAAGGCGCGCAAAGAAGATTCAGGCCGAGGTCGCAAAAAGACTGGGGGAGCGGGTGGCGTTCAAGCGAGCTCTCCATGAATCCGTTGAGTCGAAGTTCGAAGAGATGAACGCTCAATCCGGCAGCCCGGCATTCGAGCAGGCTCGAAAGGAGCGAGAAGAACTCGAGTCGCGCCCGGAAGTCCAAGCGATCCTGAAGAAACAAATGGAAGCGCATTGGAAGGAGTGGTACAAGACGCGCATACCGGCGCTTCAGAACAAGACCCCGCTCCAGGCCGCGCGAACGAAAGCTGGCCGCGAGCGCCTTGAAGCATTGCTGATCGACTTCGAGCGAAGGAACGAGAACGTCCCTCATGCCTCGTTAAGGTTTGATGTAGAAGCCGCGCGCAAGAAGCTAGGTTTGTAACTTACCCGCCATTGACATTGCGAGGAATGGCCTTCATGTTAGAGGGCGAATTCTGGTAGTACATTCACGACAAGCATTGGGCCGCTCAAAGGATCGAAGCAGTAATGAACAACGCCAAGGTCTTCATCAGCTACAGCCACGATTCCGACGCGCACCGCGAACAGGTGCTCGCGCTTTCGGAACGACTGCGCGCGGACGGCATTGAGACTCTCCTCGACCAGTATGTGAATGGCTCGCCCGAGCAGGGGTGGCCGCGCTGGATGCTCGACCAACTCGATGCGGCGAACTTTGTTCTCGTCGTCTGCACCGAAACTTACTACCGGCGATTCCGCGGACAAGAAGAGCCGGGCAGAGGCAAAGGCGTGGATTGGGAAGGAGCACTTATCACGCAGGAGCTTTACGACAGCCGGAGCCGGACCTTGAAGTTTATACCTGTATTCCTAAACGATGCGGTTGAGGAATACATCCCCGAACCTCTGCGCAAGTATACCCACTACGCGATAACGTCCGAAGATGCTTACCAGAGTCTTTATGGTTTTCTGCTGAGTCAAGCTGGTGTTGAACCTGGCTCAGTCGGCCCGGTCAAAAGTAGCGCTCGTCGCAAAGGCACCCCGCTGACTTTCGACACGATTGCCCAAGCCTCCCGCCCCATCGACATCTCACGCATCGTCAAATATGCCCCGGATAATCTCATCGGGCGAGAAGCCGAGACTGCGCTGCTCAACGACGCGTGGGCGCAAGTCCAAAGTCAGGAAGCGAAACGTCCGCACATCCTCACCTTCGTAGCGCTGGGCGGTGAGGGGAAGACTTCGCTTGTGGCGAAGTGGGCTGCCGACCTCGCTTCTCAAGACTGGCCGGGTTGCGAAGCCGCTTTCGCGTGGTCGTTCTACAGCCAGGGCACTCGCGATCAAGTGGCCGCATCGTCCGATCTTTTCCTCAAGGAAGCTCTCACTTTCTTCGGAGACGATGACGACAAGCAATTCGCAGCAAGCAACGCAGGAGCTTACGAGAAGGGCCAGCGCCTCGCCCGCATCGTTAGTCAGCGTCGGGCGTTGCTCATCCTTGATGGCTTGGAGCCGCTCCAGTACGCGCCGACCTCGCCCACGCCCGGAGAACTAAAGGATCAGGGGATCGCCGCGCTGCTCAAAGGGCTGGCGGCCAACAGCCACGGACTGTGCGCAGTCACCACGCGGTATGCGCTCCCCGACCTGCGTGCCTTTATCGGCAAGACGGTTCGCGAAGAAAAGCTCACGCGCCTTTCCACAGACGCAGGCGTTGCGCTGCTTCAATCTTTGGGCGTGAAGGGCAGCTTACGAAAGACCATTTCCGCCGCCGATGGCTCCGAGGTTGGGAAGCCGCTTTGGAATGAGTACGAGAAGCTAGTCGAAGATGTGAAAGGCCACGCGCTCACCTTGAACCTGCTTGGCACTTATTTACGCGACGCTCACGCTGGAGACATCCGCCAGCGCGACTTGATCAAACTGGAAGAGGCCGACTCCGCAAACGAACATCGCAACCATGCGTGGCATGTAATGGACGCTTATGTGAGATGGCTGGCTCCAACTGGATGGAGGCCTTGGCTGAACCGTCTGTTAAAGGCCCAGGAACGCGAGGTTCAGGTGGAGGGGAAACGCGCCCTCTCGGTGCTGAGATTACTCGGACTGTTCGACCGTCCCGCTTCGGCGGATTGCCTGAGAGCCTTGTGGCAGCCACCTGCCATCACCGGGTTGACCGACCTGCTCATTGGCTTCAGCGAGGCGCAAAGGAACCTGTCTTTCAAGAGACTGGAAGACGCGAGGCTTCTCACGGTGAACCGCGCGGAAGGGTCCGGCGAACTCATCTCCCTCGACGCACATCCGCTGCTGCGAGACTTCTTCGCGCGTCGCGCGCGCGAGCAGCAGCCCGAAGCCTGGCGCACTGCGCATCGGCGGCTTTACGAACACCTCCGCGCAACCACGAACGAAGGCGATGAGCCAACGCTCGAAGACCTTCAGCCGCTCTACCAGGCCGTCGCCCACGGCTGCCATGCGGGGTTGCAGCAAGAAGCACGCGAAAAAGTTTACAAGGCCCGCATTGATCGCGGGAATGAATTCTACAGTACAAATAAACTCGGCGCGTTTGGTTCCGACTTAGGAGCCGTCGCCTGCTTCTTCGAGACTCCGTGGAGCCGTATCTCGCGCACGCTCACAGAAGCCGCCCAATCCGATACTCTGAATGCTGCCGCCCTCCGCCTGCGCGCTTTGGGTCGGCTGACTGAGGCCCTTGAGCCGATGCGGCTATCTGGGGAGATGGACGTCAAGGTGGCGGAGTGGAAAGGCGCGGCGACCAGCTACAGCAACCTGAGCGGGCTGGAGCTGACGCTGGGCGAGGTGGCCGGAGCACTGCGGGACGCCGAGCAATCCGTGACCTACGCCGATCGCAGCGGCGATGCGTTTTGGAAGATGGGCACGCGCACGGCCTACGCCGACGCCCTCCACCAGGCGGGCCGCCGGCCCGAGGCGGAGGCACGCTTCGGCGAGGCCGAGCAGATGCAGGCAGAGTATCAGCACTCCTACCCGCTGCTTTATTCCGTACAGGGCTTCCATTATTCCGATCTGCTCCTGGCGGAGGCGGAGCGTGCTACGTGGCAGATGAAAGCTGCGGTGCGCGGAATGCAGAATGCGGAATTGATTGAAGCGTGCCGCGCCGTCTCCCAGCGCGCGATGCAGACGCTCAAATGGTACGAGTTGAACAAGCAGCAGTGGCTTCTCGACATTGCCCTAGACCACCTCACCCGGGGGCGCGCCGCGCTCTACGCAGCGATTCTGGGACATTTCGATTTCCGACTTCCGACTTCTGACTTCTCCCACATAGACGCCGCCATGTCCGGCCTACGCCGTGCTGGTGCTGTAGAGTTCCTGGTGCTCGGCCTCCTCACCCGTGCTTGGCTGCGGAGTCTCACTTACCCGCTCATCGGCCCCGAGAGCGCACAGAGCGACCTGGACGAAGCCTGGGAAATCGCCGAGCGCGGTCCAATGCGATTGCATATGGCGGATATTCACCTGCACAGGGCGCGGCTGTTCGGATTGCCGATTGCGGATTCCGGATTGCGGAATGATGAGACAGAAGGCAGAGTGCGTGATAAACCAGCCGAGACATATCCGTGGGAATCGCCCCAGGCGGATTTGGAAGCCGCTGAGAAGCTGATCAACGAGTGCGGCTACCACCGCCGCGACGAAGAACTCGCCGACGCCAAGAAAGCGATTCTCGGACAAGAGCTGAGATGAGCGTCTATGAGGACTCTACTGGGACAGCTTGAATGTGAGCCACGATAACTCTGACGCCGATCCTCGCCGATCCAATTCTCTTCCCGCTTTGGCTTGGCCAAAATGATTGCTACCCTCGTTAGCGAAAGATAGAATGACGGTGACGGCGAACCCGCCGCACAAGGTGCGCTATGATGACAAACCAGCAAGGCACAATAGTCATGGAAGAAGTGACCGACCCTGAAGAGCTAGCCAAAGCGCGAGCGCAGGACGAGCGCTTCGCCCGCAACTCCGCTTGGTTGCAAGCCCACATCCCGGAGGTTTATTCGCGATATCGCGGCAAGTGCATCTGCATTGCTGGAGAAGAACTGTTTGTCGCTGACACGCCAGAAGAAGTCATCGCAATGGCAGAGGCCGCGCATCCTGAAGACGACGGCAGCCTCATTCGCTACATCCCAAAAGAAAAAATGGCTCGCATCTATGCGGTTTAATGGGGAATGGCTGTCGTGTGACGATGGAATCGTGAGGCCCGCGATCCGCGGAGAGATTCTCGCCGATGATGGCTCCTGGAAAACGTTCGAGTTTCTGGTTGACACCGGAGCCGATCGAACCGTGTTCAGCGCGGTGACACTTGCAAAGCTGCGACTTCAACCCTTAACAGCACAAGAAGGCATCAGCGGTTTGGGCGGCAGCGCCGATTCCGTCATTGTTGAAACTCAGATTCGGCTGACCCGCGAGACGTCGAGCAAGGTTGTTTTCCGCGGTCAGTACGCGGCGGTAACACAACTGGATTCGCTGGACATCGACGTGCTTGGCCGTGATATCACCGGATTATTCTCAGCCATCGTCGACCAACCCGGAGATGTAGTCTGCTTACTGGGTCAGCGTCACCGTTACACCATCGAGCACGTTTGAAGCGCCCTGTCTTGAACTACATCAACCACGCCACAAATCGATCTCTTCGCCGAGTCCGCGCTCGCGGGCCAGGTTGTAAACTCGTAGCGCTGTCGAGATGTCTTCAAGCGCGATGCCGTTTGATTTGAAGAGCGTGATGTCGTCATCGCTCGTTCGGCCAGGATCGCGGCCGGCGATGATGCGGCCGAGTTCGGTCACTGATTCCCAACTGATTACTCCGCGCTCGATTGCCGGCATCAGGTCGCCGGCTTCAAGTTTTGAATCGTCGATTGAATCGACCGCGATTATCGAAGCTCGCTTGATCGTTTCGACGTCGACTTCGGCTTTCGATAAGAAGTTCGACCCGGCGACGTTCAGATGCGTGCCCGGATCGATCCATTCGCCTTTGAGGACCGGCTCCCGAGCGCCTGTAGCGGTGATTACGATTGACTTGCCTCGAGCTGTCTCTTCCGCGGACCCGGCTGCGGCTACTTCGACACGCAACATCGAGGTCATCTTTCGGGCAAAGGCTTCCCGGCGTTCGGCGTCGCGGCCATAAGCCGTGATTGATTTGATCTGCCTGACTGAGCACACAGCCATCAGTTGACTCTCGGCTTGCCAGCCCGTGCCGTAAATCCCAACCGTGTCTGCATCCGCGCGAGCCATGTGCTTCGTCGCTACGCCTGAAGCCGCGCCGGTTCGCATCTGGCCCAGCCGGTCGGCTTCGATCATCGCAAGCATGTCGCCGCTCTCTGCCTCATAAAGCAGCACCAGGAACCGCGCGCCCTTTCGCGAAGCGGTGTAGACTTTCACACCGGTCACGCCGAGCCGCTTATCACCCGCCGACATTACGTGGAGTTGTGAAGCCGGCATCGCAACACGAGAGCGCGGGCGGTTTGTGGCCGCGCCGTCGGCCTGATCGCGCAAGACTTCTTCGACGGCGGCAATCGCCGTGTTCATGTCGAGCAATTCAGTTACGTCTTTTTCCGTTAGTAAGAGGGCCATGTTTTGACTCGCTTATTCACCGCTGATTTTCGCTGCCTTCGGTTCGCAGATCTTCGCTGATCTGCGAGAATCTGCGTTACGTCGTCAGCGCAAATCAGCGGTTGATCCCATTCTGCTAGCTGGCGTTCGCGCTGTCTCGAAGATATTCCTCTTCACTTGTGGTCGTGGTCCGAAGTTTAGCAGTAGGCCTACGTCTATTTCGGTCGCCTTCAGATAGTGAAGCAGTTGGGCCTCATGCTCGTCGCATAACGCTTCTGCGACTTTGATCTCTACGATCACTTTGTTGTCAACCAACAAATCTGCAAAGTAGATGCCGACGATTTGCCCGTCGAAGTAAACTTTAATAGGTGCTTGTTGTCTGACTACAAGCCCCTGCTTCCGAACCTGTATGACCAGAGCATTCTCATAGACTTTCTCGAGGAATCCGTGCCCGAGTTCATTGTAGACATAATAGAATGCCTTTATGATCTGCTCAGTGACGCCGCTGTGCTTGTACATGTCGGAGCCTCGATTCACCGCTGATTTTCGCTGCCTTCGGTTCGCAGATGCGCGCTGATCTGCGAGAATCCGCATTACAGCAGTCAGCGCAAATCAGCGGTTAATCCAGTCGCCAAAAGCTACACTTACTTCGCCCTATAACCTGATCGCGCGCGCACGGTTGCGTTCTGCGCGCGAGTCGTGACTTTTATCGCGCGCCAGCGGCCGTCGTGCTCGTTGTTGCTCGGATAGTAGGCAATTGAATACTGCGCGTGAAGATCGTCAGCTACTTGCTTGTACACGCCGGCCAGATCGGAAAGCGATCTGAGAGCATAAACGCGTCCGCCAGTACGCTCCCCGAGCGAGCGCAACTCACGCCGTGACGTTTCATACAGGCCGGCATTGATCTCACGGGTCGTCTCGGGCGAGAGCGCCGTTCGCGGGCGAAATCGCTGGATCGATTCCGGGTCATGCTCGGCGTAGTAACGATCGATCTGGCTCTGCGAAAAATTCACGTAATCCGGATCACTCTTTGGCTTCAGCAAGCCCTGAAGCGTCGCTTGTTCCGTGTTCAACTCCAAAAAATAGATCGACGCGCCGGATTGTTCCGCAAGCGGCATAACGTTCGCGAACTTCATCTTGCTGGTCGAGTCCACGCCATCCGACATGCAGACGATCGCCTTCCGTCCCTCAGTCTGTTTCAGAGGACTCTCCTCAACCGCAAGATAGAGCGCGTCGTAAAAGGACGTGCCGGTGTTCGTAGTGAAGCGATGGCCTTCCTCGCCCGCGGGAGTCGCCACTCGGTCGATCGCGGTCAAGACCTCTGCTCGAGGATCGGTGAACTCGCTGATCATTTCGATCTCACGACTGAATACGATTACTCCGACGCGATCGTCGAACCTGAGCTCGCCGAGAAAATTCCTGGCCGCTCGTTTGATCAAAGAGATGTCGTCTCGTGTTGACCCCGACAGATCGAGGACCAGCAGAAGCGTGAAAGGCTCTTCCGTCGCAGCGAAGTGGGCGATCTTCTGCCTGACTCCGTCTTCATAGATCGTGAAATCCTCCGGCTTGAGCGATTTGATCGCGCGGCCATTCGGATCGATCACCGATGCGCTTACGGTCACAAGATCGGACTTCAAACGGACAGGTTCGTCCTGCTCGCGAGACCGAGGTTCCTGCGCTCGAGCGGATAACTGCGAGCCGAGGATTATGAGAATTAAGAGCCAGTAATGAGTGAAACGTGGTACGTGACCCGTGGTCCGTTTGGTGCGGTAGCCTGCGCGCATTAGAACCTCATCTTGAAGAATCAATCCTATCTCACACCGGAGTGATTCGTGAAACGTGATGAGTGAAACGTGATGCGTGAACCCGTGAAACTGTTTCACGGGACCTATTGGAAGAATTACAGGTTGGGAAGGGTGGCTTGCCCCCGCTCTCCGCAGCCTCGGTCCAAGGAAGAAAGAAAGACAGAAGAGCGGGGGCAAGCCCTCCTTCCCAACCTGGCATTCTTCGCCCGGCCTCGTGGAATTTGAATTTGATTTGAGCCAAGTGCATCACGCATCACGTTTCACGCATCATTCTCTCCACGTTTCACCGCTCACCGCCCGTATGCTATCGTGCTTGCTCGCCCGCAATTAGTTGAACGCAATAGTTGCTCGACTGATCGAGATTATCTTTCAAAAATAAATAACGACGCCTGGCGTAGAGAAGCGATCCCGGCCGATTTGCTCGGATCGAGCCTACGTCGTCAGCGTTGATAATGAATGAGCCGCAAGCCGAAAACTTCGCAAGAGCCCATCAGAATTGGAATAGACACTGGCGGTACGTTTACCGACTTTGTGGTTGCGCGCGGCTCACACCTCACCAGTTTTAAAGAACCTTCAACTCCGCATAATCCCGCCGAAGCGATACTGTCCGGGGTGGCGCGAATCCTTGGCGAGATCGAAGGGGCATCTTTCGAGATCGTTCACGGGACAACGGTCGCGACAAACGCCTTGCTCGAACGCAAGGGCGCCCGCACCGCTCTGATTACCACCCAAGGTTTCGAAGACGTAATTGAGATCGGGCGCCAGGCGCGCCCCGATCTTTACAACCTGATGGTGACGCGGCGTCCGCCACTGGTGCCGCGCGAGCTGCGGTTCGGTGTGAGCGAGCGTGTCGGCCCGGACGGTTCAATCATCGTCGCTCTCGATGAACAATCGCTCGCTCGGACTGTGAAGCGGATCGCTGGCTTCAAACCGAGAGCCGAATCGATAGCAGTATGTTTGCTCTTCTCGTTTGCGAACCCTGCGCACGAGCAACTCATCGCACGCGCGCTCGAGGCTATCGATCTGCCGGTGTCTCTATCTCACAAGATATTGCCCGAGTATCGCGAATACGAGCGAACGTCGACCGTCGTCATCAATGCGTACCTGGCTCCGCTCATGTCAAGGTATCTCGGCGCGCTTGCGGAAGGATTGGAGTCCGTAGTCCGCAGTCCGTCGTCCGTACCCACGCGTAGAACGAAAAACTACGGACCACGGACTACTGACTACGGACTCCGTGTGATGCAATCAAACGGCGGATCGGTGTCGGCTGCGACGGCAGCCGCTGAGCCGGTGCGGGCGATTCTTTCAGGTCCGGCGGGCGGCGTAGTCGGCGCCTTGCGAGTGTGCGCATCAGCCGGTATTCGCGACATCATAACCTTCGATATGGGAGGCACCTCGACCGACGTCGCGTTGTGCCGCGGAGAGGCTCGCACCACGAATGAGGCTCTGGTAGCCGGTTTGCCGGTGGCGGTGCCGGTGATCGACATTCACACCGTCGGCGCGGGAGGAGGCTCGATCGCGAGAGTCGACGCCGCGGGAGCGTTGCGAGTGGGTCCCGAATCGGCGGGCGCTGAACCCGGACCGGCTTGCTACGGCCGAGGCGATGAGGTGACGGTCACCGACGCCAATCTGGTGCTCGGAAGATTCGGAGGAGCGAACTTGCTTGGCGGTGAGATGGCGATCGATGCGGGCCGCTCGAGGTCGGTTCTTACCAGACTCGCGGATGAAATGTCGCGATTTGCCGAGCGGCCGATCACTCCCGAACGCGCCGCCCTGGGGGTTATCCGCGTCGCGAACGCGAACATGGAAGCCGCGCTGCGAGTGGTTTCCGTCGAGCGAGGACAGGACCCGCGGCTGTTCACGCTGGTCAGCTTCGGTGGTGCTGGAGGGCTTCATGTTTGCGAGCTTGCCGCGGCGCTGCGAGTTCCTCGAATAATTGTGCCTCGTTCACCGGGAACGCTCTCGGCTCTCGGCGTGTTGCTTGGCGACGTAGTGAAGGACTATTCACGCACGGTAATGAAGGCTGCGGCGGGGCTCGAAGCGGGCGGGCTCGAGCGTGACTTTACGGCTCTGGAGCAAACAGCCGTAAGGGAACTCAAGACCGAAGGATTCGGCAAGGAGAGAACGAGGCTCGCGCGATCGGTGGCAATGAGATACTCGGGGCAGTCATTTGAGATTGACATTACGTGGGGCGGTCGGATCGAAGCGAAATTCCATGCCGCTCATCGCGCGCGCTACGGCTACGCGGACAGCTCGCGGCCAATTGAGATCGTTTCACTGCGCGTGCGGGCAATGGGTGTGACGCAAAAGCCGCGCTCGAAACGCTGGCGCTCCGGTCAATCTACAAGCGCAAAAACTTCGCACATTGAACGCGTTCATCTCAGCGAGCGTTCACAGCGCATTCCTGTGTACTCGCGAGATGACTTGAGCGCGGGCGCAAGGTTCACGGGTCCGGCGATCATCACCGAATACAGCTCGACAACTCTGATCCCGTCGGGCTTCAACGTCGAAGTCGATTCGTGGCTGAACCTGGTAATCAGAAGTCAGAGGTCAGAGGTCAGAAGTCAGAAGTCAGGGGTCAGAACTCAGCAGGAGGCGGAGCGATCGCTGATCTGATTTCTGACTTCTGATCTCTGATCTCTGACCTCTGACCTCTGACTTCTGACTTCTGACCTCTGACCTCTGACTTCTGACCTCTGACCTCTGACCTGCCTTCCTTTACCACCGCTGCGTCGCTATGATAGTTTGACCAACCTGAGAAACGCTTAGGAGGCGCTATGGATATCAAAGAGCGAGTTGTTGGAGGAGTCAGCATACTCGATCTGTCGGGCAAAATCGTGCTGGGTGAAGGCGACGTTCAATTGAAAGAACGGATTAAGGACCTGCTCAGTGACGGGCAACGCCGAATTCTGCTGAACCTCGCCGAAGTGAACTACATCGATTCAGCAGGGCTGGGAACGCTCATCGGCAGCTACACTACAGCGAAACGCGACGGCGGAAGCCTGAAGCTGGTAAATCTGACTAAACGCATCCAGGACTTGCTGGCAATAACAAAGCTGATCACGGTGTTCGAAACGTTCGATAGCGAGGCGGAAGCGCTCGCTTCATTCAATTCTTGATTCGAATTCGAAATTCGCAATTCGAGATCCCAAATTCTTCACGGTTGTTGCGCCGCCAGTGCGCGAACCCGATCAACTGAAGCTTTGATCGCAGGGTCGTTCGACGCCGCATAAGCCTTCTCGTAGATTCGCAGCGCTTGCTGATACTGCTTGTCGGTCTCATACACATAGCCAAGCTCCAAAAGCGCCGCAGTGGATTCGGGCGTTAGCTGGATTGTAATCTCGAGCGCCTCCATAGCCTTTCGCATCTGCCCGCTTCGCGACAACGCAATCCCGTAATAGAGCCATGCCTGTCCATTATCTTTGTTCGCTTTCGCAAGCTTCTCCAGCGGCGCGACCGCGCTGTCGAACTTCTTTGCGCCCAGATAAGCCCGTCCCAGGATGTTCGCGGTCTTGAGATCGTCGCGCACAACTTTGAGCCTCTCGCCAACTTCGGCGGCTTCAAGCCACCGTGCATCCGAGTTTGCTTTTCGAGCTTTCCGCATCAAGCTCTCTGCCAGCAACTCCAAAGCCGCGATGTCTTCTGGATTGCCTTTCACCGCCTCTCTCAGAGCGACTATTGCGCGGTCGTCATCTTCGCGCTTGAAATAGATCGCGCCCAGATAATACTCATTCGCGGCGTTCTCCTTGATGCGCTCATCGGTCGAGGTTGGTGCTTTCTCGCGCGCCGCGGTCGCGAGTAATGGGAGCGCTTCGTCGTAACGCTCGAGAGAGTAGTACGAACGGCCCAGCGCAGTTCGCGCGCTCGGATCGACTTCGCGTTTGGCTTTTGAGTTGAGGTCGATGTATCGAGTCAGTGCTTCGATCGCCTTGTCGTAGTGAGCCTGCAGATAATGCGAAATGCCTATCGTGTACCACGCGCCCGCGATGTCGGCTGCTGCCGGCGTTTGGATCTCGAGCAAATCAATTGCGTGTGAGAGCGGCAGTTCGACTCGGTCGTATCGCTTGAGCTTGAACTGGCAGAGGCCGATGTAATACCACGCGCCGGCGGCGTCGGGTCGTTCCATAACGATGTCCTGGAACTCGACGAGGGCCTGTTGGTAATTGCCTTTGTTGTAGAGAGCGACCCCGCGATCCCAGTCTGAAGCGAGAGCGGTAGCCGACAGAAACAACACGAATAGCGCCGCCGCTTGAATCCGTTTTGCCGCAAATTGCATCGCGCAAAATTATCGCACGACTGCTTTGAGGTGTCGAAGTAGTCGGCAGTGTTCGGCTTCTGCGTTGCTTAATAACCTCCGCGTGTTTTGCGGTCCTTTGCGCCTTTGCGTTGAGTATTGAAGGAGTAGACCCCAATACTCAACGCAAAGGCGCAAAGGGCCGCAAAGCACGCAAGGGCTATCAATACACAAAGACTTCGGCATAGAACTTAGATTACATTCGCAGCATTGACAACCCGCTCTTTCTGTCTCCTGTATGGGCCGTCCTCCGTGGGACCCCTTGATGAGGAAGCGTTGAGTATTGAGTCTTACTACTTCAATTCCCAGCAAAGGCGCAAAGGACCGCAAAGCACGCGAACCTTATTTCATCCTAAAACAACCCACGGCTACTAGCACCGCAGAATCCGAAAACCACAAGCAATTGCTCAAAGACAGATGCTGGAGTAGATTCTCGTAATAGGAAGAGCCTTGAAGTACAGATCGAAGAGCCAACGATTGACGAAATGATCTTGTCCTTGGGCCGCAACGGGTGATGAAATCTTCAAATCCTCAAAAGTTCAGACTGTCGCTCGTGGTTCTTGCCACGGTGATCGCATTTGGTCCCTCAGTGCTGCGGTCCACTGGAGCATCATCTGACGGCGTCCAGCAGACGAGGATTCAGCATTCTCTCAATCAAAACCTGATCCTGTTCAAACGCGGAGACCTGGATACCGAAGCGCGCATCGACCTGGACACCTCCATTGAGGATCGCAGTCCGCTCGGCGTTAACAGCGCGACTGCATCAAAGCACACTCGGATCATTCAGTTCGGGGGAGCAATCAGACGCGCCTGGATTGATGCGCTCCGAGCGACCGGCGTTGAGATCGTGAGTTATGTTGCCAACAACGCATATATCATTCGAGGTGGCCGGCGCGAGCTTGCGCGGGTCGCTGAGCTGGATGCAGGCGCGGGCGCCGATGAAGCTCGCCCAATCCGGTGGATGGGACGACTGGAGCCTTCTCAGAAAGTCGATCCGACATACACTGATGAGATGCTCCGAAGGTCAACGGGAGCAGAGGTCGAGGTGGAAATCGAACTCGTCGATTCGCCCGAAAGCGAGGCGATCGTCAAAGCGCTCTCCAACTCAGTCAGCCAACCGAGACGGTTCCTCAACCTTATGGTAATAAGGGCTACGATCCCGCTAGACCGTTTGCTTGAGATTGCTGCGATCGACGAAGTGCAATTTGTGGGTCCTGCCTCAATGATCAGTCTGCACGACGAGCGAAGCGCTCAAATTGTAGCCGGAAACCTTACGGCCGATCAGACGCAGCCGAGTGGCCCGGGTTACATGTCGTGGCTTACGTCGTATGGATTGGACGCCCAATCCGATTTCGTGGTTGACGTTACCGACTCGGGACTCGATCGAGGCTCGATTGCCGCATCGCAGCTCAACCCTTGTTTTCTGGACCAGGCTCTTCAGAGCCGGGTTGCGTACAGCCTCAACTACGCGACCGATGGATTCAAGGATGATCGAACCGGTCACGGAACGCTTGTGGCGTCGGTGGCAGGTGGCAGAGGCTCCACCAGCCGCGAGGATGCCCCGGGGTATATGTACGGATTGGGGGTGGACCCTTACGCGCAACTGGGGTCATCCCGCCTCTTCGATGAGAGGGGAAAGCCGCCTTCACAGATCAACTTCACGGGCATGGCTTCCGCAGCGTACGCGGCGGGCGCTCGCGTCTCGAACGATAGCTGGGGCAACACATCGAATACCTATGACTCATTTGCTCAGGAGTACGATTCGCTGGTCCGGGATGCGCAACCCTCGACGCCCGGTAACCAGGAAATGGTTTATGTTTTTTCAGTAGCGAACTCCGGCCCGGGCGGACATGTCGGCTCACCCGCAACGGCGAAGAATGTAATTTCGGTTGCCGCCAGTGAGAACTACCGGCCGGAAGGCGTGGACTCTTGCAACCTCGACGGCCAGGGCAATATAGGCCCGGACGGCGCCGACAGCGCACTGGATATTCTCAGATTCTCGTCCGGAGGACCCACGGCTGATGGACGCGCCAAGCCGGATATCACCGCGCCTGGAACACATGTCTTCGGCGCGGCCTCGCAGTCGTCCGGGTTTTTCGGCGAGGGATTATGCACGGGCCCTGGCGTCTTTCAACCTCCCGACCAGGCGCCGTTTTACACCTGGTCATCGGGCACAAGCCTCGCTGCTCCTCACGTAACCGGGGCGGCCTCGCTGCTTCGAAAGTTCTTCATCGCGGGAAACCAGCTTCCAGGTCATCGGCCGCCTTCACCCGCGATGACCAAGGCCTTCCTGATCAATTCGGCTTCGTATTTGACTGGCGAAAACGCCGGCGGAAATCTGCCGAGCGAGAGACAGGGATGGGGTCTGGTGAACTTGACCCGCGCATTCAATGACTCCAAACGGGTGCTGATCGATCAAGCACAATTATTCACCGAGAGCCGTCAAAAGGTCGAGATCCCAGGATCGATCGCCGACAGGTCTCGGCCTCTGCGTGTTACGTTGGCCTGGACTGATGCGCCCGGATCGCTGATTGGACCGGCAATCGTAAATGACCTTGATCTGGAGATTGTTGTAGGAGGGGTTACTGTTTATCGAGGTAATAACTTCGCGGGCGCTTACTCAGTTGAGGGAGGAGAGCCTGATCGACTCAACAACGTAGAGTCAATTTACCTGCAGCCCGATGTCATTCCGCCCGGCGTGCCGGGGAATTTCATCATCAGGGTGAATGCCGCGAACATCGCGGGAGACGGCGTGCCCGGCAACGAAACAAGTCTCGATCAGGACTTCGCGCTGGCAGTCTACAACATCGCGCCGCCCGTTCAGGCGCCACCCCCGCCGCCACCCAACCCGCCGACGATCACCGCAGTGACCTACCTAAAAAAGACGATTAGGATTACCGGAACGAACTTTACCGCGGCGGCTCAGGTTCAGATCAACGGAAAAGCGATCGACCGGGTTTTTGATTTCGACCAGGCGACGAACTCGCTCAGCCTCCGGCTGAAGCGCGGCAAGCTCAACCTGAACGACGGAGACAATCAGATAGTGTTGGTTGAGGGAGGCCGCGTATCACAGCCTTTTGTTCTGCGGCTGTAAGAAGTAATCCTGTATGGGCGGTCTCCGTGGCCGCCCCTCCTTCGATAAAGCGCTTTCCACTAAGGGGCGGCCACGGAGGACCGCCCATACAGGAGTGCCCTTACCCATACAGGAGTGCGCTTAATCAACCGAAGCTTTGTTACAAGTCGCTAGGGTCTGATGTTGTAGTACCGGATCTTGCTGTTAAGAGTTGTGGTGTTCATTCCAAGCAGTTTCGCCGCGCGAGATTGGTGTCCACCGGTTATTTCCAGGGCCCGGCGAATCAACTCAATCTGAAAACGATTCACTTCATCGTAGAAGGATATTCCTCGGGACAGGTCGATCTGCGTCGCCACCTTCTGGCCGCCTACCTGCGAGACTGAGCGTTGGGGATTCAGTACTTCCTCGCGAAGATCTTCGCGCTCGATGGTTTTGCCGCGAGCAATTATCACCGCGCGTTCCATCACGTTCTCAAGCTCGCGAACGTTGCCCTGCCAGTTGTAGGCCTCGAGCGCCGACAGGACCGGAGCGTTTATGTGATCAGCGACATCGCGACCGTTGTCCGCGGCATACTTTCGAATGAAGTGCTGGGCCAGCGGCAGAATGTCTTCGCGACGGTCCCTCAGCGGAGGCAGCGCAATGGAAATCACATTGAGTCGATAAAAAAGATCTTCGCGAAAGCTGCCTTCATCGACCGCTTGTTTGAGGTCGACGTTGGTCGCGGCGATGATGCGCACGTCGACCTGCCGCCGAGTCGTTTCGCCGAGCGGTGTGAAGTCGCGCTCCTGTATCACACGCAGAAGCTTAGCCTGCGTCTCCATCGAGATATTTCCGATCTCATCGAGAAATATCGAACCGCCATCCGCAACCTCGAAGTAACCCTTCCTCGCGGCAACCGCTCCGGTGAATGCGCCGCGAGTGTGTCCGAACAGCTCTGCCTCCAACAGCTCGGTCGGAAGGTTGGCCGAGTTGACGGTTATGAAAGGCTTATCGGCACGCGCGCTGTGATTATGGATCAACCGGGCGATCAGCTCCTTACCGGTGCCGCTTTCGCCAGTGACAAGGATAGTGCTGCGCGCCGGGGCGACCTGCTCGACGAAGGCGAGTATCTCGAGCATTTTTTCACTGCGCGCGACGATTTCTCTGGGTTCAGTGCTGCGCTTGAGGGTCTGCTTGAGCGAGCGTCGCTCTTCGTCTTTACGGCGACGCCGAATGCCCGCGGTGACCAGGTTGAGAATCTCTTTGTTGTCGAATGGCTTGCTGATGCACGTAAACGCCCCACGCTGCATCGCCGAGATTGCGGTATCGAAGGTCGCGTAGGCAGTTATCATCACTATCACTGCTTCCGCATCCAGCTTTAGCAGTTCTTCGAGCGTCCTCAAGCCTCCGACGCCGGGCATCGACACATCGAGTAGTACAAGGTCGTAAGCTCGCTGTTGGAATTTGTCGAGACCTTCTTCGCCGCTTCGAGCGAGATCAACCTGGTAGCCTTCGGCCGACAGTAGGCTCTCGAGGACATCACGCATTACTTCCTCGTCGTCCACCACGAGGATGCTGCCTTTTTTTGCCATACTCTTAAATGCTATCAGCCCTAATTGACGCTCGCCAGAGACGCCTGGGCCTATTCACTTGATCCCAAGTTGTTTCCTGATCAACTCCGCGAGAGTCTCTTTGATTTGCGAGTGGCGTAGGATTGGTTATAGGGCCGATCGCCACCAGTTGTGATCGCATTAATTCACTAGTCGCTCGCGGCTTGTATCTGGCGTGAAAACGCGGTCGGTAGCTTGATCGTGAAATGCGCACCCTCGCCGGGCCGGCTTTCAACGAAGATGCGGCCGTTATGCTCCTGAATGATTCCGTAAGACAAGGCGAGTCCGAGACCGGTCCCCTGGCCCACCTCTTTGGTGGTGAAGAATGGGTCGTAGATTCGAGCAATGTTTTCGGGCGCGATGCCGACTCCCGTGTCGCGAAAATCAATAACCAGCGAACTGTCGACGGCGCGCGTGTGAATGGTGAGCCTCCCGCCGCTGGGCATTGCGTCGCGCGCGTTCAGTATCAGATTCATGAACACTTGTTGGAGCTTTGAGGCGCTGCCATAGGCGGGCTGAAGATGATCGTCAAACTTCCTGTTTAGCTCGAACTGCGCGTTTCGCAGTTGAGGCTCCAGCAACTGAAGCGTGTCCTCAAGAACGCGATTGATATCGATCTCACGAAATTGCGCATCGCCGGTGCGAGAAAAATTCAGGAGGTTGTTTACTATTCCGGACGCGCGAACCGTCTGAACATGAATCTTCTCCAGCAGTGTTCGCTTAGGGTCGTTATCACTGGTCTGGTGCAGCAGCATCTGCGCGTAGGACGAAATGCCGGCGAGAGGCGTATTGACCTCGTGCGCGACTCCGGCGGCCAGCAAGCCGATTGACGAAAGTTTCTCGCGCTCCAACAACTGTTGCTCGAGCTGCGCCCGTTCGGTGACGTTTTCAATCACTACCAGCGTCCCGGTTATCACGCCGTGCGCGGCTTCAAACGGCGCGAGCGAGAGATTGAGCGTCAACGGACGGCCCTCCTCGGTCGACGCGCTGTACTTATAGATGTGCCTCGTATCGCGAATCGACCAGTCTTCCTGCCCGATTACATTTTGTATCGTTTCAATCAGGTCCCGGTCGAATATGTCGTCAATGTTTCGACGCAAGGCTCGTTCGCGCGCGATGCCGAAAATTTCCTCGAGCGCGCTGTTCCAGGTTGTGATTCGACCGTCGAAATCGACTACCAGAATGCCGACGTTGACGCTCTCGACGATGTTCTCCGAGAACTCCTTCAGCCGCGCAAGCTCATCGGCCTTCTCCATTTCGGAGCGATACAACAAGCTGTTATCGATTGCGACCGCAACATAACCCGACAGCGCTCTCAACAAATCGGTATCTTCGCTTGTGAGCATCGCGCCTGTCGTCGTTCGCCCGATACCGATGATTGCTACCATCCTGTCTCTCACGACGCACGGAACGTAGTAGTGCAATTCTTCAAAGGGCGCGATCGACGCCCCTAGCGCATCGGAATCAAGTGAAAGGTCCGGCTCGCTCGCCAGATCGTTCGCGACGATAAGACCTCGTCCCAGTGAACGCACTCGAATCGTCTTCTTGACGTTGGCGGGAAGTACTATGTCGCGGTCGATGCCGGAGGCGTGCGCAAGGCGAAACCCGGAAGGCGTGCCTGCATCTTCGATGAAGATCGCCACTTTCCGAACTGACAGCATGTCCGATAAGCGGCGGACCAGTGAATCCAGCAACTGGGGAAGCGCTGTTGTCTGCGCGAGCGTCCTTCCGAAATCCTGAAGCCCTGTTCGCAGCGTATAACGCTCACCGTAGAACCAGCGATCCGCCCAGACCTGGAGCTTGTTCTTGATGGGCGCGAACAGCATTGCTACGACAAGCATGCCCGCGACTACGATCGCGCGAGTCCTCCAGGAATTGAGATCGGCGGTCGTCCAGATGAACCTAACCAGATCGCCGACGCCCAACAACATGGCCATATAGATCGCCGCTACTGCGAGGCTTGCCATCGCGTGGACGAAGCTGCGCCGCATAATTACGTCGACGTCCATCAAACGATAGCGGACGATTGAATAGCCGAATGATAGCGGGATCAGAATGAGCGGCCCGACAGCAAGAACCCGCATTGCCAGCGTGGTTTCGACATTGAGGATGTCCGGTATCACATACAACGCTGCAAACGGGAACGCCGACAGACCGAGGCTCCAAATGATCCACTTCAGTTGTTGCCTGAGAAGCGGTTTCTCGGCTCGGACAAAGGTTCGCACCAAAAGCGCGCTCCCGGTTACGAAGAAGACAAAGTATTGTAGAAGCTCTCCGCGATTCAGCAGACTACGCACTTGTACGAGCTGTTCGCTTTTGAAGACGCCCGGCTTGTATTGCCAAAGAATGTCGAGAACGATTAGGACGACGGCTGGCAGGTAAAGCGCGGCAATTGCCGGGCGCGAGCGCAACTTCCAGGCGTAACCTGACGGGAATTTAGCACAGAAATGCAGGAACAGCGGCGCCAGAACCGCCAGGGAGACACTGCTGAGAAGATAAACCAGTTCGTCCAGCTTAGTGAATTCGCGAGTGGAATGATAAAAGTAGACCACGAACGACAACAGAAACCATGCAAAGAAGTGATATGTCAGCTTCGCACGGCTTTGCTTGAAGAGGACGAACAGGCCAATCGCCAAATACACCAACCCGATGAATGCCAGGTAGAGTCCACGCTCGAGATGTTGATCGCGGGAAATGACCTTGAAGTCGACATCGTAAACCGGATGCTTGATTCCGTAGATCTCCTTCAGTACGGGATCGCTATGCACAATCGCGTACCGCGCGTTGTTCCCTACTCCCTGTTTTTCCAGATAGCGCGAGAGCGTTTCCGCTCGAGTCACTTCCTCGTAGTCCAGGCTTCCAGGTCCGGCTTTCGCGTAAGGTGGGTCGTAACGTCCAACGTTAAAGAATGCCCTGACGTAGTCGCCCTTCTTGACTGTATATGCGAGCGGAGAATCCGGGCTGACCGACTTGGCCTGAACGCCATCGGCTGTATCGACCCACTCGATTCCGTCGTCGGCAACGGGTGGAAGGCTCAGCCGATCTCGGAGATTGAGGATGCCGATAACCACAAGCGCGACAGTTATCGCCAGAACGGCGACAAGCTTGGTCGTACTGGTCAGTTCCTTCATCTCTCAAAATCCCTTCGCGGGCCTGGTCAAGGAGGGCACTACTCGCAAGTCAGCTTGGAGCAACTGGTATTCCCGCTCAGACAGTGCCCGAGAGCCAACAACTAGAGCCAACAAAATGAACATCTTAATCGGGCCAACCAGTGGGTTTGGCGAGTTCGCTTCCATATTTTCGGACAGGCCTCCAATTTTTTGGATGCCGTGAGTCACGCTTTGTCTTCGCTGCGCCGTCGGAAGCGTAACTTCCTGAATAACACGGGATTGGGAGGTGTCGCGATGGTGTCTGCTTCGACTAACGCCGGTTAGCATTTTGCGCCCGTCGGTTCTGCCCTAAAACCTGAGCGAGAGGCCGACACGAATGAGCCTATGGAAGCGGCTCGCCACCAGTTCCTGACGGTCGTCGACGATCGAGGCTTGCTGGTCGAGCAGATTTCGGAGATCAACCACCGCCGCCCATTGGCCGGGCAGGAAGCTCACGCTGGGCAGATCCTGGGAGATCGTGAAGCTCAGGTTCGGATCATAAGTAGTGAGCTGTCCCTGGAACGGATCGATAGCGAATATAGCTTGCCCCGGAGCGAGTCTTAACTCGGTGGAGACTCGAGTGCCCGTGCTGACAAAGTTGGCGTCCAGTTTTGCCGAGACTACGTGAAAGAGTCCATTGCTGAACAGATTCGCCGGAGTCGTTATCCCTCGCGGATCGAGATGCTGTCCTTCGCCAAAGGCATATCCGACCGAACCGTCGATTATCTTGTTGACGTGCCGGCGATAGACGACGCGCACGCCTCGCGTACGACCCGATTGCTCTTCACACCGAATCGACGGTGTGGCCTGCGCAGCGCTATTTGGAATTGCAAGGAGTCCGACTCCGTGACCCGAAACCATATCCAGAAAAGCCATCATCTCGATCGACGATTTGTCGGAGAGTATCTGCTCGCCGCCGAACTGCAGCCGGTAGCTGTGTTCGATCACAGGCTGACCACCGGCCATCGGCACCGGCTTGGGCTCTGAAAATTCTATCTCGCCCGATTCCAGGTTAACTTTGGACTGCGTGTCGCTCGATGAGCCGGGCACCAGCCCTGCGAACACTCGAGTGCGAGTCCCTGCATCCAGTGCAATTCCAAATCTGGGCAAAATGCTTGTGCCCGATCCTCGCTCCGCGAAGCGCGCGAATTCCAGCCCGTAGACGATAATCACGGGGCCTGATACCTGCCAGGTGTCGGTCGCGGAAATTGAGAATTGCCCGAGCCGAGGAACGGCGCTTTGTCGGGAGAAAGTAAATCGGCCATAACCCATCGCAACAGAGACTCGATGACGATCTCCGGCGTGGGCTGTAGTCATCGCAGTCAAACTCTGCGGGGCCCCGTTTCCGTATCCGAGCTGCCCGCTAACTACCAGATTCGCATCCTTGGCGAACTGCTCAGAGATGGCAAAATTCGCCCCGGCAAACGAGCTTGGATTCGGATTGCTGCTCGGCGTCGTCTCAGCAAAGGCGTTCACGGCGCCGTGCAGCTCAGGGGATCGATCGGTCAGCGCAATCGTAGCGTCGTTCGCAACCGTCGTGTCTTTCGGCGCTTCATCGTAATGGAAGATGGTGCCGCGAGCCTGGCGCGCTGCATACTTCGAATCGACGTTGAGGCGTGTCTCGTCTCCGAGAGCCGTTACCCGGCGCAGGAAAATCGAGTCAAAAATGGTGACTTTGTCGGGCTTAACTTCCGCGCTGAGCTCGACCGGCTTGAAGCCTTCCGCTTGCGCTTTGACACGATACCGGCCGGGAACGATGCCGGCCGCGGTGAATTTACCTTCGCTGTCGGTGCTCGCGCGCCTGACGATCTTTTCCTTTTCAGAGTCAGCCTTCGCCGCTTCAGTATCCGCCATCACCATGACGGCAGCTCCAATGAGGGGACTGCCGCTCAAATCCATGACGACGCCTCGTATGGAACCCTGGCCGGCAGCGGCATGCGCAGGAGCGCTGGCGTACGCAATCGCTACAACAGCGACTAGCGCAAACAGTTTGGTAGCGTTCTTCATAGAGTCACCTCTCAGTCGAAAAAGCAGAGGTTTAATCCGCGGTAGTCACAATTCTATCAGTGGAGCTTGGAGTGTCAAGCAGGCCCGACTCACCCAGCCAGGCGGCCAGCCGGCGAAAAGCTCGGCCGCGATGGCTCACCTCTGCCTTCTCGGATGCCGCAAGCTCGGCGAAGGACTTGTCCAACGGCTCGTACAGAAAGACCGGATCGTATCCGAATCCATTATGGCCGCGTGGCTTCTGCAGTATCACCCCTCGTGCCTCATCTAAAACTACCTTCTCTCCGCCGTCCCACACGATTGCCGCCGCGCAGACGAAACGAGCGCACCGGCGTTGAGTTGGGACGTCCTTCATCTCTTCGAGCAACTTCGAAACGCGAGCGCCATCGTCTGCGCCTTCGCCGGCGTAGCGCGCCGAGTGAACACCCGGCGCACCGTTTAGCGCTTCTACTTCGAGTCCGGAATCGTCCGCAATCGTGGGTAAGCCGGTTTTCCGGTAATAGTGATTTGCTTTCAACAGAGCGTTCTCCGAGAATGTCTCTCCCGTCTCGATCGGTTCGGTCGTTTCTGACTCGCTCAAACCAATTAGCTCTACGCCTTTCCCGCTCATTATCTGTCTAAGCTCGGCGACTTTCCCTTGATTTGTGGTGGCCAATAGAATCCGCATCGCCCCGGATTTTATCATGTGCACCAAGCCAGCCGTGAACGAGTATGCCGTCCGCCTTCTAAAACCGATTTGTAAGTTACTGATGCTAGAACCATCATAGGAGGCAGTCTTGCGGTTGAATTGGCTCTCGTTGCCGCAATCGTAGAGTAAATATTTCTTCCAACTTATGTACTTTTTACACGCGAGGTTCGAGGAGGAAGGCGCCGACGATCACGGGTTCGTCAATAAATCTGCTGAAACATTGATATGCATAACCGAGACGAGGCCTTTGCACCTAGTGGCACCTTGATTGCTCCAGCGTAGGCGGGGCAAGAGATACGGGTGATGATTACATCACTTCCTGTTCTCGATTCTTGGTTACTGTGGTGAGGACGGTAACCGGAAACAAAGGCGACGCAGTATTCCCACGCTGCGTCGCCTCTTTTTTTTCTTGTGTCGCGATCACCGCGAAACTTTCAAAAGCTCCTTTCGTCCGTCTTGAAGTTCAGCCGTTAGCGCTTGCAGGTAGTATTAGCGCGTTGCCAGCAAGCAGTCCTCTGCGTCCCCGGCGTCCTCCGCGGTTTTTCCTGCTTAGTGGCTCGGAATCAACCGCCGAGGACGCAGAGGAGAAACGCGAATGTGCGAGCAACACACTATCAACCTACCCGCTTGCAGCTTGACACTCATTTGCATCGCCGATATGTTGAAGCTCGCATTGTTCAAGACTTATGCTGGACGATTACCGACGCGACTTTGAGGACTTCCACACATCCAACGCACGCGAGCATTATCTCTTTCACTCCGGTCAGAAGAATTGCCTCGAGATCGCTCCCATTTACGAACGCTACGCTCATCTCTTTGATATAGACTCAATCGAGAGGCTGAAAGCGGATGGCTTGTCCGCGGGTCGGGACACCGAAAACGTCTCCATCAATCGGCTGCTGGCGTTTGCGGTCGAGCAGTTTCTGGAAAGTTCGGTTAAGGAACTTAGCGAGCACATAAGCCAATTCGAAGCGACCGCGACCGTAGAGTTTATGGGTCGCGACATGACTTTCCAGGACTCGGCCGTGGCGATCATCAACGAACGCGATCGCGAGTCCCGCAAGGCGATATACGGAAAGCGTCTGGCCCTTATTGAGCGGTCGAATGATCTGCGC